>Ga0209642_10000584_pt1 | contig 23555 bp, 18 predicted proteins | sample RifCSP19_2_FD_184025 | JGI IMG/M metagenome (GOLD analysis project Ga0209642, IMG submission 184025) | Soil microbial communities from Rifle, Colorado - Rifle CSP2_sed 19_2 (SPAdes) (version 2) | ecosystem: Environmental > Terrestrial > Deep subsurface > Rock core/Sediment | place: Rifle... | reverse complement strand
AGGGCAAATACCTGCCGAGTTCGCGCCTGAGAAAGGATTAAGATTAAACTATTGCGAACGTCATCTGGAGCAGGGTGGCCTTCATTATCCGGCGTGAGGATATCGCCCAAAGTCTCCACGATTCGGGCGCGCAGCTTGATATCAGGATCGGTGAGCCGTGTGGCAAGTAAATATGTAACGATCGGGGAAAAACGAGGCGCATTGAGTTCCAATAAGCGGTCTAATGCCTTATGCCGTGTTTCGGCATCTGGTAACGTTAGGTCTTCGATTGCAACCCACACCGCTGGGAAAAGCTCAAATTGACCAGTGCTGTCTTCCAAAACGAAAAGCGAAGGCTGAGGCAGTCTAGGTGACGGCTTCTCTTGGAACATAGCTTTTAGTATACCGCAATTTACAAATAAAGAATCTTTGTTTTCACCCGAACGAAGTAGTTGATGGAGGGGTGACCTTTGGCTAGGTATTGAACCAGCTTCGCAAAAGATGATAAGATCAACCAAATTAATCAGTCTATCCCCGGGAGGACTTAATGTTAAACATCGAAAAAGTGGATACATCCTCTAAGAACCATGTACAGCGCTTCGTCCGCATTCCTTACCGCCTTTATCTCAACCATTCTTATTGGGTGCCTCCCTTGTTCATTGATGCAGAGATGTATCTAAACCGAACCAAACATCCCTTCTATGAGCACTCCGACGCTGATTTTTTTATCGCCACACGAGGAGGAAAAGATGTGGGTAGAGTAGCTATCTTAGAAAATAAGCCTTTTAATTCCTATCACGGAACTCACCAGGCGCAGTTTTACTTCTTTGACTGCGATGAAGATCCAGAGGCTACGAATGCCCTTTTTGAAAGGGTCTTTTCATGGGCTAATGAGCGTGGATTAGAACGTGTTGTTGGACCAAAGGGTTTCGGTCCTTTGGATGGATACGGTCTGCTGGTAGAAGGCTTCGAGCATCGGCAGATGATGACAATGATGAATTACAACTATCCGTACTATTCCCGGCTACTAGAAGGTCTTGGTTTTAAGAAAGAAGTGGATTTCGTCTCTTGCTACCTCAGCGCGGAGGACTTCAAACTGCCGGAACGCATTCACAGCATCGCTGAACGGGTGCAACAACGTGGCAACTTGACCGTCCAACGCTTTAAATCCAAGCGAGAATTAAAAGCCTGGAGTACACGCATCGGCCAGGCATATAACAAAGCATTTGTTAATAACTGGGAATACTATCCTCTCTCCAACCGTGAGATAAAATTCGTTGTAGACAACATCATGATCATCGCCGATCCTCAATTGATCAAGATCATCACCTATGGTCAAGATGTGGTGGGATTCTTATTTGCCTTCCCAGACGTTTCTGCCGCGCTCCAACGAGCGCATGGCCGTTTGCTCCCTTTTGGGATTATAGATCTTCTATTTGAGTTGAAAAGGACGAAATGGATCGCGCTGAACGGTATGGGTATCCTCGAAGAGTTTCAGGGACGGGGCGGCAACGCCCTGCTTTATTCAGAGATTCAGAAAACAATTCATAATGATAGGTTTGCCCATGCTGATCTGACCCAGGTAGCCGAAACCGCCGTTCAAATGCGCCGAGACCTGGAAAACTTGGGTGGAAAACCTTATAAAAACCACCGCGTGTTTTATCGGAATATTTAAGCTTCTCTCAGATTGATCCTTTTCGGTCGTCATAATCACCTGACTTTCTCCGTCCATCGTCCAACACCTATGAATCTTTTCATATTCCTCCAGGGATTACTTTTAGGTTTCTCCATCGCCGCCCCAGTTGGACCCATTGGGGTGTTATGTATCCGTCGTACTTTAGCAGAAGGGCGTACGGCTGGGTTTGTCTCCGGCCTCGGCGCGGCTACGGCGGACGCGCTCTATGGCAGTATAGCTGGATTTGGTTTAACGATCGTTTCTAGTTTCTTGATTGATCAAAGTCATTGGTTACAGCTGGCAGGTGGGGTTTTTTTACTCTATCTGGGGATAAAGACCTTCCTAGCGAAGCCCAAAGAGACAATAGAAACTACTTCTCAATTGAGAAAAGGTCGCGGAATTATTGGGAATTATGCCTCGACTTTATTATTAACCCTGACCAATCCATTAACCATTCTCTCCTTTATCGCTATCTTCGCTGGACTTGGCCTTGGAACCAACCCTTCCGCGAATTTTCTTTCGGCAACATTCCTGGTAGTTGGCATATTTAGTGGTTCTGCCGCGTGGTGGTTCCTTCTAAGCTCTTTCACAGGACTATTAAGAGGCAAGATCAGCCATAGGATACTTGATTGGGTAAACCGCGTTTCTGGTATGATCATTTTCGGATTTGGGTTGATCGCTTTGGTAAGCCTCGTATAGAAACACACTAAGAAATTATGACTTAAGTAGTAAAATTAAACTCAATCGCACCTGAATTCATCCTTTTTTATTCTCAGGGAAGAGTTTTTTATCTCTCCAGCCACCATACGAGGCTTTAAGATTCAATCATGGTTTGATCAACCCTTTCTGAGAGTATGGATTTGGTAAAGTTATGTATGATTTTTCTGACCAGACTGTGATCGTGACTGGCGCAAGCGGAAATCTGGGAGTTGCCGTTGTGAATAATTTTCAAGCCTCTGGTGCTAACCTTGTCCTCGTAGACCGGGGTACGGGACGGTTACAATCTCTCTATCCTGATATTCAAGGATCAAGGGCGCATTTCTTGGCCGAAGGGATTGATGTGACCGAGGCAGAGGCTGTCGAAAAAATGGTTAACCAAACAATTGAACGCTTTGGACACATCGATGTATTAGTCAACACAGTTGGAGGGTATCGCGGTGGGACTCCTGTCTCCGAAACCTCCTTAGAGACTTGGGAATTTCTCTTTAAACTCAACGCACTCCCAGCTTTTATCCTCAGTCGAGCGGTGATTCCCCACATGCTTCGAGCCAGGAGGGGGAAAATCATCCATGTTGCTGCCCGGGCTGCCACTCAAGGGGGTGGAAAAATGGCGATTTATAGCGCGGCAAAGAGCGCAGTGGTTAGGCTAACCGAAGGCTTAGCGACAGAAATCAAAGATGATGGAATTAATGTCAATTGCATCTTGCCAGGCACCATTGACACTCCACAGAACCGAAGAGATACACCCAATGCCGACTACAGCCGCTGGGTGCAGCCTGAGGCGATTGCCGATGTCGTTCATTTCCTCGCTTCGGATGCTTCCAGGGCTATTAATGGAGCTAGCATTCCTATTTATGGCAGAAGTTAATTCGTTCTATCCAAACCGCAACTCAGAACCATCTACGATGGTCATTTTTGGCGCTTCAGGCGACCTGACCCACCGTAGGCTGATTCCAGCCCTGTACTCCTTGAAAAGCAAAGGGCGCCTGCCGGATGGGTTTAGCGTCGTCGGGTTTTCCCGCACCAAATTCAGCCATGACCAGTTCCGAGAAGAAATGCACGCTTCAACCAAAAAATTCTGCGATCTGGATGTATCTTCTTCAGAATGGGAACTATTCGCTCGCCACCTCTATTATTTCCCTGGGGATATCAACCAACCGTCGGATTTTGAAGACTTGGATAAATTCTTGTGTCGACTCGATCAAGAGGGGCAGGGTAGTGGAAATCGCATCTATTACCTGGCAGTAGCGCCCCAATTTTATCACCAGATCGTTGCTAGGCTCGGCGACCTCGCTATGGCCAAACAAGACAACGGTTGGCGGCGAATCGTTGTAGAAAAACCTTTTGGTTCCGACTTGATCTCAGCCACCCACCTCAACCAGGAGCTGCTGAATGTCTTTTTAGAAGGACAAATCTATCGTATTGACCATTATCTTGGAAAAGAAACCGCACAAAATATCCTTTTTCTGCGCTTTGCTAATACGATTTTTGAACCAGTATGGAATCGTAATTACGTCGATCATGTCCAGATCACCGTCTCCGAGAAATTGAAAGTCGGTCATCGGGGCGATTATTACGATAGAGCCGGGGTGCTGCGAGATATGTTCCAAAACCATTTGTTGCAACTCCTCGCTTTGATGACGATGGAACCCCCCGCCTCCTTCAATGCTGATGCACTCCGCAACGAGACGGTTAAAGTTCTCTCGGCTATCCGCCCTATCCGTCACTCTGAGGTTGCGAAACAAACTATTCGCGGTCAATACGCGGGATACCTAAAAGAAAAAGGCGTAACGACAGACTCTCAGACAGCGACCTTCGCGGTTGTCCGGCTTTTCATTGACAATTGGCGCTGGCAAGGGGTTCACTTTTACTTGCGTTCCGGCAAAGCACTTGCGGAGAAATGCACCGAAATCATCATCCAATTTAACCGCCCTCCACATGTGATGTTCCCCCTCCCCCCAGGACGTTATATCAACCCTAACCGCCTTATCCTCTGTATCCAACCCGACGAAGGTATTCAGCTTCGTTTTGAGGCCAAGCAACCCGACACGATCGCCGAAATGCGTAGTGTAGATATGATATTTGACTATGCGAAATCATTTGGTGCGAGCAGTATCCCAGATGCCTATGAACGCCTGCTTTTGGATATCCTGCAAGGCGACGCTTCCCTCTTCACCCGCAACGATGCCATCGAACTCTCCTGGGGGTTCATCGATCCAATTATCCAGGGCTGGGAGACTTCACACCAACCCCCGCTCGCTTTTTATCAACCGGGAAGTTGGGGGCCAGAAGAGGCGAATAAATTTCTCGCCCGGAACAAACATGAATGGATCCACGGTTGCTGATCAACTCGCCTTTTCAAATCGGCCGGCGGCGGAGAAGCACAAACAGGAACCCTCCGAGAAGCACCCAGAGCAGACCCACCAATGCCAAAACACCCAATCTAGGTAAATTGTTACGGATTGGGATCGCGGGAGTCGGCGTAGGACTGGCTGGTTTTGTCGGTATAATTGTCGACGAAGGAGTAATCGATTGCGTGCGCGTTGGGAATAGGATAGTGATGGAAGGAAGCGGGATAAATGTAGGAGTTGGCGTGTTGGTAGGGGTAGGTGTTTCTGTAGGAGTATCAGTCGGCGTTGGGGTGATCGTTGCTGAAGGGATTGGGGTAGGAGATCGGAAGGATGTATAAGTCTTCGATGGAGTCCAGGTTATGGTTCGCGTAGTTGTTTTGGTGGGTGTTGGTCCTGTAGATGTTGGGGTAACTGTAAATGACGGAGAGGGACTTGGCGTGCTGGTTGCAGGTGGTATGAATTGATTCATAACAAGCGGTATAAACACCAATTCGTCGCTTTGAAGAATCGGTGATGAATGCTCACTCAATCGACTAATCAGCATGTGGAGGATCAACGAAACCGTTACTAGGGTGAGCGTTATTAACCGAAGCATGCAGTTAACAATTCAGGGTCTAATTGGCTAGAATCCTCAGAAACCGCAATCTCTCCTGATCAATCTTACAATGACTTTAGGATTAACGCAACTGGTACAATCCACGAGGTAATTGTTGTTAACCGCTCACCACATATCGAAGTCTTATGGTATTCAATCCATCCTGAATAACGTTTCCTTCACCATAAACCGTGGAGAACGGATTGGGTTGATCGGGTCTAATGGCAGCGGAAAAACCACCCTGCTCAGGATTTTAGCCGGCTTGGACGCGCCCGACGCAGGTACAGTTACCAACAATCCACCCGATCTGCGGATCGGCTACCTGGCTCAAGGTTTCGAACCTGAAAATAAACTAACCCTCGGAGACCTTCTCCGCCAGACAACTGGCGATCACCTCCAAGCGGAAGCTGAGGTGAGTCGGTTAGCTGGTGATCTAGTAATCCACCCTGAACGCCTCGACCTGCAACAAGCGTACGATGCCGCCCTCCAAGATCTGAACCGGACGCAGGATTACCAACTCGATCCTGCCACAATCCTTGACTCTCTCGGATTGGGCTCACTTTCCCTTGAAACGCCTCTCGGTACATTGAGCGGGGGGCAAAAAACCCGCCTGGCACTGGCAATCCTCCTGCTAAGCGATCCCCAACTGCTACTGCTCGACGAACCCACTAACCACTTAGATATCCGCATGCTCGAGTGGCTGGAGAATTGGTTATCTAGGTTTCCTGGAGCTTACTTGATCGTTTCCCATGACCGTACATTTTTAGATAACACGGTTACTCGTATCTTAGACCTGAATCATGAGAGCCACACTCTCAACCAATATTCTGGTAATTACACGGACTATCTCGATCAGTACCTGGATCAACACCAAAAACAACTTTCTGCCTATCACGACCAGGTCTATGAGATCCGTCGCCTGCGCCAGGATATCGCCCGCACCAAACAGCAAGCCCTGCGGGTCGAATTGACCACCACCTCCCGTCAACCAGGACTTCGCCGATACGCCCGGAAGGTCGCTCGCAAAGCCAAAGCACGAGAGAAGAAACTCGAGCGCTTTCTAGAATCAGATGAGCGCGTCGAAAAACCTCACCGAACCTGGCAGATTAGGCTCGATTTCACCCGACCTTCCCACCAGAGCCAGGATGTATTGATTCTCCAGAACATTGCAATAGGCTATCCCGGAAGAAAACCACTCGTCAGCGGATTGACAACCACAGTACAATCTGGTGCACGAATCGCTCTTACCGGCCCAAACGGTGGTGGAAAAACTTCCCTGTTACGCACCATCGCCGGATACCTGCAACCCATCGACGGGACTCTAAAACTTGGCTCAAATGTTCAATTGGGCTTCATGTCCCAAGAACAAGAGTTGCTGGACCTTCGACTCACCGCGCTGGATACAATTCAACGCTACGCGCCACTCGCTGAGACTGAGGCGCGATCTTTTCTCCATTTCTTTCTTTTCACAGGCGATGACCCTCTCCGCCCGGTTCAAGACTTGAGTTATGGGGAACGGGCTCGTCTTACCCTGGCAACCTTAATCGTCCAGGGAAGCAATTTCCTGCTTTTGGACGAGCCTATTAATCACCTGGATATCCCCTCCCGCTCGCGTTTCGAACAAGCGCTAGCTCAATTCGATGGTACAGTTCTGGCAGTCGTCCACGACCGCTACTTCATCCAACGCTTTGCGACCGATATTTGGATTTTGGAAAATCAAATTATAAAAACGAACCTGCAAACAATTCTTCTAGCAGAAATTTAACCATCTGTTAATGAATCACACAGGAATGATCGAGGCGAGTGTTAACCTATGAAACGTATCCTCATCCCACTGATGGTCTTGATCGGTCTCTGGACAATAACACTGGTCGCCTTAGCATCCTCTAATGTCGCGCCAGCTCCGCCAACTCCTACACCATCCCCCGAAGAATCTGAAAAAGAGGAGGTAGAGCTGGCCGTCTTGGAAGCATTTATCGCCCAACGAGAGTATGTCCTTGGTTTTCTCGTCTATGATTTGGGGATAGAAAATGTCGTATTTGCGGAAGATAGGACTTGGTCGATTGCATCCCTGACCCTGGTGGACCCTCAAAGTGGCCAGGTTGTGCCTGCAGAGCCAGGTCTGGCTATCATACGCCGACAGGGAGCGAAGTGGAAAGCCACCCTACCAGCTGATCCAGGTTGGCTCGAACTGATCAAGTCCGCCCCAATTGATCTACTTTCCGAAGAGCAGAAAAGTTATTATATAGAGATCAACGCCAAAGCCGAGCCAACAGCTGCAATCGCATTTGGGGGTTACTTGCTCCCCTGGGAGGCTGGCAAGACAGTCTATCTTTCCCAAAGCACCGGGCATGACCAGTATATCCCTTCCGGGAGCGCTCATTATGCCTTCGACTTTTACATTCCCCAAACAATGTATAACTTATACGCTTCCAAAGCCGGCACTGTCTGGCGGGCTAAATGGGATGTCCCAAACAATTCCGAAACCGTCCCTGGCAATTACCTGGTATTAATGGATACCTCAACCAGCCCCACTACTTACCAGCTTTATCTTCACCTGGCTCAAGATAGTATTCCACCGGGGTTGAGGGTTCAAGGGACGTATGTTGCTCAGGGCCAGTTCCTGGGCATCGCCGACGATACCGGCCAAAGCACCGGTCACCACCTCCATTTTCAAGTTCACACAAACCCAGATTCTTATTGGGGTACATCGATAGATATCACCTTCGATGACGTTGACATCAATGGCGGTCGACCGAGGATCAACAGCGATAAGCCATATTGCACCCGCCCTAGTGATGTCTGCAATCAATTCCGATCTGCTTATGTCTCGGGTAACATTATCCATGGAGATACATCTCCGCCCACCGGAGATTTATTCGAACCACTCACTGGCGTCACAGTAAGTGCTCCTACCGTATTCATCGAAGGTTGGGCCAGCGATGAAGGTAGTGGCCTGGACAGGGTTCGCCTCATCGCTTATTTCGAAAATGCATGGCATGAGATTGGCAACGAATTCACAACGAACATATTTTCAATGAATTGGGAGATGTGCTCCGAGAATGTCCCGGATGGGCCTGTCAGCCTGGCATTGAAAATCTGGGATCAACAGGGGAATCCTGCCCTAGGCCTGCCCGGGTTGAGTCATTTTACCAAAGACTACTCCTGCGCCCCACCACCGCTGGCTTGCATACCGGGGGATAACCAGGTTGCCTTGTTCACCGAGACCGATTATTTTGGGGATTGCCTGGTTTTCGGGATTGGCAATTATCCAGATTCGTCTTTCCTGGGTAAAATCGGCAATAATAATATCGATTCCATCCTGGTAGGCTCTAATGTGTTGGCAACTTTGTATTTAAACGACAACTACGCCGGGCGCGGTGATACATTCGACCAGAACGATAGCAGCCTAAACGATAATTTAGTCCAAAATGACCAGGTTAGCTCTTTCAAAGTCAGCGCCCGTAACCAGTCCCCCTCCGCGCCAACCACCCTGGTTGCACCGCTGAATGAAGCTATATTTCCCGGTGGCTCATCGCTCAGTCTGGTTTGGCTCGATCCTGGTGGTTCCACGCAATTTCAAGCTCAGCTCCAACCACCTGGATCGGTCAATCCAGTTTATTCACCCTGGCTGGCTGATCCACTCTGGCAATTAGATGCCATCACTCTGGTTCCGGGAACTTATACCTGGAAGGCACGCGCCAGAAATTGCCCTGACATATCTTGCCGCAGTCCCTGGAGTGTCACCCAGACTTTCACGATCACCACTCCACCAACGCCACCTGCCACCATCGTTGCACCTTTCTTTGATAATGCAGAAATCAACTCTAGCAATTGGAACAGCTCCGGTCTTTGGAATCGCCTGAATGACTCGGCTTACGCTCACGGGGGGAACTACAGCTGGTACTATGGTAAAGCGACCGAGCGCAATTATGATGATGGGACTCCCAACACCGGAGACCTGACTTTAAGGCCTATCACCATCCCAGATGTAAGTTATGTACTCCGCTTCTGGTATCGTTATCAAACCGAAACACCTGGCACACACTGGGATCAACGATGGTTGCAGATATCCTTAAACAACGGCCCTTATGAAAATGTTTTGCAGCTCTCGGACGATGTGGCCAACGAATGGTTGCAAGCGACGATCAACTTAGCGAGCTTCGCTGGTAATACAATCCGTGTACGTTTCCACTTCGAATCGAACGATAGTACTCTTAATGCCTTCGAAGGCTGGCACCTGGATGACTTTGAAATCACCGCCGCTGCACTTCCCGCCTGTAGCGATACAAATAATTCCCCATCCACCGCTACACCGCTTGATTTCGGCCAGATCAAGAGCGGGGTTATCTGCCCGAGCGGAGACATCGATTACTTCAAATTCACTGGCACAGCCGGGGAGCGGATAGTGGTCGATATCGATACTCCAAACACAGGCCGTCCGGATGGCTTAGATCTGATTATCTTTCTCATGGATAGCGATGGCTCATCCGTCCTGGCCGTCCATGACGACGAGATTTACGCTGAACGTTTGGATCCACACCTTGGTTATTTATTGACTCGTTCCGGAACTTACTACATTAAAGCCCATCTCTGGTCGCATCCCTCGGTTGGAGGTGAGAATTACACCTACTCAATCAATCTGTCGAAAGATAACGCCCCTCCTGTTGTTGAATTCACCAACCCACAGACCGGTGCATCCCTGCAGGGTAACGAACCAATCACTCTCTCAGTCCAAGCCAGCGACTCCGGCAGCGGGATCAGCCATGTCCAATTCCTGCTCCATTCGGAGGATTGGTTCAATTCCACTTGGCAGCAACTGGCCCTCGACCAGAAAGGCGAAGATGGATGGAACCTCGCTTTTGATCCAACCTCATTGAAAGAAGGAAATGACGTAGCCTTCTACGCTAATGTCTACGATTGGGCTGGCAATTGGGTTGGAACCGGAGCCTGGAATTTGACTATCGATCGTACCCCACCCGTCTCCGCCCTGACTGCCCTGGCTGGAATCCAAGAGAGCACCGCCATCTCACTTCAATGGAGCAGCAGCGACAACCTGTCTGGTCTCGATCACCTTGAAATGCAATTCAGGGAAGGCACTGGCGCCTGGGTTGACATCGCCCCAGATCCAGCTGGCAGTACCCATCAGTTATGGTTCGTTGGCGAAGCGGAAATGGATTATGGATTCCGCATGCGCGCTGTTGACCTGGCTGGCAACAAAGAAACTTTTCCATCCTCTGCCGAAACCGAAACCACCATTCCAGATATCGCCACCCTCTGTTCCACACCAGATACCTGGGACAGCGGAAGGAACGACAATACGCCCTCGACAGCTTCAACTATTGCAGTGGGAGCTATGGCAAAAACACACAACTTCTGCAACCCCATGACTTCCGATCGCTTGAACGATGAGGATTGGGTAAAGTTCACGGTCCAGAAAAATAAACTCTATCTCATCCAGAGCCTCCCACAAGCCCCAATGACCGCCTCGGTTTTGGAACTTTATGCCGCCAATGGCACAACTTTAATCACCAGTTTCAGACCAACCGAGTTCGGCCAAGCCTCTTTGTTCTCGTGGACTTCCGATCGTAATGGACAGATTTATTTACGGCTCCGCCACGTTGACGGTCGCGTAGCCGGGAATATCGCTGCTTATAAGATGAGCGTTAATTTGGTAAGCCCAATCTTCTTGCCTCTTGTTAATAAATAGATAAGAGCGATCTCCAATAATTCATACTACCCCCAGCTCAGGGGTAGCGGGTTGATGTTTTTTCAATAATGGTATACTTTGCTCAATTAAGGATAATCTTCACATTCTGAAATCGTTCACTCACACTCCTTGAAGCTGATCATTCAAATTCCTTGTTATAACGAAGAGCAGACGATCGTTGAAACTGTCCAGGCTTTGCCGCGCCAGCTGCCAGGCATCGATTCATTAGAATACCTGATCGTCGATGATGGCAGCACCGATAACACCGCTCAGGCAGCACAGTCGATCGGAGTCCATCATATCCTGCGGCTGCCGCATCATGTTGGTCTGGCAGGCGGCTTCAAGGCTGGTCTGGAGGCTTGCTTGGATTTGGGAGCAGACATCATTGTCAACACCGACGCTGATAACCAATATAACGCCGAGGATATCCAACTCCTGTTGAACCCCATATTGGCTGGTCGAGCGGATATCGTCGTCGGCGATCGCCAGGTAGCTTCGTTGGATACTTTCCCTCCCTTTAAGCGTTACCTACAACGATTGGGCAGTTGGGTAATCGAACAGGCATCGGGGGTACGCACTCCCGATGCGACCAGCGGATTTCGCGCCATCACCCGCGCTGCGGCTTTGAGGACACTTGTCTTAAGTGAATATTCTTATACCCTAGAAACATTGATTCAGGCTGGAGCCCACCGAATGGCGGTGGAATATGTACCGGTGCGTACAAACACCCAAACCCGTCCTTCACGCTTGATGCGTAATATCCCAGAATATTTAGCATATTCCAGCGCTACGATTCTACGAGCATACACCATGTACCGTCCCTTGCGTGTTTTTACAACCATTAGTTTCCTGATGCTCCTGGGTGGGTTAGCGGGGACCATCCGCTTTCTTTACTTCTACTTCACCACCGGGGGCGCGGGGCATGTCCAGTCGCTGATCCTGTCCGCTGTCTTACTAATTGTGGGATTCCAGGTCTTCCTGATCGGCCTGCTTGCAGATCTGATCGGTTTTAACCGTAAGATCCTGGAAGAGGTTCTCTACCGCCTCCGCCGTCTGGAGCTGGGAGATGACAGCGAAAAACCGGTGAAAACGGACGAAAAACCATTGACGAACGACCACTGATCGAGGGGAATTGATGACCAACAGAAAGTCGTTCTGGACATTCCTTCCTCTGTTCCTCCTCACACTTCTAATCGCTGGTTGCGCCTCCCTGACGAAAAATGAACAACCCGTTCACACCAAGCAAATCGTCCTGGATAACAGTGAGACTATCGGGCAAACCTTTCTAGCCCGTTACAATGGCCTGGATCAGATCAATGTTTACCTTGAACCTGATAAATCTGGTGTAGAAGAGCTTCGTTTACACTTACTTGATTCCCCAGACCAAACCGATGATTTAAGGACTGCTACCATATCCTCGGAGCAGATCCTTGCCCCTGGTTTTTATAGTTTCGTTTTCACTCCCTTGGAAGAGTCTAACAAGCACAATTATTACTTTTTTATCGAGGTAATGGGCTCAGGGATAATCACAGTTGGTTCCGCTCCCGGATCTAATTATTTGAACGGGGCTATTTACCGTAACGATCTTCCCCTGGATTCGCAGCTTGCCTTCGGCGCGGGATATGATGCAGGAGAAGCTCTATTAGGCCTTGCGGGTGAGAGCCTTTTCTGGATAGGACTCTTATTTGTCGCTTGTTTTTTATTCATCCTTCCCGGTTGGGCTGTGCTCAGCTGTTTATTCCCCACCTGGGATAGCCTCTCCTGGGGAGAAAAGGCTGGTTTGGCGGTTGGAGTAAGCCTGGCGATATATCCCATATTATTTCTTTGGACAGACTTACTAGGCATCCATTTGGGTCGTCTTTACGCCTGGTTGCCACCGCTAGCAGGATCCATGGCCACCATCTGGCAATGGAATCGAGCAAGGCGCCGAACTTCAACAGATGAACAACCAAGTTACTTTCGTCCTGCGTCCTTCGTCAATCGTCTTACGTCTTCTGTCTTTCGCCATTGGTTACATAGAATCAAGTCAGTGGATGTCACCCTGGTCATCCTTCTCACCCTCATATTCTTTACTCGCTTCTGGCCCATCCGCACACTGGACGTGCCAATGTGGGGCGACTCCTACCAACATACGATGATCGCTCAGTTATTGGTGGACAATAGAGGCTTATTCACCTCCTGGCTCCCCTTTGCTGAACTGCAATCCTTCACTTATCACTTCGGTTTCCATACGTTGGTCGCTGTCTTCCACTGGCTCACAGGCCTGGATCTCCCCCAAGCAACATTATGGATGGGACAGATATTGAATGCCTTGGCAATTCTGGCGCTCTATCCCCTGGCAGTGCGAATAGGCAAGAACTCCTGGGCTGGCGTAATCGCGATTTTGATCGCCGGTTTACTGACTGCTATGCCGATGTACTACCTCAATTGGGGACGTTACACACAACTAGCCGGTCAAGCGATTTTGCCAGCCGTGGTCTTACTGGTATGGATTAACCTCACCGCACGAGACCACGACTGGCTTTTGTTAAGCCTGGTATGGATCACCATAGCAGGCTTGGGTCTTACGCATTATCGGGTGTTGATTTTTGCTGCCGCCTTTTATTTGACCATATTTGTGCTTCAATTCAATAGGAAACATGTGCTCATTGAATTTAAGCGATATCTCTGGCATGCAATCGGATTTACGGTGCTAATCCTCCCCTGGTTTTTCCGCATCTTTAGCGGAAAACTCCCCTGGATTTATAGCCAGCAGATGACCACACCACCCAGCCAAGTGTCAAACCAAATCGAGCAGTTCAATGCCATCGGCAACATATCCGGATTCCTGCCACCCGTTCTGTGGGCTCTGCTAATAATCACCATCGGTTGGGGAATATGGCGGCGACAAAATGGGGTCGCTCTGTTCAGCTTATGGTGGTTTTTCATACTCCTGGCTGCCAATCCTCAATGGCTGAGATTGCCAGGGGCCGGAGTGCTCACCAACTTTGCTGTCTTCATCGCCGCCTACATCCCCGCCGCACTGATAATCGGTTCAGCGTTTGGGGGAAAATTGGAACAGATCCATAACAGCGAAGGATTGGATAAACATCCCATACAATTCCCTAATCAGGAAAAGAGCAGGGCAAGACCCGCCTGGCAAGCTAGATTACTTATCCTTATCATAATTGGATTAGGCTTATTGGGCACACAGTTGCGGTTAAGAGATAGCCTACCAGACCAGCATTCTCTGGTCACCCGGCCCGATGTGCTCGCTTCAAATTGGATAAATAAGAACCTCCCTCAGAATGCCCGCTTTTTGGTAAACTCCTTCTTTGCCTATGGAGACAGCTTAATCGTAGGCTCTGATGCTGGTTGGTGGCTTCCCTTACTGGCAGGTAGGGAAACTACCCTTCCTCCGATTAACTATGTTGCTGAAAAAGGCCCTCAGCCGGATTATGTGGGTGACATCAATGCCCTAACTGCCGAGATCCAGCAGAAAGGCCTAAACAGTCCACAGGTTAAAGAATTGTTACGCGAACGCCAGATTACACACATATATATCGGGCAACAGCAGGGGCAAGTCAATGCGAGTGGACTACCCCTCCTACAAATCGATCAACTGCTCGCTAATCCAGACTTTCATTTGATCTATCGCCAGGATCGAGTTTGGATATTTGAGATCGTGGAATAAGGCCGTTCCTGTGAAAATTGCGGTTTTCACCAGCTCCTATCCTCGTTTTCCAGGCGATGGCACAGCGCCATTTATTAAATCGATCTGTGAAAACCTGGTCCAACTCGGTCATAAAGTCGCAGTGGTTGCCCCCTATGATCCAGAAGTCAGGCAGATGAAGAACGGAGGTGTCCAGATCCACCGGTTTCGTTACATCTGGCCAAATCGGATGCACATCATGGGCCATGCCCGTGCTCTGGACGCCGATGTTCGCCTTCGTCCCCTTGCCTTCCTGCTTCTTCCGTTTTTTCTCTTGGCTGCCTTTATAAAGTTATTAAACGTAACAGGTCAACAAGGATCACAAGCAATCCATGTGCATTGGGTGGTGCCCAACGGATTGGTGGCAGCCTGGGTAGCAGCCTGGCGGAATATTCCATTTATTCTAAGCCTGCATGGCTCGGACGTATTTGTTGCCCAAAGCAACCCGGTTTTCAGGTCAGTTGCCCGTTACGTCTTCCGCCGGGCAGCCGGCGTGACTGCCTGCAGTCCAGAACTATACCAGGCCGCGCTTCAACTTGGCGCGCCTCCCGATACGCGTTTATTGCCTTGGGGAGCGAACCCAAGCCAATTTACCCCAGTTTTTCGCTCCCTGGAAGCCAGGAAGATGTTCGCTGTGGATCCAGAACAGCTGCTCATCGTTGCCTTAGGCCGGTTGGTATATAAAAAGGGCTTTGGGACGCTTATTTCTGCCATGCCCACGATCGTAGAAAATTTCCCCCAGGCACGTTTACTCGTCGGGGGGGAGGGCCCTCTTCGCCAACAGCTTTCTAACCAAGCAACAGCCTTAGGGATCACCGGCCAGGTAACCTTTGCCGGAAGCATTCCATGGGATCGGGTGCCCGAATTGCTGGCTTCGGCAGATGTTTTTGTACTACCCTCGCAGCGCGATGAATACGGCAATGTCGATGGCCTTCCGACAGTCCTGCTAGAAGCGATGAGTTCAGGCGTTGCAGTTGTTGCGAGCGACATTGGTGGAGTCCGTCTAGTTCTCGAGAACGGTCGAACAGGATTGATTATCCCCCCAGGTGAACCGATCGCCCTGGCACAAGCTGTCTTGACGTTGGTTGGGGATCCCGATCGACGTGTAGCCATAGGCAAGGCGGCACGCCAGGCAGTTGTAGAGCGCTTCAACTGGGAAAGTGTAGCTGGGGAGATCGTTGTATTGCTAGAGCTGGCCATCTCAAATAAGCCGCGTGCCCTGCGCCTTGGCACCATTTACAGGGACGAAGTATTGAGAATTTTGCAGAAGCGACCCAATTTCGGCCGGGTGCTGGATGTTGGCTGCCACGATGGGTATTGGTTGAGCACCCTGACCGCATCGACACGCATCGGGATCGACCCGCAGCCTATAGCAGGCGCTCCTGGAGTCGACCTAGTGTGCGCCGAGGGGCGACACCTCCCCTTCGTAGAGGGAACTTTCGATCATGTCTATGCCCTGGATGTGATCGAACACGTCGCTGATGACCAGGCGTTCGCTCGATCCCTCATCCGGATGGTCGCTCCCGGTGGAAGGCTATTCATAAGCACTCCTGCCCTGCATATTCGCCTAACGCCACCCATCCTGACCCGCTGGATCAGCAGGCAATGGGGGCATACCCTGCGCCTCGGCTATACGGCTGAGCAGCTTCACGAGCTATTCGCTGGAGAACTCGATGTGCAGGTCACTTCCTGGAATGCCCCGCACTATCGCTTCTATTACCTGACAGTTCGGCTGCTGGCCGAGTTTTCCCCCGGCTTGGCCGCCAGGTTGACCAGAAGATTAGCTCACTCAGACTCACGCCACCCCGAAGGGGAGAATGGTTTCTATCTTCTCGAGGGGAATAGACCTGCTTCAACTGACCCTACCCCTCCGAAAAGGTAAAGAGTTGACTCACGATTCACGTTATGCGAGCCGGTCATGTAAATCCGAGAAAGTACTGGCCGTGCTCCACGATTTTCTCGGTGTAGATCTTTCCACCTACACCTGCTTGGACATCGGTTGTTCACAGGGGGGCATCACTCACCAAATCACCCCTCACTTCAGATGGACAATTGGCATTGATCCTGACCAAGGAGCAATCCAGGATGCCGTTCGCTCCTCCCATAGCGAAAACATTGGATTTGCGATTGCCAGTGGGTATCTCCTCCCATTTCCGGAGCACAGTTTTGATGTCGTCATCTGTGCCCAGGTTTATGAACATGTCCTCGACCAACCAGGACTCGCCAGAGAAATATGGCGAGTTCTCCGCCCAGGTGCGATTTGCTTTTTCAGTGGACCCAATCGCCTGGCTTTCATGGAGGAACATTACTGGTTACCTTTACTTTCCTGGCCTCCCCGGCCGCTTTCCAATTTATACATGCGGCTCTTCCAGCGTGGAAATTTCTACGACGCCTATCCCCTTTTCTATTGGCAAATCCGCGATTTATGGAGGTCCTTCATCATCAACGACTATACGCTAACCCTGATCCACGAGCCACATCGATTTGCGACAGGGTCTCGTTTGGGAAAATTCGCCTGGGTCAGTCGTCTGCCTACCTGGCTATTGCGGATGTTCACCCCGCTCTATCCAAACTATAATTGGATCTTGGTTAAACCATCGTAATAACCACATATGCATTTGGCAATATCTCTCCAAAAGGAAAGAATGTCCTCTCCTGATTTTGATACGCAGAAGTATTGGGAACAAAGGTTACAGACCCGCTTGAATTTGCGCGGGACGGGCCACAAAGCTTTAAGTTTAGAAAATAACGCCTGGCTTTACCAAGCTCAACGCGACTGTATGGATCGCCTGGTTGACAGTTATGGGATCGAAATTTCTGGCAAGTCTGTCGTGGATATCGGCAGCGGGACCGGATTTTATGTTGAATATTTCCAAAATCGACAGGCTGGCCAAATATTTGGAATTGATATCACCGAGACTAGCGTACAATACCTTAAGCGAACCTTTCCAATGGCAACCTTTATCGTTGGCGATATCTCTTCGGTTGAACCACCGCTAAAGGGTAAATTTGATATTGTCTCCGCGATTGGGGTGCTCTATCATATCCTGGACGAGGCTCGCTTTCAGCAGGCATTAATGAATATTTGCCAATTGCTTGTTCCTGGTGGTTATCTTCTCATATCTGACTCATTTCATAAGTCTTTGCTTCCCTCCGCCCGACATGCACGGTTGCGACCGCTGCAAGCATATCAGTCTTATCTTACGCAACAAAAGATTGATATTCTTACTGTCCAGCCGATTTATTATTTTTCCAACCGAATCATAATCCCAGGGATAGGTCCATGGATTTTGAACTACCTTCATCTGGGAAAGTGGCTTTACCGCTTGGATAATTCCCTGAGAAAGCTACGCCTGGATAATGGTAGCGGAGTGAAAATGCTCCTGGCTAAGCGAAGAATTACATAATGAAGATAGCTATTGAAGCGCTTGGTATCCATTACTTTGGCGGCGGTAGGACGGCTACGCTCAATTTGTTCGAGGCTTTGTTTACCCTTGATTCACGGAACGAATACCTGATCTTTCTCAGCCAGCCCGAACCTTCCTTGAACACCTTTGCTGGTAACGTTACTCAGCGCATCGCTCCAGTACAGAACCGCTTCTTGTTGCGCCTTTGGGCGCAGTACTCCCTGCCTAGCGCAGTTCGGGGTTACGACCTGGTGCATTTTGCTAAAAACCTTGGAGTTTTTGGCATTTCAGCACCCACAGTCATTACCATGTATGATCTTACCACGCTGGTTCATCCGGAAATCTTCCCCCGATTTGATGTTTGGTACTGGCGCAACATCCAGAAACAGACATTGCTGGACGCCGAGGCGATCATTACCATCTCGAAAACCACCGCTGACGATATCCTCCGCTATTACCACATCCCCAGGGAGCGAATCCGGGTGATCTACCCAGCGTACGCCAACCACTTCAAACCAGCCTCAATAAACGAAATCGCCTGTATCCGGGACCGTTATCGAATTCCCGAGACATATATCCTTCATGTCGGACGGATCGACCGTAAGAAAAACCTGACTGTCCTGGTACGCGCTTTTGCAGAATTTCAAAAGCAGACCACCTTCAATGGAAAATTAGTATTGGTTGGTGAAGAATACTTGAAAAGCCGGGACACCATCCTTCATCCAACCATTGAACAGCTAGAATTAAGAGATGAAGTCATATTCACTGGCCGTGTTCCAGATAGTGACGTTCCAGCGCTGTACAGTGGTGCAGCGGTAACGGTTTTCCCTTCCTTGCACGAGGGCTTCGGTTTAGCCCACGTCGAAGCCATGGCATGTGGTTCACCGCTCATCGCCAGTTCTGCTGGAGCGGTGCGAGAAGTGCTTGGCGAAGCTGCCATTCTACTGGATACAATCGACACCAATTCAATCGTCGAAGCGCTAATTCGTGTTGTCAAGGATCCAATTCTGCGGCAGGAGATGCAGCGGCGAAGTTTGGCGCATTCTGAACAATTTCGCGGCGAGTATTCCGCCCGTCAAACCCTCCGACTCTACGAGGAGCTGGTCCTTGGATGAAAAAACTTGAAAATCCGTCCCTTTCTGCCCAGGAGATCGCCGCGGCTTATGACCGGCTATTTGCTACTCGGGGCGCCCTGCGCGACTCAGACATTTTTTACCGTTGGGTGTTAAATCAGCTCGCTCCCCATCCTGGACAGCATCTATTGGACGTGGCCTGCGGCGAGGGCATTCTACTGAAATTTGCCAGATCTCTCGGCCTGCACCCGATTGGAATCGATCTATCTCCACAGGGAGCCTTGCTCGCCCAGGAATTTGTTGGAGAGAAGATAATCACCGTTGCCAACGGAGAGGCATTGCCCTTCGCCGATGGATCCTTCGACTTGGTGACAAACCTCGGTAGCTTGGAGCACTTTTTGCACCCACTCAACGGGGTAGCAGAGATCTGCCGTGTTATGAGCCCGGGTGGATTGGCAGCTATATTCTTGCCAAACAGTTATTACCTGGTCGATATCGTCTGGCATGTCTTGCGAACAGGGTACAGCGTAAGCCACCGGCAACCCCTCGAGATCTTTGCCACCTTCCGAGAATGGTGGGACTTCCTGGAAAGTGGTGGACTTCGAGTTATCAAGGCCTTCAAATACAACTATATTTTCCCGAGATCGACCAATGACTGGCTGTGGTTTAAACAACATCCCCGTAAATTGCTTAATTTACTCGTCGCGCCGTTCATTCCCTTCAATTTATCCAACCACTTCCTCTACATTTGCCGGCGAGAGCCGTTAGCAGCCGGCTACATGAAGAACGTGTGAATAATCCACATCGGTGGTCACGGATACTTCAATTGCTGAGGAATGGGGTTCATAAACTTCAGCAGGTCGCCAAAATACGCTGGTTGCGGTGGATAGTTCAAACTATTGTCATCGCTCTTTGCCTGATCTATCTTGTTGTTAACCTAAAGAACGCTCGAGAGATTCTGGCTGGCCTGAACCCCGATTATACTATTCTTTTCGCGGCCCTCGGATTGACAATCGTCGCCGTTTTATTGGGAGCGTCGGGCTGGTGGTTTACCCTACGCGCTTTGGGACAGCCGGCCGCTTGGCTTGGAAGTGTCCGCGCTCACTGCTTATCAAACCTGGCCAAGTACCTTCCGGGTTACGCCTGGCAATTATTAGGGAAAGCATACCTGACAAACCAAATGGGACTGCCCAATAGCGCGGTTGGTTTAGGGATGGCTCTGGAGTTGCTGCTTCTCCTGCTGACCGGTCTTCTCTTGGGGTTAATCCTCCTTCCCGCTGATCTGGTCTTACAATGGTCAAATTCCAAACCACTAACCAGCTTACTTCTATTTATTAGAATACTTTCCCTGATCCTGCTTGGTCTCTTTCCTCTGATCATCTCCTCTATTCTCAAGAAACGTTTCGGGGGTCAACCTGGGATGCGGATTGTCCCCGCGATGATCTGGGCAGCGGCGTTGGTATCTCTGGTAGCCTGGCTCCTTTTTGGGCTGGCATTTTGGCTCCTGGGAGCATCGATGACACCTGTGCCATTTGCGAAAATTCCTTTATTCATTTTCACACTGGCTGCATCCTTGATCATCGGTTTGGTCATTATCTTTGTTCCCGGCGGCATAGGAGTCCGGGAGAGCATCATGGTTTTTGTTCTCAGCCCGCACTACCTTACTGCGCCTGTGGCTGTTATCGTCGCGGCATTGTCCAGATTGGTTGTCATCCTCAGTGAACTGTTAAGTGCCGTCTTTATCGAAATCACTATCCGGCAGCCATGGAAAAAAAAGAAAAGGAGCACCTTACATAAAAGTAAGGCAAAAAACCAAAAATAATACGAATGGATTATTGCTATTTACTCAGTTACTCAGTAAACTTGGTTTAAATTTACACTCGGAAACCAATACTTAGGAGGAATAAATGAAAACAGTTCGCATATTCAGTCTCATCGCAATTTTGGCTTTGGTGTTTGCCCTCGTGCCAGGGGCTTCAGCAGGTGCTCCTGCTGGAAACTGGGTCAGTGGTATCGCCTGCCAGAATCTGAGTACTACTGATCAAGCCACAATCACCTTGTATTTTTATCAAGAGGGAAGCAGCTCCACTGCATTCCCCCCCTACACAGATCCGAATCCAATTCCACCCGGAGGAAGCCGCAATTACTATACACCATCATCTCCTCCAGGAGTCCCGGAGGGATTCTTAGGATCGGTGGTTGTCGCATCTGACCAACCCCTGGCCTGCAATGTTAACACGCAAACTACGGGCACCGGCACCTCGAGCGATCCCTACCGCATGGCGACCAGCGCCGGTTTCGCCGATACACAGACTGCCCCGACTATGTACGCACCGCAGGTGATGAAGAACCTGGCCGGGACATGGTCTTCCTACATCGCTGTGCAGAATACCTCCAACGCAGACGTTCCTGTAACGGTCAGCTATAAAGATCGCAACGGCAATGCCCTCTCTGCTAATGAAACCGCTACGATTAAAGCACAAAGCAACAAGGTCTTCTACCAGACGGACAACACCAACCTGGTGAATGGTTACGTGGGAGCGGCTACCATCGCCGCAGACGATGGGGTCTCTGGCCTGGCGGTAACAGTGAATTTCTACAACAGCGGCCTCAGCTCCGACACCGCTCAATTCCAGAGCTATAATGGTTTCGGCGGCGGCGCCAACAAACTGTTCGTTCCCCGCATTGTCCGGAATTATTACGGTTACAATGGCGGCTTAAGTATTCAGAACGTAGGTGGATCCAATGCTACCGTAACGATCACCTTCAACTTCGCCGGAAACTCATATACTTACAACTCCCCCTCGATCGCCCCTGGTGCAGCTCTGGCTCTTTATGCCCCCAACATCGCCGAGCTTAATCCCGTCGATGGCCTGAACGTAACCCAGCGCTTCGGCAGCGCGGTGATCCAGGCCTCCAGCGGTGATTCAATCGTCGCTATCGTCAACGAGGACAACCGCGGCGGCGCAGGCATCCCAGCGGAACGGATTGGCCAAGGTTCTACGTACAACGCCATTGCAGATGGTTCCCAGACCAGCACGGTCTTCTTCCCCCAGGTCACCAGAAAAGCGGGAATCGTCTTCTCCGGTGGTTTCCAGGTTGCCAATTCCACCAGCACCGCAGGTACATGCAGTATCAAATACAATGCCGATACCGATGCGAACGAAAGCAATGTGCCTCTACCTGCCAATGGATCTATCGCCCGCTATGCCCCCAACGTGGCGAATCTGAACGATGGCTATAACGCCAGCGTCTCGGTAGAATGTAACCGGGAAGTGCTTGGCATCGCCAACCTGGCTGCTGAACCCGGCTCAGGCAAGCTTGGTGATAGCGCTACAACAGCGAACGGATTAAACCAGTAAGATCGTTCTATCTCTCGACTTTCAGCGAAGCCGCCTCGGCTCTTTGCCGGGCGGTTTCGCACATCTAATCATAAATGATCGCTATCGCCTGCCTATAAATCCTGTTGGGAGATACTAATGGCACCAAGCAATAAGATAATCTTCTTCCTCGTAATTGTATCGACTCTCTTCGCCGCCGGATGTCAGAGCAATACAGACCCAAAACCACCACCCGCGCCATCCCCTACTTCAGCTGAGGTTCTTCCTGGAGTCGAAGGCTATCCTTATCCTGCACCAATTGTTTTCACACCTGTTAGTAACGCGTATGATGAAAGTTATCCGGCTCCGGAAATCACTCCTGTACCGATTCAACTGCCCGAGTCATTGGTTATCCCTGAACCTGGCAAAGACACCGGTATTGTCGTTGGGCAGCTGGTCTCTGGACCGGATAACCAGCCTGTCCTGGGTGCGCTCTACTTAGCCAGGACGATCAAACCAGATGAAGGAGACCTGCCTCCCATCGTCGCTTTCTCCGATAGCACCGACCCCCTGGCTGTCCAGGATCAAACCGGGCGATTCTTGTTCACTGACATCACTCCAGGTATTTACGCCCTGGTGATTTGGAATCCGGTGACAAGTACGGTAATTCAGGATGAGGGGACGGAGGATTACCGGTTGATTGAGGTCAAAGCTGGAGAAGTGACCGATCTAGGGACGATCACATTACCCTAGAACTTGTTTCTATGGTCGCTCTTTCTGCTGTCCTGGGCGCGTTAAAGACCTTATGCCTATCTCACTACCGGCAAGGTGATAATGTAAATCGCCTGGTAAGCCAGGTTCTTGGCGGTCGGGGCGGCGTTCAGATCACCCCCAACGATGAAAAGGCGCGTCCCAAAGGCTGCCAATCCCAGGTGAGACCAGGGTTGTGGATGAGGGCTTTCAAACGCTTGCCAAATCCCGGTTTGTGGCGGATATTCTAGTGATTGCAATGTGGCATTTTTATTCCCCACGCC
>Ga0209642_10000583_pt1 | contig 23566 bp, 20 predicted proteins | sample RifCSP19_2_FD_184025 | JGI IMG/M metagenome (GOLD analysis project Ga0209642, IMG submission 184025) | Soil microbial communities from Rifle, Colorado - Rifle CSP2_sed 19_2 (SPAdes) (version 2) | ecosystem: Environmental > Terrestrial > Deep subsurface > Rock core/Sediment | place: Rifle... | reverse complement strand
CGCCATAATGGTCGCAAAACCAGCCGCTACGCCAATAAAAATATGGATCGCCAATCGAAAGAGGGGGTTATCTCCAATAATATAGCTGAACACGAGCAGCGTGAAAATGAATCCCAGGATAGCGCCAACCAGATCAACTATACTCACTGATTTGCCTCGCCTTTGACTTGTGGGGGACGAGCCAACAAAGAGACACTGGAAAGCACCAGTCCTCCGATTAAGATAAGCAAGGCGGCCACGACCAGACCAAAGCCGTAAGGTCCCCAATATACGCGGGGCAACTCCCCCCGCCCCGTCAACTGGGCGTAGGCCGCGCCGCCGCGCAACCCGAACACAAATCCATGCACCTGTCTCGGGTTTGCCTCAAAATACGGTCGCATCACAGGCTCCACCTGGGCGCTGGTGACCATTACTAATGAAGTCAGAGTATCTGGCTCATTGAGCTGTGGTTGAACCTGTTCAACCCAGGCTCGCGCTAAATCCGGATCATCCACAATGACCATTAATAATTCAAAATCGTTCAAGTGCTGAACACCTTGCAAGGCAGGCAGCCCAGCGTGTGCCTCACTCTCCCATGCCGCGACTGTATCGAGTGTATAAGGAAGCGTGCGTTGTGGGTTTTCGACAAAGCTAAGCAGACCCATCGCTCCTCCAGGGATATAGCCGAGGTTTACATAATTAACCCCACTCGTGTAATGATGGCTGGATTGGGTCTTCATTATAAAGCGCTCTGCCAGGATAGGTCCAGTCGGTGAGGTAGATACCAGAGTCAAGTAGGCACCGCGCAGCATCAAATGATCGACCACGGCGGTTGCAGCGGCATCCATTTCAGCCGACAAGCCGGGTTCGTAATCGAATGCGAGTAAGACGCGCGCTTCCCCAGGCAACTGGCTGATCAGGCGGTTGACCTCCGCAGTCTCTTCGGTATAGGCAGGCAACGGCGCCTCATGTTTACCTGTGATCACCGACCAGATTAAAGCTCCCCACAGCACGCAGGCAATGGTCCATCGCAGGACATGCTGAGAAGAGATCCCACGGCGTTGGGGGAGAGGTTGTGCCCGGCCTTCCGACTCAATCAAACCCTGGAGCAGGTCTGCATGGATGCGCTGGTTTGCAGAAACTCGGAGTTCAAGCGGATAAGTCGGCGACTTTCTTGGGCGGACGTGGTCTGGTTCTGCAGGCAAAACCCCGCTCAAGCCGGCTAATGGCCCGGCGCTTTCGATTCTCTCGGGGGTTCCGCGCGCAGACACTGTTTGGGGCTCATCCTTTACTGGACGAATAGCCTCCAGCCAGCTGGGGAACTCGCCTGGCGCCAGTTCGGATTCACTCTCAGAACTTTCCACCTGCCCTTCATCTGGCAAGGGATGGCTCAGCCAATCCGACACCTCCACCGGTTTCGATGGCGGTTGCTCTGTCTCCCCGGTCTCCTCCTTCAGCCAATCAGACAGGGGCTCAGCCTCGGCTTCCTGCGGCGACTCTCCCGGCAGACGAGCAAGCCAATCTGGCACATCGTCTGCTGAGATATGGGTTTCATCTGAGGGTAGATTACCATCTTCTAATCCGCCAGCCTCAACATCGGCCAGCGACTCCTCGCTGGGGATTGGTTCGTCCGAGCGAAGGCCAAGCAACCAGTCGGACTCACCGGTTGGAGCGGCGTCAATGCTGGAAGGCATCTCCTCCGGTATGGCCTCGGGAGGTTCACTTTCAGCAGGAGAAAACACCAGGGGTACGAGCCGCGCCTGGCAGAACTGGCAAACCTCGCTTTCCGCCGGATTGGATTTTCCGCACATCGGACAAAAGATTTCCCCCATGTGTCATCCCCCATAGGGCCGGTCAGCGCCCATCAGAACCCGCAAACCGGTGGCAATTGTGCCAAGAGCAACTCCGAGCAGGATTCCCCGCGCTCCCGCAACCGCTGGGACCTGGGCGATCCAGGCGCGTAGTTCACTTATGCCCGGCAAGTTGATACCGAACAGGGGACCGGTGGCGAACAGTATCAGGACAGCAGTGCCGATAAAAATGATCGACATTAAATTAGGCTTCCTACGAAACAATCCTACACCTGCAAAGGCTAGCAAGACAGTCAGGAGCGCCATCAAACTACCTTCGATGGGCACCTGGATATTGTTAAAAATCCACATGGAATAAGCATGCGTTGGCCCGAACCAGCCAACCACGCCCAGCGTAATGACGAATGAGATAATGAGCACAGCGCTGTAAAAACCGTTCGGCTGGGTGGTTGTGAATTTTCGCCAGTGCACGTAGAACAAATTGGCTGTCCCTACTAACAGCGCTACTGCGGACAGGATGACGGCCCACTCCAGCAGCACAACCCGCAGGTTCGCCAGCAGGTCAAGATGCAGGAAATACCCCAATAAGACGATCAGCCCGATCGCCATAGCGATAGCGACATAGAAGGTCGCTTTCACAACACACCTATCAGTTTGAGCAGCGCGCCGAGCAAGATCAAAGAGATAATTACCCAGCGGGAGATATCCTGAGCGCGTAAGCTGGCAATATGCATCGCCCCAGCCCCCAGGTAAGCCCCACTGGCGTAAGTCTCCTCACCAATCAAAGGCTCTTCAGCGGTAGCGTACAAAACCGCCTGGCCTGAGAGGTTGTCTGTCCCAGCAAGTGTCAGGCTTCCAGCCCGCTCCCCAGCCTCGTTCATCAAGGCTAATTCGCTACCAAAGCTGCCGATGAATAAATTGGCACCCACATCTTCATCATAGATTACTGGTAGAGTTCCAGCGACGTAAGAAAAAGGCGTCAATCCGGTCAGGCGACCGCGCAATGGGTCGAACTCCGCGCCGATGGCCCGCGATGCCCCCCGCAGGCTGTCCTGGGAAAGAACAGATATTGCCCCCTCGCCTGAGGTAACCACTGGTGGACGATCGCTGACCATCGTAGAACGCGCGATCCGATCCAATACAGTCAATCCAACAAAGGCAACTGCGCTCTGCGGGCCAATCAGGTTTCCCCGCCCAATGGAAAGGTGTAAGCGGTTGCCCGCTTCTACAGCCAATCCGACGGCGTGTCGCAAGCGGGTAAAGGCTTGGATTTCCCGGAATTGGCGCACAGGCCGGGTCCGGCTCAAGATCGCCAGGGTGAGCATCAGGCCGAAGAAAACGATGACAAAGACCAGACCGATGAGTTCTAGCTGGTTCACTCTTGGGATGCCTCCCGCAGAATTGCAATGAATGCCTGACGCTGGTTATTATCTTCGAATAAAGTAGCCAGAGCCTGAAGATGATTCGCTGGCAGGATGCCATGTAAGATAGGTTGACCCAAGTACACGACTTGGGCACCCAGTAACGCCAAAGGACCAACTGCTTCTAGGATTGAGGCGATGAGGTTTTCCATCCCCCACCGGTGCAAGCTGTTTGCCCAGATCCGCCAGATATTGGTAGCAACCATGTTCTAAGTATAGCATAATTCCGATTTATCCGAGGATAACAGAAAACATCAAATTCATTGTATATCCCCACCACTTGATGGTCAAGTTGGTTTGCAAAACTGTACAGTTTTGCTTAACTTCCCACAGGTTGATGAGTTAAATCCTTATAACAAAGACCACCTGCAGGAAGTTCTGATGGCCGAAAACATGCCGGATCTAGTCTAAATATATGACAGGTCACAGGTGTTTTATGTGTCATATATAACTAGGTTTATCGAACAAGTGAGACTAAACTTATGTGTTAGGAAACGAACAGACTGGTTCGTCGCTTGAGAACATCTCCGCGCCAATTCAGCGACGCTAAAAAAGAAATGGAGAATATTATAATGGAAAGACCGATAATTACCGTCGACGGTAACGAAGCAGTGGCGTTGGTCGCTCACAAAATCAATGAGGTGATCGCTATCTATCCGATTACGCCCTCCTCGTCGATGGGCGAACTGGCAGATGCCTGGTCTGCAGTCGGGGAAACCAATATCTGGGGCACGGTACCGTTAGTCGTCGAAATGCAGTCCGAGGGAGGCGCAGCCGGTGCAGTCCATGGGGCTCTGCAAACTGGCTCACTGACCACCACGTTCACCGCTTCCCAAGGATTGCTCTTGATGATCCCCAATATGTACAAGATCGCCGGTGAGCTGACTGCGACAGTTTTTCACATCGCTGCGCGCTCCCTCGCGGCACACGCCCTCTCAATTTTTGGCGATCATTCCGATGTAATGGCTACCCGTACGACTGGCTTTGCCATGGTCGCTTCCACTTCCGTGCAGGAAGCACATGACTTCGCATTGATTGCACAAGCCGCCACACTGGAATCACGCATTCCATTCCTCCACTTTTTTGATGGATTCCGAACCTCTTCCGAGGTAAATAAAATAGAGCAACTGACTGTAGAGGATATACGGGCGATGATCGACGAAAAACTGGTGCACGCCCACCGTGGGCGCGCCCTATCGCCGGATCGTCCTGTCATCCGCGGCACTGCGCAGAACCCGGATGTATACTTCCAGGCTCGCGAGACTACCAACACTTACTATAAAGCCTGTCCTGGAATCGTCAAGAAAGCGATGGACAAATTCGCTGGCTTGACCGGGCGGCAGTACCACCTCTTCGATTACGTCGGCGCGCCAGACGCCGACCGCGTGATCGTTTTGATGGGCAGTGGCGCTGAAACCGCTGCAGAGACTGCCCAATTCTTGAACAAGCATGGAGAGAAGGTGGGAGTGGTCGTTGTGCGCCTGTACCGACCGTTCTCAGTTGAAAGCTTCGTGAAAGCCTTACCAGCTACAGTAAAAGTGATTAGCGTCCTGGATCGCACCAAGGAACCCGGCGCGGCTGGGGAGCCCCTATACGTAGATGTGATCACCGCTATCCAGGAAGGATTGGAGCAAGGCATGGCTCCCTTTAGCAAAGCACCCCAGGTGATCGGCGGGCGTTACGGGCTCTCCTCTAAAGAGTTCACCCCAGCCATGGTCAAGGGCGTCTTTGATGAAATGCGTAAAGAAGTCCCCAAGAACCACTTCACGGTTGGCATCCTCGATGATGTCTCCTTCACGAGCATCGACTACGATCCAGCATTCTCGATCGAAACTCCCGATACCGTGCGCGCCGTTTTCTTTGGGCTGGGTTCAGACGGGACTGTTGGCGCCAACAAGAACTCGATCAAGATCATCGGTGAAGAAACCCCGAACTTTGCCCAGGGTTATTTTGTCTATGACTCAAAGAAATCTGGCGGCATCACCATCTCGCATCTCCGTTTTGGCCCGCGCCCGGTGCATGCCCCATACCTGATCAGCGAAGCCAGCTTTGTCGCCTGCCACCAGTTCAGCTTCCTCGAGCGCTACGACATCCTTAAGTATGCTGCGCCGGGAGCTATCTTTTTACTCAATAGCATCTACGCGCCTGACGAAGTCTGGGATCAATTGCCGCAGGAGGTGCAGAGAGCCATCATCGATAAGAAATTGCGTTTCTACGTAATCGACGGATACAAAGTCGCCGAAGAAACCGAGATGGGCCGCCGCATCAACACCATCATGCAGACCTGCTTCTTCGCCATTAGCGGAGTACTCCCCCGCGCAGAAGCCATCGAAGCCATCAAGGATACCATCCGCCATACCTATGGCAAACGGGGAGAGACCGTCGTGCAGCGCAATTTCGAAGCCGTCGACCAGACTCTCGCCAACCTGTTCGAAGTGAAAGTCCCTGAGCGGGTAACCAGTAAATTTGTCATGCGCCCCCCGGTGTCGGCAGAGGCGCCCGAATACGTCCGCACCGTACTCGGTGAGATCATCGCCGGGCGGGGTGACAACCTTCCAGTGAGCGCTTTTCCTATCGATGGGAGCTTCCCCACTGCTACCTCCCGCTGGGAGAGGCGCAATATCGCCCTGGAAATTCCGGTCTGGGAACCCGATGTTTGTATCCAATGCGGTAAATGCGTCTTCGTCTGCCCACATGCTGTCATCCGCGAGAAGGTTTACGCGCCTTCCTTCCTGGAGAAAGCCCCCGTCTCCTTCCTGTCAACCGAAGCCCGCTGGAAGGAATTCCCTGACATGAAGTATACCCTGGCAGTATCGCCGGAAGATTGCACCGGTTGCAGGCTGTGCGTAGAGGTATGTCCCGCCAAGGATAAGTCACAGACTGGTCGCAAAGCCATCAATATGGCCGATCAAGCTCCCATCCGTGAGCGCGAAAACATCAATTGGGATTTCTTCCTGACCTTGCCCGAGGTGGATCGCACCAAAATCAGCATCGGCGCGGTCAAGAACTCGCAACTGTTGCCGCCCATGTTCGAGTTCTCCGGCGCTTGTGCCGGTTGCGGCGAGACCCCTTACCTGAAACTGCTCACCCAGCTGTTCGGCGACCGGACGATTGTCGCCAACGCCACAGGCTGTTCATCGATCTATGGCGGCAACCTGCCTACCACCCCCTGGGCCACCAACAAAGAAGGGCGCGGCCCGGCCTGGTCGAACTCCTTGTTTGAAGATAACGCCGAGTTCGGCCTTGGCATGCGCCTGACTTTAGATAAACACAACGAATATGCCCGCGAACTGCTTCCGCAGCTTGCCAGCTTCATCGGCGAAGAGCTGGTGACCGAATTGCTCAGCGCCGACCAATCCAACGAAGCCGGCCTCTTTGCACAACGCCAACGGGTTAATTTACTCAAGGCACGGCTTGCCGGGGTGGATGACCCGCGCGCTCGGAACCTACTCAGTATTGCCGACAACCTGGTGAAGAAAAGCATCTGGATCGTCGGCGGCGACGGTTGGGCGTATGACATCGGTTACGGTGGTCTCGACCACGTCATGGCGCTGGGTCGCAACGTCAACATTCTGGTGCTGGACACTGAAGTCTACTCCAACACCGGCGGTCAGGCATCAAAATCCACGCCGCGCGCCGCCGTGGCGAAATTTGCCGCCCAGGGGAAAAGTCTTCCCAAGAAAGACCTGGGGATGATCGCCATGGCCTACGGGTATGTCTACGTAGCTAAAATTGCGATGGGCGCCAGTGACCAACAAACCCTGCGCGCCTTCCTCGAAGCCGACGCATACGAGGGTCCCTCTCTGATTATCGCCTATAGCCACTGCATCGCCCACGGTTATGACCTGGTGAAAGGCCTCGAGCAACAAAAACTGGCCGTGCAGTCCGGCTTTTGGCCCTTGTACCGCTTCAACCCCGCCCTGTCGGCCGAAGGCAAGAACCCTCTGTCGATCGACTCGAAGGAACCCACCATTTCCTTTGCAGACTATGCCTATAATGAGACCCGCTACCGCATGCTCCTGCAAAGCGATGAACAGCGCGCCGAGGCCCTCATGAAGCTGGCAGAGAAGGACGTCAAAGGACGCTGGGAACTGTATCGCCAGATGGCTGCCATGCACTACGACGGCAGCAACGACAAAGAATAAAGGAGAGATCAATGGTTGACCTCACCACCACTTACCTTGGCCTGCCCCTCAAAAACCCACTGATCGCGTCTGCCTCGCCGCTCTCTCAGAAAGTGGATACCGTGCGCCAGCTGGAGGACGCCGGGATTGCAGCCGTAGTAATGTATTCCCTTTTCGAAGAACAGATCATCCAGGATAGCTTGAGGCTGCACCGGGACTTAACTCAGGGGACCGATTCCTACGCGGAAGCCTTGACCTATCTTCCGGATTTGACCGCCTACAGCAATCTGCGCCAATACAGCATCGGACCGGAGGTTTACGTCGAGAACGTGCATCAGCTCAAACGATCGGTCGATATCCCGGTGATCGGTAGCTTGAATGGGGTTACGAATGGGGGTTGGATCGATTATGCCCGCAAGATCGAGCAGGCTGGCGCAGACGCCTTGGAACTCAACATTTACAACCTGCCTACCGACCCGGAGGTAACCAGCACCCAGCAGGAAGAGAATTATCTAGCTTTGGTGCGCGCCATTCGCGCCTCAATCAAAATCCCCATCGCCGTCAAGCTCAGCCCGTTCTTTACCGCATTACCGAACTTCGCTCGCCGTTTAGTGGAGGCCGGCGCGAATGGCCTGGTGCTGTTCAACCGTTTTTATCAGCCCGATTTTGACCTGGAAGAGTTGGAAGTCGTCCCCCGGTTAGTGCTGAGCAGTTCGCATGAGCTGCGCCTGCCCCTGCGCTGGATCGCTATCCTATACGGCCGCATCCCGGCCGACCTCGCCCTGACGAGCGGCATCCATACCGCCGAGGATGTGCTCAAGGCCACCATGGCCGGCGCCAGCGCCTGTATGGTCGCCTCGACTCTACTCAAGTATGGTATTGGGCATACCACAGAGATCCTGGAGGGGGTCCAATCCTGGATGGAGGAGAAGGAGTACATATCTATCACTCAGATGAAGGGCAGCATGAGCCAGCATGCCGTCGCCGAACCAGCTGCCTTTGAACGTGCCAATTACATTAAGGTGCTCAGTTCCTTCGAATACCGCTTCGCACCGTAATTGATCGTCTTCCTCTAGTTCGCTACTTATTTGTTAAAGAAGATGGGGAGCCACAGGCGCGGCTCCCCATCAAGATTTAATCGGGATAAATCCAGGGTATGGCTAAGGCTTACACTTCGACTTCGGTTTCCGGGACCGCCGAGTATTTCTTGTGGCGGTAGACAATCCGCCCTCTGGTCAAATCATAAGGGGACATTTCCATGCGCACCCGGTCGCCCAACAGAATGCGGATGTAATGTTTACGCATCTTACCAGACAGGTAAGCCAATACTTGATGGCCATTGTCCATACGCACTTTGAACTGGGTAGCCGGCAGAGCCTCTACCACGGTACCTTCAACCAGAATTTTACCTTCATCTTTTGCCATTTACACCTCCGATTAAGTGGATGGGTTCGAATTATACAACTTCAGTTTCTCTCGGCGTACGGCGCCTGAGGCGGCGGATCGACTTTTTCTTTTGAATTCGCCGTAACTCACTTTTTGATACAAACCAGCGTTTCCGGCGGACTGTGCTCAAAATCCCGCTTTTGGCGACCTTCTTGCGGAACCGCTTGAGCAGCTGGTCTTGCGACTCGTTTGGGCGCAATGTAACTGTTGCCAATCTTCTCACCTCCTTCCATGCTTTCCAGAATCTTATAAAAAAAGCCCGGCTGATGCCTACGTTCACAGCCGAGCCGGGTTGAAGCTCCTCATTCTGATCGGGTTCAATAATATTCTACCGTCCTCGCCACACAACCCTCCAGTAAAATGCAATGTAAGACCCGTGAACGTCACTCAAATTATAATGCACACGGTGCAATCTGTCAATTAATCGCGGTTGAAATTTGCTAATGAAGCTGATTCTTGTGCGTTATAATCCCCTTTAAGGCCTGACCGGATCTTATCAGTTCTTAAACACCGCCAGGTCTCCGAAAGAATCTTATGGATATTTTCTTCCAAGACCCATCCGATATTCCCCTGCCACCAGAAGAGGTGCGCATCCGCCAGTTTCGCGCCGAGCCATGGCCGGACCACCGCCGCGTGCGCATCTACCTTGAGATCACTCCATTCCAGAAGCGCCCTAATGGTGAGATCCAGATCACCGATGCCCCTGGAAATGAGGTTGCCAACCTGAGCATCATCGAAACGATCGACCCCAAAATGGATTTTACCGTTCACCTGCGCGCCGACGAGATCGGCGGGCAATATACTGCCTCGGCGTTGGTTTATTATTACGAACAAGAGCCACCAAATCCAGAGGGGAAAAACGGCGAAGCGGAAGATCAACCTTCTCCACTGCCAACAAAGATGAAGGTAGTTGACGAAGCTCACACCACGTTTGAAATTCCTGGTGCATAGTCTGCCAACTAGCCACTGACAACTGGTCACTGGCTAACCTGCCCATGAAATCCCTCCTCCGCCTGGGCGTCTTCGTTCGCCCTTACCGCATCCAGGTGTTCCTGGCTCTGCTCACCTTGCTCGCCATCACAAGCATCAGCCTGGTTATTCCAGCGATCATCCGGCAGGTGATCGACGTAGGGCTGGCGCAGCGCGAAACGCGTTTCCTGGCGCTTTCCGCTTTGTTGATCATGGGGATCGGCACGGCCCGTGCCGGATTGACTTACTGGCAACGCTACCTGACCGAATGGATCTCTACCCATATCGGCTTCGACTTACGCAACCGCCTCTACAACCACATCCAGCACCTGCCATTCACCTATCATGATCACGCCCAAACCGGCCAGCTGATCAGCCGCTGCATCGAGGATGTGCGCGCTGTCGAGCGTTTTACCGGTTCCGGCTTTGTTGAACTCGTTAACTTGACCCTGCTGTTGATCGGCATCGTCACTTTGTTATTCCTGAACAACGCCCGTCTGGCAGCCATCGCCCTCATCCCAATGATCCCACTGGTGCTGGTGACATCTGAATTTGGCCGACGCGTGAGCAACTATTTCCTGGCGGTTGATAATGCTCTGGGAGAACTATCTTCTCGCCTGCAAGAGAACGTCACCGGAGTTCAGGTGGTGCGCGCCTTCGCACAAGAGCCATACGAGATTCAGCGCTTCCACAAGGCGAATCGGGTCTTGTTCAATGCCCGTCTCACGGTGATTGGGGAGTGGGCCAAGATCATGCCGACATCCAACTTCCTGGTGACTTTAGGCACGATCCTTATCCTTTGGTTTGGCGGGCAGATGGCTTTGCGGGGAGAAATGACGATCGGCGAATTAGTGGCTTATAACAGCTACCTGCTCCTGCTCGCCGCTCCAGCGGGGCAATTGACCTGGTTGGTCAACATGGCCGGCGAAGCCGTGGCCGGGGCAAAGCGCGCCTTCGAAGTGCTGGACCATATCCCCGAGATTCAGAGCCCACCAGACGCAGTCACCCTGCCTCCACTTTCCGGTCGTGTGGAGTTCCACAATGTTTCCTTCGCCTATCAAGGGGACACGACCCGCGCCTTAGAGAATATCAACCTTTCCGTCGAACCAAACCAGGTGGTTGCCCTGATTGGCCCAACCGGGTCAGGAAAGACCAGCCTGGTCAACCTGATCCCCCGCTTCTATGACGTCAACCAGGGAATGGTGCTGGTTAATGATCAAGACGTGCGGCATGTCGATCTGGTCTCATTGCGGAAGCAGATCGGTATTGTGCTCCAGACCTCCCTGCTCTTCTCTATGACCATCCGAGAGAATATCGTTTATGGCCGTCCCGAGACCAGTGAAGAAGAGATCATTGCCGCTGCCCAGGCAGCCCAGGCCCACGAATTCATTATGGTTTTCCCCTCCGGTTACGACACAATGGTCGGCGAACGCGGCGTGACTCTCTCTGGCGGTCAACGGCAGCGCGTGGCTATCGCTCGGGCGCTCCTCATGAACCCGCGCATCCTGATCCTGGACGACTCGACTTCCAGCGTAGACACGCAGACCGAGAGCTTGATCCAGAAGGCTCTGGCAAGCCTGATGGAGGGACGCACCACTTTTGTGATTGCCCATCGACTGTCCACAGTACGCCGTGCCGACTTAATCCTGGTCATGGACGGCGGTCGGATCGTCGAAAGCGGTACACACCTTGAGTTGCTTGCCCAGGGAGGCAGGTACCGGGAGATATACGATTTACAGCTGCGCGACCAGGAACAGTTCCGCGAAGAAATGGATAGCCTGGAAACTGCTGCTTCAGCCGCTTTCCCAACAGCCAGGCTGCGCGGCATGGAGACTGAGTGAAGATGGCCCAGTCACAATCTCTCAGTGATGATATCGCTTTCAAAAGCTACGACCCGCATATAACCCGGCGGCTGATTGCCTTCATACAACCATACCGCCTCCAGTTCTCGCTCGCTTTAATCCTGATGGTGGTCAATTCGGCCGGGGCTGTCGCTGGGCCTTACTTGGTTAAAATCGCCATAGACTCCGGAATAAGCGCCGCTTCCCTGACCAAACTACGGCAGGCAGTGGTGCTTTACCTGGTGATCGCTGGCATTCAGTGGGCAGCCACGTATCTACGAGTGAAAATTATGGCCCGCGTCGGCCAGTCGATCATCTTTGATTTTCGCGCCAGGCTTTTCGAACACCTTCAGCGGCTTTCGCTGAGCTTCTACAACCGCTATAGCGTTGGGCGCGTGATTACGCGGGTGATCAACGATGTGGGGGTCCTGCGTGAATTTATCACCTGGGCGGTACTGGCTATCGCCCGGGATTTATTCGCCCTGGTAGGGATCGTGATCGCCATGCTGAGCATGGACTTGCGTCTCTCATTGATCGCCTTCACGGTATTGCCATTGATGCTCTGGGCTACCTCCTTTTTCAAAAAGAAAGCCCGGGAGAATTATCGCCTGGTGCGATCAGCCATCAGCTGGGTCAACTCGGTCTTGGCCGAGAACATCAACGGAGTGCGGGTGGTTCAGGCCTTCTCGCGCCAGGAAATTAACTACCGATACTTCCGTGACGAGGTTAACCAAAACAACCGGTCGGTTAACCTGCGCGCGGCGCGCATCGCCTCGGCCTTCCCGGCGATAGTAGACTTGTTAGGTACCCTGGCGACGGCCTTGATCGTCTGGATGGGTGGGACAGCCGTTCTTGCCGTTAGCCAAGGTGGAGGAGATGCCATCACCCCCGGGGTTCTGGTGGCTTTCTTGCTGTACATCGACCGCTTCTTTGATCCGATCCGCGACTTGAGCAGACGATACGATTCATTCCAGTCGACGATGGCCGGCGGAGAACGCATCTTCGCTCTGCTGGACACCCCGGTTGAAGTGCAAGATGCACCAGGCAATATCGATCTGCCGCCCCTGCGAGGGGAAGTACGCTTTGAGAATGTCTCATTTTACTATTCCGACGAAAACCCATCAGACGAGGCTCAGCTCATCCTGGATCAGATCAACTTGCACGTTCCGGTTGGACAAACTGTCGCTTTGGTGGGAGAGACCGGAGCCGGTAAATCCACCCTGGTGAAGCTGATCAGTCGCTTCCACGATCCCACTCAAGGACGGGTGCTGATCGACGGGTTCGACTTACGCCAATTTACGCAAAGCAGCCTGCGTCGACAGATGGGGATAGTGCTTCAGGATCCCTTCCTTTTCAATGGGACGGTAATGGAAAACATCCGTTTTGGGCGGCTGGAGGCGACCGATGAAGAAGTCGAATCTGCAGCCCAAGCGGTCAGCGCACACGACTTCATCGTGCGCCTGCGCCTGGGCTACCATACACCGGTCGAGGAGGGCGGCGCTACGTTATCCGTTGGACAACGCCAGCTGGTATCGTTCGCCCGCGCCCTGCTCGCCGACCCGCGCATCTTGATCCTGGACGAGGCCACCTCCAGCGTTGACACTCAGACGGAGCGGCTCATCCAAAAAGCTTTGGCGCGCTTACTGCAAGGCCGGACAGCCTTCGTCATCGCCCATCGCCTGTCAACGGTGATCAACGCGCACTCCATCGTCGTCATCCACGATGGACGCATTGTAGAGCAAGGCAGCCACGCTGAGTTGCTAGGGCAAGGGGGATATTATTCTCGCTTATATCGCAGCGGATTCGAGGATTAATAGTTCTTGCTTAGATATTTTGGCTATCCATCTGGATGCGCGGCTTCAACCAGATCCGGATACAGGTCCTGATTGCAGAACTGTAAGCCATCCCCCTGCATGAGAGTGATAAACTCGATGACAACGCCGCGCCGTAACGCGCAAGGCGATCATGGTCGAGTCCAAAGCACAGCCGGTCTGAACGATGTTGATCTCACCCTCGCAACCACCGCCTCTACCAGAAGGCCAACTCCCCTGGCGATTCAGGATAGCGCGCGCCGCCATCCTGATCGGATCGCCGCTGATCCTGTTCCTGGTAGGCTTCCTGGCCTGGCCGGAAGCCCGCGTGCATGGCAATATACCCGGCCCGGATCAAGAGACTGCAAGTCAGGCCCTCGAAGTGGAGAAAAACGCCCTGTCATTAACTGGCAGTCTGACCCCCTCCCCGACTTCCTCACCGACAGCACTGGATCCAAACCCTCCTGCGCCCCTATTTCAGTCCTCTCTGGGACAAGGGACTCTTATCTTAACCATGGGCGAAGGTGGCTACAGCCATCTTTTTGCCTACCAACCGTTGACCTTGCCTCTCACGCGCCTGACCGAGGGTGCCTGGGATGACATCACTCCTGCCCTCAGCCCGGATGGGAACCAGCTGGCCTTTGCCTCCAATCGCGCTGGACAATGGGATATTTATTTGCTAGACCTGAACAGTGGTGCAATTACGCGCTGGACAGACACCCCCGAATTCGACTCGTCGCCAACCTGGTCTCCAGATGGACAATACCTGGCCTATGAAACTTATCTGGGGGACCTAGAAATTGTGATCCAGCCTATCTCTGGCGATAGAGCGGTGATTCCTCTCAGCAACGATCCAGCAGCGGACTTTGCCCCAACCTGGTCGCCTCAAGGCCGTCAGGTAGCCTTTGTTTCTACCCGCAGTGGGGAGCCTGAGATCTGGCTAGCCGACCTGGACAAAGTAGAAAGTGAACGCTTCACCAATCTCAGCCAGACCCCGGACGCTGTCGAGGCGCACCCTGCCTGGTCTCCTGATGGACGCAGCCTGGCCTGGGCAACTACTCAGGATGGTCTCCATAACCTGCAAATCTGGGATGGAAATGGAGAGCTGCGCTATGTAGGCAGCGGCGATTGGCCCACCTGGAGCCCTGATGGTGCTGTGCTGTTCACCACTTTGTCCGGGCCTGATCAGACCCTGGTGACCGCCTACCAGGCTCGCGAACACCTGCTCGCCCTGCCGCCATTGGCGCTTCCCGGGCCGGTCTTCGGACAGGCCTGGACCAGGGCTAGCTTACCTCCCTCGCTGTTAGATTCCCTCTCAGCGGTCTCGAGTCTATCCCAGCCGGAACTTTGGCGAGCAGCGCTTACCGTTCTGCCGGAGGTTCCCACCGGACGCCAGCATTTAGTACCCTTGGAGGATGTCCAGGCTCCCTACCCTCAATTGCATGATCTGGTGGATGAGTCCTTCTCCGCATTGCGGGCGCGCGTCGCTGCCGAGGCTGGCTGGGATTTCCTGGCCACTCTGGAAAACGCATTTGTGCCCTTGACCGCCCCTCTCTCACCAGGTCTCGGAGAAGATTGGCTTTATACTGGCCGGGCCTTTGCCTTCACGCCTTTAGCGATCGACGCTGGCTGGGTGGCTGTCGTCCCAGAGCAATTCGGGGCGCGCACGTATTGGCGGGTTTACCTGAGGGCGCGTTTCCAGGATGGATCCCAAGGCGCGCCGCTTCACGACCAGGCGTGGGATTTCAACGCCCGCTATGGGGGAGACCCATTCCTTTATGAACATGGAGGTGCTTTCCACCAGGAAATCCTGCGCGGTTATTGGGTGGATTTCACCGAAATGGCAGCGGCCTATAAATGGGATCGCCTGCCTGCCCTGCCCACCTGGCGATCGGCATACCCTGCAGCTCGTTTTAATGAGTTTGTCTTCCAGGATGGCCAGAGTTGGCGAGAAGCCATGTTAGATCTCTATCCAATTGAAGCCCTGGTCACGCCAACCGCCCCTGCCCCTACTGCGAGACTCAGTCCCATCGCTCCTCCAACCATAGCCCCGCCCCTCACTCAGACGACCTCCCCTGCATCCGGCAGTGCTATCCCCACCGAAGGGCCATGAAATTCATTGCACACTCTGCCCTTCCCCGCTGGCTCCACTTCACCATTGGGCTGATCTTACTGCTTTTTGCTGGCCTGTCGGGCTCCCATCTCCGCATACCGGAACCTCTTCCACTTCCAGCCTTTTCTGAGTATAACCCCGCACCAGCCAAATCCCGCATATCTCAATCTGAGAAGGTTAGCCACTCCGGTCAGCCCCAGGCCGGTGCTCAACCAGACACCGCCGTCTTCACTGCCCCAGAGCAGCCATTGAACTTTGTCTTCCCCAACCCAGCACCTCCGCCCGCATCCGCCTGGCGACCAGCCCTTTACCCGATCCCCTGGGCTTTGACACCTTTCGACCATTTCTATTTCTCGCGTCCAATAGCTGCCAATGAGATCAACTGGCCGGTAGCAAATTACCGCTACGGCGGAGTTTTCTTCGAGGACATTGTGCATGGCGGCGTGGATATCCCTGCGCCTGTCGGCACGCCGGTATTGGCAGCCGGTTCAGGCAAAGTTACCTGGGCTGGTTATGGCGTATATTATGGCTACGAGGACAAGACCGATCCCTACGGCCTGGCTGTTTATATCCGTCATGATTTCGGCTTTCAGGGATACACACTCTACACACTTTACGGCCACCTGGATCGCGTCGCTGTGGTCAAGGGGCAGCATGTGGAAACGGGTGATATCCTGGGGAAAAGTGGGAAAACAGGGAAGGTAACCGGGCCACATCTTCATTTTGAAGTCAGGCTGGAGAAAGACAGTCTTTATTCCACACGCAACCCCGAATTGTGGTTAGTGCCTCCCCAGGGGTGGGGAGTGCTGGCAGGAAGGGTGATGAACACAGGTGGAGCAAGACTGGCTGGGCAGTTAGTCATGGTACGTTCGCAGGGAAGTGGCCAGACCTGGCGAGCAAATACCTACGGACGTGGAAACGTCAACCCCGATCCTTATTATCAAGAGAACCTGGTGATCAGTGACCTGCCGGCTGGGAAATACGAAATCTTGATCAATTACCTGGCAAAGAATTACACCCTGGAGATTGAGATTCAACCGGGTCTGGTCAGCTTTTTTTCGTTCAATGGCCGGAATGGCTTCACACAAGAGTTGCCACCCTTGCCCGGAGCTGATTTCACACCGCTTCTCATCCCTTGACAATCAGAACATCTGTGCTAAACTTAGGGGGAATTCGTTCTCGAGTCTTCTTTGAATTCAGAGTAGAGCAGACTATAATATAGCAGCCGGGTTGATCCATTTCATGGAGAAGGCCAGTTATTGATCTAATCGTCTTCCCTTAAGCCTCCCCATATATAAGTGTAGGCCTGTTAGTTATTCTTCATCAGGAGCAATAAAAACATGGTTCGGAAAAATTCCCCACCTTCAGAAAGTATCGATGATTCGCGCCGAGTCGCTCTTGACAAGGCGTTGGGAGACATCACCAAACGTTATGGCGATGGCGCCATCATGCGCCTCGGAGAGGCTCACCAATTGGCGGTTGAGATTATCCCCACCGGCTCCCTTTCGCTGGATATCGCTCTGGGTGTGGGCGGCGTCCCCCGCGGCCGTATCACCGAGGTTTACGGCCCGGAATCTTCCGGTAAAACCACGATCTGCCAGCACATCGTGGCGGAGGCCCAAAGAATGGGTGGTACGTGCGCCTACGTGGATATGGAGCACGCCCTCGATCCTTCCTACGCCTCCCGCTGCGGGGTGCAGATAGACAGCCTGTTGATCTCCCAACCGGATACCGGTGAACAAGCCTTGGAGATCACAGAGACTCTTGTCCGCTCAGGCGCTATCGAAGTTGTCGTGATCGACTCAGTGGCGGCACTGGTGCCGCGCGCAGAGATTGAAGGGGATATGGGGGATTCTCCGATGGGGATGCAAGCCCGGTTGATGTCACAGGCGCTGCGCAAGCTCTCTGGTGCGATTAAGCAGACCAACACAGCGGTGATTTTCACCAACCAACTACGCCAGAAGATCGGCGTTATGTTCGGCAACCCGGAGACGACCAGCGGCGGCATGGCGCTCAAGTTCTACTCATCGGTGCGGCTGGATGTGCGCCGCATCCAATCGATTAAACTGGGCTCAGAAATCATCGGCAACCGTACGCGGGTGCGGGTGGTGAAGAACAAGGTTGCACCTCCCTTTCGCACGGCTGAATTTGATATCATGTACGACGAAGGTATTTCCAAGGCAGGCGATGTGCTCGACCTGGCGGCTGAACTTGGCCTCATCGAAAAACGTGGTTCGTTCTACTCCTTTACCGACATCCGTCTCGGCCAGGGTCGCGAGAACGCTAAGGATTACCTGCGCCAACACTCTGATCTAATGAATGAGATCGAGCTGTCCATCCGCCAACAGGCGTTGAGCGGCGATCTGCCTATCCCAATGGCCACAAGGGACGAAGAAGGCGGTGAGATGGATGAGGAAATGTAAAAACGGAATGCGACAACCATAAAGCGTGAAGAAATTCTCCCAAATCGGAGTAATGGTTTGGCTGGTGTGGGCACTGGCAGCGTGTGGGAGCCTGGGCACGCCAGCTACTCTCTATATTCCCCCAACCAACGCAGATCAGACCAGGCTTCTTAGCCAGCCAACCCAGGATCGAGCTTCCATCACGCCGGAGGTCGACGATCAGGATAAACTCCCTCGATCAACACCCACCCCGCCTTGTGAGCCAGGATTGGTCTTCCTTGACGACTTGACCATCCCAGATGGCAGCGTTGTTGCTCCGGGAGAACAGTTAGACAAACGCTGGCAGGTCGAAAACAGCGGTACATGCAATTGGGACTCCACCTACGGCTTACAGTTGATCGCCGGGCCAGACCTCAGCGCTCCGAAGGAGCAGGCGCTCTTTCCGGCGCGCAGCGGGAGCGAAGCCATGATCCGCATGCTTTTCACCGCCCCAACCGAACCAGGCGCCTATCGCAGTGCCTGGCAGGCCCACGATCAACAGGGAGTGCTTTTTGGCGATCCGTTCTTCATTGAGATCGTCGTAGAAGCTCCCTGATTGATTCCCTTAGGTCCCCTCTTCCCACGAATTCAGATATTTCACCTGCTCGGGGGTTAAGGTATCGATTAACACACCCATGGCTTCCAGCTTCAGGCGGGCGATCTCCTTGTCGATCTGCTCCGGGACGCTGTAGACTTTCTTCTCGAATTTGTCGACATTGCGAGCCAAGTATTCCAGGCTCAGAGCCTGGTTGGCAAAGGACATATCCATCACGCTGGCGGGGTGACCTTCGGCGGCTGCCAGGTTGATCAGACGTCCTTCACCCAACAGATTGATACTGCGCCCATCGGGCAGGATATACTGCTCCACGAACGGCCGCGCCAACCGTTTTTCTTTCGCCAGCGACTCCAGGGCGGGGATGTTGATCTCCACATTGAAGTGCCCGGAGTTCGCCACGATCGCCCCGTCTTTCATGGATTCAAAGTGCTGGCGGTCAATCACGTTAAGATCGCCCGTCACGGTCACAAAAATATCTCCGATGCGGGCAGCCTCCTGCATGGGCATGACCCGAAAGCCGTCCATCACAGCTTCTAAGGCCGGCAAGGGGTTGACTTCGGTGATGATCACGTTGGCGCCCATGCCACGCGCCCGCATCGCCAGGCCACGCCCACACCACCCGTAACCGGCGATGACGAAGTTCCGGCCAGCCAGGAGAATGTTGGTGGCGCGCACGATCCCGTCTATCGTCGACTGACCGGTGCCGTAGCGGTTATCGAAGAGGTGCTTGGTCATTGCATCGTTGACGGCGATCACCGGAAAGGCCAGGGCTCCATCGGCTGCCATGGCGCGCAGGCGGATGACGCCCGTCGTGGTTTCCTCCGTCCCACCGACCACATGCTTCAATAAATCCCGGCGCTCCTTATGGAGGGTGCTCACCAGGTCGGCGCCGTCGTCCATGGTCATGTTCGGCCGGAGGTCGAGAGCTGTGTTGATATGTTTGTAGTAAGTCACGTGATCTTCGCCTTTGATGGCAAAGACAGGGATTTCGTAATGCGTAACCAGCGACGCAGCCACGTCATCCTGAGTGGAGAGCGGGTTGGAGGCCGTCAACACGACCTCCGCGCCGCCGTCTTGCAATGTGTGCATCAGATTGGCTGTCTCCGTGGTGACGTGCAGGCAGGCAGAAATGCGCAGGTTCTTAAGCGGGCGTTCCTTGGCAAAACGGTCGCGGATCAGTCTCAAGACCGGCATTTCGCGCTCCGCAAATTCAATGCGCCGCCGCCCGCCCTCCGCTAACTGTATATCTTTGATGTCATATTTTTCCATCAGGGTCTCCAAAATACAAGCAGGATAAAAATTCAAGCAAGGGATAATGGGAAAGGGATAGGGGGTTTTCCCCTTATCCCATATCCCCTTTCCCCTTAATCAGATCGTCCAATTGCCCCTCGTCGTCAAAGTGCCGGCGGAAACGGGCGACGAATTCGTCCCGCGTGAAGCTGTGTCCCTGGGGGCCTTGCTGTTCCAGGCAATAAGTGGCCGCCAGGGTGCCGAGCTGCCCGCAGGTTTCTAAAGCCCATCCATGGGCATAGCCAGTCAAAAATCCACCGCGGAAAGCATCGCCCACTCCGGTCGGATCGACGATCCGCTCTGGCGTCACCGCCGGGATGGCGTATTCCTGGTTTCCGGTGTAGATCTTCGACCCTTCAGCGCCATGCGTCACTACAGCGAACCGTTCACCAGATAAAAAGCCTTCAAGGGTCTGATCAGTGCGGTTCTGAACCATACGGAACTCATAGTGATTGAGGAAAAAAGCCTGGCAGCCTTCCAGGCCAAAACGAAGCTCATCAACTTCCAGACGTGGAATTTGCTGGCTGGGGTCGTAGAAATAGGGGATGCCTAACTCCCGGCATTCGAACACGTACCGGTTCATAGCCTTGGGCTCATTGGGAGAGATCAACACCAGCTCCGGCCTCTCGCCATCTAACTCATGCAAGGAGAGTTCTCCCGCGTAGGCCATGGCTCCTGGATAGAAACTGGCGATTTGGGCGTTTGCGCGATCGGTGTTGGCAAAGAAGGTGGCGGTATACTCGCCAGGGATCACGCGCACCCCGGATGTATCCACGCCGATCTCCTCCAACCACAGCTGGTACTCGGCGAAGTCTTCGCCGGCTGTGGCGAACAAACGCGACCGTTCGCCCAACAACGCCAGGGTGTAGGCGATGTTGGGAGCAATCCCGCCGCGCTGCCGCACCAGACTCTCCACCAGGAAAGACAGGCTGAGGCATTCCAGGCGGTCAGGCAAGATATGCTCCTGGAAATATCCCGGGAACCTCATCAGGTAGTCGAAGGCGATGGAACCGGTGAGGACAATATTCATAAAAGTGGTTGCCTCAAAGTGGTTGCCTCATTGTGATCCGAAATTATGAGATATGAGATAGGTGAAACGTGATCCGCGATTCGTGATGCGGGAGCGTCCCAATAATAAGGTAATCTGTTTCACGATGCATTACCCGAAACTGCCTTGAGTAAGTTTTCTCCGAAGGGCGGGTAGACGACACCGTTCTCAGTAATGATGGCGGTGATCAAGCGCTGGGGCGTGATGTCGAAGGCTGGGTTGCGCGCCGGTGCGCCTGGCGGGGCCACGCGCACCCCCTCCACCTGCAAAGCCAGTACCTCCTGTGGATCGCGCTCTTCGATCGGGATCAGCCCGCCGTGCGACAGCGACAGGTCCACCGTTGAGGTAGGCACCACCGCATAAAACGGCACGTGATTGTCGTACGCCGCCAGGGCGAGCATATAGGTGCCAATTTTATTGGCCACGTCTCCGTTGGCCGCCACCCGGTCAGCGCCGACCAAAACCTTGTGCACCTGGCCCGTGCGCAGGAAATAACCGGCCGCGTTATCGCTGATGATGGCGTAAGAGATGCCGTATTGTTCCAGCTCCCAGGCTGTTAGCCGCGCCCCTTGCAGGCGCGGGCGGGTCTCGTCTACCAGGACGTAGGGACGCTTGCCTTGTTCATGAGCCATGCGGATCACGCCCAACGCCGTGCCCCAATCCACCGTCGCCAGGGCGCCCGTGTTGCAGTGATGGAGGATCGTTTCGCCTTCCTGGATCAACGCTGCACCGTAAAGTGCCATCCTCTGGTTGAGGGCCACGTCTTCGTCGGCAATGCGCTGGGCCTCGACCAGCACCGCCGCCCTCAAGCCCTCCGCACTGCCTCTGTTTGGGAACTCGGCTGCCACGCGCAACATACGCTTGAGCGCCCAGGAGAGATTCACGGCCGTTGGACGGGCGGCTTGCAATGTCTCAGCCGCCGCGGCCAGGTCGGCGCGCAATCCAACCACCTCCCCAGCGGTCGAGGCACGCGCCGCCAGCGCCAGGCCAAACGCCGCTGCCGCTCCGATCGCCGGAGCGCCGCGCACGACCATCTCGCGGATCGCGGCGGCTACCTGGCGATAGTCGGCATAGGAGGCAACTCGTAGTTCCCCAGGCAAGAGCCGTTGGTCGATCATGCGCACCTGCTGGCGCGCCGCATCCCATTCTATCGTTCGCATACCCAACACACTAAAAACGCCCCCCAGCGGAGAGCGTCTCCTCGAAAAGCGGACAGAGTTTAACATGTAAGAGCCGCTTTGTCAAAGCATTTGGCCCTCGGCCCACCCCTACACCCGAATCAGCCATCTCCTTCGCCCCGCCAGCCCTCCACCACCTGGCGCAGGCGCAAGACCTCCTTGTGCTCTTCCAGCAGCATGGCGAGCAGGAAGGTCTCGAAGGGCAGGGCGTGGGCGGCGTAGGCGGCCGCCGCCAGGTGCTTGTGAGCCGCGGCGAACAGCTCGTCCAGAGCCAACTGGTCGCTGCGCCGCAAGGCGCGCCGGAAGCGAGTGAAAGCTTCCTGCTCTTGCAAGAAGGCCTGCGTGATGGAAGGTAGAGTGCGTCCCATGGTCAGCCGATCTCCTAGAATAAGCGCGGGGGCGGTACAGGCCGGTGCGCCTCCAGCGTCCAGACCTGGCCAGCACAGGCCTGCAAGGCCGCCAACAACTCAGGCCGGCTGGCCGGCGGCCCCGGGCGGACGCTGACCGCGACCGGCGCCAGGCGGTTCAGGCGCTGGAGATGCAGCAGGCAGGCCTGCAACAAACGCAGGCTCTCGGCCGTCGAGACGCTTTCGTCGTAGAATGTGGATAACAGGTCCAGGACCAGGGTGGGGATCGCTTGGGTTGGCGTCTCCTTCAGCAGCGCCTCCATCTGGTAACAGGTGAACGCCCGCGCCAGGTGGATGCGCTCCAGGACGGCCGGCAAGGCTGCAGTCTGGCCGCCCAGCGCCCTGCCGACAGCCAGGTTGCAGCGGTAGACGTCAAAACGGTTGCCGCCATCCACCAGGCGCAGCGCGCCCTGGCAGGCCAGGCGGGCTATCAAGTCCAGCATGATTTCGCCGCCGGCGTGCGGCGCCACGACCAGCAGCAAATTGCCGGGGAGCGGATTGAGCAGCGTATTCACGCCCCTAACTTAACCCAAATTGGGGGCCAACGCAATCCCCCTCACAGGGGAGAGGCAGGGAAGAGATGGGTTACCCCGAGGGGGTGATCCCGGGCTTCAATCGACCCAGGCGCTGAAGTCCCAATCGGCCAAAGCCCGGCGCAACTCGGCTTTGCTGTGCAGCCCGAACTTGCGCAGGGCATTCGCCACATGGGTCTTGGCAGTTTCGGTTGAGACCACCAAATGGGAAGCGATCTGGCGGTTGGTATAGTTCAAACAGATCAGGGCCGCCACCTGTTGTTCACGCTGCGACAGCGTCCGCCAGCATCTCAGGTTGACGGCCTCGTCCTGCTGTTGGGCCAGGGCGTGGGAGAGCAGATCGGCGGCGACTTCGTCCGCCTGGCGCTGCTCGTGATCGGCCAGGCTTTGCAAAGATCGGATCATCTCCTGGTCAGCGTGAAACGACAGGCGTGGTTTTGGACGGTAACCCAGGGCGCGCAATAGGCGTTGCCAGAAAGACATAAGGTCCAGGTCCTAGCCGGGAAAGGCGCGGGGCCTGGCAGGATTATATTAGAACATATGTTCTGTTGTCAAGGAGTTATGTGGAATTCGTGACATTTATCCATGACATTTATTA
>Ga0209642_10000581_pt1 | contig 23600 bp, 22 predicted proteins | sample RifCSP19_2_FD_184025 | JGI IMG/M metagenome (GOLD analysis project Ga0209642, IMG submission 184025) | Soil microbial communities from Rifle, Colorado - Rifle CSP2_sed 19_2 (SPAdes) (version 2) | ecosystem: Environmental > Terrestrial > Deep subsurface > Rock core/Sediment | place: Rifle... | reverse complement strand
ATCCATTTATATGACCCAGACTTATATTGAAAGGCACAAAGGAATTGAACAAAGAATTGAGAAGGTTATGTTTCTTCCAAAGGGGGAGTATTTAAAACCCGCTGTTATAGGGTATGAACAACTTGTCGGAGACATTATATGGCTTCGCACCATACAGGTTATTGGAGATAAGGTTGTCACACCGAAGGGGTATGACTGGGTCTATCATGCACTGGATGTTGTCACAACGCTTGACCCTAAGTTTGCCTATGCCTATCAGTTGGGAGGTGTTACACTTTCGGTTTTAGGTAAACGTCCTGATTTAAGTAATATGCTCTTGGAGAAGGGGAGCAGAGAGAATCTAGAGGTCTGGCAGATCCCATTTTATATAGGATTTAATCACTTTTTCTATCTGAATGACTATGAGGCAGCCGCAGAATATATGGACAAGGCTTCAAAACTCCCAGGTCATCCAGAATATCTGCCAAAGCTTGCAGCAAGGCTATATGTCCAGGCTGGAAATCCCAATGTGGCACTTGAATTTTTAGCGAGGATGCACAAAGATACCGACGATGAAAAGGTTAAATTGGCGTTAGAGCAAAGGATAAAGGAGGTCATTGTAGAAAGGGATGCAATGTTTTTAGAAGAGGCTGTTAACAGATATAAAGAAGTCTATAAGTTATATCCTAAAAATTTGCAAGACCTGATCAGAAGGGGAATCATAAATGAGATACCTCATGAACCCTTTGGCGGGTTTTACTATCTTCATCAAGGCGATGGTAAAGTTTATAGCAGTACTATAAAAGAAAGGATGAAGGTATATGGCAAAGGATAGCAGTTTGCTTTTCCATGTCATTTATCGTGTAATATGAAAAGAGTGGTCATAAAGACAGAGAATCTCACAAAGGTATTTAAGACAGGGTTCAGGGGCAGGCGTGTTACGGCCCTGTCAAACCTTAACCTTGAAGTTAAAAGGGGGGAGATCTTTGGTTTTCTTGGCCCAAATGGCGCGGGTAAGACTACCACGATAAAGATGCTCATGGGACTGATATACCCCACAAAAGGAAAGGCATGGATAATGGATCGGGAATTGGGAGATGTGGAGGTAAAAAGTCGTATAGGCTTTCTTCCTGAACAACCCTATTTTTATGACTATCTCACTTCAAACGAGTTTTTAGAATTCTATGGACAGTTATTCGGATTGGAGAGAAAGGAATTACGGACACGTATCAAGTCCTTGCTCGCTTTGGTCGGGCTCGAAAAGGCAGCAGATATACAACTCCGCAAATTTTCGAAAGGAATGCTCCAGCGGATAGGCATAGCCCAAGCCCTTATAAATCATCCTGAACTTATTGTCCTCGATGAACCCATGTCAGGCCTCGATCCTATCGGCAGAAAAGACATTAGGGATATCATCCTCCGACTGAAAGAAGAGGGGAAAACGATATTTTTCAGTACCCATATAATCCCTGATGTAGAAATGATATGCGATAGGGTAGGGATCCTGATGAATGGCGAACTTGTCAATGTTGGAAGGCCAAATGATATTATAGATGCCAAGATCAAGTATATAGAAATCATTACCAGTGGTATTGAGAGAGAGGCATTGTCCCACCTGCCAGACATAGAGGTCTCTGTCCACGATGCATGGAATCATGTATCAATAAGGGTAAGAGATGAAAACAAGCTCGACAGGGTATTAGAAATAATAAAGGATGGCAAGGGAAAAATCATCTCTGTGATACCTCAGCGGGAGACCTTAGAAGAGCATTTTATAAAGAAGATAGGCGAGAGGAGAAATTGAAGTGCGGATCATGGCTATTGCTATAAATACTTTTAAAGAGGCGATACGAGATAAGATTCTGTACAACCTTCTTTTCTTTGCACTGTTAATGATCGGTGCCTCATTACTTCTTGCTACATTAACTGTGGGAGAACAGTCAAAGATCATTATTGATATAGGTCTTGCGTCTATCAATATATTCGGGGCTCTGATAGCAGTATTCCTTGGAATAGGGCTTATCAGTAAGGAAATAGAGAAAAGGACAATATATAATATTATCGCAAAACCGGTACCACGCTACCAATTTCTGATGGGCAAGTATATCGGCTTACAGTTAACCATCGTTGTTAATACAATTATTATGGGGATAGGGCTTTATCTTGTGCTGATCTCAAATGAATTGAGATGGGGACATAGCATCTTTAATGTTAATTTTGATATATGGAAGGCTATCTATTTAATCTTAATAGAACTCATGGTGATAACTGCTATTGCACTATTGTTTTCTACATTCTCAAGCTCTTCTACCTTAAGTGCGATATTCAGCATTGCTATCTATCTTATTGGTCACCTTACAGAAGAGCTTAAACTTATCGGAGATAATTTACAAAATTTCATATTGAAAGAGACTATTAGTCTCTTCTATTACCTTTTGCCCAATTTTGATAACTTCAATGTTAAAGGACGTGTCGCTTATGGACTTGAGGTTTCTGGAACATACCTTTCTCTTGTGACCTTATATGGTATTTCTTATATCGCAGTGATGCTTTTCTTATCGGGTATGATTTTCCAGAAAAGGGACTTTAAGTAGTGGTCTTAGGCGCATCTTTTTTGTCTTCTTTCTTTCCTGGGCTTTTCTCTTCGCGCTTCCCCTTGGATGAGTAGTCTGTGATATACCAGCCACTCCCCTTGAAGACAAGGCCGGCAGAAGATATTACTTTATTTATTGGACCAGAACACTTCGTGCATGTTGTAATGGGTGGGTCATTAACCTTTTGTATCACATCAAAACTATATCCGCACTTACTGCATCTATACTCATATATGGGCACTTTTTACAATACCTCCTTTCATGTGAGATTCTTAATCGCTTTTTCGAACCGGTCAAGCCCCTTCTCAATGCTTTCCATGGAAACAGCATAAGAAAGGCGTAAATAACCTGGTGAGCCAAAGGCCTCACCAGGGACTGCGGCCACCTTTGCTTCATTTAATAGATACTCAGCAAATCTGGCAGAAGAGTCTATAACGGTTTTGTTAAAACGATTTCCAAGAATTCCTGCAATGTTGGGAAATACATAGAATGACCCTTTAGGCATAAAGCATGAAATCCCCTCGATATTCCTTAGTCTCTCTACGATGTAGTGTCTTCTCCTATCAAAGCGTTCAACCATCATGGCAATAAAATCCTTATAGCCACCATTCAATGCCTCAACAGCCGCCTTTTGTGATATGGATGCAGGGTTAGAGGTACTCTGACTCTGGATAGTTCCCATTGCCTCGATAATCTCTTTCGGGCCTGCCGCATATCCAATTCTCCACCCAGTCATAGCATATGACTTTGATACACCGTTTACAACAATTGTAAGTTTATAGATATCCTTACTCAAAGAAGCGATACTAACCTGTTTAAAATTATCATACACAATTTCCCCATAAATCTCGTCAGATATAACATAAATATTATGTTTTACTGCCAATTCTGCTATGCCCTCCAGGTGTATCCTGTCATATGCAGATCCAACAGGGTTGGAAGGCGAATTTAGGATTAAGCCTTTTGTCCTCGGCGTAATAGCTCTTTTAAGGGCCGCTGTACTTAACAAAAAGTCATCTTTCTGAAGTGTCTCTACAACAACAGGTTTTGCTCCACATAGCAATACCTGCTCCGGATAAGTGACCCAGTAGGGAGATGGTATGATTACCTCGTCACCTTCTTCAAAGAGGGCCATAGCTGTATTGTAAAGGCTATGCTTTGCACCGCAAGATATGAGAATCTCCTCAGGCTTATAGTACAATCCCTGGTCCTTTGCTAACTTCTCAGCGACTAATCGTCTTAACTCATCTGTTCCTGAGGCAGGGGTATACTTAGTAAATCCATCTGTAATTGCCTTGATTGCGGCATCTTTTACACCGGTCGGCGTATCAAAGTCGGGCTCACCTGCACTAAAACTTATCACATCTATCCCGTCCCTCTTCATAGCCTTTGCTTTGGCCTCTAATGAGAGGGTAGGGGATGGTTTTATTAAAGAGACTCGTTTTGCTAACGACATGGAATTTACCTCTTGTTTTGTTTAAACTTTTCCTTCAACTTGTCATGTACATGCTTTGGAACCAATGAAGAAACATCTCCGCCAAAATTACCAACAACTTTTATGATACTTGATGTGAGATACGAATACTCTTCACTCGGCATAAGGAATACAGTCTCTATCTCGCTATCAAGCTTTCTATTCATTAAGGCCATCTGAAATTCATACTCAAAATCTGATACTGCCCTCAGTCCTCTGATAATCGCCCTTGCATTATGTTTTTTAGCAAAATCTACTAAAAGGCCATTGAAGGTTTCTACCGACACGTTAGAAATTCCTTTAACTGATTTCTGTATCATAGAGATTCGCTCAGTCAGAGAAAATAGGGCAGTTTTTTTTGGATTGGGACCTATCCCTACGACAATATGTTCAAAGATTCTTAAGCTCCTGAGAAGTATATCAATGTGTCCGTTTGTAATCGGATCAAATGTCCCGGGGTATATCGCCTTTTCGCCCATAACAATTCAGAACTTACCTCTCTTTCTGTATACAGTTAATGTAGTATCACCATAGATATACTTGCCATGCAAAACAAGATACTCCTCTACCTCCCCCGGCATAAAAACCTTGGAAGAGTGTTCAATTATTAGATAACCGGAATCTAATATATTAACATTTACAGTTATCTTTGACAAGAGTATTTTCCATTTTAGATAGTCATAGGGGGGGTCGGCAAAAACAATATCATAAGACGAGCTCTGGAGTTTTATCCTGTCCAGCATTAACAATACATCCCCAAGGACGACTTTGGCAGATTGCTGAAACCCGCAGTGTTCTATATTCTCACGAATTATTCTGGTATTTTTTAGGTTAGATTCAATAAAGGTCGCATGTTCAGCCCCTCTGCTCAATGCCTCTATACCTACGGCCCCGCAACCGGCAAACAGGTCAATAAATCTTGCCCCGTTAACACCAGCAGGACCAATGATGTTAAAAAGGGCCTCACGGACCTTTTCAGAGGTAGGGCGTATCTTAGAGTCAGCAGGTACTTTTAACAACCTGCCTTTGGCCTTTCCTCCGGTCACCCTGAGCATGAAAATTTCCCAACGACTGCCATTGATAACAATATATTATACTTTAGTTAGGTAAGGAATAAAATCAAGGAAGGAGACCTATGGGGAAAAAGCCGGGGAACTTATACAGATCTCTTCTTAAACCTTTATCGCACAAAGTTCACCGATCATCATTAAGGGTCTTCTTTTGTTCTGCAAGATAGTGGTATCAAGGATTGTGCCGCAATTAATACAGCGCCACGCGTAAAAAACCAGAGAAAAGTCTGTACACCGTTCCGATACCATAAACCCATTGCATTTAGGACAGTGCATTATAGAAACCTCCTTTCTATTTTATTGATGAGTGCATAATTAATACCAAATCCAGCATTAAAAGCTAATTAAAGACGTTGCGACCCTCAGAAACTCCAGCAACCCCGCAAAATATGCCGCACTCAGAGACATCAAGATGCAGGTAGTTCTATTTATTTTTTTAAAAATAGGAAAAAATAGTGTGATTTCAATGCAATTTAGAGTCAAAAAGTAAACGGTATGACAAAATTTTGCTACAGGCGAAACTAAAACAAAGCGTCTGATAATAAATATTATGTAAATAAAAGTTGGACCCTTGCCTTTATCTCATCAAATATGTCATATACAATAGGCACAACAATGAGAGTTAAGAATAATGATGTGATAAGTCCACCTATGGTTGCAATTGCCATCGGAGACCGCGTTTCGGCGCCCTCACCGATACCTACAGCAATAGGCATCATTCCCAGGACCATGGCAAAGGTAGTCATCAGGATTGGACGCAACCTTACGGGGCCTGCTGTGAGTATTGCCTCCTTCCGCTCCATTCCCCTTGCCCTTAAGGTATTTGTATAATCAATCAAAAGGATGGCATTCTTTTTAACAAGTCCCATCAGTAAGATGAGCCCAATAAATGTGAAAATGTTGAGGGTCTTTCCAGTAATAAGTATGGCTAAAAATGCACCTATGAATGAGAATGGCATGGAAAGCAAGACGGTGACGGGGTGGATAAAACTCTCATACTGAGACGCAAGCACCATATACGCCAGGATTACACCAAGCACCAATGCAAAAATGAGATACCCGAATGATTCTCCCATCATCTCTGCCATTCCCTTATACCCCGTAGTGTATTCGTCAGGAAGTATCCTGCTGGAAATAGCATTAAGCTCTGACATGGCTTCACCAAGGGGTTTCCCCTCCAGGTTGGCAAAGAGGGTTACAGCCCTCTGCCTGTCAACCCTGTTTATAACACCTGGGCCTCCAGCAGGTTGAATAGTAACTATACTTGAAAGCTCCACAAATCTTCCATCATTTGATCTTGCATAAAGTCTTGTTATATCATCAGGATTTACCCTGTCTTCCGGGTTTAGTCTCATCTTGACATCATATCGTCTTCCCCGCGTTTCATCCCTGAATTTGGTAACTTCCACTTCTCCGCTAATCAGGAGATTTATCGTCTCTGCAATGGTTGCTACGTCAACAGCCAGATCTGCCGCCTTATCTCTATCGATATAGATTCTGAGTTCAGGTTTACCCATCTCAAGGGATGTGTCTACATCAACGATTCCCGGAAGTCTTGAAAACTCATTAATAACCTTTTTTGCGTAACCTTGTAATGCGGGAAGATCCCGCCCTCTGATCGTGTATTGAATCGGCACCATTCTCTGGCCGCCTCCTATAAGAGATACGTCTTCTGCCCCTCCTTTCAATCCCGGTATTTGTCTGAGCTTCTTTCTGACCTCTGCCATGATCTCTTGCTGACTTTTCTCCCTTTCTGATTTTGGTTTAAGCCCGATGAACATGGATCCCTTATTCGTCTCGCCGGACATCCCCTGACCATAGAATACGGTCTTCACCTCCGGGATAGAGAGGACAAACTCCTCTGACCTTTTAAAGAGTCTCTCTATCTCATCCACTGAGTAGTCGTTTGGAGCTTCGAGTCTTACAATAAACCTTGATTGATCCTCAGAGGGAAGGAATTCTTTACCTATGAACCGGATAAGGTAGAAACTTAATACGAAGATTAAAGTTGCAGAGATTAGCACAACAGCCCTGTGGTTGAAGGCGATGGCCAGGAGTTTTCTATACCCATCCTCCATCCTGGTATATCCCATATCGAGCAAAGATGATATGTTAGCTGCAATGCGGGGGTCGTCTTTCCCTCGATGATTAATCCTTAAAAACCGTGAGGCCAGCATCGGTATCAAGGTAAAAGAAACAAAGAGGGAGACGGCTACAGCAAAGACTACCGTCATAGCAAACTGGAAAAAGAACATGCCTATAATCCCCTTCATAAAGGCAACAGGAAGAAATATAACCATAATGGCAAGGGTTGTTGCCGATACGGCAAGGCCTATTTCCGATGTGGCAAATGATGCCGCTTCTTTTGGAGACATACCCTTTTCAATATGCCGGTAGATGTTCTCTATCACGATGATGGCATCATCAATCAGAATACCGACTGAAAGAGAGAGGGCCAGCATAGTCATGTTATTGAACGTAAAACCAAAGGCATTCATAATCGCGAAGGTGGAAACTATCGAGGTCGGTATGGCAAGGGCGCTGATGAGTGTTATCCGTATGCTCCGCAGGAAAAACAATACGGCAATGCTTGCAAAGATTCCCCCGTAGATCAGGTGGTGCTGAACTTCATTTATCGAACGCCTGATAAAGGTAGACTGGTCAAAACTGATACCAAGCTTCATCCCGGGAGGGAGCGTCTTTTCCAAATTAACAAGTTCATTCTTAATCCTCTCTATTACTTCAACAGTATTTGTACCGGATTGTTTCTGTATCCCAAACCCGATTGCTGGAATCTTGTTAAATCGGGTAATTGACCTCTTCTCTCCCATCCCATCTTCAACCCTTCCTACATCCTTGAGTCTTATGGCGGCACCATTGAAATAGCCTACGATAAGATCATTAAAATTCTGTATGCTTGGAAACTCACCTTTTATCTTTATCGAATACTCAGATGACCTGCTCTCTATTCTACCGCCAGGGAGCTCTACATTTTCCCTCTGAAGACTTCTTACGATATCATGGGCTGTTATGGAGTACGCTGAGAGCTTGTTGGCATCCAGCCATATATTTATCTCTCGAAGGCGCAGACCTGCCATGCGCACAGCACCAACACCATTTATTTTCTGCAATTGTTCCCTTAACACTTCATCTGCATAGGTGGATAATTCCCTGATGGATTTCTCGCCTGATAAGGCCAACCAGAGGACAGGATTTGCATCAGGGTCGACTTTTTCGATCACAGGTTCTCCGATGTCCTTAGGCAGACTTCCCCGTATAACGGAGATCTTCTCTCTTACATCCTGGACAGCAAGGTCTATATCGCGCTCAAGAACAAACTCAACAACGACCTGGGATCTCCCTTCGGTGCTGGCAGATATAATGGTTTTGACACCGTTTATTGTATTGACAGCCCCCTCTATTTTGTCTGTCACATCAATGTCCATTATCTCAGCATTTGCACCTTTGAGTTTTGTAGATATATTGACGATAGGAAAATCGACTTTTGGAAACAGGTCAATGCCTATTCTGGGATAGCTGATGATACCAAGCAAGACTAATCCCAGTATCATCATTGTTGTGAATACAGGTCTCTTTATTGATGTGTCAGCGAGCCACATTGACCCTTACCCCTTCCGTGAGATTTTGCTGACCCGCTACAACCACCATATCCCCTTTCTGCAGCCCCTCCAAAATCTCCATGACATCTCCGTACTTAACACCAAGCCTGACGCTCTTTTCTATCGCTTTTCCTCCCTCCACAATATAGACCTTTGCGTGTTCAGCCTCATAAAGGATGGCTGTTATGGGAACAACCAAGGTCGTCCTGGGTGCACTGGTGTAAAGCAGGGCTTGTGTAAATAAACCTGGTATCAGCAGCCCAGCGGGGTTAGGAACACCTGCTTCTACCTGGAGTGTCCTTGTTTTCTCATCAAGAGTTGGATAGATTATGCTTAACTTCCCCTTGAACTCCTTCTCAGGAAAAGGGTCTACTTTAAACTGCACCTCCTGGCCTGTCCGTAATCTCCCTACATCCTTTTCCGGTACAGTAAAACTGAGTTTAATAGGGTCAATCTGTATCACCTTGAAAAGTGGACTCCCATTCCGGACATAATCCCCGGCCGAGACCTTCTTATCTCTGACCACTCCTAAAAGCGGTGAATATATATTTGTTTTTGATAACTTCTGTTTTGCAAGGGAAAGGGATACTTTTGCTTTCTCGATCTCTGCCTCGGCAAGAGATCTCCTCGTTGAAACCGCATCAAACTCCTCTTTTGTGGAAAGGCCCTCTTTATAGAGGCTTTCTCTGCGTTTGTACTCCACAGTTGTATTGGATAAGCTTGCTTCTGCCTGCCTCAGGGCCGCTTCAGCCCTTTTTACTTCAAGGGAGTAGTCCGTATCATCAATCATTACCAGAACTGTTCCTTTGGTCACGGGTACCCCCTCATCAACCCTCACCTCTTTCAGCACCCCATCCAATTCAGAGCTGACTGTGACTTCCTCATAAGGAATTAATGTACCTGTCGACTCAATAAAGGGACGAAGCGGTCTTTCTTCAGCTGGGTGGGTTAGAACATTGATGACTTTTTCAGTCACCACTGTCTTTGTCTCTTTCTCTCCACATCCTGAAGCTATAACAGACAGACCGGCAAGAAGTAAAAAAAGGAACCATGCCCTCTTCATAAATCCCGTTCTCCTTTCAGGGTCCCGTGTACAAATATCTCTACAAATCCTTTTATGATACCGTCAAGCTCCTTTTTACGGACATCACGTCCTTTGACAATCTCTTCTAACCTGAAACATGAAAATATCATCCCGAAAAATACACCAGCCGCCATCTCGGGCGAAAAACGTCTGAGCATCCCCTTCTTTTGCTGAGACCTGAAGTAACCGGCAAGTATCCGGTCAGTCTCGTCGATAAACTGGGTGTAGATCTCCTTGACCTTCTCCGGGTAGATGTTAATCTCAGAGGTCATAATCTTTACCAGTGATTTTCTTTCCTTTAGAGTTTCGAAAAACAGGACACCAATGGCATGAAGACCCTTTTCATAGCTATAAGAATATTTGGATATCTCAGACAGGAGGTCTCTAAGTGGAGGGAGGAAGGTGTATTTGTTAATAACTTCTTCAAACAACCGTTCCTTAGAACCAAAATGCCTGAACAGGGTAATCTCTGTAACCCCAGCCTCTCTGGCTATATCCTTTGTTGTAGCCTTGAGATAGCCTTTCTCAGATATCAACTTGAGGGTCGCCTGAAGGAGTCTTTCGTCAGTGCTGGATTTCATTCCCGCCTTCTATCTCATTCAGGAGAACCCCTATTCGTCTTTTTAAGTCAAGAATAGCCACCTGCTGATCAATGGTACTATTGGCAAGCGACTCCTGAGCCGCAACAAGGGTGGAATTGGCGTCAATCACATCTACATTAGTAGCGATACCATAGGTAAACTGTTTGAAAACGGTGTTATAATTCTCTTCTGCAAAAGAGACCTGTTTTCTGTAAAATTCAATTGCTGAACTGATAGCCTCCAGGTTATAAAAGGCCTCCCGTACTTCAATGGTTATCTCCTTTTTGAGATTGAGGCTCGTCAGCTCCGTCTCTCTTAACTTGCTCTCCGCTTCTCTAACCTCCGCCAGCCTTAATCCTCCCTCATACAATGGGAATGACAGTGTGGCAGTGGCAGAGATACTCTCTTTGTTGAAAAATGCGGATGAGATTGGGTCCTGATCTCTCCAGGAGTAGACTCCATCTAACCTCAAAGTTGGCATATAGCCACCTTTGGCATATTTAATATTTTCTTTGGCGATTTCCTCTTCCGCCTTCGAATTCAGATAATCATCCCTCTTCTCAAAGGCAGTCTTTATAAGCTCTTCGATCCCTTCAGAGGGGAGACTTTTTTGCAGGGGTTCGACCAATTTAAACCCTGTATCAGACCCTACAAGTCTTGCCAGCCTATCCTGGGCAACGAGCAGGTCCTTCCTTACCCGTGTAAGATCAGCCTGTATCCCTGCCACCTCTGCCTCTGTCCTTAATACAGCCGCCTTTGTCAGCTCACCCACCTTAAACCTTGCAGAGGCTACCCTGCTCCTCTCTTGTGCGCGTTTCAGATCCGCCTCTTTTATCTCAATCTCTCTCATCACCTTAAGAACGCTGTAATAGGCATTTGAAACCTCCATGATAATATTCTCACGGGTGATGAAAAGTCTCTTCTCCCCGGTCTCCAGCAGATATTTTGCCTGTCTTAAGGCACTCCACTCCTTTCCACCACGGTAAATAGGGATACCCAGCCTGATATTGTAATTATAGCTATAATCCGGCTGTATCACGGTCACTGCCGAGCTCTTGTCCGTCGCATACCGTGTATAACCGGCATCCGCAGAGAGAGTCGGAAGGACATTGGATAACGCCTTCTTTCTTCCCTGCTCAAGCTGATACAATCCTTCCTCAGCGATCTTGATCGCCTCATGGTTCTTGATTGCAGAGGCATAGGCATCCCTGAGAGACAGTACCATCTCTTCAGCAAAGAGAGGAGAAGAATAATCATTACAGAGGAAAAAGAAGGAAATAAGGATTAAAAAAAAGAAAAACTGATGAAAACAAAATAGTGCCCTTTTACATTTCATGTCGACCCCCATAATTAACTTACTAATTCCCTGTAGAGTGCTACAGGATATTCTTCTGTGCCATTCCCACGAAAGTGGGAATCCAGTGTTTTGCAAAGGTGATGTAAGTAACCACTTACTATAAGCCCTGCTTTTTGTAAAGTCAATAAGTAATGAGGACAGAAGAGAGGAGAGGAGATTAGAAAAGGTCATCCCGGGTACTGGCCACCCTGTCCATCCCTTTACTGTAGAGTTTGTAATCGGACCCGACAGGATTATCTCTTTCAAAGACAAAAGGGCTTCCCCATGGGTCCGCTATAAATCTCTTCTTTAGATAGTGTTCCGAATACAAAATTCCCAGAGAATCAGGAAGCCCCCCATGGATCAGGAAATAATAGTGAATGGCCCTATGTATGTAAGAGAGCTCCTTTTGAGCAGTCCTTATTTTAAATATCTCTACTGTCGCAAGGATCTCATTGAACCGTAACATCTCTTTTATAGGCACCAATATAAGGATGAAGCTGACGGTGAAAGAAAGAATGGCTATCTGTACGGCAATCCATAGTCTTCTCTTCTCCTCTTTCTCGCCGGCAGTTGTCTCCCTGACCCGCGCTGATAAAGATGTGTTTGAAATAAGTCCGGAGACCTGAAGTGTGGCAAGTATCTTGTATACTTCAAACTCGCTGAATTGAGTCAGACCAACGATCTCTTTGATGTCCCTCTGCCCATTGATAAGATTAAATACCTCAATTTCATTGGTACTTAGTGATGAAAACAGCCTTTCTGTATCTTCACTTTTATAACATTGAGAAAAGATGATACTGTCGGAGGGTATAATGCTTTCAATATAAGGCCATTCGTCCAGCATCCGGACCCCCTCCATCAGGACAAAGTCGGTCGGGACCGGAGTCTCATACTCCTTATCATATTCTATATCCTGAATGTCAAACCGATATCCACCTTCTTTCCATCTTAAAATCTGGAAAACGACGTCTTTTATCTGTGTCTGTAGCGCCTCTTGAAGGTCTTCCGTTGATATAAACCCTGATGTGACCAGAATCTTTCCAATCTTATCCCCTGTCTTTTCCTGAAGATGTAATGCCTCGCTGATCTCCTTCTCCGTTAGCTTGCCTGCCGTGATGAGAAGCCTTCCCACCTTCTCTGTCTCCTCACTTCCTGATGAGACCGCATAGACGATCTGCCCTTTATAAAAGGTTATGGTGGCAGACATTCCACTCTGATGAACACTCAGGACACCGCCTTTTTTTTGAAGACTTATAAGCTGGAGAATGTCCGCCAGCGCAAACTCCTTTATCGTGCCTTCTAACGCCATACTCTATGTATTGAATCGTATTTTTATATACTTAAAATGGAGTGAGAGAATCAGATAGGACAGCAATAAAAGGGATACCCATGGCAACAGAGGCAAGCCAGAGGGGGTATAGGCCATGGACCATGTATCGTCCGCCCCCCAAAGGATGAGCCCTGAAATCCCTATAAAAAAAACAAAGCTTGTTAAACCTCCGGAAACTATCCACCCTTTGTAGATGTGCCATAACCCCGGCAGGATAAAAGAGATCCTACGGTCCAGGTCTTTGAGCTCTTCAATCTTGGCATCCCTCCCTCTGCAATCCTTGCAGGCCCCGCCAAATATCCTGGAGCCGATGCACCATCCGCAGACAATCTGGCCACATTTCGAACAACGATAGGCCAAAGGGGTACGTGGCTTAATATAGGACAACAGGGTAAGAATAATAAGGACACTGACTCCCAGGAAGGGAAATCTCTCTGAAGGTATCTTGATTACACCGCTGAGGATGCTGGCGGCTAACATTTTTGATATTTCGGTGGGTCTCAATGCCGCTGTCCATAAATCACTTCTGTCCACAGGAAAATCTATGATCTTGTATCCCTTCCCCCTGCTTCCGAAAGAAGTGTACATCCCTACATCCCCGGGACTCATCTTCCTGGCAGTTTCATAGGCACTTTCTGCCTCAGCAAACATCAGCTTTTCCCGGTAGGCCTGACTGAGATTGTATATGGATATTACAGAATCAGGATCCGCATCAATGGCCTTTTTGTAGTATGCGATGGCCTCATCATATCGTCCTTCCCTAAAATGAATATTCCCTGTATTATTCAGGGCCGGAATCCTTATACTGTCTTTAACTGCGTCCTTCAGGTTTTTATAGTAGGTTAGAGATTCCTCTGCATTGCCTTGTCTGTTTAAAAGAAACGCAATGCTCAGAGGAAGATAATCACTATCAGATTCGATCTTTTGCTGATCCTTAAGGCGATTGATCAGATAGGTGCTTCCATAACCTCTGTCTACTGCCAATAATCCCTGGAGGGTAACATTATCATGCCCATTCATATACAGGGTATCATATTTGAGAATCTGTGGAAGAAGGAGAAAGAATGTCACGATAAGCAGTCCGATTACCCTTTCTTTTCGCGCGAGATATATCCAGGCGGCAGCAACCCAGAACAGGGCAAACCACCCTATCCCAAATATCAACGGGAGGATAGTCACCGTTACAAAAAAGATTGGCCGGAGGGGACTATCAATAAATCCAGAGGTCATTTCTTTGAAGGCATGGAAGAAGAGTGGCAACACCCTCAATAACCATGCAATCAAGAAGGTGAAAAATGTGAAGATAATGGCCATGACCACAACAGTATAGAGCCTTCCGATGAAATTGAAAAGTGTCCAGAAGTCCTGCAAGGACACCTTTACTCCGCGGATATATTCGGATACCGAAGCCATGATGTTTGACATCTTAAATAGGGTGGCGGCTGACAGGAAATAGGAAGGTGCATAGGACGGGGATATTTCAATTGCCTTTCTGCTCAGTGTATAAGCTTCTTCGACAGACCCTTTTTCAAGAGACTGGTACCCCTCTCTCACTAAGAGAGCAGAGATTTCATCCATCCTGTTTAGCCCAATCGAATATTTCATTTCAATAATTGTATTCAAGATGGCCCCGCCGGCCTTCATATCCCCGGAGGATATAGCATCCATCCTCTCCTTCCAAACCTTCTGTACCTCAGGGGGGACTGTAGACATGTAGGATATATCCTCTGCAGAACCCATCCCTGTGCTAAGAAGCAACATTACAAAGCTCAAAATCAGCTTTTTCATATTTCACCACCCTTTCCGATCATTTTTTCTTTTCCTGCGAGTAGCCGTTTAATATTCTCGATGTGCCGGTAAAAGATCATTGCAGAGACCAGGAGTGAAAAGATAAGGTGTCGAATGGATCTCTCTCCTACGAATATTACCATCGGCAAAAATGTAAAGGATATCAAGGCCCCTAATGAAGAATATCTCCATATCAGGACACTCCCTATCCACACCCCAATAGTGATAAGACCAGCATAGGGCCAGAGGGCCACCAGTATTCCCAGACTCGTGGCTACCCCCTTCCCACCCTTAAATTTGAGGTATACAGGATAGTTATGTCCTAAGATCGCAGCCAATGCCACACCTAAGGTCCATATCTCTGTGCCCCACCAAGCCTTTGCTATCAACACAGGGATAACTCCCTTCAGGGAATCAAGAAGAAGGGTGATTCCTCCTCCCAATTTTCCGGCATTTCTAAAGACATTGGTTGCCCCTATATTGCCGCTACCCATCTTTCGGATATCCCCTGCCCCCATAGCCTTCGCTGTAAGGAGGCCAAAGGGTACTGCCCCGAGGAGATAACTGCTGACAATAAATACGATTCTAATGGTATAATCATTCATTGCAGGGAATCACAAGCCAGAGAAATCAATATTTCAGGTACATTGCTTTTAAATAAGCTTCTGACCTTTAATTTGGATCCAGAATTTGAAGAAATATTCAAGGGCTGAGATGATGGATAAGATTGCCGCTAACCATATCCCCACAGTGCCCCAGTGGTGCAAATCTATAGATTTCGCAAAAAGGAAAACAGGATAATCAAGGATCAACAGCGAAATAGCAAAGATCTGCATCGTCGTCTTATATTTCCCCATCTCCTTTGCTGCGATAACAATCCCCATGGATGACGCAATTGCCCTCAGACCCGTGATGGCCAGATCTCTTCCTATAATCACAATAGCAATCCAGGAGTCCACCCTCTTAAATTCTACCAGCATGATAAGCGCTGCAAGGACGAGAAGTTTGTCTGCAACAGGGTCAATAAATTTACCAAAGAGTGTGACCTGCTCCCATCGCCTCGCGATATACCCATCAAACCAATCTGTTAACGATGCCATGATAAAAATCAGGGCTGCCCATTGTGACCTGCCCGGAGACTGGACAGTAAATACAGCAATAAAGACAGGAATGAGAATGATCCGTAAGATTGAAAGGATATTAGGCAGATTCACTATCTACTCTTTGTCATTAAGATGAAGTCTATCACTTCACGTACAGCACCTTCCCCGCCCTTTTTCTCTGTAATCATATCCACAGCATCTTTCACCGGCTTGACGGCATCAGCCGCTGTGGCAGAAAAACCTACCCTCTGCAAGAGGCGGAGATCTATAAGATCATCGCCCATGAAGCCCACCTGATCATCCGATAGACGGTGCCTGGCCTTTATCGTCTCATAGACCCTGATCTTATCTTTGGCATCCTGATGGACCTCTTTGATATCAAGTTCTCTTGCCCTGAATTCCACGGCCTTCGCCCTTCTTCCGGATATGATTCCAACTTCAATGCCCGCGCTCTTTAAAAGATATATCCCATGCCCATCGTGTATATGAAATGCCTTAAACTCATTTCCCTGGCCATCTATGATAATCTTCCCATCTGTCATAATCCCATCTACGTCCAGAAGCAGGAATGTTATTTGATCAGCCTTTTTCTTTAGTGTCTCTATGTCCTTAGTCATTGAACCCTCGACCCCTGCGTTTATTACATGATCCCCTTCTTTAATAAATCATGGAGGTGTACGATCCCGCTAACGGTCCTGTCATTATCCAGAATCACAAGGGATGTTATCGAGTAGGTCTCCATGATCTGGACAGCGGAGACAGCAAGGGCGCCTTTATGCAGCACCTTGGGATTCCTGGTCATAACCTCCTTTGCCCTGAGTGTTAAGATATTCATGCCCCTGCCCGTCTCCCTTTCAAGCAGTCTCCTGAGGTCCCCGTCTGTGATGATCCCTGCAAGTCTTTTATCCTTATCCACCACGGTCGTTACACCCAGCTTCTTTGAAGTGATCACACAGATCACATCCTTCATAGTACTCTCTTCATCCACCATAGGGATGTCTGAACCAGTGTGCATCATTTCACCTACTGTCAGAAGAAGTCTTTTCCCGATCGTACCACCGGGATGGAAGAGGGCAAAGTCTTCCTCCTTAAACCCCCTCTTTTCAAGCAGGGCCACTGCAAGGGCATCTCCCATGGCAAGGGTCACCGTGGTGCTCGCTGTGGGGACCAGGTTCATCGGGCAGGCCTCTTCTTTCACACTGACATCCAGCACAACATCGCTGTTCTTCGCCAGTGTGGAAAGGGGCCTTCCGGTCAGACAGATCAGCCTTAGATTCATCCGCTTAAATGGCGGCAAGAGGGCGATGATCTCTCCGGTCTCCCCGCTGTTGGATATCATAAGCACCGCATCCTCACGCATCACCATCCCAATATCCCCATGAATTCCTTCTGCAGGGTGGAGAAAGAATGACGGAGTCCCGGTGCTTGCAAAGGTTGCAGAGATCTTTTTCCCGATCAACCCGGACTTTCCCATGCCGGTAACGACTACCCTCCCTTTGCTGTCATGAAGGATGTCCACCGCCTCAGCAAAACGCTTGTCAATGCGGCCAATCAGTTCCTCTATCGCCCTGGCCTCGATGGCAAGCACCCTTTTCCCGGTTTCTATGCTCATGCCCCACCGCTCATTTTGAACCTGATAAAATTTCCAAGTTCCGTAAGCCTCCTCATCCGCGCCTCCACCTCTTTTAACGGTATCTGAGTCGCCTTATCAGAGAGCGCCTTTGACGGATCCGGGTGGACCTCCATAAAGACCCCATCGCATCCCGCGGCCACCGCTGCCTGCGAGAGTGTGGCAATGAATTCCCTCTGACCTCCGGAGGCATTCCCTACACCACCCGGCAATTGGACACTGTGCGTTGCATCAAAGACGACCGGATAACCAAAAGACTTCATAACCGCGAAAGCCCTCATATCCACCACGAGGTTATTGTAACCGAACATCGTCCCCCGTTCTGTGAGCATGATGTTCCTGTTTCCGGCAGACTCTATCTTTTCCACAGCATTTTTCATATCCCAGGGAGAGACGAACTGACCCTTCTTAACATTGACTGCCTTGCCTGTGGATGCGGCGGCCATGAGAAGATCGGTCTGCCGGCACAGGAACGCAGGGATCTGCAGGATATCCAGGATCTCCCTGACCTTTACAACCTCTTCAGGGTGGTGTACATCGGCTAATAACGGCAGTCCCGTCTCTGCTTTTACCTTCTCTAATATCCGGAGACCCTTATCAATCCCAGGTCCCCTGAACGACGAGATAGAGGTCCTGTTCGCTTTATCATAAGATGCCTTAAATATAATGGGAATGGAAGATGCCTCTGAGATCCTCTTTAATTCTGAAGCAACCTCGAGGACCATCCCCTCATCTTCAATCACGCAGGGACCGGCAATAAAGAAGAGGGGGCTGTCATTGTCAATGTGAATATTTCCGATTCTTATCCCCATCGCAAAATTTATCTCTGACCTCTGTTTTCCACCCTCTGCTTCACAGACGCTTCTATAAAAGATGCAAAGAGGGGATGGGGTGAAAAGGGCCTGGATTTAAATTCAGGATGAAATTGGGTCGCAAGAAACCAGGGGTGATCTTTAAGCTCTATGATCTCAACGAGGTCTTTTTGGGAATAGAGTCCGCTGATGACCAATCCATTTTTTATCAGGACATCCCTGTGGATATTGTTGAATTCATACCGGTGGCGGTGCCGCTCAGAGATCCTGGCGCTTTTGTAGGCCTGATAAGCCAGTGAGTTCGGCATCAGGATGCATGGATAGGCCCCAAGCCGCATCGTGGCCCCCTTGTCCACCTGTTCCTGACCCGGCATAATATGGATGACAGGATAAGGGGTCTCTTCATCAAACTCCGTACTATTGGCGTCAATCAGACCAGCGACATCCCTTGCAAATTCGATAACTGCACACTGCATTCCCAGGCATATACCAAAAAAAGGAATCCTGTTCTCCCGTGCAAATCTTATGGCCTTGATCTTTCCTTCGATCCCCCTGCTGCCGAATCCGCCCGGGACAAGGATGCCTTGGACACCGGAGAGAGACAGCCCCGGATCTTTATTCTCAATCTCTTCTGCATCCGTCCACTGGATATCCACGGTGACATGATTTGCGATCCCTCCATGCGTCAATGCCTCACAAAGGCTTTTGTAGGAATCCTTGAGATTTACATATTTCCCAACAACGGCAATCTTCACTCTCCCCACGGGATTCTTCACCCTGGATACAACATCCTTCCACACCCTTAAATCCGGCTCACCCACCTGGAGATTCAGTTTCCTGATGATCATCCTGTCAATGCCATCTTCGTGGAGCATGAGAGGGACTTCATAGATGCTCTCCACATCCCTTGCAATTACCACAGACTCCGCTTCAACATTGCAGAAGAGGGCGATCTTCTTTTTGACCTCCAGCGGAATAGGCCTGTCTGTCCGGCACACTAATATATCCGGCTGTATCCCAATCTCGCGCATCTTGTTGACACTATGCTGTGTAGGTTTTGTCTTAATCTCATCTGCGGCCTTGACGTAAGGGATGAGAGTAAGGTGGATAAAGAGGGTACTGTCTGTCCCAATATCAAACCGGAACTGACGGATGGCCTCAAGGTATGGAAGGCTTTCGATATCTCCCACGGTGCCCCCGATTTCTACAATGACAATATCCATGGTGTTGGCGGCATCGAGTATACATTGCTTAATCTCATCCGTAATATGAGGCACCATCTGGACAGTGCCGCCGAGATATTCCCCTCTCCGTTCTTTGGTAATGACATTGAAGTAAATCTTCCCGGTAGTATAGTTGTTCTTCCGTGAGGTGGTCACCGAGGTAAACCTCTCATAATGTCCCAGATCCAGGTCTGTCTCTGCCCCATCCTCTGTGACAAAGACCTCTCCGTGCTGAAAGGGGTTCATGGTGCCCGGATCGACATTGATATAGGGATCAAACTTAAGGAATGTCACCTTAAGCCCGGAGCCCTCAAGGAGGCTCCCTATGGATGCAGCGGCTATCCCCTTTCCAAGGGATGAGACAACTCCGCCGGTCACAAAGATGAACTTAGTGGGGGTCTTTTCTTTGTTCATGGATTAGCACCTTATCTTCAAGATATTTTAAATCCTCAGGGGCATCAATCCTGTAGGATTCATACCCCGTTTCTTTAACTTTGATCATGAAACCAGACTCTATGGCCCTAAGCTGTTCTAATTTTTCCAGGTCTTCAAGCCTTGTGGTGGAAAGGGCGCTGAAGAGGAGCAGGAAATCACGCCTGTAGGCGTAAATGCCGAGATGCTTAAAAAATGTCTTAGGCGGCACCCCCTCTTCTTCGTTCAACACCCTGTCGCGTATATACGGAATCGGTGAACGGGAAAAATAAAGGGCGTAGTCATTGTTGTCAGTTACTACCTTTACAACATTCCTATCCCATAGCTCCACAGGAGAAATGATCTCTTTCTTTAAGGTCCCCATCCGTACCTTCGGATCCTCGATCATTATCGAACTGAGCTCGTTAATCATCTCAGGACCTTGTAAAAGTTCGTCCGCCTGAAGGTTGATGATAATCTCTTCTTCCATCTTCCTTGCAGCCTCTGCGCAACGATCCGAACCGGTCCTCGGCCGTGCAGAGGTCATCATAACCTCTCCGCCAAAACCGGCCACCGCATCCTGGATCATCGTATCATCCGTCGCCACGACAACCCTGTTCACAAGGCTGGACCGGGCTGCTGCCTCATAGACCCATTGGATGAGGGGCCGAGACTGAATTGGCGTCAGGACCTTTCCCGGAAACCTCGATGACCCATATCGGGCAGGTATGATGACCGCAACCTTGTTCATTATGAATTTGCAACAACACCTTTCAGTGCATTTAAAAGCTGCTCCCGCCGCACCGTGGCCGTCCCCACAATACCAACCACGATTCCGGCCGCATAGTTGGCAATGGCCGCCGCGTCGCTGAACGCCGCCCCGCTTGCAAGCGATAAGGCTAACGTCCCAACCACCGTGTCTCCGGCGCCTGTCACATCATACACCTCTCTGCCAACAGCCGGGATATTCATAACCCCTTTCCCTCTCTCAAACAGGCTCATCCCATGCTCCCCGCGCGTGATCAGGATTGCGGTGGAGCCGGATTGATTCAGGAGGATCTCCCCTGCCCTGCGAAGGGATTCGTCATTCTGTATCGTGATGCCTGATGCGATGGAGGCCTCTGCCGTGTTGGGCGTAATCATCGCTGCCCCTGTGTAGTAATCAAAATGTTTCATCTTCGGGTCGATGACTACGGGGATGTTATTCTCCTTTGCGAGCTCTATTACCTCCTTGACCAACGGTCTGGTGACAACCCCTTTTGCATAATCGGATATAACAAGTGCTCCGGTCTGATTCAGATGGGTCCTGACATACTCCAGTATCCTCTCCTGCGACCGGGCAGATATTTCACCCCTCTGTTCATGATCAAACCTGACGACATGCTGACTGTGAGCGACCACCCGCGTCTTTTTCGTGGTGGGCCGGGCCTCCTCGACGATCATCCCGCTGATATCCATTCCCTGCACCCCTAAGGCATGGGTGATCCATCGTCCCATCTCATCATGGCCGACCACCCCGCAGATCCTGGCCTTACCTTCCAGGGAGAGGATATTATTGGCCACATTCCCGGCGCCGCCGAGCATGTAGCTTTCCCTCTGCACATCAACGATCGGCACAGGGGCCTCAGGGGATATCCGCTCCACCTTCCCCCAGATGTAGTGGTCAGCAACCAGATCCCCGATGACTAAGACAGTCGCATGATGAAAGTTGTGAATATAACCGGCTAAGCGTTCCATTACCGGATCAACATCCCGATCCTCTCCCACCTGAGCCACCTCTCCTCTCCATTCCATGACCAGTATATGATGAATGCCTTGCCCTTGATCTTGTTTAGCTTGACAAATCCCCAGTAGCGGCTGTCAAGGCTGAAGTCCCTGTTATCGCCCATCACAAAATAGGAGTCCTGCGGGACCGTCAACGGACCAAAATTATCCCGCGGCTGAATGCCGGATGGGTAGAGCATGGGGTCGCTGTGGACTGCATAGGAATCGTCTATAGGACTTCCGTTAATATAGACCTTTTTTCCTTTGATCTCTACAAGATCCCCCGGGAGTCCTATGACCCTCTTGATAAAATCCTTCTTCTCATCATCAGGAAACTTAAAGACGATAATATCCCCCCGGTTCGGCCTCCTTAAGGGGATAATGATCCTGTCTGAGAAGGGCAATTTAGTGCCATAGATGAATTTATTGACCAGGATATGGTCCCCTATCTTCAGGGTGGGGATCATAGAGCCGGAAGGGATCTTGAATGCCTGGATGACGAATGCCTTGATAATCAGGGCCATGACAACCGCGATGACTATAGACTCCGCATACTCCCGGATGACATGCTTTTTAGTCTTTCCCTGTTCCATCTCCCTTAGTCTTTCACCTGGAGTATTGCCAAAAAGGCCTCCTGAGGGATCTCGACCTTCCCAAACTGTTTCATTCGCTTTTTTCCCTTCTTCTGCTTCTCCCATAATTTCCTCTTCCGTGTAATGTCCCCGCCGTAACACTTTGCGGTGACGTTCTTTTTAATTGCCTTTATGGTCTCCCGCGCTATAATCTTTCCGCCTATCGCCGCCTGAACAATCACTTCAAACATCTGCCTGGGGATCAGTTCCTTCATCTTCTCTGCAAGCTGTCTGCCCCGTATCTCTGCCTTATCCCGGTGCGAGATAAAGGAGAGGGCATCCACCGTCTCGCCATTAAGCAGGATGTCAAGACGTACGAGGTTCGATTCCCTGTAACCTAAGAACTCATAATCCAAGGATGCATAACCTTTAGAGATTGACTTAAGTCTGTCATAAAAGTCAAGCACTATTTCATTTAACGGGAGTTCGTAGATCAGCATCATGCGCTCTTTGCTCACGTACTTGATCTCCCGCTGCACCCCGCGGCGCTCCTGACATAGACCGATAATAGCGCCGGCATACTCTGCAGGGGAGATCATGGTCGCCAGGATAAAGGGTTCCTCGAACATATCGATGGTATGCGGGGGCGGCAGCAGTGTGGGACTATCGATCGTAAAGGTCTCTCCGCCCTTTGTTATCCTGTAGACCACGGTGGGGGCGGTACTGATCAGGTCCAGTCCAAATTCCCGCTCCAGCCTTTCATGGATGATCTCCATATGCAGGAGGCCGAGGAAACCGCATCTGAACCCAAATCCTAAGGCAAGAGAGCTCTCCGGTTCAAAGGTAAATGAAGAGTCGTTCAGCCTCAATTTTTCGACAGCATCCCGAAGCGCCTTATACTCGCCGGAATCGGCCGGATAAAGCCCTGCAAAGACCATCGGCTTGACCTCCTGATAACCCGGGAGTGGAGAATCCGCCGGTCTTGCGGCATCCGTTATGGTATCGCCAATCTTGGTATCTCCGACCTTCTTAATCCCTGCAACGACAAATCCAACCTCCCCGGCAGAGAGTTCCTGGACCTGCAGAGGCTTTGGGGTAAAGACACCCAGGGATAGGACCTCAAAGACATTCTTGGTCGACATAAGCATGATCTGCCGGCCAGGCATGATTTTTCCATCAATGACGCGGATGAGTAACATAACACCCTGATAGTTATCGTACCATGA
>Ga0209642_10000579_pt1 | contig 23605 bp, 24 predicted proteins | sample RifCSP19_2_FD_184025 | JGI IMG/M metagenome (GOLD analysis project Ga0209642, IMG submission 184025) | Soil microbial communities from Rifle, Colorado - Rifle CSP2_sed 19_2 (SPAdes) (version 2) | ecosystem: Environmental > Terrestrial > Deep subsurface > Rock core/Sediment | place: Rifle... | reverse complement strand
GCAAGAAACGCGCTTGCGCTGCTCAACCCCAGCCAGCCATACGCGACAGGTTTCATCCAGCCGCCACGCAGGAACTTGCGTAGGCCGATCCCGGCCGCGAGGATGCCTCCGACCAGAGGTAAGTACTCGTAGACCGGAATCTGCACGAGCAAGTAGTAGTACCACGGCTGGCCACCGCGATTGACCTCGTGTTGTGCCAGCCAGTACCCAAGCGACCCGACCAGGCCCGAAACCACACCCTTGGAATTGGTCAGCAGCGTGGTATAGAGGAGTAGATAGATGCCCCAGAAGATCGCCGCACAGGCCAACCAGCGGCGCCAGTTCCACGCCAACCCGATCGCGATGCTCGCCAAGATCAAGAGGATGAGCACCAGCCCGGTCTGTCTCGACCAAGCCGGATCGAAGTACGCCTGCGCATCCCAGCCCAGGACCGTCGCCGGCAACGCGGCCAGCGTCGGAAGAGTTAGAGTGCCCGTCACGATCGCCAGGTCGAGTTCAGGGAACTCCTTGCGCAATCGACGTCCGAATCCAAGCAGCATCGTTGTTGTTGCCAGGAGCACACCTACAATCGCTAAGGCAAGCCCTACCCCAACCAAGGGGGCCGCTGCAAGCAATGGCATCGCGGCCGAGGCGGCGCTTGGGTCAAGCGGTTGGACCGTGCCCGTGCCGCCAAGCGGCCCGCCCTCCGCCCCGCCTACGAAACCCACAAGCGTCGTCCCAACCCCGGCAAGGGTCGCGAGCAACCCCAGGGCGAAGGTCGCCTTAAGCCCGACCTGCGACCATGGTCGACGCAGCAACCTCCAGGCAAGGAAACCGCCGAAGAAGAGCAGGAGTTGGGCGGCGAAGATGTAGAAGGTCTCCTTTGTGCTTGCGTGCAACGCAAGTGAGGTAGCGAGAACTAGAAGCCAGTGACGGCCTCGGCTTTCCATGTAGCGAAGGATGGACCATGCAGCCAGGAGCGAGAAGAGAACCACGAAACTCTCATTGCGGACATAGCGCGCGTAGTAGAGCATATACGGCGAGATCAGCATCATCGCTCCCGCCAACAAGGCGCCCTTGCCGCCCAACCAGCGGCGGAAGACGGCAATCAGGGCAATGGAGAGAACGCCGGCCAGGGCGGCCGGAAAGCGCGCCGTCGCGTCCGAGTCACCAAACAGTAGGTAGCTCAATGCAACCAGATGGAACTGAAGAGGGCCATGCATCATGGGCAAGTGCTCGTAGCCTCGGCCCTCTCGCAGCAGCCAAGAGTAGTACGTATGCAGGCTCTCGTCGTGGCTCATGGCCCTCGTTTCGAGATCATAGAAACGAGTCGCGATCGCTGCGCCGATCAGGATCACGAAGAGCAGCGCCTCGCTGCGGGCGAACGCGCTGACCTTCTCTCCCAGTGTCGCAACGCCGACCTGCGCGTGACCTCGCTCCATCTCCAGCGTCGCCATCAACCCTCCTTGTCCAAGGACCTCTCCATCGACCTAGAGGCGCGCCCCCGTATCTGTGGTCGCTTCCGAGACACAGCCTTCGCCGTCTGTCAAGCCAGACCCAAGGCCGAGCGGAGATCGCCCAATTCGCCTTGCGCCAGCGACCGCCACTCTCCCGCCGCAAGATTCCCCAGCGAGACGTTTCCGATCCGAACCCGAATCAGTCGCAGGACATTCAGGCCGAGGGCCTGCGCTGTGCGCCGTATTTGGCGCTTCATGCCCTGGCGCAGGATCACCCGCATCCAGGACTCATCCCCCCCCACTGGGACTTCGGGGTTCACCCGCGCCGGAAGCGTTCTCCGGCCGTCGTCCAGGACCACGCCTCGCCTCCAGCTAGCCATCTGCTCTCGACTGGGCCTTCGATCGAGCAGGACGCGATACTCCTTCTCGCAGCCGTACCTTGGGTGGGTTATCCTGTGCGCCAGGCGCCCATCGTTTGTCAGCAATACCAGCCCTTCGCTATCCACATCCAGTCTCCCCACAGGGAATAGGCGATCGGGTAGGTCGACAAGCTGCCGAACAGTCCTGCGCCCGCCTTGCGCGCGCAAGGAACACACGACCCCGACAGGCTTGTGGACCAAGACATGAACGTCTGACCGATCGACCTCGATCCGCTCGCCGTCGACTCGCACTTCGTCGAGCCCGCCATCTACTTGCCAACCCAACTGCGCAACCCGGCCATTCACCGTGACCCTTCCAGCAAGGATCAGGACTTCTGCGCCGCGTCGGGATGATACGCCGGATCTGGCCATGAGCTTCTGCAGCCTCTCTGCCATAACAACCCTATCCCGCCGCCCAATGTGCTGCTGCCTCTGTGCCGGGAGCGCTGGCCGGCGCGCCTGACGACCCGATCGGCTCGGGTTGCAGTGCGGGAAGGTCACTGAGTGAAGTAAGACCGAAGTATTGGAGGAACTCGGCGGTGGTGACGTAGAGGATCGGGCGGCCTATGGCCTCGCTGCGGCCTAGCTCCTCGATGAGGCCGTGCCCCAGCAGGGTCCGCAAGGCATGTTCCGAATTCACGCCGCGGATTGCGTCAATCCGCGGCCGCGTCACCGGCTGTTGATAGGCGACGATCGCAAGCACCTCGAGCGCCGCTCGCGAAAGCCTAGCCGCCCTTTCGATTTGAAGGAACCTCTCCACGTCTGCGGCGAATTCCGCTCCGGACGTCAGTTGGACGGCCGATCCCTGGCGCTGGAGGCGGATACCGCGGCCCGCAAGCTGGGAGGCAAGCTGGGTCAAGGCGGCTTCAATTTCGGCGACCGTCGCTTCCAGCGTCTGTGCCAGATGTGAGATGTCAACTTGGCCTGTGGCAACGAAGAGCAGCGCCTCGATTCGCGCAATCGTCGAGGGGCGATCTGCTGGGCGGCCTTGGTCGAGGGTAGCCATGCTATAATCGGCCCCGGAGCACACCTCTGGTGCGGGCAGAACTGGCGGGCATCATCCGACGTAGGATTCCCCTCGTAAGCATCGCTACAACCATGATGAGCCTTGCCCTGGGGGTCATGGCATGCCAGATCGACCTTGGGGGCCCGTTACCTCCCGGCCCTCCGATTGTCGTCTCTCAAGAGGCATCCGCGCAAGTGCAACAGAACTGGCAGTCGGCATTGGAGGCGGCCGCAACGACGGGCTCAGTGACGGTTCTCCTTACGGAGAGCCAGGTCACATCTTTCCTCTCCCAGCGGCTTGCAGCTAGCGAGGAGGCCGTTCTCGATAATCCGCAGGTGTATCTGCGCGATGGCGCCATCGAGGTGTTCGGGAGCGCCCGGCAAGGACCCATCCGTGCCAACGTCCACGTCAGCATCTCCCCACGCATCGATGATCAAGGCGCACTTGGTTTTGAGATCACTTCTGCCAACTATGGCCCGATTCCTGCACCCGACTTCATCACGGACAGCGTCTCTGCGATCTTGTCAGAGGCCTTCACAGGGACACTCGGCTCACTCGCCACAGGTATTCGCATTACGACGATTGCTATCGCCGATGGCGAGCTCGCCGTGGTGGGAGAGCTGCGCTAGACTGACGGCCCCGAATTATACCAGCGGGCTGGACGACCGGCAACGAAAGCGATGACTCCCCGCGGATTCTGGCTCCTTCTGTTATTCGCCCTAGCAGCGGGCACGCCTGCCTGTTCGAGCCCTAGGGCGAAAGCGGGCGACATCGAAGTGCTCCTTCGCGTCGATGGCGCCGACCAGAGAATCGCCATACCGGCGGGTTCGACCGTGCAACAAGCTCTGGACCTTGTCGGACTTCAACTTGGCGCTCTCGACCGCGTCGAGCCGCCCCCTTATACCTTGCTCAGCGACGGAACCGTGCTCAGCATCAACCGCGTCCTTGAACGATTCGAGGTGGAGACGCTCGTTGTCCCATTCGAGCGACAGACGATCCGCAACGAAGCATTGCCGGCCGGTGAGTCACGACTGCTACAGTCGGGCGAGAACGGCGAGCAAGAGATCACCTACCGCGTGCTCGTAGAAAGCCACGGAGAGGTGTCCCGCACGCCCATCAAGACTGTGCTGGTGCGCGAACCTAGGCCTGAGATCACCATGCTCGGCGCACAGCAGGCCTTTGCCCCGGTCACGATGGAGGGGAGGCTGGCATACCTCTCGGGAGGCAATGCGTGGATCATGCAAGAGACCTCCGCCAATCGACGACCGATCACGCTCAGCGCGGACTTGGACGGACGCGTATTCCGCCTGTCGCCCGATGGGGAATGGCTGCTGTTCAGCCGCCAGGCGGCGCCGGACTCGTCCGAGATCAACTCCCTGTGGGTCGTCCAAGTCGCAGAGCCTTTGGAAGACCCGCTGCCTCTGGGTGTGGAGAATGTCGTGCACTTCGCCGATTGGTCACCGAACATCTCCGCTTCCTCTCGCTACGTGATCGCCTTCACGACGGTCGAGCCGCGCTCATCGCCTCCCGGATGGCAAGCGAACAATGACTTGAGCACACTTACTCTCTCGAATGCCGGCGCGGTGGTCTCGCGGCAGATCGTGCTCGACTCAAATGCCGGCGGCCAGTATGGGTGGTGGGGCTCCAGTTTCCTCTGGTCCCCCGCTGGCGATACGCTCGCCTATGCACGTGCGGATGCGGTTGGCTGGCTCAGCGTCGGCGACGGCCAGAGCGTGCCTCTCCTGGAGCTCATTCCCTTCGAACCTCCTGGGGATTGGGCATGGGTGCCGGGCCTGGCCTGGAGTTCGGATGGCGCGACAATCTACTTTGTGAACCACACCTTCCTGCCGGGAGCCTCCTCCCCCGAGCGTTCGCCGGTCTTTGATCTGACCGCCATTCACCCGACCTCGGGTTTGCTCCTGCCGCTTGTCGAGCGGACAGGTATGTTCGCGAACCCGTCGGTCCCAAGCGCTGAGCTAGGCTCGACAAACACCGGTCTCCTCGCCTTCTACCAAGCTCTCGATCCTTTCGACAGTGAGAAGAGTCACTACTCCATCGCCGTTGCCGATCGTGATGGAAGCAATCGGCGCATTCTGTTTCCTCCTGCCGGAGAGCTCGGGTTGCAGCCGAACCGGCTCGTGTGGTCCCCGGACGGAACCTTGATCGCTGCAAGCTATCGCGAAGACTTGTGGATCATCGACGTCAACAGCGGGCATGCTGAGAGACTCACCAGTGACGGGAACGTGATCGCGTATGACTGGAAGCCATGAATGAGATAGCTCGCAGTCTCTAGGGAGGGTGTCTTGCGTGTTTTGGTCACCGGAGGCGCGGGCTTCATCGGCTCGCACCTAACTGATCGGTTATTGAGTGCGGGGCACTCGGTCGTGGTGGTGGACAACCTCGTCACCGGAAGCCTCGAGAACATTGCCCATCTCGCCGGACGTGACGATTTCAGATTCATCAAGCACGACGTCTCGAATTTCATCTTCGTGCCCGGAGAGGTAAATGCCGTCCTACACCTCGCATCCCCCGCCAGTCCAAATCCGGCCTCGCCGTTTGGCTATCCGCAGCTGCCAATCCAGACGCTAAAAGTAGGGGCCCTCGGAACGCACAACGCCCTGGGCGTGGCACGTGCGCATGAGGCGCGCTTCCTGCTGGCGTCGACCTCCGAGATCTACGGAGACCCCCAGGAACATCCGCAACGGGAGAGCTATCGCGGTCACGTCGATCCCATCGGCCCGCGTTCGGTCTACGACGAGGCCAAACGCTTCGCGGAAGCGATCACGATGGCCTACCATCGCTATCATGGGCTGGACACGAGGATTGCGAGGATCTTCAATACGTATGGCCCCCGTATGCGGTTGGACGACGGGCGTGTTGTCCCCAATTTCATCGGCCAGGCATTACAAGGGCAGCCGCTGACGGTCTATGGGGATGGGTTGCAGACGCGCAGTTTCTGCTACGTCGATGATCTTATCGAGGGACTCGTCGGGCTCTTCGAATCGGGTGTCCATGAGCCGGTGAATCTTGGCAATCCGACTGAGTTGACCATCCTGGAGTTGGCGGAGGCCGTGAACCGCATGACCGGCAATCGTAACGGGGTGTCCTTTCAGCCCGGGAGCAGGGATGCAGAAGACCCACAGCGTCGCCGACCGGACATCTCGCGGGCCGCGTCGCTCCTCGGCTGGAGTCCGACGGTAGACTTGGAAGGCGGGCTCGAGCGCACGATCTCCGACTTCAAGGATCGAATGGCATGACGGTCAGCAGGCCACGCGTCCGGCGCGAGTTCGGCCGTTTTCTGAAGTTCTCGGTCGTGGGGACGATCGGAGCTATCGTCGATTTCGGGGTATTCAACTTACTCACGGCCGGGTTGCGATTGAGCAGTATCCCGGCCAGCATGATCTCCTTCGTAGCCGCCGTCACCAGCAATTTCCTTTGGAACCGCTACTGGACGTACCCCGATTCAAGGTCAAAGCCCTTGATCAGGCAGGTGGCGCAGTTTGTGCTCGTCAATCTAGTAGGCCTCGGGATCCGAACACCGATCTATGCACTCACCGAACGTCCGATGATGCTCCTCATGGGAAGCCTCAAGTCCCTGGCGTCATCGGAAATCCCGATCCCGCTGCTGCAGCTCAGTCGGAATCTCGCTCTTGCCGTGGCGGTCGTCGCCGTCCTATTTTGGAATTTCGTTGTAAACCGCGTCTGGACGTATTCTGATGTACGATAGCCGGTGGACCTCGGCGTAGTGTCGCGACTCAATAGGTCTCAAGTCATAGGCCGATGGTCGCATTCAAAGGGACGCACCTCGTCCTTATAATGGTGGCTGATCTTGATGTACAATCCCACCGTCGGAGGTAAGGCATGCTTCGGCAGGACAACGGACGCTCCATCCCGATCTACTCCTCCCGAGGGGAATGGTCTGCTGTCATGATCTATCCTTATCTTTTCAACACCCAAGGGGAATGGATTGGATGGGTAGCTGAGGATCGACAGGTTTACGACATCCAGGGGTCTTATGTGGGTTGGTTGACGCGTGAAGCGCGCATTCTTCGCCAGAGGACTCACCAAATGCTAGGCGGAGGTCGCATGCCTCCGTCGGCTCCGGGGAGGATCCGGCCGCCGGCGAACATTCCTCTCCCGCCGATGATGTCCGAGCTTCCCTTCGGAGTGATCGACGTTCTGGCGGATCAGCCAGACCTTCTGCACACGATCGACACGGGTGCATTGAAGGAAGATATGGATTGACCCGGGCCCCTGCCCGTAACTCACACTCCAAAGCCTGTCCAAGCCTCCCGCGTCGCCCTCAGTCAGCTGATGCCGCCTGAGCATGCCGGTCTGCGCGGAGACGTGCACGGCGGCTGGATCATGAAACTCGCCGATGAAGCCGGCGCATGGCGGCTGGCAAGGAGCGCCAGGCCTACCGCCTTGCCCAAAGGCAGCAGGACCAGGAGCATCTCGACGCATGACCGAGAGCATCCGCTCGCTGACCGACCTGCTTGACCGCGCGAGCGCCCGACGCTTTCTGGATGCCCCGCCACCGGAGGATCTGGGGATTGCCGAACCCCTGGCATTCCCGTTCCTCGGCGTTGTGGGCCAGCGGGAAATGAAGCTCAGCCTGTTGCTGGCGTTGATCAATCCCAATGTGGGGGGAGTCTTGCTGGTTGGCCCGCGCGGCACCGGCAAGACAACGGCCGTCAGGTCGCTGGTTGACCTCTTGCCCGAGGTCGAGCGTAGCCGGTGCACGCACGGCTGCTTGCCCAACGACATCACAACCGGGGGAATTGACGCGGTCTGTCCCGACTGCGCGCGGCGCTTTGCGGCGGGCGAGCCCCTCACTCACACCGACCGCGTCCGCCTCGTTGAGCTCCCGCTCAATGCCCGCCTAGAGGATGTCGTAGGCGGAGTCGACGAGAGGGCAGCGGTTCATCAGCGGCTTCGCCTGAGCCGTGGGCTACTATCCCAGGCTGACCAGAACATCCTCTACGTGGATGAAGTCAACCTGCTCTCGGATGAGATCGTCGACTCGATCCTTGACGCCTCAGCTCAAGGCCTGTTTACGGTGCGGCGCGGCGCCGTTGCCGCTACCTATCGCTCGCGATTCGTGCTCATCGGATCGATGAATCCCGAGGAGGGGCACCTCCGCCCACAGATCCTCGACCGCTTTGGCCTGCGCGCCGTCGTGCGCGGACTGCAAGACCAGGAAGAGCGACTGGAGGCCTACCGGCGCTCGGTCGCCTTTCGTAACAATCCCCGACAGGTGAGCATGGAGTATGCCGAGGCGACCGAGATACTGCGCCAAGAGCTGGCGAGCGCCCGCGGGCAAGTCCACCAGGTCACGCTTCAACCTGAGGCTGAAGCATTTGGCTTGAGAATGGTTCAGGAACTCGGCATTGACTCTCTGCGGGCGGAGATCACCCTTTTCGAGGCCGCTCGGTCACATGTGGTCGCGGACGGAAGGCAAGAGGCCACACCTGACGATATCCGCGCTGTCACTCCGTTGGCCTTGCGCCTGCGGCGCTCGGCTTTCATCCGTGACTACCTCTCGGCGCAAGCTCGCGAAGAAGAAGAGCTGCGGCAACTCCTGACGAAGATGGAGTCACCGCCTTCGGGATAGGTTGTGGTCATACGCTGGGAGAGGCGTCATCGGCTGCCGCCGCGCCCCCGAACAGAGTGGCACACAAGACAACCGGGCCCGAGGTAGTCCGCGGCCCGGTGGAAGCGCTCGGGGAGGCTCGCCGCTACTTCTTCAGATGCGTCTCGATGTACTTGACGGCCTCGCCGACACTCGTGATCTTCTGAGCATCCTCGTCGGAGATCTCCCCACCGAATTCCTCTTCGAAGGCCATGATCAATTCCACCAGGTCGAGGGAGTCCGCTTCCAAATCTTCGCGGAACTTCGCCTCGGCGGTTACTCTGTCCTCTTTCACCCCAAGAAGGTTGATGATCACCTTCTTGACTTGCTCGAACGTTTCTTCCATGAGTCGCCTCCTCCGTTGATCGCGAATGACCGGGTGAATTGTAAATCAATCCATTGAAGCCCTGCAAGTTGACATGCCCGTGCAGGATTGGTATGATCGCGCTCTCGCGGTATCAACACTCTGACATGAGCGAAGTTACGCCGACCTCCCAAAGGAAGTCTGATCATATCCAGATCAACTTACAGCGAGAGGTCAAGTCGGGACTGACCACGGGACTTGAGAAACTGCACTTCGAGCACAACGCGCTCCCTGAGCTTAGTCTTGCCCAAATCGATCTCTCTGTGGAGTTCTTAGGTCGCCGGTTGAAGGCGCCCATTCTCATTTCCTCGATGACCGGCGGAACGCCGGAAGCCGGGCGGATCAACCAGGTTCTGGCCGAGGCGGCTCAGGCGGCAGGCGTGGCGATGGGGCTGGGGTCGCAGCGCGCCGCTCTTGAGGATCCTGCGCTTGAGACCACCTTCCAAGTGCGCCGTCATGCGCCGGACATCCTACTGTTTGCCAATCTGGGCGCGGTGCAACTGAACAAGGGCTATGGACTTGCACACTGCCAGCGGGCCGTCGAAATGGTCGAGGCTGATGCCTTGGTCCTTCACCTCAACTCCCTTCAGGAGGCGCTCCAGCCCGAGGGGGACGTGGATTTCGGCGGTCTCCTGTCGAAGATCGAAGCCATCTGTCGAGGGGTCAGCGTCCCGGTGGTCATCAAGGAAGTCGGCTGGGGCATTTCTGCGGACGTTGCGCTTCGCCTAGCAGACGTAGGAGTCTCAGCCATCGATGTCGCCGGGGCCGGAGGCACCTCATGGTCGGAGGTGGAGAGGCATCGCGCCCACGACGATCGGATGGCCCGCCTGGCCGCTGCGTTTGTCAACTGGGGACTCCCCACCTCGGTCGCCCTCAGGCATGTCCGCCAAGCTCTGCCAGAGATCTCCTTGATCGCATCGGGGGGGCTGAGGAACGGTACAGACGTTGCCAAATGCGTCGCGCTTGGCGCCGATCTCTGTGGACTGGCAGGTCCATTCTTGAAGGCCGCGGTCGACTCGAGAGAACGCACCGTGGAGGAGATCGAGCTGCTGCAGGCTGAGCTGCGCATCTGCATGTTCGGCACGGGCAGCGCAGACCTGCAGGCCCTCAAGCGGGCGAGAATGCTGCCACTGCCTTGATCCAATCCGCTGCGCCCGAAGCGTCCGTCCAGGAGATGCTGCTCTCGATCGAGAAGGAACTCAAGGAGTCGGTTGGCGCGCTCAAGTCGGATTCGCACCCAGCGCTCAGCGAGATGGTTGAATACCATTTCGGCTGGCATGATCCCGGGTCGCAGTCGGGCGGCAAACGTGTCCGACCGCTCCTGACGTTGCTTTGCTGCGCCGCCGCCGGGGGCAACTGGCAGGAGGCCCTGCCTGCCGCTGCGGCAGTCGAGTTGATCCACAACTTCTCACTCGTCCACGACGACATCGAAGATCGGAGCGCCTCTCGGCGAGGCAGGGAGACTCTCTGGCACCATTGGGGGATTGCGCAGGCCATCAACACAGGTGACGCAATGTTTGTCTTGGCCTTCAGAACTTGCGATCGCCTGCTCGCGAATGGCCTACGTGCTGAACTGGTCTTCGAGGTGCTGAAGCACCTCACCGGCGCGTGTCTGCAGCTTACAATCGGCCAACACTTGGACTTGCGCTTCGAGGCAGAGGATCAGGTGACGGAGGAAGAGTACCAGGCAATGATTAACGGCAAGACATCCTCGTTGCTTGCTGCGGCTTGCGCCATCGGCGCCCTGGTTGCTGGTGTTCCTGAGAGCTCGGTGCAGGCCTATAACTCGTTCGGGCGCCACTTGGGTCTGGGGTTCCAGATGCTCGATGATATCCTCGGCATCTGGGGCCGGCCGGAAGAGACCGGCAAGCCCGTCCGCGATGATCTCCGCATGAGGAAGAAATCGCTTCCGGTTCTCTTTGGGCTGCGCGCCTCGCCCGAATTCGAGGCCTGGTGGGCAAGCGGCTCACGGGGCGAGCAGGAACTCGACGAGATGGCCGTTGTTCTCGAGAGATGCGGCGCGCTCACTCATTCCCGAGACGCCGTGCGCAGTCACACGGATCTTGCACTTGCGCGCCTCTCGGAAGCCATGCCACTGCAACCCGCGGCAGAAGAACTGCGCAACCTGGCCCAGCGCCTGGTCAGCCGAAAGAGCTGACGCGCCCTCGCGCCCTTACCCCCCGGGTGTATCCCAACTATTGTCGCAGCTGTCGATCCCATGCTTCGCGCCGAGGATACACCGTGTCGCGTAGGGGCGAAGCATTCGCTGTGGGAACTGAATCCGGTTCCCATGGCTCAACGGCGAATGCTTCGCCCCTACCCTGTTGAGGAGTCGACTCGTCCATAGACTTCACCCATGGCACACAAGCCTGCAAAGGATCGGGAGCCACACTGCGCGGGATGCGCCTCTCTTCCCTCCCTCCGTTGCGCAAGAAACCGCACGTGCTATAATCGCTCAATTGGGGTCGAGGTAGATGCGAAGGACGACGCGCGCCCTTGGAGGGACGCAGGGCACCACAGGACAGCTCGGCCAGTTGCAGCCGGGAGTTACGCTGCAAGACCGCTACTTGATTCTCGGCATCCTGGGCTCTGGCGGGATGAGCTCGGTCTACAAGGGCCGTGATCTGCATTTCCCCAACGTCACCAAGTTGGTGGCGGTCAAAGAAATGATCAACATGGCCGCGGACCCCACGATGTATGAAATGGTCGTGCGCAATTTCGAGCGCGAGGCGGACCTCTTGGCCACGCTGGCTCACGCTGCGATCCCCCGCATTTACGACTACTTCACCCACGAGAGCAGCTCCTACCTGGTCATGGAGTTCATCGAGGGTAAGGACCTCGAAGCGATCTTGCGGGAAACGGCGGACTTCATTCCCGAAGAGCAAGTGCTGAGTTGGGCTTTTCAACTGTGCGATGTCTTGAGCTATCTGCATAATCACCAGCCTCAACCGGTGGTTTTTCGCGACATGAAGCCCTCCAACGTCATGATAGACCAGCATGGTCAGGTGAGGCTCATCGACTTCGGGATCGCGCGCATCTTCCAACCCGGGCAGAAAGGCACCATGATCGGGACCGAGGGCTACTCACCTCCAGAGCAGTATCGAGGGGAAGCCTCTCCGGCTGGCGATATCTACGCCATGGGCGCGACCTTGCATCACTTGTTGACGCGGCGCGACCCTCGCGCGGAACCCCCATTCTCGTTCTCTGAGCGCCCGGTTCGCCAGGTCAATCCCAAGGTTTCTCCAGAGCTCGAGGCGGTTATCGAGGACGCCCTATCCTACGATCCGAAGGATCGATTCCCATCCGCCGAGGCATTCAAGAAAGCGCTCCTAACTTCCGCCCGCCAAACCGGATTGCTCTCCTCCGCGAAGACCGCCTCGACCGTTCAACCCAAGAGTGATGTCCAGGAGCTTTGGTCATTCGAGTGCGAGGATGAGATCCGGGGAGCGCCCTTGGTGCATCGCGGGTCGGTCATGGTGGGCTGCTACGACAACAATCTGTATGCGTTGGACGCGAAGACGGGACGCTTTCAGTGGAAGTACGCCACGGAGGGCGGGATCCCCACCAGGCCGGCGGCGTCGGACTCGCTGATCTATATCGGCTCCGAGGATCGTCGCATGCACGCCGTCACTGCCGAACGAGGCGAGTTGATCTGGGTGTACTATACGGAGGGTCCGATCCGGTCGTCTCCGATCATCTACGAGGGCCACCTGTTCTTCGGCTCAGACGATGCACACCTGCATGTGGTGAACATGGCGAGCGGGCAGAAGGCGTGGCGCGCCGAGGCAAGTGGCGCCATACGCTCCTCGCCCCTTGTCGCCGAGGAACGCGTATACTTCGGCGCTGAGACCGGTGACTTTTATTGCATCGGATTCCGCGGCGAGCAGAAGTGGCGGCGCAAGCTCAAGCGCAGCGTCACCTCATCGCCGATCATGGTGGACGGGCTGATCTACGTGGGTTCGATGGACTGGACTTTGTACGCCCTTGAATCGGAGTTCGGATCGATCATCTGGCGCTTCCGAATGGGACGTCCGACGATCTCTACGCCCTGTTTTGCGGAGGGCAAGATCTTCACTGGATGCGCCGATGGTCACATCTACGCCATCGACGCCCGCACGAGTCACGAGATGTGGCGGTTCCAGACGGAGCATCAGGTGACGAGTTCCCCGATTGTTTTCGAGGACTCTGTCTACTGCGGATCCGTGGACGGCAGCATGTACTGCCTCGACATGCGGTCCGGACGACTGCGTTGGCAATTCCGAACCGCCGGGCCCATCACGGGCACGGCCACGATTGCGAACAATACCTTGTACTTCGGATCGACCGACCATCGCCTCTACGCACTGCTCACGTAGCTTAAGGGTAAGGTGAACCTGGTGAAAAGGGTATGAGCTTCTTGAAGGGCATTTTCGGCAAGAAAGAACCACCGTCTCCGGACTCGGTCAAGACTTCGCCCCTCGACCCAAGGAGTCTGACCTTGGGCCCGGGGCGCCGGTCCAGGAGGCATGTAGCGATCGGGACCGCGCAATCCGTCGGCGTTGAGCGCAATCACAACGAAGACGCGCTCTTCGTGTTGTTGGGGAATGCAGAAGGCCTGAACGGATTGCTGGATTTCGGCCTTTTCGTCGTGGCCGACGGGATGGGAGGGCACCGGGCCGGTGAGATCGCCAGCGCGTTGTCGGTGCGTACCGTCGCCCACCGCCTAACACAAGCGACGCTGCTCGGTCTTTTCAGCAACCCGGACTCGGATGGCGATACGCCACCGCTCCAAGACTTGATCCGCAGTGCTCTCGAAGAGGCCAACCAAGCCGTCGTCGAGCGAGTGCCCGGCGGGGGCACAACCTTGACGGCGGCCGTCCTCGTCGGTGGCCAGGTAACGATTGGGCATGTCGGCGACAGCCGAGCCTACCTGATCTCCGACCATCGCACACGCGCCATCACCCGTGATCACTCGCTCGTTGAACGCTTGCGCGAACTCGGACAGCTGACGCCCGAGGAGGCTGCAGCCCATCCACAGAGGAATGTCCTTTACCGCGCCATCGGGCAAGGAGCCAACCTGGAAGTTGATGTCGGGACCCATCCGGTGCCTTGGGGGAGCTACCTACTGATCTGTTCTGACGGTCTTTGGGGCGTGATACCGGATGAGGAGATCCGCGACATCACCCTGGGGGCAAGTGATCCCCAGATTGCCTGTGAGGAGCTTATTCGGGCCGCTAACGCCGCGGGCGGCCCCGACAATATCACGGCAGTGCTCGTCCACTTCCCGGCGGAGTAACGGAGGCCTCGCGTGGCGGGGATGGAAAGCTACTACTCCCTGCTTGGCATCACGAATGAAGCCACGCCGGAAGAGATCCGGCGTGCCTATCGAGAAGCGGCCCTGCGCCTTCACCCGGACAAGAACGTCCGCCCGGGTGACACTGAGCGTTTCCTGGAAGTCAGCAAGGCCTACGAAGTGCTGATCGACAGCAAGAGCAGGGCCGAATACGATGAGCAGCTCCAGACACAGGCTGCTGGAGAAACGCAGGCGAAACCTGCCCTTGTCTGCCAGGTCATGCACAGCCGACGTTGGTTGTTGCAGTTGGGCGAGCCGCAAGTCCACTACATCCTTCTTGACATTCACCCGGGGAAGGATCTGCCGGAGGTCCGACCCCCCATCAACCTTGGAATCGTGATCGACCGCTCAACCTCCATGCAAGGCCAACGCCTCGACCAGGTTCGCTCGGCGACCCTGGGTATTCTCAAGGGCCTGGATCCGCGCGACACAGCCTCGATTGTTGCTTTCAGCGATCGCGCCGAGGTCGTGGTCTCCCCTGCCCAGGCTAAGGATTTCGCCGTCGCTCGAGCGCGCTTGAGTCTCTTACAGGCTGGTGGGGGTACGGAACTTGGGCAGGGCCTAGAGACGGGCCTCAAGCAACTCCAAGCCAGCTTCACGCGCGAAGGCGTCAACCAACTGATCCTGCTTACCGACGGCCGGACCTATGGCGACGAGGAGCTCTGTCTGAAGATCGCCGAGCACGCCTCAGCACACGGCATCACGATCCATGGGATGGGGATCGGGGCCGATTGGAGCGACCGCCTCATCGATCAGATCGCCAGCCTCACGGGGGGCGCGGTCCACTTCCTGGAGAACCCGCGCTCGGTGGGCGAGTTCCTTCAGGCTGTCTTCGAGAAGATGGGTCGCGTCCTGGCAAGCCGTGTGCGGCTCGACGGCCAACTCTCAGAACATGTGGACCTGCGCTCGGCGCTCCGCCTGCTGCCAGAACCGATGCCGATGGTCGACTCCTTCCCGATCAGCCTCGGCAACTTGACGCGTGAAGGTCAGATCCGTCTGCTCCTGGAATTCGTCGTCCACCCCATCGGTCAGTTGACCGAGTTGGACCTGGCCCAGCTCCAAGTCACTGCGGATATACTCAGCGCCCACTCCGAGACCGAGACGGTGGAACTTCAGCTTCGCTGCACAGTATCGGATCAACCTGACTTGGAGCCTCCCCCGACCGAAATCCTCTCTGCGCTAAACATCGACATCCTCTACAGGATGCAAGAGAAGGCGCGCCATGATGCCGAACTCGGTCAGAGCGCAGAGGCTGCGCGCCGTCTGGAGAACTTGGCGAGCCATCTCTTGGCCAGCGGCGAGCGTGAGCTTGCAAAGGCAGCCCTCAATGAGGCTGCGCGCGTCGCCCACACACGCCGGCTGTCGAACCAGGGCGAAAAGATGCTCAAGTATGGCACACGCGCCCTGTTATTGCCCGCCCCGGTCGATCGGCCATGATCGAATGCCCCAACTGCAAGCAACAGGAGTTTGTCGGTACGCTGTTCTGCAGCGAGTGCGGAGTTCGGCTCGTGCACGTCTCGCCAGTTCCCACGGGCACAGCTCTCAAGGAGTGGACCGTCCAGGAGACCATCACGACCAAGCCGGCATTCCCCGAGGGGCCGGAGGTGGAATCAGGGGCACTGTTGGGCTTGAGAGTGATCTCCAGCGGGATCATTCTGTCTTTGCTGGGTCGGGACAACTACACGCTTGGCAGGGCAGGTAAGGGACAAGCGATCATCCCTGACATCGATCTCGGGCAATACGATGCCTATGACCATGGGGTTTCACGGATCCACGCCGAGATTCACATGCGCCCGGACGGAATCTACCTGATCGACCTGGACAGCGCGAATGGCACGCTGGTCAATGGGAAAAAACTCGAGGCACAGAGGCCTTGTCTCGTTCGTCATGGCGACGTCCTGCAACTGGGTCGGATGAGGCTGCAGTTGATCTCTCGCATTCGTTCTTAGAGGTATCCGATGCCAATTCCCATTCTCGTCCATCTAACCGGTGAGGACCCCGTGCGCGGCGAAATCGAAGACCTCCCTTCCCCGACAGACACTTCGGTGACGATCAACAATCCCCGCCGGCGAGATGGAAAGGACCTCCCCTACCTGCTCGACAACGTCGTCACCGTGATGTTCCCAATGCATCGCATCACGTACATGGAGATCATGCCCTCCGCCGAGGAAGAGCAGCTGATCGGGCCCGTCCGAGAATGATATGGCGGTAGCAACTGCTCGGCGCCGACGTGTCCTTATCGTCGACGACGAACCGCGCATGATCCACTTCATCCGCCTCAATTTGGAGCATGACGGATACGAGGTGTATGATGCGAATTCCGGCGCGAGGGCGCTTGAGCGTCTACGGGATCAGTTGCCTGATCTGATCTTGCTGGATGTGATGATGCCCGACCTGGACGGTTTCGAGACCCTGCGCCTGATCCGGGAGATCTCGAGCGTGCCCACGATCATGCTCACCGCAAAAGGCGACGAAGACGACAAGGTCCGCGGCCTTGAGTTGGGCGCCGACGACTACATCACGAAACCCTTCAGCCCTCGGGAGCTAGTGAGCAGGGTGCGGGCCGTCCTGCGCCGCACCGAGACCCCGGGAGTTGCGGTCCACGAACTAATCCAAGTCGATGAGCGCCTCAAGATCGACTTCGACCGGCGGGAAGTGTGGGTGGAAGACCAGCTCGTCAAGCTGCGGCCGACTGAGTACCGGCTCCTCTATCACCTCGTCCAGAACGCCGGCTGGGTCGTGCCGCATGAGCAACTGCTGGCTAAGGTCTGGGGTTACGAGTACCGGGATGAGACCCACTACCTCAGGCTCTACATCAACTATCTACGCCAGAAACTCGAGAAGGACCCCGCGGATCCACAGTACATCTTGACGGAACGCGGGATCGGCTATCGCTTCGTCGACTTCCGCCGCCGTGAGGCAGCTGGCAGGTAGGGCGAGGAGCACTTGAGCCGCATCATGAGTGTCCTCGTCACCGGTGCATATGGCGCAGGGAAATCCCAGTTCATCCGCACGCTCTCCGAGGTGCCCGTGGTCTCCACGGAGCGTCGGATTACGCGGCCGGTCGACGCCGGGGAGAAGGCGACCACGACGGTGGCGATGGACTATGGTCGCTTCACTCTTGGGAAGGATATCCTCCACCTGAAAGGCACGCCGGGCCAGGAGCGCTTCGATTTCATGTGGGAGATCCTTGGGCGGGAAGCCGATGGATGTCTGTTCCTCATCGATTGCGCAGCTCAAGATGGCCCTGCCAGCGCGGCTTCTATGCTGCGAGGTTTAAACTTCTTGGACTCATTGCCACTCGTCGTGGTTGCCAACAAGCAGGACTTGCCGAATGCAGTGAACATCGCCCACATACGTCGCCTTCTCGATCTGCCGCGCCAAACGCTGATCATGCCATGCGTCGCGACGCGCAAGAGCAGCGTGCGGCAGGTGGTCAAACAGCTCGTCGAGCTGATCCCCTAGGCGCCAATCGCTGCTCCCTAGGTGGGATGGCAAGCGCGAAGGGCATCGATGCCGCCAATCCAGCCGGATCCTAGGCGCGGATTTCACTGACAGGACTTGCTCAGTTCAAAGACGGCCTCCCTCATCTCGTCATTCTGAGGATTTCGGTCCCGGATCGTCTTCCAGTTGGAAACGAGTTTCTCACAATGACACGCGCAAGAGTTACGATGTGCCAAGGGCATAGGTCCTCACATTAATTCTCCTCTTTACAGCTTCTACTGAAATCCGCGCAATCTGTGGCTAGCAGATTGGTTTTCCTGACTCAGGGCGGGAACTCTCCGCGCTTCTTGTCGAGTGAGGGGGAGTGGGCTAGAATTCCTGTCATCGGACGGAGGGAGGATGACTCGCCAAAGGATCTTGCTGGTCGATGATCACGAAGTCGTACGACTGGGACTCAGGTCGCTGCTGGAACAGCACTCGAACTTCGAGGTGGTGGCCGAAGCTTCCACCGCGCGGGAGGCGGTCGAGAAGACCAACGCCCACAGACCGGATGTGATCGTGATGGACATCCGCCTGAAGGGCGGCTCGGGGATAGAAGCCTGCCAGGAGATCATCAGTCGATTTCCAGACGCCAAAGTGATCATGCTGACCTCCTACGCTGAAGATGAGATGCTCTTCTCTGCCATTCGGGCTGGCGCGGCGGGTTATGTCCTGAAGCAGATCGGCGGGGAGGACCTGGTGCGCGCCATCGAGGCCGTCGGGCGTGGGGAGGCGTTACTCGATCCCGCGGTCACGCAGCGCGTTTTTCAGGAGGTGCGCAAGGCCGCACGGGAGGAAGAAGCCTCGGCGTTTGCAGACCTGACCCAGCAGGAGATGCATGTCTTGCAGCTCGTCTCCGAAGGGCGGACGAACCGCCAGATCGCTGAGCTGCTCTTCCTCGGCGAGGGCACCGTGCGCAACTACGTGAGCAGCATCCTCTCCAAGCTCAACGTCCGCAACCGGGCCGAAGCCGCGGCGTACGCCGTGGAACACAATCTGAAGGACTACCTCTAAGCTCCTTCGACCCTGCAACAGCGCAGGACAGGCTGCGCGGAGGGCACATCCCTTCGGCTGCGCTCAGGGCAAGTCTGAGCGGACGCCGAGCGAAGCCGAGGCGGTAGTCGAAGAACGTGCCCGCCTCTCCGCTCAAGATGCTCGCTGGCTTAGAGACCCTCAACATCGCATCTTCGAGAAGCCATCGTCATTGCCGACTGAATGTAGGTGGAAACCTGTGCAGAAAGCGAGCAGCAATCGGGCCGGATAATCCCCTCCCCCGAGATGCGAATGACTCAGTCCGACTCCGTCGCCGGTATGACGGGCTTGCCTGCGCCCCCTGGTATCAGCCCCGCCAACCCACGCAGATAGTCCCAGGAGTAGATGCCATAGCCGTGGCCATCTTTCCAGATCGGCTGCAATGCGTAATTGCCGACCACCTCGATGCGCTCCAACTCCGCCGACTGACCCGGCGCCAACGGCGTCTGCAACATCGCCGGAGAGCCTGGGAGGCCCATTTGCTCGTGTCCGCCGCGGCATTCCGCACAAGGGCAGGCTGCCCTTAGCCCGGCGAGGGGATACTCACTTTGCTGTCCGTTCTCCCAATCAATGATCAGCAAGCCTCTTGAGCGAGAGGCGGCGATGTTCTTGGGTCTCACGACCGATTCCTCCTTCGGTTTGGCCTAGAGCTTTGCAGCCGTTCGCCTAATCGAGTGGGCGCAGGAAATCCCCGACCGCCCATCCCTGTTTGGCGATGTCGTAAGGGTTGACCAAGAACCACCACACATGTCCGTCCGCCGAGGTAGGGCCGCCACGCACTTCGAAAACCTCATTCTCGAGGGCGACGATATTGACGACCGAGTTGACCGACGGCTCGTTACGTACCCTAAGCCCGCCGCCTTCAGTTCCGAACACCTCCACAAGCTCACCGAGACGGAAGTCGCCGGGACCACTCGCTTGCCGCGTGGGAGCGCCATCCTCTGTTGGCTGATCCAGCACGGGTACTTCCGTTGTGGCAGCGCTCGTGGCTGAGGCGTAGGGGATCACCGTGGCCAATGGTGTGGGATACACGCGCGAGGCCAACGTCGTGCGTCCCAAGGATCCCAGGGCGAAGAGCAGGATCGAGGCCAGCGTTCCCACAGCCACGCCCGCGATGGGCCAGACGCAGCCGGAACGGATCGATGGAGAGCGCAAGGCGGTCATCATGAGGGCAAGAAGAAGAAGGCCAGGGCAAGCATGAGATAGAGAGCAACGAGCTCCGCCCCCTCGAGCCAGTTCGATTCGCCATCGGCCGAAGCCAAGGCGGCGATCATCACGCCGCCCACAAGCGCGATCAGTTCGAAGCTATTGAAGACCAGGGTCAAGGGATGACCTTGAGATCGCCGTCGTATCACCAATGCCGGAGCCACAAACAGGGCAATCTGCATCGACGATCCGACGGCGATCTCAAAGCTCAGTCCCATCTGGTTCTTGTGGGCGACGGTGACGGCGACCAGATGCTCGGCGACATTCCCGACGATCGGGACCAAGATGACACCCAGGAAGAACTCGGAAATGCCCAGCTCGGCCACCACCGGCCCGACGCGTGAGACCAGGATCTCACTCATCCACACCAGGCCAACCGTGGCGACGGTCAGCACCGCGATCGAGACCGAGAGCGGCCAGGCCTTGGCGTGGACTATCGGCTCTGCAGAGGGCCTGCTCAACAGGCTCCCTTGGTTACGCAGGCTCATCACCAACCCTAAGATGTAGAGAACCATCATCAGTGCAGCGACTCCCAGGCTGAGGATCTCCACCTGCAAGGCCTCGACGATGCCGCCCTGCGTTTGTGAGAACAAGGAAGGGATCGCCAGAGCAGTCACCGCCAGCACCAGCATGATTCCGTCCGACAAAGCCTTCTTGCGATCGAACGACTGAATTCCATTGCGCAGGCCGCCGGCCAACATGCTGGCCCCAAGGACAAAGAGCAGGTTCCCCAGGATCGATCCCGTAATTGAAGCCTTGACGAGCTCGAGGAGCCCCTCGCGAATGGCTACGATAGTAATAATCAGCTCGGCGGCATTCCCCAACGTGGCGTTGAGTAGGCCGCCCAGCCGCGGTCCCGTTTGCGCCGCCAAGGACTCGGTCGCCTCCCCCACCATGCCCGCTAAGGGGACCATGGCCACCGCGGAGGCCGCCAGGCCCCATAGCGCAGGGGCCTCCAAGACATCTAGAACGATCGCCGCCGGTATCGCCAACAGCAGCCAGTAGAGAGGTTTCCTAAGCAAGGCTGCGATGCCGCGTCGAATCATGCGCTCTCCTTGGAAGGTGTATCGGCAGGTGAGAAAAGGCGTGGACCGGCGTCGGCGGGAATCAGGACTCGCAGTGCCTTGGGACGAACGCGAAACTTCAGCGGCGGCTCGAGGCTCACAGGCTCCCCGTCGAATTGCATCAAGATCTTCGAACCGGCACGAAAGGTCGCCTCGGAGGACTGGAAATGGAGGACGCCCTTGGCGTCGACGTGCGTTCCGAGCAGGATTTGCAGCACGCGCATGACGACATCCCGCATCGATCGCCCACCCACAAGCCAGAAGTCGAGCAGGCCGTCATCGATCTTTGCTCCCGGGGCGAGCTGCATAAGGCCTCCTGCGTAGGCGCGGATGTTGCTGGCAACCGCCACCAGGAAGCGCCCCTCATAATGACCTGCGGGGCAATCCACGTCGAGATGGATGCCCTCCCAGCCGATGGAGTTCCACAGCACAAGCGTGGCATAATGCGCGGTGGCCAGGATCTTCTCCCATCGCTCGCGCGGCTCGATGCTGTTGACGATCTGGGCATCGAGGCCGATCCCGGCCCAAAGGAGAAAAGAGTGCCCGTTGCACTCTCCGAGGTCCGCCAGCCGAACGGTCCCCCTGGCCAGGCTGGCGGCCGCGTGTTCCAGCGCGAACCAGTGCGTCCAATCCAGACGGGGCAGCCCGATCTCCTGCGCCCAGACATTGGCGGTTCCGGACGGCAATACGCCGAGCGCGGTCTCACTGCCGGCGAGCACCGCGGCAACCCGGCCAACCGAACCATCACCCCCAGCCACAAACACCGCCTCCTCGCCGGCCTCGACAGCGGAGCGCGCGTGGACCTGGAAGTCCTCGCCGCGCTGCGTCTGCAAGATATGCACCTCCCAATCCAAGTCGCGTAAGACGCGCACGGCCCGGTTGAGCAACGGCCCGGCGGGGAATCGGCCGGCGGACGGATTGTAGATCAAGCTCGCTCTTTTCATCCTTTGGCCCTGGCCGGCTCATTATAGCGCAGCCCTCCAGGCTCTCCGAAGGCCGCGTCGCAGAGATTGAACGGATCACTGATCACTGGCTTCCAACCAAGAACGGTGACTTGGGATTGGAGATTAGCGATTTGATCTTGCACCGCACTGCGATACAATCGTCGCCGGTGCTCCCATGACAGAGATCGCAGGCACGATTCTCGGCGGGCGGTACAGCATTCTCGGGCAGCTTGGCGCGGGCGGGATGGCGAAGGTGTACCACGCCCGCGATCTGAACTTGCAGCGCGAAGTGGCCGTAAAACTCCTGCGCGAGGACCTCATCGACGATCCGGCCTTCCGCAGCCGGTTCCTGCAGGAGGCGCGCGCCGCGGCCAACCTGCTCCATCCAGGGATCGTCACCGTCTACGACTTCGGGCATGATGAGCAACGCTTCTTCATCATCATGGAGTACGTTCAGGGCACAGACTTGAAGACGCTCATCCGCCGTCGAGGGCGCCTAGCAGTTCGGGAAGCGACCTCGTTGATGACCCAAATCTGTGCCTCTGTTGGCTATGCGCATCGGGCCGGCCTCGTGCACTGTGACCTCAAACCACAGAATGTGCTTGTTTCCCCCGACGGGCGGGCCAAAATCACCGACTTCGGGATCGCGCGCGCGCTCGCCTCGATCTACCCCGATGAGAGCCACCCGGTCGTTTGGGGTAGTCCCCAGTACTTCGCCCCTGAACAGGCCGCGGGGGGCCCACCTTCGCCCGCCAGCGACGTCTACGCTCTGGGTGTCATACTCTTTGAAATGCTTACGGGCCGCCTGCCCTTCGAAGCCGACGACATCGCCCAGCTCTCAGAAATGCACCTCACCCAGCCGCCGCCTTCACCACGCGCATTCAATCCGCAGATCCCAATGGCGCTGGAGCTCATCTTGCTGAAGGTCCTATCCAAAGAACCCGCAGCACGCTACCGGACTGCCGACCAGTTCGGTCGCGTCCTAACGACCTTTGCCGCCCAAGCGGACCTCGCGGAGGTCCACCCCTTGGCCGCGGAGATGGCTTCGGAGAGCTCGCATCCCAACCTTCCCACTCAGATCCTTCCGCCCACGGCGGGGGATCGCATCGATTGGCTGGCCGTGGCGCTGGGGCTTGTCGCTTTCCTCGCCGTGGGTGGATTGATCCCCCTCTGGCTCTGGGCGTGCTTGCTCTCCCCCAATTGCCCGATTCGACTGCGGTAGTCCTCTTCTCCTGGGTAGGGTATAATCACGATTGAAATCCACTCTGAATAGGTATGGGATAGGATGAGGTCCACAGGGAGGAAGAACGTGAGTCCACCGCGAGGACGTAACTCGCTGGTCTTGTTCATCCTGATATTGATCGTTGCGGTCCTGGTGTTGAACTTCCGCCAGTCCGCCCCGCAACCGAAGCGATTGTTCTTCAACGAATTCGCAGAGGCCATCCAATCAGGCGAGGTGGTCAATGTCGTCGTCGACGAAAACGACTTGGAGATCACCTTCGCCAGCGGCGAGAAGGCGTTCACCCGCAAGGAACCCAGCAAGACGGCCATCGAACAGCTGCTCGATTTGGGCGTCTTGCCAGCGCAGCTCTCATCGGAGACGATTCACTGGGAGATTAAGCAGCCCAGCGACTGGAATACGGTCCTGAGTCTCGTCACCTACATCCTGCCCGCGCTGCTCGTCGTA
>Ga0209642_10000577_pt1 | contig 23627 bp, 22 predicted proteins | sample RifCSP19_2_FD_184025 | JGI IMG/M metagenome (GOLD analysis project Ga0209642, IMG submission 184025) | Soil microbial communities from Rifle, Colorado - Rifle CSP2_sed 19_2 (SPAdes) (version 2) | ecosystem: Environmental > Terrestrial > Deep subsurface > Rock core/Sediment | place: Rifle... | reverse complement strand
TCGTCGGCGGCCCCCTGTCCTCGCACAAGGGCGTGAACGTGCCCGCGCGGGCGCTGTCCCTGCCGTCCCTCTCGGACCAGGACCGGGAGGACCTGCGGTTCGCGGTTGCATCGGACTTCGACCTCGTCGCCCAATCGTTCGTCGACTCCCCGGAGGACGTCGAGGCGGCGCGTACCGTGATGCGGGATGCGGGCCACGTCCTCCCGATTGTCGCGAAAATCGAGCGGCAGGGCGCCCTCGACCGGCTCGAGGCGATTCTGGCGGCGGCGGACGGCGCGATGGTCGCCCGCGGGGACCTCGGCGTCGAGATTCCGCTCGCGAAGGTGCCGGAGGTCCAGAAGCGGATCATCCGCCTCGCGAACGCCCTCGCGAAGCCCGTGATCACCGCCACGCAGATGCTCGAGTCGATGGTCGAGAGCCCGCGGCCGACGCGCGCGGAGGCGGCGGACGTGTACAACGCGATCCTCGACGGGACGGACGCGGTGATGCTGTCCGAGGAGTCCGCGGTCGGACGGCACCCCGTGGAGGCGGTGCAGACGCTCGTCGCGATCGCGCGGGAGGCGGAGGGCGCCCTCGCGCCCCGGGCCGCGGACCCCGGCCCTGGGGGAGACGTCAAGGACGCGGTCGCGGGCGCGGCGGTCGACGTCGCGCGGAGCCTCGGCGCCGCGGCGATCCTGACGCCGACGTCGACGGGGCGGACGCCGCGGGCGATCGCGCGCCACCGGCCCGCGCCGCCGATCGTGGCGCTGTGCCCGGAGCCGCGCGTCGCGCGGGCCCTCGCGCTCGTGTGGGGCGTCGTCCCCGTGGCGGTGGAGGGCTCCCTCGACCTGGACGGGGTCGTCGCGCGGGCGCGGGACCTCGTGCGGGCGGAGGGCGTCCCCGCCGGCGCGCGGATCGTGATGACGATGGGATACCCGGGCGGCGAGGGGCGCACGAACATGGTCCTCGTCGTCGAGCCGTGACCCTTCCCCGCCCCTACGGCCACCGCGCGATGACGACCTTGTGCTGCGTGAAGAACCGGACCGCGTCGCGGCCCTGCCCGTGGACGGTCCCGAAGAACGACTCCCGCGCGCCGCCGAAGGGGAAGTACGCGATCGGCGCCGCCACGCCCACGTTGATCCCGAGGTTCCCGCACCGCGCCGCGTACCGGAACCGCCGCCCGGTCGCGCCGGACTGCGTGAATATCGAGGCGGCGTTCCCGAACGGCCCTGCGTTGATCCGCTCGATGGCGGCCTCGAGGTCGTCTGTCTCCATGATCCCGAGGACGGGCCCGAAGACCTCCTCCCGCGCGACCTCCATGTCCGGCGCGATGCCGTCGAGGATGGTCGGCCCCACGAAGTACCCGGGATAGTCCGGGACTCTGGCGGTTCTCCCGTCGAGCACCGCCTCCGCGCCCTCGGACACCCCGGAGTCCACGTACGAGGCGATCCGCGCCCGCGACGCCTCCGACACGACCGGGCCCATGTCCGTGGCGGGGTCGAGCCCGTACCCGAGGCGCATCGCCTCCGCCGCCGGGCGGAACTTCGCGAGGAACGCGTCGCGCGCGCCCTCCACCGCCAGGACCGCGGCCCCCGCGAGGCACCGCTGCCCCGCCATCCCGTACGCGCTGTTCAGGATCGCCGCCACGGCGTGGTCCATCCGCGCGTCCGGCATCACGACGAGAAAGTTCTTCGCGCCGCCGCCGCACTGCGCCCGCTTCCCCCGCGCCCCCGCGCGCGCGTACACCGCCTTCGCCACGGGCGTCGAACCGACGAAGGAGACGCCCTGCACGTCCGCGTGGTCGATCAGCGTCTCGGACGCCTCCCGCGCGCCGTTCACGAGGTTCACGACGCCCGATGGGAACCCGGCCTCCGCGAACAGCGGCATCAGGCGCTGCCACACGACGGGGTCCTGCTCCGACGGCTTCACGACGTACGTGTTCCCGGTCGCGAGCGCGTAGGGAAGGAACCAGAACGCGACCATGAGCGGGAAGTTGAACGGCGTGATCGCGGCGAACACGCCGAGGGGCTGCGGGACGACCTCCTCGTCGATGTCCTTCGCGGCGCCGTCCTCGAGGCCGTACCCCATCATCAGCGAGGGGATGCCCGCGGCGACCTCGACGTTCTCGACCGCCCGCTGGATCTCCGCGCGCGCCTCCTCGATCGTCTTCCCCTGGTCCTGCGCGATGACCCGGGCGAGGACCTCCGCGTCGCGGAGCATCAGGGTCCGCAGGGCGAAGAACTTCCGGGCGCGCTCGAGCGGGGGCGTCTCCCGCCACGCGGGGAACGCGGCCTGCGCCGCCGCCACCGCCGCGTCGACAGTCTCCTTCGCCGCCAAAGGGACCTGCGCGATCTCCCGCGCCGTGGCGGGGTTCATCACCGCCAACGCCGGCTCGCCCTTCGCCTCGATCCACGTGCCACCGACGTAGTGGCGGAGCCGTCCGTAGTGCGCCTGGACCTCGGGTAGGAGTTGCGATCGCGGACCCACGGTATCCGTCCCCCTGCGGGACAACCGCGCGATGCCCGTCAACCGTTATATAGCCCGCCGAAGAGGAGTCCTTACCGAACGGTTCCCAAGCAATCCGCGCCCGAAGGCCCCGTGCTGCCGCTCGTGCTTCATCCATCGAGAAGGGTTATTAGGTAGGACACTCTTGGAGGCTCGAAATCAACTCTCCGGCGAAGGCACCAAAGCCCTCGCGGCGGAAGCGGCCCCTCGGGGCCCATGATGCCGATCGGCCGGCAAGGCAGCTGCATAATTGAGGGGCCCTGAGGTCCTCAGGGCCTCATTCTTCTCACCCGATCGACGAGCTGGTTCAGGGATGTGAAGGAGTGCGCGGACCGCCGCAGCTCTCCGGAGCACAACGGCGGGTCGAAGAACGCGACCTCCACCCGCACGCCCTTCCGTTCCGCCTCCTGGATCGCTCGGACGTAGTCGGCGTCGCCCGAGACGAGAATCGCGCGCTCGTAGACTCGGTCGAACGCGAGGGTGATGAGGTCGACCGCGAGGGCCACGTCCACTCCTTTCTCAACGTACCGCCCTCCGCGCTGCCGCAACGGGAGGATCACGGTCTTGAACCCCGCGTACGCGAGTGAGTGATGAAACGCGGTCTGCTTCCGCGCTCGCTCATCCGCGTCGGGCAGCGCCGAGCCGTAGTAGTACGCCCGGATGAGGTCCTTTCCCGCCGCCAGCAGGTCTCGGAGCTTCACAAGGTCGAGGCGGAGGGAACGATCGAGTTCCCTGGTCGCATGGAACAGGTTCGATCCATCGATGAACATGAACGTCCTTTCGGCCACGGCAGACGCTAGCGGACCCGATGGGCGATAAACGCAGCCCGTACAGGTAACAGTCGAGTCCCGTCCACGAGCCACAAGTATAGCTCGGCAAGAACGAAGCGTTATTCATTCCGCCCGGGATTCGGGTCCGGGTGTTAAGACGGTCCGGCCGGAACAACGGCATCGGGGCGGCGTGGCGGACGCGGAGGGATGCGGATGAAGGAGCGGCGCGGTCCGGGCGGCGCCGCCAGAGGCCTTGAAGACGAGGTCGCGCTCTTCAAGAAACGGACGCGGGGCTCCGCGAGGGCGTACGAGCGCGCGCGGCGCTGGACCGTCTACGGCGTGCACAGCAACTACCGCGTCCTCGACCCGTATCCGCTGTACGCGAGGCGGGCGAAGGGCGCGCGGATCTGGGACGTCGACGGGAACGCGTACCTCGACTTCTCGATGGCGTTCGGCGCGCTCGTCGCAGGGCACTCGCACCCGACGCTCGTGGCGGCGATGCGGGAGCGCGTCGCGAACGGGACGATCTTCGGCTTCGAGGGCGAAGAGACGGAGAAGGTCTGCGGCCTCCTGTGCAAGCGCTTCCGCGTGGACCGCGTGAAGCTGTCGAACACGGGGATGGACGCGACGATGTACGCGATGCGGTTCGCACGCGCCGCGACGGGGCGGAAGGGGATCCTGAAGTTCGAGGGGTGCTACCACGGCTCCCACGACGCCCTCATGGCGGGGATCAAGCCGACACGGGAGAAGGCGGGGGACCCGCGGCGGCCGAACGTCGTGCCGGCGAGCACGGGCCTGACGCCGGGGGCGCAGGAGTTCACGTACGTCGCCCCGTTCAACGACCTGGCGGCGACGGAGGCGATCGCCGAGGCGCGCGCGGACGAGATGGCGGCGATCATCCTCGAGCCGATCCCGATGAACATGGGCTTCGTCCTCCCGCGCCCGGGGTTCCTCGAGGGCCTCCGGGCGCTGTGCGACCGCCTCGGGGCGCTCCTGATCTTCGATGAGGTGAAGACGTGCGGCAAGTTCTACGGCGGCGCGGAGGAGGCGTTCGGCGTCCGGCCGGACCTGAAGGTCTTCGGGAAGGCGATCGGCGGCGGCTACCCAATCTCCGGCGTCGGCGGTCGGAAAGAGGTCCTCGACGGGGTGGAGCCGGGCGTCCTGTCCCACGCGGGGACGTTCAACGCGAACCCTCTCGTCGTGACCGCCGCGCACGTCACCCTGGAGAAGATTCTAACCGCCAAGGCGATGAAGGGAGCCGCGCGCCTCGGGGACGCCCTCGGGAAGGGCTACACGGACATCCTCGCCGACCGAAGGGTCCCCGGGCTCGTGCAGTACCGGGGGATCAGCGGCGCCCTCGTGTTCGCCCCGCGGCCGATCACGGACTGGCGGTCGTTCCTCGACGTGGACGTGGGCCGCTGGTGGGGGTACTACACGGCGATGCTGAACCGCGGCGTCGTCCCGATGGCGCTGGGCCCGGACGAGCAGTGGACGCTCTCCGTGCAGCACGCGAAGACCGACGTCGAGACGCACCTCGAGGCGTTCGACGGGATGGCCGCGGAGATCCCCGCCTTCCGCGTGGAGATGCCGATCGTCGAGGCGATCTGACCGCGCGCTACGGCGGCCACACCCTCCGGAGGCCCAGCACATGATCGAACACAGCGTCGTCGGAGACAATCTCGGTCTCGCCGTACTCCAGGGCGCACGCGGCGTGGATCGCGTCTCGGGGCCGCATCGGCACAGCACCGTACAGGCCCGACGCCCGACGGAGGACCTTCGGATCCACCGCGAGCCAGCTGATCCCGGGAAGGGCCAGAAGCTCTTGGCCCTTCTGGACGGACAGCTGGGGGCCAGCGAGGCGGCGGACCGCATACGCGACCTCGTCCCACGTGAGCACCGCGGTGGAGAGAAGTCGTTCCCCTCGAGCGGCGGCCCGGATCATCCGCACCGATTCCGAGACGTAGGGCAACCGGGGATCCCCCGCCAAGGCGAATACGAAGGGCCCTGCGTCCGCGTACATCATCGCTCCGCGACGCCCCGGGCCGCGGCCACCTTGTACTCCTCGTCGAGCAGCGCCTTCAGGTCGATGCGCCTGCGCAGTCTGGGGCCCGTCCAGTGGAGAAACGCCTCTACGGCCTCGTCGGCCGTTGGCTCGGGACGGAGGACGACGGTCCGTCCGCGGACCTCGAACGCCACCGAGCTCCCCTGCGAGAGACCCAGGGCGTCGCGGATCTCCTTGGGAATCACGACTTGTCCCTTCGTGCCGAGCTTGCGCTTCATTCCAACCGACAGGTATGAATTCCTATCTATTTAGTAGTACCTGCCGCAACCCACGTCCGCCGTGTGTCTGACCGAAGGTTATAAATCGGCTGACACGGCTTACGCCGCCCCGCAGAAGGGATAGGGATGGGACCCCTCCGCAGCTTGTTCGATCGTGAGAGCCGCCTCCTCGCGCGCGCGAAGCGCTTGGAGGACCGCGCGCGCGCGTTCTACGGCAGAGGCGCGGACGGCAAGGCCGCCGCGCAGTTCCTGAAGACGCTCGCCTTCTTGGAACAGAACGCTGGCGGGGTCGCCCGCATGCGCCCGCAGTACGGGGCGTGCTTCGCCGACGTCGGCTCCGCGCTGTACCAGCTCGGTCGAGCGCCGGAGGCGGAGCGGGCGGTCTCGGGCGCCCTCCGACTCGACCCCGTGAACCCGGAGGCGTTGAACTACTCCGGACTTCTGCTCGCGAACCGCGGAGACGTGGAACAATCCTTGGCGGCGTTCGACAACGCGATCCGCGCGGACCCCGCCAGCAAGGAGCCGTGGGCGAACAAGGGCGACGTCCTGTTCAGCGCGAACCGAAAGGACGACGCCGTCCGTTGCTGGTTCCGCGTCCTCGAGCTCGACCCGAAGGACGTCGAGACGCTCGACAAGCTCCTCCGGCTCCGGCCGCGGGACCCGGACGTGTGGCACCGGAAGGCGGAGGTGCTCCGCGCCCTCGAGCGGCGCGAGGAGGCGCTCGCGGCGTTCGACCGCGTCGTGCAGCTCGACCCGGGCCGCAAGGCGGCCTGGGAGGGCCGGGCAGACGTCCTCCTGAGGTCCCGCCAGACGGAGCGTGCCCTCCAGTCGATCGAGAAGGCGCTCGCGATCGACGGGGACGACGCGCACCTGTGGACGGACCGCGGGGCGATCCTGCGGGCGATGGGGAAGCTCGAGGCGGCGGTGGAGAGCTACGACGCCGCGCTCGGCCTGGACGAGGGGGACGTGCAGGCGTGGCGGGAGAAGGGGCTCGCCCTCGCGGCCCTCGGGAAGCACGAGCTGGCGGTCAAGTCCTTCGACGCGGTGCTCGCGACGATCCCACGGGACTCGGTCGCTCTCGATGGCCGGAAGAAGTCGCTCCTCGCGCTGGAGCGATGGGAGCCCGCCCTCGGGGCATGCGACGACCTCCTCGGGGCGGAGCCGGGGCACCTGGAGACCCTCCTCGACCGGGGCACGGTCCTCGTGAAGCTCGACCGGAAAGCGGAGGCGGTCGACGCGCTCGACGCGTTCCTTGTTCGGATGCCCCAGGACCTGGCGGCGCTCCGGACGAAAGCGGGCCTCCTTAAGGACCTCGCGCGGTGGGCGGATCTGAACCATACAAGCGACGCGGTCCTCCGCATGGAGCGGCGGGACGGGCGCGCGTGGAAGGACAAGGGCCTCGCCCTCCGGATGATGGGGGACGCGGAGCACGGGCTGAAGGCGTTCGAGTCCGCCCTGGCGGTGGACGTCGATGACCTCGAGGCGCTCCGGGGCAAGAGGGACTGTCTGAAGGCGGTCGGCACGCCGAAGCAGGTCGTCCGCGTCACGCGGGAGATCCTCCACCTCGACGGGGCCGACCTCGCCTCGTGGCTGGACCACGCTGCCGCGCTCGAGTCCCTCGAGGAGTGGACGGAGTCCCTGGCGGCGTACGACCGCGCGGTCCAGCTCGCCCCGGGGGACGGGGTCGCGTGGCACCGCCGCGGGGACGTGCAGCTCCGGCTCGCCCGGTTCGAGGACGCGGTCGCCTCCTACCGCCAAGCGATTCGGGCGAACCCGGGCGACGCGGACGCGTGGTACGGCCTCGGGACCGCCCTCGGGCGGATCGGGAAGTACGGGGACGCGATTGCCGCGTTCGAGTCGTGCCTCGGCCTCGCGCCGCGGGACAAGCGCGCGTGGTATGGGAAAGGGCTCGCCCTCGAGGGGGCGAAGCGCCACGAGGAGGCCGTCGCCTCGTACGACCGTGCCCTCGCGATCGACGCCCGCGACGCGCGCGCGTGGTTCTCGAAGGGGGCCGCGCTCGAGTGGCTCGAGCGGTTCGAGGAGGCCGCGGACGCGTTCGACCGCGCCCTCGACCTCGACCCGAAGAACGTCCCGTACGCGGTCCGCAAGGGCCGCACGCTGATGCGCACGGGCCGCGACGAGGAGGCGCTGATCGTCTTCGAGGCGGCGCTCGAGGGGAAGGCGGGGGACCTCGACGCGCTCACGGGGAAGCGCGAGGTGCTCGAGAAGCTCGGGCGGCTCGACGAGGCGTACGGCGTCACCGGATCGATCGTGGCGGCGCACCCTCGCGACCCGGCGGGGTGGAAGGACCGCGCGCAGCTCGCCCTCGCGGTCGGCAAGCCGCGGGAGGCGCTGGCGGCGATCAACAAGGCGCTCCACATCGACCCGGGGAACCGGGACTTCCTGCGCGTGAAGCGCGACGTCCTCACGGCCCTGAAGGACTTCGCGGGCGTCGCGGACGTGTGCGACGACCTCATCCGGCTCGACGCGCGGGACACGGACGCGCACCGGGCGAAGGCGTTCGCCCTCCAGACCGGCGGCCGGATCGACGACGCGATGCGGGCGTTCGACGCCGCAATCGGCGTGGACCCGATGGACCGCGCCTCGTGGAACGCGAAGGGGCTCGGCCTCTCCCGCGCGGGCCACCATGCGGAGGCGCTCGAGTCCTTCGACCACTCCCTGACGATCAATCCCGGGGACCGCGTCGCCCTCGTCGAGAAGGGGCGCACGCTCCTCGCGCTCGGGAAGCACGCGCAGGCGCTCCGTGTCTTCGATGACGGCCTCCTCCTGGAGAGCGGGAACGCGGACTTCCTCGACGGGAAGGCGCTCGCCCTCCTCGCGCTCGAGAAGGGGAACGAGGCGCTCGCGTGCGCGGAGGTCGTCCTCGGGGCGGCGCCGAAGGACCCCGTCGCGCTCCGCGTGAAGGCGGCCGTCCTCGTCCGGGAGAACCGGCCCGCGGACGCGATCCCCCTCGTCGACGCCGCCCTGGCGGTGGAGCCGCGCGAGGCCTCCCTATGGGCCCTCAAGGGCACCGCACTCCAGGCGCTCGAGCGGGACAAGGAGTCCGTCGAGGCGCTCACGCGCGCGGTCTCCCTCGACCCGCGGGACGCGAGGTCCTGGCGGTCGAAGGGGCTCGCGCACGTGAAGCTCGGGGAGTTCCCGGAGGCGGCGGACGCGTACGAGCGCGCCCTCCAGGCCACGCCGGCGAGTAAGGAGCTGTGGACGCTGAAGGCGTTCGCCCTGGAGCGCGGCGGCGCGTGGGAGCCCGCCGTCGCCTGCTACGACAGGGCGATCGCGCTCGACCCGATCGACAAGACCGTGTGGGGCTCGAAGGGGCTCGCCCTCCTCGCCCTCCGGCGGTACGAGGACGCGATCCGCGCGTTCGACTACGCTGTGAAGCTCGATCCGAACTTCGACCTCGCCGCCACGGGCAAGCGGGACGCGGAGGCGGGACTGCACCGGAGGATCGTCGAGGACTGCGCGCGCCGCGTCGTGGACTGGGAGCGCGCGAACGGCCGCACGGCCGGGCGCGAGGAGATGTTCCGCGGGGCGGGCGTCCCGTTCCAGATCCTCGACGAGGTCGTCGCGTACCTCAGCGAGCCACCGAAGGTGCTGCCCGCGGACCTCCCGCCGGACAAGCTCCACCGGTTCGAGGCGGTGTCGAGCGTCGTCCTCAAGATGGTCGAGAGCCCCCAGGAGGCGGACCGGTACCGCGTCGCGATCAGCGCGCCGGGCTCCGACGCCACGGAGGTCCGCGAGATGTGGGGGTACATCCAGAACGTCGCGGACGCTGACGTGGACCCACAGCCGGACGCGCACCTCGACGCCCTCCTGCGGCGCGCGCTCGACCTGCCACGGGAGAACTGGGACCTCGTCCACCTCGCCCGCCAGCTCGACCTCGGGATCTGGGAGGCGAAGCGGCTCGAGACCTCGCTCCGGATCTTCCAGGGCGGCGCGTACCGGGTGACGACGAAGCCCGCCCCGGAGGTCACACGAGCGGTCGTGAAGCCCCTGGCGAAGGCGCCGGCTCCGCCGCCGAAGAAGGCGGAGGAAGTCCGCGAGCCTCGGAAGTGCTCCGCGCACCGCGGGAAGGCGGTCTCCCGCCACCCGTGCGGGACGTGGCTGTGCTCCGCGTGCCTCGACGAGGAGGAGTGCCCGTCGTGCCGGAAGCCCCTCCACGTGCCGAAGCCGAAGGACGAGGGGCCGGAGCAAGAGGACGAGGAGACGGCGGAGGAGCCGGAGGCGCCCCTGCCCCCGCCGCCGCCGAAGGAGCGGGCCCGGCGGCGCGACGACGAGGCGAACCGCGACTTCAACCGCCTGTAGGGGGGCCCTCTCAGCGCGCGACCTCGAAACCCAAGGCGACGAGTTCGTCGACGTTGTGGTCCCAGACCTGAAGGTATAGGGTGTAGCCCGCGGGGCAGCTGCACGCCTCGCAGACCCCGCCGCTCCACACGTCTTGCCTCGCGTCCAAGACGGTGATCCCGAGGCGGGAGTAGTAGTCGATGATGATCATCCTCTGGGAGTCCAACTCCCGGGGATACGATTCCCAGCTTCCGTTGTGCGACTGGAGCCAGTCTTCCTCCCACGGGTTGCCCATACATTGGATCGGATCGATGGACACCCATGTCGCGCCGGGTCGGTCGGGCAGCATCGTCGAGTCGGGACCCAGATGCAGAGGAGCGGCGACGAGCACCACCGCCGGGAGGCCCACCCCGAGCACAATCCCGAACGCTAGGGCCGTCCGGAGATCCCAGCGAAGGTGGGGATTCATCGATGACCCGACAACAGCTGTGCTGCAGGTCTTAACCGTTTCGGGTTCCCGCCAAGGCGGATCGCATGAGTCCGGAGCCCGATGCTCACGCGACGTCGAACACCCACTTGTCCCGCTCGAGCAGAAGGCCGCGCAGCGTGTTCGTCGCCTCGCCCGGCTTCATGCTGAGGAAGAACCGTCCGACGTGCTTGCAGAACAGCTTCGCCTTCGCGCGGTTCTGCGTCCAGTCCGTGCAGTCGTGGTAGATCGTCTTGTTCATCAGGTCCAGGGAGACGGTGTACGACTTCACGTCCGCGTTCACGATCGTGCTCCCGCGCTTCGTGAACTGCACCGCATCGTCGGGAATCTCCTTCGCCCGCGCGAGGCGGTCCGTGCCGAGCAGCACCGCCAAGAGCGCGTCGAGGTCCAGCTCCTCGACGGGCTTCCCGCCGGGGACGTCCTCGTCGATGATCCCCGCCTCTGGCTCCTCGACGCCGCCGAGGACCTTGGCGGCGACGCCGAACTTCGCGAGCGCCGCGTCGATCTTCCGGTCGATGTACGCCTGCTCCGCCTCGTCGTACTTCGCGCGGTTCTTCGGATCGTTGAAGTAGCGGCGCGCAGCCCGCGCGTGGAACGGCGTGTGGACGGGGTACTTCCAGTTCCTCGGGTCCGCGTACTTCTCCGGGTCCTTCGGGTACCGGTCCGGCGGCCCCGGCCGCCCGTCCGGCTTGCGCGCGGGTACCTTCGCGCGGACCATCGGGGAGGGAATCGACGGGCGGCGATAAGGACTCTCCCCTCGGGGCGACCGGAGGAACATACTGCTCGTAGGCAACCTACTTGGATTCCGCTCCCGTTCTGGATTCCGTGGCGGTCACCGGGCTCCACCTCCTGCTGACGTACGAGTGCTCGTTCGAGTGCGACCACTGCTTCGTGTGGAGCGGCCCGAACGCGCGCCGCGGCACGATGTCCGTCGCGGACCTCCGCACGATCGTGCGGGAGGGGGAGAAGCTCGGGACCGTCACGAACGTCTACTTCGAGGGCGGGGAGTCGTTCCTCTACTACCCGGTCGTGCTCGCAGGCCTGCGGATCGTCCGGCGCGCGGGGCTCGACGCGGGCATCGTCACGAACGGGTACTGGGCCACGTCCCATGAGGACGCGCTCGAGTGGCTTCGGCCCATCAAGGAGATTGGGGTGCGGGACCTCAGCGTGAGCCACGATGCGTTCCACTATGGAAAGGACGAGGAGGATCGCGCGGCGATTGCCGTGCGCGCCGCCAAGAGGCTCGGACTCCCGGTGACGGAGATCTCGCTCCGGGACCCGAGGCCGGGCACGCAGGCCCGCCGCGGGAAGGTCGTGACGGGCGGCGACATCATGTTCCGGGGCCGCGCCGCCACGAAGCTCGTGACCGGGATGCCGCGCAAGCCGTGGTCGTCGTTCGACCGCTGCCTCGACGAGGACCTGCGGGACCCGAAGCGCGTCCACCTCGACCCGTTCGGACACGTGCACGTGTGCAACGGCATCTCGATCGGGAACTTCCGCGAGAGACCTCTGTCCCGCATCCTCCGCGAACACAAGCCCGATGCGAACCCGATCTGCGCGCCGATCCTCCGCGGCGGCCCTGCAGAACTCGTCCGCGCGTACCGCGTGCCCCACGGCCGCGCGTACGTCGACGAGTGCCACCTCTGCGACGACGCGCGGGGGAAGCTGCGGGGCCGGTTCCCCGCGATCCTCGCGCCCGACCAGGCGTACGGGGCCTAAGGCCGAGCCGCCCTCGCATCCAACGCGCGGACGACCTCCGGGAGGTCCGCGAAGCGCGGCACCTCCGCGTGTGGCTTCGCGTCCCTCAGCGCCTCGCGAGTGCCGTACCCGTACATCGCCGCCACGGTCCACATCCCGGCCGCCCGGCCCGCGAGGATGTCCACGGGTGAGTCGCCAACGACGACGCACTCGGTCGGCGGCACTCCGAGCGCCTTGGCGGCGTGCCGCGGCAGGTCCGGCTCCGGCTTCGGACGGGAGACCTCGTCCCCGCCGACGACCTTCGTGAAGTACGGGCGGATCCCCGCCACGCGCAGCAGCAGATCTGCGACCTTCTGGCGGCGGGTCGTCATCGTCCCGATCCGGCGGTCCGCGAGCGCCGCCAGCGTCTCCTTCACGCCCGGGTACAGCGGCACGCCCTTCTCCGCGAGCGCGACGAACCGCCGGTAGTATGACTCGTTGATCGCCGCCACCTTCGGCCCCGTCATCCCCCGCAGGATCTCCATCTGCTTCGCGAGCGGGATGCCGATCAGCGGCCGGAGCTCCGCCTCGTCCACGGGCGGCTCCCCGAACTCCGCGAGCGCGCCGTTCTGCGCCTCCACGAGGATCTCGAAGGTGTCGAACAGGGTGCCGTCGAGGTCGAACAGGAGGGCGAGGGACATCCGGGGGCGGGATTCGGGGGGCGTAGATGAAGCCTCGGTTCCCGCGCAACCCTTATCGGGGGACCCGGGCATGCCGTGCACGAGGGAGCTGGATTGGGCGCGTGCCCTTCGTGCGGGAGGGAGGTCGCGGAGGGCGCGAAGTTCTGCAGCGACTGCGGCGTCTCCCTGACTGGTGCACCGGGGCCCGCTTCTCCGGCGCCGATCCCACCCTCTCCGCCTCCGGGGGCACCGAGGATCTCCCCCGGCGCGCTGCCGACCGTCGCGTCTCCGTACTTCCCGCCGCCGCGCGCTCCGCCCGCGTGGGCGTATGCGTATGGGGCTAGGCCCCGCACGAGCCTGCCGACCGCGGCCGGCGTCCTCCTGATCATCTCCGGCGTCCTCGCGATGATCGTGTGGGGCCTCGTGATCCTCGTCGGGGGGTCCCTCTACGAGTCCATCATCCCGGGTGCCGCCACGCTCTTCTGCATCTGCGGCGCGATCGAGCTCATCTTCGCGATTATCATGATCGCCGGCGGCGTGATGGCCCTCGACCGCCGGATGTGGGGCCTCGGGCTCGCGGGGAGCATCCTCGGGCTGTTCACGATCGGCTTCGTCTTCGAGACGAGCATCATGTCCCTGATTGCGCTGATCCTCCTCGCGATGTCCCGCAACGAGTTTCGGTAGGCCGAACACCGTTCCTTTATCCGTGCGCAGCGCATATCGGTGGCCCACGGGGGAAGGCGATGGCGAAGCTGAAACGACTGACGGAAGTGAGCGTCTACACGCGGAACCTGAAGCTGGCGAAGGAGTTCTACACGAAGAAGGTCGGGCTGGCGGTGCGGTCCGAGATGAAGAAGTTCGACTACCTGCAGCTCGGCACGACGAAGGGCGGCAGGGACGCGGGAATCGACATCTGGCAGCCGGACCCATCTTGGGACCGCGAGACGTACGAGGCGACCTCGAAGTCCGTCGGGATCGTGACGGGGATCGGGTTCCTGACCGCGAACTTGGAGAAGACCGTCGAGCAGCTCTCGTCCCGCGGCGTGAAGGTCGAGCGGGAGGGGGACACGATGGCCCGCATCCGGGACCCGGACGGGAACGTCCTGTTCCTCCAGCAGCACCCGAGGCCGAAGGCGCGGCGCGCGGGCCTCCAGTCCGTCGGGTGGGTGACGGTCGTCTCGCGGGACGCGAAACGGGCGGGCCAGTGGTTCAAGACCCTCGGGTTCCGAGAGATGAAGATTCCCGCCGAGGAGGGAATGGAGGGCGAGCGGTTCTCCGTGTACCACTTGGGGCCGAAGGGCACCTCCATCATGCCCTTCACCCCCGTCCGGGAGATGTACGACACCCCCGCGGACTACGACGAGGACATGGCGCACGTTGGGGAGGACACGGGAATCGGGATCGAGGTCGAGGACATCCACGGGCTCCAGACGAAGCTCCTCGCGAAGGGCATCCGGTTCGCCGCCAAGGCGGAGAAGCAGGATTGGGGCGGTACCCGCGCGCGAATCCTCGACCCTGATGGGAACCGCTACATGATTTACGAGATGTCGTGAGCTACGTCCCCAGGAGCTCCCGCGCGATCACGAGACGCTGGATCTCGCTCGTCCCCTCGCCGATCTCGCACAGCTTCGCGTCGCGGAACATCCGCTCGACCGGGTAGTCCTTGATGTACCCGTAGCCGCCGTGGACCTGCACGCCCTGCGTCGTGACCCACATCGCGGCCTCGCTCGCGTACAGCTTGCCCATCGCCGCCTCCGCCTTGAACGGCAGGCCCCGGTCCTTCAGCCACGCGGCGTGGTAGACGAGCATCCGCGCGGCCTCCGTGCGCATCGCCATGTCCGCGATCTTCCACTGGATCCCCTGGAAGTCAGCGATCGGCCGGCCGAACTGCCGGCGCTCCTTCGCGTACGCGACGGACTCCTCGAGCGCGCCCTGCGCGAGTCCGACACCGAGCGCGCCGATGCTAATCCGGCCCCCGTCGAGCGTCTTGAGGGCGTTCACGAAGCCCTCGCCCTCCTTCCCGAGGAGGTTCGCCGCGGGGACGCGGCAGTCCTCGAGGATCACCTGGGACGTCGCGCTCCCGCGCATCCCGAGCTTGTCCTCGACCTTCCCGATGTGCAGCCCGGACGTGCCCTTCTCGACGATGAACGCGCTGACCCCGCGCGCGCCCTTCACGGGGTCCGTCTTGGCGGTGATCACGAACGTGCCCGCGACGGGGGCGTTCGTGCAGAAGTTCTTCGCCCCGTTGAGCGCCCACCCGTCCCCCTCGCGGACGGCGGCCGTCTTCATCCCCGCCGCGTCGCTGCCCACGGAGGGCTCCGTGAGGGCCCACGCGCCGATCGTCCTCCCGGACGCGAGCGGGGGCACGTACTTCCGCTTCTGCGCCTCGTCGGCGGCGATCAGGATGTTGCCCGTGCACAGGGAGTTGTGCGCCGCCATCACGAGCGCGTGGCTCCCGTCGACGCGCGCGAGCTCCTCCACCGCCACCGCGTACTCCAGCGTGCTCGCTCCGGAGCCGCCGTATTCCGCGGGCACGAGCATCCCGAGGAGGCCGAGCTCCCCGAGCTGCCCCACGGTCTTCGAGGGGAACTCGCCCGTCGCGTCCATGTCCCGCGCGATCGGCTTGATCTCCCGCTCCGCGAACTCCCGGACGGACTTCCGGACGAGCTCCATCTCCTCCGTCGGACGGAACTCCATCGGGTGGCGCGAAGCTCCCCCGGATATTAGGGCTTTGCACGGGGCGCCGCCGGGGCCGCAGGAGGTGCGTGCGCGGCGACCGAACGGTTCGGCCCAAAGGCCATTCGTATGTATTCCGGGGCAGAACCCCCGTAAAGCAAATACCTCCCCCATTTACGCCGAGGCGCTCTCCCCCCGAACACGGTCGGACGATGGACATCCTCGACCACGACATCGTCGTCATAGGCTCGGGCCTCGCCGGGCTCCGGGCGGCGCTCGAGGCCGCGCGGACGGACCCGAAGCTGGACGTGGGGATCGTTACGAAGGTCCACGCGATGCGCTCCCACAGCGTGGCGGCGGAGGGCGGCACCGCGGCGGTCCTGTACCAGGACGAGGGCGACTCCCTCGACGGCCACATCTGGGACACCGTGAAGGGCTCGGACTTCCTCGCGGACCAGGACGCCGTCGACCTGTTCTGCCGCAGCGCGCCGGACGAGCTCCGCCTCCTGGAGCGGTGGGGGATGCCGTGGTCCCGCCGGCCGGACGGGCGGATCGCGCAGAGGCCGTTCGGCGGCCACGAGTTCCCCCGCGCGACGTTCGCGGCGGACAAGGTCGGGTTCCTCGAGATGCAGACCCTCTACGGGGCGGCGCAGGGGCTCCCGAACGTCGCGGTCCACCACGAGTGGTACACGACGTCGATCCTCCACGAGGGCGGCCGGTTCCGCGGCATCACGGCGATCGACGTGCAGAAGGGGTCGTTCGCCATCGTGCGGGCGAAGGCGGGGATCCTCGCGACCGGGGGCGCGGGCCGCCTGTACGGGTTCACGACGCACGGGTACCACTCTACAGGGGACGGGCTCTACCTGGCGTACCGCGCGGGCCTCTCCCTGAAGGACATGGAGTTCGTCCAGTTCCACCCGACGGGGCTCGTGCCGAGCGGCATTCTAATCACGGAGGCGTCGCGTGGAGAGGGCGGCTACCTCGTGAACAAGGACGGCGACCGGTTCATGAAGAAGTACGCCGCCGCCAAGATGGAGCTCGCGCCCCGCGACGTCGTGTCCCGGAGCGAGACGACGGAGATCCGGGAGGGCCGCGGGATCGACGGCCCGGAGGGTGAGAAGTGCATCGGGCTCGACCTCCGCCACATCGGGAAGGAGCGCATCCTCGAGCGGCTACCGCAAATCCGCGAGGTCACGATGAAGTTCCTCGGGATCGACCCCGTCGACCAGCCGATCCCGATCAAGCCGGTCGCGCACTTCACGATGGGCGGCGTCCACACGGACATCCACGGGGCGACGGAGCTGAAGGGACTGTGGGCCGCGGGCGAGGCGGCGTGCGTCTCCGTGCACGGGGCGAACCGCCTCGGGGCGAACTCCACGTCCGTGTGCCTCGTGTTCGGCCGGATCGGGGGCGCGGAGGCCGCGAAGTACGCCGCGGGGTTGCAGGGCGACGGGGTTCCGAAGGACCAGGTGATGGCGGAGGAGGCGCGCGTCTACGACGAGACCCTGAACGGGAAAGGGGACGTCGTGCCCTACGAGATCCGGGGCCGCCTGCAGAAGACGATGGACAAGAACGCGTACGTCTTCCGGGACTGCGCGGGCCTCGCGGAGGGGCTGAAGACCGTGCACGCGCTGAAGGCGGAGGCGTACCGGAACGTGGCGGACAAGGCGAAGGAGTACAACACGAACCTCCTCCACGTCCTCGAGCTCGACTCGCTCCTCCACGCAGCCGAGGTCCTCCTGATGGGCGCGCTCGCGCGAACGGAGAGCCGCGGGGCGCACACGCGGACGGATTTCCCGAAGCGGGACGACGCGAACTGGCTCAAGCACACGCTCGCGCGAAGGGGGCCGGACGGCCCGCAGCTCTCGTACGTCCCCGTCACGATCACGAAGCACCAGCCCGTGGAGAGGAAGTACTGATGGCCGACGCGATCGTGTCCGTGGAGCCGGCGAGGAAGCGGCGGAAGTCGCCGGTAGGCGACCAGGTCCGGTGGGCGTTCTGGCGGCCGATGAACGTGGAGAAGCTCGCGCTCCTCGTCCAGCGGATCTCCGGCCTCGCGCTCCTGGTCTACCTGTTCTTCCACGTGTTCGTGACCGGCTTCGTCGCCTCCGGGGGCGCCGCGTGGACCGGGATCATGGAGGCGCTGTCGAATCCGCTCACGCACCTCGGCGAGTTCCTCGTCTTCGTCGGCGTGATCTTCCACGGCGTCAACGGGATTCGCATCCTGCTCCTCGAGCTGTCCCCCCTCGTCGGGACGCCGGCGCGGCCGGACTATCCGTACAAGGCGCAGAGCCTCGGGCGCGGGCAGAAGTCGATTCTGTACATCTCCGCGGTGATGACCGCGCTCGCGGCCGTCAGCGCCTTCTTCCTCCTGTTCTGGTGATCGAATGCGCGAATCCACGCTCCAGATCGTCAACTACGTGATGATCGCCGTGCTGTTCTTCACCGTCCTCCTCCACCTCGCCCTCCACGGGTTCTTCGGCTTCGTCGACTACGAGGGCTCCCTCGTCTACTCGGACGTCGTGACGCGCTACCGCCAGACGATTCCGGCCGTCATGCTCACGGTCCTCCTGATCTCCGCGGCGTTCCACGGCCTCTACGGCCTCCGGAACATCCTCCTCGAGTTCCGCTCCGGACCCGTGTGGGACCGCACCGTCTCCTACGGCGTCCTGGTCGCGGGGATCGCCCTCGTCGGCTGGGGCATGCGGACGATCGTCCTGACCGCGATGGGGGGCTGAGAGATGGCGGCGACGGTCGAGGCCCCCGGGGTGACGCAGGTGGCGGCGAAGCCCCCGGGGGTCGTCCTGCTCCGCGTGTACCGCCACAACCCCGCGATCCCCGGGGACGAGGCGAAGATCGTCACGATCCGCGTGCCCCGGCTCTTCGGGATGACCGTGCTCGACGCGCTGATCTGGGCGAAGGAGAACGTGGACCCGAGCCTCGCGTTCCGCTGCTCCTGTCGGATGGGGATCTGTGGCTCCTGCGGGATGCAGATCAACGGTATCCCCAAGCTCGCCTGCGAGACGCAGCTCAAGGAGCTCGAGGGGGACCGCATCGAGGTCGCCCCGCTCCAGAACCACCCGGTCGTCCGGGACCTCGCGACGGACTTCACGGGGTTCTTCGGGAAGCACCGGTCCGTGCGGCCGCACGTTGTCCGGGCGGGCGCGGAGCCCGCGCGGATCGAACGGGAGCTGCTGCAGACGGAGGAGCAGAAGCTCGCGTACTACCAGTTCACGATGTGCATCATGTGCGGGCTGTGCAACTCCGCGTGCCCGATCGCGACGATGGACGCGCAGTTCCTCGGGCCGCAGGCGATCGCGCAGGCGTACCGGTTCACCGCCGACTCCCGGGACCAGGGGCGGGCGGCGCGCCTCCCGGTCCTCGACGGACACCACGGGGCCTGGCGGTGCGAGATCGCGGGCTCGTGCAGCGCGGTGTGCCCGAAGGGCGTGGACCCGGCGCTCGGGATCCAGCTCATGAAGCGGACGCTGCTCCGCCGCCGCTGAGCCTACGCCTTCCGCTTCCGCTCCCCGAACGCGGTGAGCAGGGACCGGAGCTCCGCGAGGAGGGCGAGGGTCTCGTCCCGCTCCCGCTCGACGTACGCGAGGAGCTCCTGGTACTTCCCCTGGCGGTAGAGCCGGGGCGCTTCCGCGCTGGGGGGCTTGGCGGTGAAGTTCTCGATCGAGGAGCCCTCGAACCGGCCCGCGTTCATCAACACAAGGACGTGGCCGACGTCGAGCATGGGCTTGTCGAACCAGAACCGCCGGACGTCCGCGGTGCTCGACTCCCGGAGCCCGTGGCGCTGCGCGCGCTCCATGAGGAACGTGAGGTCGAACCGCAGGCGATTGCCGACGGGGACGAAGTCCCACGTCGGGTCGAGGACGCCCTTCGGCAGGACCACGCGGACCATCTCCTTCTCCCCCCACTCCCACTCCGCGAGCACCGTGAGGGAGCCGACCGGGCGGAGGTCGTCCCCGAGCGGCTGGTACTGAATCGTGAGCAGGCGGTCCTGCTGCGGGTCCTCCCCCTCCGTCTCGACGTCGAAGTAGAAGAGGGTCACGCGCGAGCATCGGGCCGCCTCGGTATGTAGATTGTGCCGAGCGGGCAGCTACCGCGCCCGCCGCGGCGTCATTAGCGTACCCGTCCCGTAATAGCCGCCGGGACGATGGCCTTATGTCGGCCTCCGCCTTCCGCCGCCATCGGGGGCCGAGGCATGCGCGTGGGCATCGTCGGAGTCGGGATCGTCCCGTTCCGTCCCGTGACACCGGAGTACAGCTGGAAGGAGATCATGTACGAGGCCGCGAGCCGCGCGTACGCGGACGCGGGCGTCGACCCGCGAACGGACGTCGGCTCGTTCATCACGTGCGCGGAGGACTACTGGGAGGGGTTCGGCATCTTCGACGAGTTCACGCCGGACCAGATCGGCGCCGCCCTCCGGCCCGCGTGCACGGTCACGGGCGACGGGATCCACGGCCTCGCGCAGGGCGTGATGCAGGTCCAGGCCGGCCTCGCGGACGTCGTGGCGGTGGAGGCGCACAGCAAGATCTCCGACCTCCTCACGTACGACGGGGTCGTGCGCCACGCGATGGACCCGATCTGGAACAAGCCCCTCGGCGGACATCCGTACTACATCGCCGGGCTCGAGATGGCCTCCTACCTGAAGGCGAGCAAGGTCACGGAAAGGGAGTGCGCGGCCGTCGTCGCGAAGAACCGCCAGAACGCGATGACGAACGAACGCGCGGCGCACGGGGCGAAGGTCGACGCGCAGGACGTGCTCGATTCACCGCCAATCGCGACGCCCCTGAAGTCGCTGGACGTCGCCCCGCTCGCGGACACCGCGGTCGTCATCGTCCTAGCGGCGGAGGCCCGCGCGCGGAAGCTGTCCTCGAACCCCATCTGGGTCCGCGGCACCGGCTGGTCCTCGGACACGCCGTGGCTCGAGACGCGCACGTGGGAGCGGGCGAAGTACGCGGAGGACGCCGCCAGGATGGCGTACCGCCTCGCGAAGGTCGCGCGGGCGCAGACCGCGTTCGACGTCGCGGAGGTCGACGACAAGTTCTCGTACAAGGAGCCGCAGCACCTGGAGGCGCTCGGCCTCGTGAAGAAGGGCAGCACCGCCGCTGCGATCAAACGTGGCGACTTCGAGGTCGACGGCAAGCTCCCCGTGAACCCGAGTGGCGGCTCCCTCGGGTGCGGGAACGTGATCGAGGCGTCCGGCCTGCACCGCGTCGCGGAGGTCGCGCTCCAGCTCCGCGGGGAGGCGGGGCGGAACCAGGTCGACGGGGCCCGCACGGGATTGGCGGCGTCGTGGCGGGGCGTGCCGACGACGAGCGGCGCCGTCGCGGTCCTGGGGGTGGGGCGATGAGGAAGGTCGCGTGCATCGGCGCGGGCATGACGCTCTTCCGACGCCGGATGCTCGAGACGCCGAAGGAGATGTGCTGGGAGGCGGCCGCGATGGCGCTCGACCAGGCGGGCCTCACGATCGCGGACGTGGACGCAGTCGTCTTCGGCTCCGCGCCGGACGCGTTCGACGGGATCCACATGAAGGGCGAAAACGTCCTCGACGGGTGCGGCGGCACGGGCAAGCCGTACGTGCGGGTCTTCACCGGCGGCGGCACGGCGGTGTTCTCCCCGATCGCGGCGTACTGGCACGTCGCCTCCGGGACGTTCGACTGCGTCCTCGTCGTGAACGAGGAGAAGATGTCCTCGTGCCAGCCGCACGCGCAGTCCGTCTTCGGCTACATCTGGGATCCGATCCTCGACCGCCCGCTGAAGCCGAACCTCGTGTGGATCTTCGCGATGGAGATGAACCGGTACATGACGGTCCACAACATCCGGTACGAGGACGTCGCCGCCGTGGCGGTGAAGAACAAGCGGAACGCGGTCGCGCACCCGTGCGCGCAGCTGCCGGATCCGAACATCACGGTCGAGGACGTGATGAACTCCGAGGTGATGGCGTGGCCCGTCCACCGCCTCGACATCTCGCCGCCGAGCGACGGCGCGAGCGCCCTCGTGATCTGCTCGCAGGACTTCATCAAGCGGAAGAAGGTGAAGTCACCGCCCGTCTGGTTCTCCGGCGTCGGGTGGGCGATCGACACGACGTTCTGGACGGACCGCGACCTGGTCTTCCCGGAGTACCTCGCGCGCGCCGCCAAGATGGCGTACAAGCAGGCGCGGATCGACAACCCGAGGAAGCAGATCGACTTCGCGGAGCCGTACGACCCGTTCGACTACAAGGAGCTGCACCACATGGAGGGCCTCCTGCTCTGCAAGAAGGGCGAAGCTCCGAAGCTCACCCGCGAGGGCGTCACCCAAAGGGACGGGGACCTGCCGACGTGCCCGAGCGGCGGCCTCCTCGGGGTCGGGAACCCGATCGCCGCCACGATGGGGATCAAGGTCGGGGAGCTGTACTGGCAGCTGTCCGGGCAGGCGGGGAAGCGGCAGATCCCGCACGAGGTGCACACGGGGGTGACGAACGCGTGGGGCGACCTCATGCAGTTCAGCGCCGTGGCGGTGATGCGCGCATGACGCCGGAGAAGTGGCCGGGCGTCGAGCTGAGCGCGAAGGAGTTCTACGAGAAGGTCACGTCCGTGAAGTTCCGCCCGGAGGCGAAGTTCGCGTGGTCCGCGGGCGAGGCGATGTCCCGCTTCCTCGCGGAACTGCAGGATGGGCGCCTGATCGCGCGGACGTGCAGGACGTGCAAGCGCATCCTGTTCCCGCCGCGGATGTTCTGCGAGGAGTGCTTCCGGCCGACGAGCGAGTGGGTCTACGTGAAGGACACGGGCACGATCGAGACGTACAGCATCTCGTACCTCGACCTGGACGCGAGGCGGATCGAGGAGCCGATCTACGTGGGCGTCGTGTCCGTGGACGGCGCGTCCCCGAAGATGGGGATGATGCACTACTTCGGCGAGGTCACGCCGGAGACGATCAAGATCGGGCTGCGCGTGAAGGCCGTGTGGGAGCCACCGGAGAAGCGCGTGGGGAGCGTGCGGGACATCCGGTACTGGCGTCCGCTGCGGGAGGGGGAGCGATGACGTACCTGGGGCGGACGAACCGCCCGGAGGCGTTCCGCCACTGGCATGGGGACGTCGAGGCGGACTACATCTACACGACGGGCGTCGCGGGCGAGCGGTTCTTTACGGAGCTGCGGGACACGGGGCGCTTGATGGCGGCGCGGTGCACGGCGTGCGACCTCGCGTACCTGCCGCCGCGCGCGTATTGCGAGACGTGCCTGCGGCCGACGACGGACTGGATCTCCGTCGAGGGCCCCGCCACGGTGGAGGCGGTCACGATCGCGTACGTGGACGAGCACGGCGCGCGCCTGCCGTCCCCGGAGGTGTGGGCGATCGTCCGCTGGCCGGGGGTCCACGGGGGCCTCGTCCATCGGTTGGCGGTGCCGCCGGAGCGCGCGAAGCCCGGGCTGAAGGTGCGACCCGTCCTTCGGACCCCCTTGGACCGCGTCGGGAACATCACGGATATCCTCCACTTCGCGCCGTAGGCGCGCCGGACGCCTCTAGGGCAAGGTTTATCGAAGGAGGAGATTCTACCCTCGCCAGCCCCAACGCAAGGATGGGAATCCCTTGACGCGACGTGCTACCGGAGGGACGGAGGGTGGGTTGGCGAGATTCTGGGTGACCGTGCTGGCGACCGCGGTCGCCTTCGGCGCCTTCGCGGGACTGTTCCTCCCGGCGCCTCGGGCGGCGGCCGGCGATGCGCCTCCGCGCGCGCTCGGCGACCCGGGCTCCGGATGGATCCCCGACGTGCGCGTCGAGACGAACGCGAGCGCCCAGCGCCGCCCGTCGATGGCGACGCACGCGAACGGGGACCTCCTCATGGTGTACCAGACGAACGAGCTCGGGAACGAGGACGTCATGTTCACCCGGTCTCGGGACGGAGGCCTGCGATGGGACTCCCCGATGCCCGTCGCCGCCACCCCGACGGACGAGGTGTGGCCCTCGATTGCGTTCGACCCAGAAAGCGCACGGATCCTCGTCGCGTACCAGAACGGGACGGCGGCGCCGAATACGATCAACGCCGCCTTCTCGGATGACGGGGCCCGGTGGACCGATGTCCTCGTCGCACCCTGCACCGTCCTGTGCGCCCGCCCTCGGATTGCGTCCGAGTACTGGAACGGGACGAACAACCGCCAGTACATCGTGTACGACGCGGAAATCGGCGCGGGCAATTACGACTGGGTCGCTGGGAGGTCGGAGGACCAAGGGGCGAGCTGGAGCCTCCTATACCAGAGCGGCGACCTCGTGACGGACG
>Ga0209642_10000576_pt1 | contig 23637 bp, 15 predicted proteins | sample RifCSP19_2_FD_184025 | JGI IMG/M metagenome (GOLD analysis project Ga0209642, IMG submission 184025) | Soil microbial communities from Rifle, Colorado - Rifle CSP2_sed 19_2 (SPAdes) (version 2) | ecosystem: Environmental > Terrestrial > Deep subsurface > Rock core/Sediment | place: Rifle... | reverse complement strand
TTACCTGGTCCATCACATAAGCCAGAAGTCGTTCCAGCTTCAGATTGGAGTTCATGGCGTTACTTATCTCCAAGAGCTTTCTCAGGGATTGATCCTGGAAACTGCTCTGCCTGGATTTAGCCAGTTCTAAAGCCCATTTTTCAGCTTCCTGCAGGTCGGTCTCCATTAATTTGAAGACCTCAGCCCCTTCGTAGGCAGAGGTAGTGCTTTTCTTTTTTAAATCCGAGGTTGACATCGATAAATCCTCAATCTCTTTTTGATAAAATCTTCAATTTACTCCAGCTAAAGCTTTGCTCTGGGTCTTAAGTTCCTCTTTTAAGAAAGTGATTTCTTTTCTTAGCTGCATTTTCTTAGGCTCAGAAAGGTACGAACTTCTGAACTCCTCTGGCACCTTGGCGTAGATCTCACGCAGAACGTTTACCGATTTTTTATAAAATTTTGTGGCAGAGGTATATTTTCTTTGAGCCTGATATAGATCTCCTAAGATGGCTGAGATCTCCCACTGCGACTCTGGTTTTTGAAGTGATTCTGCTTTATCCAGGGCGGTTTTCAGGTCCTTTTCTATTTCTTCCCAGGAGAAATTTTCCAGATTCCAGTTGGAAATTCTGGCTTTAAGCTTACCCTTCCCAAGAACAAGGAGAGAATAAAGGATCAGGGCAACGTCCTGAGACTCCTCCGATAACCTGAGGGCGTTTTTCAGAAGCTCAAAAGCCAGAGCATAATTTCCGGTTTCCAGGTTAAGCTCTGCCCATGATTTTAAAGCCTCGGCTTCTCCGGATTTGCTCTTCAACTCTTGATAGATTTTTATGGCTTTCTGCAGATACCTTTCCGATTTGAACCATTCCCCCTTGATCCTGTATATGTCCGCCAGCAGGGTAAAGGTGCCAGCTTTTCCAAAGGTGTCTTTTAGTTTGCACTTTAAAGAATAGCTTTTATGGGCGCATTTTATGGCTTTATCCAGAGCATTCAAAAATTGATAGATACACCCCTGGTTATGAGCATTGATCGACAAGTTCCACACTGCACCTACCTTCTCAGACATCTCCATGCATTTCTGGTTATATTCTAAAGCGGAGCTATAATCTGCCTGCTCCAGGCTGATATTGGCTATATTGCTTAAGGGGATTATAACCGAGGATCGCGCTCCTATACGGGTGTAGATAGATGCGCTCCTTTTATAATTTCTAAGCCCTTCAGAATAGTTGCCTTTCTTGTAGTAAGCATTTCCTAAATTGTTATATGAGCCAGCCATGGCATTGATGTCCCCGATTTTTTCACGTAGGGCCAGGCTTTTCTGATAATATTCGATTGCCTGATCAATATTACCACGGTCGAAAGATATATTTCCCAAGTTGTTATAAGGATAAGAAACTTCTTGTTCATCTTTTATTTTCTGGAAGATCTCAATACACTTAGTATAATATTCGATTGCCTGATCATATTTTCCCTGATACCAGTGGACTACTCCAGTGGCATTTAAAAGCTTTCCTATCTCTTTTAAAGAGATATGATCCGTTTTATCTTTTAAGATATCGAGGGCTTTCTCATAAAATTGTCTTGCCTGATCGAACTCTCCTTTGCGACTATGCACAAATCCGCTATCGTAATAAAGCCGGGCCATCTCTTGTGAATCTTCGTTCGATTGCAGATAACCAATCCCCTTGCTCAGGTGTTCTAAGGCCAGGTCAAATTCACCTTTCTTCTCATATACCATCCCGATTTTTTCAAAAGCGTTAGCTTTCTTTCCGGGATTGGCAGTGATCTTTTCCCATTCTTCAAATTTCTGGATAGCCAGGTCGAACTGGCCCATGCGCTGGTAGAGCTCAATTAAGTTCTGGTATACTCTGGATTCGGCTTTATGATTTCTTTTTTGTTCTAAGAGAGGAAGGGCATTTTCAAAGAACTTGCAGGCTTCGTTATTGGCATATATTTTTTTGCTCCTTCTTCCAGCTAATAGCGAATAACTTAAAGCTTTTTTCTTATCCCCGGAGTTGTTAAAATGGTAGGCTAATTCCTCTGGATGCTCACGCCGGTTAGAGCTGTAAAGGTCTTCTAACAGAAGACCAATAGTTCGATGTATTTCCAATTTCAACTCAGGTTCCATCTGCTCGTAGATCACCTCGCGGATCTGGGCATTGGTGAAGAAATAAAGCTCAGTTCCATTCTCTTTTTCCGCTTTAAGGATTTCCATCTTCTGCAAAGAGTCAAGTCCGGACAGGAATTCTTCCGGCTGCTTTGGTAGAGCTTTTTGCAGAAATCCGATCTCCACTGCCCGGTTGAAAACCGACAGGGTCTGGGCAATGTATAAAAGGTCAGGCTCAAATTGTTTTACCCTTTCGGAGAGAACCTCTTTCAAGGTCCGGGGTATCTGCAATTCAGCGAAATCAAATTTTTCCAACGACCAGTAAAGGTCTTTTCGGGAGATGGATTTCTTCTCAATTATATCTTTCATTACCTCCTGAACGAAAAAGGGATTCCCTCCGGTCAGCTCCTTTAATTTCTGACTGAAAGCAGAAGGAAGAGCTTCTATCCCCAACCTGGACCGGAGAAGCTCCTCTATCTCCTGAACTTCAAAGGCTTCCAGGTGAATCTCGGTCAGCAAGCCTTCGGCTTTCAGCTCCCGGATCTCGTTTTCAAAAAAGTTAGACCCTTTTTCTGCCTCTAAGTCCTTTGGCTGGTAAGTTCCTAAAAGGAGCGCCGGGTATGTTTTGATATTCCTGGAGATATAGCTTAATAGCTCTAAGGTTGCCTGGTCAGCTAACTGGAGGTCATCGAAGCTGAAACCTGCAGGACTGGATTCGCTGAACTCTAAGAGAAGTTGAGTCACCCCATCGAAGAGTTTGAGTTTTTCCTGATCTGGATTTAGCCTGATCTTTTCAGGCTCCTGCTCTGTCGAAAATGATTCCGGTATAAGTTTTTGCAGAATCCAGGAATATTTCTTAATAGATTCTGATGGAAACAGGGGAAAGATCTCTTTCAGGATCTCCCTGATCGGCTGGTAAGGAGTACCACCCTCATAGGAGGACTTTCCAGAGAAGAAATTCACCTTGTTTAGCTGGATCTGGTATTTGAATTCGTTCAGTAGCCGGGTTTTACCGATGCCGCTTTCACCCCGGATTAGAAGAAAACCTCCGGTTTTATCTTTGAGCAGTTTTTGAATATGCTCCTGAAATAAGGAGATCTCTTTTTGCCGGCCGATTAGTTTGCCGCTTAAAAGACAGCTTTGCTCTGCATCCTGGCTATCTATCTGAAAATCCTTATGAGCCAAGACATTTATTGCCTCTATAATCTCATTGGCGCTCTGGTAACGACTCTCCGGATTTTTTGACAGTAGTTTCAGAATAACAGTCTGGAGCGAATCAGGTACATTAGGTTTGACTCTTTGGGGAGGGACAGGTTCCTGTTCTATATGATTTTTCAAAATCTCAATTAGAGTCTTTCCTTCAAAAAGCAGCTTTCGGGTAGCCACCTGGTATAAAACTACCCCCAGGGAATACAAATCTGTCAGGCGGGTTGAGGGTTTGCCTGAGGCGATCTCCGGAGCAAGATAATGAGCAGTCCCCTTGATTTTGCCGGCAGTCGGTTTTTCCTCTGCCAGTCCAAAGTCCATAAGTTTTGCCAGATACTTCCCTTTATCCAGAGTCTTGACCAGGATATTTTCCGGCTTGAGATCGTTATGCAAGACCCCTCTTAGGTGCACATATTCCAAAGCCCTGCATACTTGAACTATTAGCTCATACAGCTCATCATAAGACAGGTTCTCTGTTGCTTCGAAAAGGTCTTTTCCCTCTACATACTCCAGGGTGAAAAAATATTCATCCTCCTTCTCAGAAGCGGATTTCCGGACCACCCCGAAATCGTATACTTCAGCCAGATTGGGATGATGCAGTTCGGTAAGCGATTTGAATTCGCTTTTAAATCGTTCAAGTGCAGGAAGTACCTGCTTGTCTGCTTTGATGGTTTTAAGGGCAATCTTCTTGTTGTTCTCTGAGGAATCCTCTACCAGGTAGACTGACCCCATACCCCCCTCACCAAGTTTTCTTATAATCCGGTACCGGTTATTGATTATTTCCATCCGAATTTTTCCCCGAAAGGATAATTTATACCCATCTGATTCTCTTTTCTTTATCGACAGCCTTAAGGCAAAATTTACTTTGGAGATTGGAGGAAAGGCTTGTTGCTCCCTTAATCGTTGATTAACTGATAAAATATTTAGAGAGGATGGAAATGTGAGTATAGGTGTAGAATTCGCCTGTGTCGGATTCTGTCCCTACGATTGAAAGAAAAGCTGGAGTGTAAAGCTTCAGCTTTACCTATAAACCTAAAAGTTTATACTCCAGAATCTTACCCACAGAGGCCAGTCGAAGGCATTCACTCTGGTAAACCTAAAGGTTTACACTCCAAAGAACTAAATTTACTTTAGTCGTGTAAAGACGGAACCCTGGTACGAATGAGAGAAAAAAACTGGAGTGTAAAGCTTCAGCTTTACTTATAAACCTAAAGGTTTATACTCCAGAATCTTACCCACAGAGGACGGCTCCGCCATTGACGTTGATGATCTCGCCGGTAATGAAGGTGGCTAAGTCAGAAGCCAAGAACAGTATGGCTCCAGCGATCTCCTCTGGTTCAGCCGCACGCTTCAGAGGAATCTGGTCTAAAATCCACTTCCGGTCTTTCCCGATTAACGAGCTGTGGCTCATATCTGTGTCAACCCAGCCAGGTGCGACACAATTGACCCTTATGTTGTAAGATGCCAGCTCAGTCGATAATGATTTGGTCAAGCTTATAATTGCCCCTTTGGTTGCGGCATAATGAGAATGATAGGCCTCACCTCTCTGCCCTGCAGTGGAGGAGATATTGATTATGTTTCCACCTCCTTGCTTTTTCATTAAAGGGACTACTTTAGCTGTAAGATAGAAGATGCTCTCCAAATTCAGGCTTAAAGTTTCTTTTAGTTGTGAGACAGTCATTTTATCAATAGGAGCATATTTCCATATCCCGGTGTTATTTACCAGAATGTCGATCTTACCGAATTTCTTAAAAGTAAAGTCGACCATCTTTTCACACTGAGATTTTGAAGATACATCTGCTTTATAAATCTCCACCTGCACATCCCTGGTTTTAGCTATAGATGCAACTTTTTCTGCCTCTTTCCTGTTTCTGAAATAGTTTATGACCAGATCGGAGCCTGCTCGTGCAAAAAGCAGGGCGGTGGCTTTTCCGATTCCTCTGGAGGCACCGGTTATTAAGGTTACCTTTCCTTTTAGGTCGATCAGATTTTTCATTTTAGACTCCTTATGTCTTGGTTAACTTGAGAATTCGCATAGAGGAGGTTTCAGACCTCCACCGAGCTACGCGTTTAAAGATTCCATCTAAGATAAAACTCAAGGAAAAGATTGCAAGTTAAAAAGAAAGAAATTCCTTTAGTTGCTCTTCGTCCGAATTTGGATCCATAGGATTGGTGTCCTCACTAACGAAGACCCGCCAGAGGCGGGTTGGTCAGGAGACCAACGACAAGCAGAGGCTGGTAGTCCCGCCTTGCCTTCAAGGCGGGATATGGTTTACTCTTCACATAACTTTTACCAAACCCTCTCCCGCAGGAAGGAGAGAGGAAAGTTTACTCTTGACTAATTTCTATTTATTTTGATATAATTCTTGAGAAAGTAGTCGCGTAGGGGTGGAGCTTGCCTCCACCCTAAAACTGTCAGACAGGAATGTCTGACCTACCAGGGCACTAACATAGGGGCGAGGGAACCTCGTCCCTACGACCGAAGAGAGCAAGCATGACAAAAGCCGGTTTAGTATTGTTGAATGGCAAAATCGCCACTATGGATCAAGGTAACCCCTGGGTAGAAGCTCTTGCAGTATCTGGTGAGAGGATTGTCCATATGGGCAAAGATGAGCAGATAAGAGATTACGTTACAGCAGATACCCAGGTAATAAATTTAGGAGGTAAGCTGGTTTTGCCAGGATTTAATGATGCGCACCTGCATTTTCTTGGTGGGGGGTTGAACTTCCTGCGGATGGACTTGAGAAATTGCACAAGCTTTGAGGAAATAGGGGAGAGGATTAAGGATAAAGTTAGCAAACTTCAGCCTGGGTCCTGGATTTTAGGGAGGGGATGGGACCATACTCTTTTTAATCAAGGGAAATGGCCGGATAAAACTTTTTTAGATAAAATTACTCCGCAGAATCCAGTTTACTTAAAAAGAATTGATGGGCACGTAGGCTGGGTTAATAGTTTAGCTTTGCAGATGTCGAAAATAGACAAGAATTGCTCTTCTCCGGAAGGAGGGACTATTATCGAAGATGCTCATACTGGAGAGCCGATAGGGATTTTGCTGGAAAATGCGATGCAATTGGTCGAGCGCATAATTCCTAAGCCTTCTTTTAAGGAACAGACTTTAGCAATAAGAGAAGCTGTGAAGGAAGCTAACAGGTTCGGGATAACAAGCGTTCAGGATAATTCGGATGTAGAGGTATTAGAGGTTTACAAAAAGCTTCTGGAAAAAGATGAGTTGAAAGTCAGGGTGAGCGAGTGGTTGCCTTTAGAGTTGATTAGAAATCATGAGGAGTTAAAACGTCTAATTGAGAGTTTCCCCGAAAAGAGTAATTTCTTAAAACCAGGTCTTTTGAAGATCATGGCAGATGGAACGCTTGGCTCACGCACTGCTTTTCTCTTTGAGCCTTATTCAGATGAGCCTGGAAAATCCGGAGTTCTCTTGTATGAGGAAAAAGAGATGGAGGATATGGTCTTGCTGGCAGATAAATCAGGATATCAGGTGGGGATTCATGCAATCGGGGATAGAGCTAATCATACAGTTTTGAATATATATGAAAAAATTCAAAAGCTGAATCCAGAGAGAGAGAGAAGGCATCGAATCGAACATTGTAGTCTGCTCAGGGAGGCGGACATTCCTCGTTTTGCTAAGTCCGGGACAGTAGCTTCTGTCCAGCCGAGCTTCTGGAGTTCGGACAAAAAATGGCTGGAGCAAAGGCTGGGAAAAGAGAGGATGAAAGGAGCTTATGCTTTTAAATCGCTTTTGGATTCAGGCACGGTTTTGGCTTTCGGGACTGATTGGCCTGTGGAGTCTTTGAATCCGATGTTGGGGATATATTCAGCGGTAACACGGGCTGTAGGGGCGTATTGCCATACGCCCCTACAAAAGCTGACTGTAGAGCAAGCGGTGAAAGCCTATATCCTGGGTTCGGCTTATGCTGAATTTCAGGAGAAAGAGAAAGGTTCTCTTGAAATAGGGAAATTAGCAGATATAGTGGTTTTATCTAAAGATATTTTCAGCATTCAGCTAGAGGAAATTCTGGAGACTGAAGTGGAGATGACGATTTTGGGGGGAAAGGTCATTTATAGCAAACAGTAGGTAGTAGACAGCCTACAGGGGTGACACCCTCAAACTTGTTTGAGGGTGTTTCGTAGCGTCGGGCTTTATGCCCGACGAAGGGGTTTACTGTGCTAAGCTAACACTATGAATCTTTCGCGTCGGGTCAGTCCCGCCGATGGCGGGACGACGGGCACATTGAGTTTGCCCCTGCTCGTCGAGGATGTTATCATCCTCGACAAAATCTTTCGCCCTGGCGGATGATAACATCCGCCAGGAGCAAAAAAAGTAGAGACTCATGGCGATGCGTCTCTACTGGTTTTTGTAGGGGCGTATTGCAATACGCCCCTACGACTAAACATCAGGACAAAAACTTGTCCGGGGTTATGTAATCCCCGAATTTTTCTTTTGCCTGGTTTAGCCTGACTTTTTGCTCTTCCAGAACTCTGAACAATACTTCCGGTGTATCAGGTATCTGTGCTTTGTTCTCGTAGATTTTCTTTACCCGCTCGATTTTCGCCAGGTTTTCCGGGACCCTGAGCGTGAACTGCTTGTCATAGGCTTCTCTGGAATAGTCTTTTTTAAGCACTTCCTTGAACAGCCTCTTCAGGTCGTCATATTTCGGCACCAGTCCGGTCGGGGTCTTTATGGCTGATACTTCGTTATGCGATCTCAGTTCCATCCATTTGTACCAGACCCTTTTATCGGTTTTCTCGTTCAGGAAGTTTCCGTCTTTATCCTTCAGGAAATAATTGACTGAAAAGATAAGAGGTGGCTTTTTCAAACCTTTGGCAAAATCGAGATTACTCTGAATATATTTGCCAACCGGCACAGATAAAAAATCCAGGTTGGACATAGGATTGAATGCCCTGACCCCTTCTTTTCCTAAAGTTGCCGCAGTGGTTTCTGATTCTAAAGAAGCACCTCTGGTGATAATCCCATGCTGCCAGTCAAATGATTCTTCAACCGGCACGCAGGTGTCAGAATCTCTTCCACCATAAACGATTCCGCCTACAACTACGCCTTTTGGGTCATTAAGCTTTGGGTCGAGGTTATCTAAGATATCCAGAGAAAGCGTGAAACGGGCATTCGGGTGAGAGCATTTTATCTCTTTTCCTTCTGCATCTTTTTTGCCGGTCCACCATTCGCCTGAATGATTGTTACCTTTTGGCGGAACCTCTCCATCTTTGCCGATCCAGTGCACACTTTTATCCGGTGTAACCAGGACATTAGAGAAAATTACTTCACCCGGATTGTTCAGGGCTTTCCACTGACTGGGATCATCTTTGGAGTTTACTCCCATAATGATGCCGAACATCCCTTTTTCCACATTCACTGCCCGGACTTCGCCATCTTGTTTCCTGAGATAAGCGATGTCGTCACCCACGATCGTCTCTCCTTCAAGCATGGCAGTAGAAGTCTTTCCACAAAGCGATGGGAAGGCGCCTAAGAAATAGGTCACCCGGTTTTTTGGACCATGCACTCCCATAACCAACATATGCTCTGTCAGCCAGCCTTCTTTTGAGCCTTTATTAATTGCCAGTCTCATTGCCAGCTTCTTTAAACCGATGGTATTGCCGCCATACTGGGTGTTGGTGCTGTAAACAATGTCCTCCTCTAAGTCAATGAATATCCTACGCTTATCAAGATTCTTGCAAGTTTTCCTTTCATCTAATTCACCCTGGGAGTGAACGAACTTAAAGAAGCGGGCTTTGGCACCCTGCCTGACAAATTCAGCATAACCTGGTCTGTAAAGCAAAAATTCACTGTGAGCTACATAAGCGGAATCAGTCAACTGAACTGCTGGAAGAGAGAATTCGGAATTGGTCGGTCCCAGGCAGAAGAAAAGGACGTAAAGCTCCTTTCCAGTCATAATCCCTTTGAGAACTTCGTTGATATCTTTTAGACCAGCATCGCGGTCACGGGTTTCAATCGCCTCTCCCAGATTGACCCCTTTAGGAACCAGAATCCCGGTGTTCTTCTTGTCCCTTCCCTGGTCATAATAGTTATCAAAGTGAATCGTGTGACCTTTCATTGCCAGTTTGCTTTCCTCCTCATTCTTTAGAGCGGTTTCCCGGATGTAATTAATATCGGCTGGAGTATCCGCGCATACAAAAACCTTGTCCGGATTACATAATTCGACATACTTCTGGATGAATTCGAAAAGCTCAGGATTATTTATCTTCAAAAGCTTTTCGTACCCATCACCACTCAACCTTTTGTTCAAAACCCCGGTTGCTTTAGCACTCATTAATTGATCCTCCTGTTAATGTTTTATGTTTGGTAGAACTGTGAATAATGATTTTCTGTGGAATCACAGGGATTGGTTTCAAGCAAAAAGCCTGATCAGACTTCTCCGGTCAGTTTCTCGAACTGGTCTTTTTCTGCCCCGCATTCGGGGCACAGCCATTCTTCCGGCAGCTGCTCAAATGATGTGCCGGGGCTGATGCCGTTATCCGGGTCACCCACTGCCGGGTCGTAAATATATCCGCAGATTATACACTGCCATTTGTCCATCTGTTCCTCTGTTTTTTGTAGGTCGGGTTGTCCGCCGCAGGCGGACTACCCGACCTACCTTCTTGGCTCGATAAATCGAGCAACTACTAGTTCTGTATTTGTAGTTGCCCAATTCATTGGGCGTTTTAGCTTAATGAATCAAGCGACTACTATATGGTCGAGCTTGATAAATCAAGCAACTACGATTTAAGATGGAAGGCTAAAGCCTTCCGCTACTGCTCGATAAATCGAGCAACTACAAGAATTAATCCTCCATAAAGCCTGAGGTGTCCAGGCTGAACCAGTAAAACCCGCCTTCGATCATCTGCAGTTCGGACATCAATATCTGATAATGCTTATCCTCCTCAGAAGCCAATGATTCGAACATCTTTTTCCCTTGCAGGTCCCTGGCTTGAGAGGCGGCTCGCATATATGAATTATAGGCTTCTCTTTCTGCCTCTAAGGCAAGATGCAGAGCCTCTTTGGCTGATGCCTGGTCGCTAATTGTTAGCTTGATTTTTTTGACTTTCTGAGGGTCAAAGATGAAACTCTGACCTCCGGATTCCTTAAGGTATCTTTCCTCCAATAGCGCCCGGTGTCTTTTCTCCTCCAGGGACAAGAATCTGAACCTTTCCTGTCCACTTGGATTCTGGATGGTCTCGCTTAGATTCTTATAGAAGTCAAAAGCTGACTGTTCATTGTAAATAGCGATTCCTAAAGCATCTAAGGCTTTGACATCCACCGGTAGCTTTTCAGGTGCTTCAGTAAAATTTTTCTTCTCTTTCTTTTTCATCCTGCCTGCCTTTCTTCAGTTTCTATTTTATTCTGGCAACGACCAGATTCAGCTCATCTGTTAAAGGTCTGTTCCGGGTGAACTCCTTAATAGACTTCAAAACGTTCTGGACAATCTGGTCAGGTTTAAGCTGGAAATTTTCCTGGACAGTTTTTATAAGCCTCTTCTCCTCATAGAACTCTTCCTCAGGATTAAAAGGCTCCACTACTCCATCGGTATACAAGATCAAAATGTCATCAGGTTCAACCGGCATATAGCTGTCCCGATATTCCTTAGACTGGACCAGTCCCATTACCAAATCGGTATCGGTCAGCACCTTCACCTCTTTGCCCTGGCTGGTGATGAGGATTGGAGGGGGATGGCCGGCTGAAGCATAAGTTATCTTCTTCTCCTCAGGATTATAAATTGCATAAAAAAGCTCCACGAAACTTTCGACGTCCTGACAGTCCTTCCAGATCTCTTTTCCAAGACGGGAAAGTATTGCTCCCGGGGAGAGGATAGACTGGTCTTTAGACCAGATATCTTTCAGGTTCTCAAATCTGTCTCTGATCTTCGCCTTCAGAGCGGTCTGTTCCAGCCCGTGACCCATTATATCATACAGCAGAAATGACAGATGGTTTATGTTTTTTCCCGGATCAGGTACAATCAGGGTCTCAAAGTAATCTCCGCCTAAAAATTCTGAGGGCAAAGAGACGCAGGTGAGTTCTACTTCAGGTATGGTTCTTACTTTTCTGTAAGGAATCTCATCCGGGATAAAATAGGAGACCTCTTCTTTTTTCAGATAAACCCTTCCGGATTCCCCTTTCTGAAGCATTCGCTTGACGGTGCGGTATTCCTGGGTCAGGATATCCCGATGTTTTTTCTCCTCCCGTGCCAATTGCAGAAGAAGAGATTTGGTCTCAGGGAACGGGGAGCTTTCGCTGGATTTATAATAAAAATCATAGGCGCTTATCTCCCTTTGAATGGCACCTATCAAAATATCTAAGATTATATCTTTTTTCTCAGGCATAAATTTAATCCTCAGTCAATACTCTCTGGTCGTATTCGGTCTCCAGTTTAAGTTTGTGTTTTGATTCCTCCTGAGATAGGACCAGAAACATCTTCTTCAGCTCCGGTTCTTCTGCACCTCTGGATAAATCCTGGTATAATCTGACAGAATTCTGTTCCCGTTTGATCGCCAGAAGCAGAGCTTCCTGATAACTCATCTCCGGATAGTAGTCTTCATCCTGAATATAGTCGCCTATTTTCAGGTTCGGCACCTTTTTTAAGCGGTAACGGGTGACATCCTCTTTTTTCAGATTTTCTAAAATTTTTTTGTGCTTCTGCTCTTCAGCCTGCAGGTCTTTGAACATCTGCCTTGCGCCTTCAGTGCTGGCTAAGTTAGCGTAAGTTCCATACAGGGTAGCAGCTTCAACCTCTTTTCTTATAGCGAAGAGGATGATTTCTTCAAAAGCTTTCTGGTCCATATTATCCTCTCTTAAAATAAATCAACAAAAACTCCATCCGGATCTAACAATTTTTTTATTCTACGATCGAGATTAACTTTGGGATTGTTTCCTTCCTTTCTTTGAGGGAAAGACAGGCTTAAGAATTTCAAATCTTCAAACTCTTTTTTTCGGTTCAGGGGAAATACTCTCAGAGAGACAGAAGTAATTATCCCCAGAGTTCCCCAGGAACCGACCAGGAGTCTGGAGGTATCGTATCCGGTAACGCTCTTGAATACCTCTGCCCCGGTCTTCAGAATCTCTCCTGAGGAGTTCACTATCTCTAAAGCCAGGACCAGCTCTTTGGTGTGAACTTCCTTGCCAGAAGCATTTCCTGAAAGTCCGACAGCTACGGAACCACCTACAGATTCTGAGGAGTTGTCCAGAGAGAGTGGGTAAAAAAGATTATGCGGCGAAAGATGAGAATTCAGCTCCTTTAGATTCAGACCGGGCTCAACTACCGCATAAAGGTCCTGGGGAACGATCTTTTTTATCCGGGAAAGCCGGCTCATTTTCAGAAAAAGAGTATCATTCTCTGAAAATTTAGAAAGGTCGATTCTGGTTTGATTTCCCAGAGGGAGGATCTTGAATTTCTCCCGTAGGGCTAATTTGACCAGTTCAGGTATTTGACTTGCCTGTTCGGGCAGGGCAAAGGTTTTACTTGCTTCTGCTTTTACCGCCTGGTTGCCCAGTATCCTTTTTATAGCTTCGATTGTCTTATCTTTTAACATATGACCAGTTTAATTTTTTTCAAATATAGTCTGAAGGTAGATAAAAGTCAAGAATTTAACCAGATTGTATGTTGCATAAATCAGATTGAGTCTATCCAGATTTTAGCGAGGGAGACGCATTCGATGCGTCTCTACTTTTTTCTACCTATCTCTGTCTCCATATTTAAAGAAATTTCTACAATTTTTTATTTTGGCTTTGGGGTTTAAATGCGTATATTTATATGGGCTTAGATGTTGGATGAGATTTATGTTTAGAATCAGTTTGAAGCTCTTGCTCCTTGCAGGGTTGGTTTTTCTTCTATCCTGTTCCCTGACTTGCAAAAAGCCAGTTACTACGAGTTATACGGACATAGATGCGATAAAGGATTATATCAACTACCACCCGGATATCTTCTCAGTGGATGCATTTGACACCTCAAGAGCAGCCCCCTTTTTCAGGGAAATAACTGGCAGGGATTATTGGATCAGGATAGACTTTCACAACCCCGATTCTCTTCATTTGTTGAAATCGGCTGATGTGAGCTGGGAGGACAGCATTCAAGGAGTCTTTCATACCTTCATCTCCGGAACAGAATATCAAAAGAACTTTAAAGCTTTTTCCAGGGTCCAGGCTTATTTTGAGCAATGGGGAAATGCAGGCGACCTTTACCGGGGCTGGCTGCTTATGAAGGTTTCAAATGACCAAATTTACTCTCTTTCGACTTCGGTCGGGTTCGGGAATCTTCGGATCGATACTTCAGACACCAGCTACTATCGTAGCCTGAGTGGTCTTTTTGAGTTGAAAAACGTTCTGCAGTTAAGTAAATCGACCAAGGTAATTTTTACAATTTCGGCGGTGGATGCTACTGACAGATATTATCTGCATATCTACGAAGAAGGAGCCTGGAAAAAGATTTCTTTTACCAAAGGGACGGGTAACGATTTTTCCGCAAACTGGACCACAAGCTTCAGTACCCAGGACATTAACGTCTATAAGCATGCTTACATAGATGGCTTAAGCTCTAAGACTGTCGACGATACCTTATCCAGGTACAATTCAAACGCCTGGGGGATTATCTACAAAATCAAATAGCCGAGATTTACAAAAAAACCTTTAAACAGGAGGGTGAAGATGCCCGAATATCCGGTCAAGTATGACGTGCCCTATCCAGAGAAGTCCAATCCCTGGCTGGTTCTGGCACGTCTCTTTTTTGGGTGGCTTTACATCGGGATTCCCCACGGGATTTACATGGGGCTTTACGGGATTGCCGCTTTTTTTGTGATCATTTACGCGGGGCTGGTCATTCTCTTCACTGGGAATTATCATAGAAAAGCCTTCGATTACTTAGTAAGGTATCAAAGGTATGTCAACAGGGTCCAGGCTTACTGGCTCTGTATGGTGGATAAGTATCCACCTTTCAGCGGCTGGGAATAGCAAGCGAAACATTAATTCGGTCGGGTCAGGGGACCCGACGGACACGGTGAAACCTCTCCCTGACCCTCTCCTTGGAAAGGAGAGGGGTTTCGTAGTGCGACCCTTTTAGGACTATCTATAGTAGGGGCGTATTGCAATACGCCCCTACCTTGCTCTCAGGCGGATGTTATCATCCGCCCTGTATTGCCGCTGGATGATAACATCCAGCGGGAGCAAGAATGATACCATTGAGTGGCATCCACAAACTTGTTTGTGGATGAAATTAATATAGGTAGCAGATCAACAGTGGAGTCAGGAGCCTAAGGCTCCTGACCTACTTTTTACTTACATTGGAGTGTAAAGCCTCAAGGTCTTGTCCACAGGATCCTGGAGAAGACTTTAGCTTTACTGTTTTTTTTCTCTTGGAAGTGCAGATCAGGAGCGCAGAACTCCTGATCTGCTGCTATTTTAGTCTGTCGTCAACCTGTATGACAATTTCTTCGTTGGTGAGGACACCAATCCTATGGATCCAAATTCGGACGAAGAGCTAAATTAAATTCCCTCGGGTCAGGGGACCCAACGGTCACATATTATAGTTTTCCATTACCCCTCTCCTTAGCTCTTTACCTTACAAAGTAAGACAAGTCTTGAAAAATGGTTCTGGTTGCACTATTATTATCAATAAAGAGTTATACTTTAGTGTCGATTAATTGATATAGAGTTCATATCAGGTGCACCTATGGAAACAAAGATGACTAAGGGTCATTCAAACTTGACCCTTCTTAAGGAATTGAATTCGACCATTAAGAGGCTAAGTATTTATCCTGCAGATCACCCTGCAGTAAAACTCGTTTTAAAAGAGACCTCCGAATTGTTCCAGGAATTTTTCAAAACTAAAACCGAAATCGTCTTAGGCAAAGTCGAAAACAAACTGGTCTTAGAAGGGGAGACTCTGGATGCCAATGTCATCTCCGAAAAGGTCTGGAACACACTGGAAAAACAGAAGATTAAAAGTATCAGCTTTTGTCAGGGATTGAGTGAAGAGGAGTTGAAGTCTTTCTTAGAGTTCTTCTTGAAAAAAGATGAGGAGGATCTGTCAGTTTATCTTCAAAAGAATAAAATATCTCACCTCAAATTAAACCGACTGCATTATGAGGTAGTATCAGACGATGAGAAGGTGGTCAAGGCTGAGCTCATGGATAAACTGCAGTTGAAAGGCGAGCTTTCCAGAGTGATAAGGGAGCACCCGGAACTTTTGAAAGATATCCTTTTGGGAAAACTCATACAGAAAGAAAAACTGCAGATGTTATATAAAGAAACTGCTCTTCCCTCCAGCCAGGAGGATGAAGGTAAGGGTTCTGGCTCAAGTGGTTCCGGAGGAGGAGGATGGGGTGAGGGTGGGGGAGAGGGAATTGGAGGAGGCATAGATTTAAAGAAAAGCCTGGAAGACCTTAAGGCGGAGATCGAAAACCTGTCAGATGATGAGATTCTTACCCTCTTGACCTACCAGTTAAAGCAGAGTTTTCAGAATATCCCTCAAAACAAAGAAAGTTCAGATGAAGCTCTTCAGATGGTCAAAAAGGTTCTGGAGAATAGAGATAAACGGAAGCTATTGCCCCAGCTTAAAGAGCTGCTTTCCGGTTACGGTATAATCGATGAGAAATATTTCGACCTGCTGATAAATGAATCGTATCAGAAAAAAGAGGAGATTGTCTTCTCCGCCCTGCAGTTCCTGGAGGAGCTGGAGAAAAACAGGATAGAGAAAAAAATTTTGGAGGAGAAGATAAAAGGTATCCTGCATTCGCCAGATGAAAAACTGAAAAAGAAGATAATCGATACCCTTATGGAGAAGCTGGATTCCAAAGATGACTCGCTCAGGCAGGATTCGGTTGCGGTTTTGAAAAAGATGATCGAGCTTTCCATCTCCGAAGAAAGGGAAGAGGATTTCGTATATATAAAGGATAAATTGCTGGGGATGCCGGAGGACACCCTGGCATCTTTGCGGTTCTATCGGGGATATTTCGAGCTGTTGCCTTTGCTTTTTACCAATTTAGTCAGAAAAAGAAACTTAGAAGAATTAAACAGGTTTTTATCCAAGATAAAGCTGCAAATTAAGGATAAGGAAACCCTGCCCCTATGGGGGAAATTGAAAACCGATTTTGTAACAGAGATTTCCACCGAGCAAAATCTGAATCTACTGCTCAAGCCAGCAATGGCTGATTTCAATGCCCAGAAAGGGAAAGAGTTAGAAGAGGTCTTAGAAAATTTAGATGGAAGGGAGGTTGCCCAGAAACTTCTGGAGATCTTCACAGTAGAGCAAAGAAACGTTCGCCTATGGGCACTCAGAGTCTTAATCACCGTGGGAGAAGATTCAGTTGAAGCCATTTCGCTTTATTTTACCGGCGCGGACGACTTCAAAAAAGGAAAAGACCAGGCTCGACTGGAAGATAAATCCTGGTACTGGATAAGAAATGTTCTATTTGTCCTGGGAAATATCGAGAGCCAAAAAGCGGTTGACATTTTGTGGGATTTCAAAAACAGCCCGGACCCCAGGGTCAGGCTCGAAGTTTTAAAAGCTCTGGAGAAAAAGAAAGGGGAGAAGGTAAATCAGATTTTAGCGGAGCTGCTCAGGGATAAAGAGGAAGAGGTTCGCAAGAAAGCGCTGAATCTGATCAGTGCATCCGGTGAAAAGGAGTTCATCCCTGCTTTGAAGGATGCTTTTTTCAAAGGGCATCTGGACAGAAAGAGACTGTTTGCCGCTATGGTGAAGATAGGAGAAGAAGATTGTCGGGATTTCGCGCTCAGGCTGATAGTGGAGGAAAGCCTTTTTTCAGGGGATATTCCAAAAAAGGAAAAGGAAGAGTTACAGTTGAGCGCTTTGAATCTGTTAGAGAATAACCTAGATGAAAAAATTTTTAGAGCTTTGGAGAGTCATCTGCGGAAAAGGAGAAAGGGGCTTTTAGGGATATTACACCGGGATGAGGTCAACGGGAAAATCGCAAAAATCCTGTCCTTAAGAGATAAGGAAATCAACGCTTCCAGACTTTGAGAGTTCAATACTTTTAAGCCTAAATGAGAAAATATTTTTTTCTGCTCATCTCTATTTTCTTGGTTTATTTCCCATCCCAAGGGTTTCCTCAATATTATTTCGGGCAGAATAAAGTTCAATACTCCAGTTTCGAGTGGGAGGTTATGACCACCGAGCATTTCCAGGTCTATTTTTACTTGGAGGAAAAAGAGATCGCGGAAGTAGCGGCTAAGATAGCTGAGGACAGCTACATTTACCTGCAGGACAAGTTTAATTTTCACATCTCCCGTAAGGTACCCTTGATCATCTACAGCTCGCCCAACTATTTTGAACAGACCAACGTTATTCCCAGCCTGCTGCCGGAGAACGTGGCAGGCTTTACCGAGTTCTTCAAAGGACGTATGGTAATTCCGTTTAACGGCTCCTACTCTTCTTTCAAGCATACCATCCGGCACGAGTTAGTGCACGTTTTTTCCTATGAGAAGATCTATTCGGTGATGAAACTACACCGGCGGTATAATTATACCGAGCCTCCCTTATGGTTCCAGGAAGGGATAGCCGAACACTGGTCCGAAGGGATGGATTCCGAAGCGGAGATGATAATCAAGGATTTCGTCATCTCCGGAAACCTGGTGAAGATCGAGGATATCAACGAAATAACCGGCTCTTATCTGATGTACAAGGAAGGGGAGTCGTTTTTAGGTTTTTTAGCGGAGGAATACGGAGATGACCGCCTTTCCCTTCTGTTCGAAAACTACTGGGAAGGAGGAGGTTTTTCAGAAGTAGTGGAGTTGACCTTCAAGAAAAACTTGAAAGAGTTAGGCGAGGAATGGTATTACCACCTGAAGAAAAAGTATTATCCGCAGATATCCTCTGGAGACCTGCCCAGCCGGTTAGCCAAGAAATTGACAATTGATGGGTTCAACGTTAAACCGGCTTTAGTTCCTTACCGGTTCAAAGATAAAACCGAAGACTGGGTAATATTCAAATCGAATAAATTAGGATATTCCAATTTATCCCTGATGTCCCCGCGAGGAGAAAAGGAGAAGCTTTTCACTCTGGTCAAGGCGGAAAGATCTCCCCAGTTCGAATCGCTTCACCTGTTGGAAAGCAGAATCGGAGGCTCGGCAGATAGCAGGATAGCTTTTGTCTCCAAAAGCAAAGAAAAAGATTTATTGTATGTTTATGACCTGAAAAAGATGAAGATTACCCTGCGCAAAAGTTTTGACTCTTTGATAAACCTATCCTCTCCCTCCTGGTCAGAAGATAATGGCAAGATAGTTATGACCGGTGTGGACAAAAGAGGATACACTGACCTTTATATCTATTACCTTTTGTCTGACTCGCTTGTCCGACTGACCGAGGATATCTATCATGAAAAAGACCCGGTCTGGTCCAGAGAGGGCAAAACCATAGTCTTCTCCTCAGACCGGACCTTCTGGGGAGAGGAGGGTTTTCAGAACCTTTTTTCTTATAACCTTTCCAGCAGTGAACTCAACCAGCTTACCTTTGCCAGGGCTCACGATATAAACCCTGCTTTCTCCTGGGACGGGAAGAAGCTTTATTTCGCATCTGATCGGGAAGGGGGATTTGATCTCTATTCGCTGGACTCAAATGGGGTAAAACAGTTGACCCATTTTTTAACCGGTGTTTTTGACCCGGCTGTAGACCGGAAAAATGGGGAAATCTATTTTTCCGGTTTTCAGGACTATAATTTCCAGATCTACAAGTTACCGCTGACTGATTCGCTGGATGGTCCGGCAAAGGTGGAAAAGGATACTGCTGCGTCCAAATGGGTTCCAGCCAAAATCTCCGGAGAGTATTCCAAGGGGGTGGCAAGATACAGGAACGATTATTCATTCGATATTGCCCAGTCAGCCATTGCTTATGATGCGGTCTACGGAACAGTCGGTGGTTTGCAAGTAGCTCTAACCGATATGTTGGGTAATCATCAGTATTACTTCCTTCTGTCCAACACAGCTCAGACCAAGTCCGAGTTTCTTTCCAGCTTCAATTTCGGGGTTACCTATCTGAACCGCACCCGAAGGCTTAATTACGGGTTTGGATTCTATCATCTTTACGACGAGTATTATGACGACTTCTACGGTTTCTTCAAGGAAAGACAATCCGGGGGACTTTTTCTGGCCAATTATCCTTTTTCCAGGTTTCAGCGGGTGGAGGCAAGTTTCTTTTTGAGACAGTCGGATAGAGATTACTATGTTCTGGGCAGGAAAAGGAACGTGCTCCTTTCCACCAATTATCTTTCACTGATTAAGGATACCAGCCTCTGGGACCTGACCGGTCCTATAGACGGGACCAGATTTAATCTTACCTTTGGACTTACCCTTGCCTGGAACCAGTTACAGGCTTACAACCGGCTGGCACTGGCTGATTTTCGAAAGTACTTCCGGCTGAGCAGGAACAGTTGTTATGCTGTCAGGTTGATGGGCTTTACCTCCTCTGGAGTTGAGCCTCAGAGATTATACTTAGGGGGAAGCTGGAGCCTGAGAGGGTATGACCGCAAAGCTTTTTATGGCAGGAATCTGGTTTTGGTAAGTAATGAACTGCGCTTTCCCCTGATAGATAACCTGATTATAGGTTTTCCTTTTGGCAGGATTGGGTTTCAGGCTATCCGGGGAGCGCTTTTCTTCGATGCTGGAAATGCCTGGGAAGACCATTTTGATCAACTGTATGGTAGTTTTGGAACCGGTTTCAGAATCAGCTTAGGGTATGTGGTGGTCTTGAGGTTTGATTTCTCCAAGAAGACAGATTTCAAGACAATTTCCAGAGAAACTGTTTTTGACTTTTTCTTCGGCTGGAATTTTTAAAAAAAGGGGAAAAGGATGAGATTAAACTCAGAGGTAGAGGATTTTGAAAATGTAGGGGCACGACATGTCGTGCCCCTACCACCTCTAAAGATTATTAAAGGAGCAGTTATTGCTATCACCCTCCTGGCTTTAAGCTGTGCCTCGACTTTAAAATTCCCCCATACCAATTTCGAGGAGAAAGATTCGGACTGGAGAAGCTTAAATGACCTCAGACATGCTCGGTACGCCAGCAACTTTAATTTAAACTCACCGGTAAAGTTTCTCTGGAAGAAAAAGGTTGGCCCGAGCTACTCCACTCCTCTGATTCTCCAGAGTATGATTGTCCTGGGAACTTTAGATGAAAAGGTAGTTTTCATAGATTTGAATTCAGGAAAGAAATTAGGTTCTCTGGGACTCTCTGCTCCTCTTTCCCTGACTCCCACAATTAAAGACAGTGTTCTTTATTCTCCCGGAGGAAAGGATGACAACCTTTTAGCCCTGAACCTGAAAACCGGGAAATCGATCTGGAGGAAAAAATTAAGAGATTTAAGCTCTTCACCGATAACAATAGGAGGAGCGCTTTTCGTGGGCACCAGAAGAGGGGTGCTTTTAGGTCTAAACAGTCTGAACGGAGAGGAACTCTGGCAGTTTAAGGCAGGGGATTTCATTTATTCAACTGCTGCTTATTCAGGGGAAACCCTGTATTTCGGCTCAGGAGATGGCAAAATCTACTCTCTGGATATGAAAACCGGAAAACCATTCTGGAGTTATAAAACAGAAGGGTCAATTTACAGCTCTCCCTGTATCACAGATAAAGCCCTTTTTCTCGGTTCTGCGGATGGTTATTTTTATGCAATCGATCGGCTTTCAGGCGAGCTCCTGTGGAAGTTTCGAACTGAAGGAAGCATCCATTCATCCGCTTCTCAGGATAATGGTGCTATCTTCTTCGGCTCCAATGACGGTTATCTTTACGCTCTCTCTATAGAGAAAGGAGAACTCCTCTGGAGATTCAAGACTGATGGCCCTATTCATTCTTCTCCATTAGTTATCAGGGGGAAGGTTTTCTTCGGGTCTTTAGATGGATATTTTTACGAGTTGAATAGCTCTAACGGCGAGCTGTTATTTAAATATAAAACCGGGGGGATGATCTTTGCCTCACCTTCTTTTTCTGAAGGGAAAATACTCATCCCTTCTACCAACGGGTATCTTTATTGTTTTGAGTAATCATAGAGAGACACATGCTATGCATATCTACGATACTATCAAAGGGGATGGATAAGATATTGTCCGATTACTCACTGCTCAAAAAAGAAAACCTTGAGCTTGACTTAAGGGAATTAGGAAAAGAGATTTTAAGAGAGTTTTTCCTGTCCTCACACCGCCTAACTCTCTATACCAAAGAACATCCGGCTGAAGATGAGGTGACCAAAAAGCCGTTTAACTGGCTTAAGAAACTTTTCCGGATGAGGAGCTATTTTGATTTCCATCTTTATCAGGGGAAGTTATACACTATGGGGATACCCCAGAAGGAAGAAGTCTTCATCCGGGGTTTGAAATCCGAGCTTTCCAGATTCTCTCTGGGAAGCGTTTTCATCTATAGCCAGGTCAGTCCGAAAGAACTGGTTATTTTCTTAAGACGTTTGAGCGAAAAAGCTCTAACTTCACGCAGGAATTTGAATCTGCAAAGGTTTTTAGGGGAGAAGAATATCACTTCCATCCGGATGAAAAAATCAGAGCCAGAGGACCCTTTCGTAGAGGAAAGTAAAGCTCTAATCGAGAAAGGGGATGATCTTAGAGTGGGGACTTTGGCTAAACTTTCACTTCAGGAAGAACCGAAGGTGATACTGGATATCCTGTTAAAAAAGGTCAAGAAGGATATAGACCTGGAAGGGAGGGTAAGGTTCGATTTCAGGCTAAGGGTATTTCAATCTGTGATTTTAGAAGAATTCTCCAAATTATCTGCAGATAAAGTCAAGGAGCTGATGCTCAGAGAGTTCAAAGGGAAAAACCGTGAGATGATTCTCACAGATAATAAATACCTGGAGGGAGTGAAAAGCTTAGTAAAAGCTCTCAACTATCATCATCATAGAAATTATCTTTCCAGCCAGTTAAGAGAGATTCTGGTTTCCCTGGCAATTCCAGACGATTTCATTAAAGTGACTTTTGATGATAATGTCCCACAGAGTGGCATTCACAAACTTGTTTGCGAATGAATTATCGACGGACATGGAAGTTGTAGCGGAGGTCTTTAGACCTCCATTTTTTTATAGACTCGTAGCGCGACCCTTTCAGGGTCACCCTGCAATTGTGGGTTTGTAGCGGAGGTCTTTAGACCTCCATTTTTCTTATTGAAGAAGGTAGGTCGGGTTGCGCGAGCCACCCGACATAGCGAATCTCATAGCGGAGGTCTTCGACCTACATTTTTCTTATTAAAGTCCAATGGAAGGCTGAAGTCTTCACCAGGATCCTGTGGACAAGACCTTGAGGCCTTCCTCTACATTCAAGAATCACCCTCAAACGAGAAGGTAGGTCGGGTTGCGCGAGCCACCCGACGCATTGCAATTGTAGTTTTGTAGCGGAGGTCTTCAGACCTCCATTTTTCTTATTAAAGTCCAATGGAAGGCTGAAGTCTTCGCCTGGATCCTGTGGACAAGACCTTGAGGCCTTCCTCTACATTCAAGAATCACCCTCAAACGAGTTTGAGGGTGCCACCCGTCGCATGATCCCCTGCTTCCTTGAGTGGTTTTAAAAAATATAATTTAAGATTCATACTTAAGTAATCAGATAATTATGGTTTGTCAAGTGCTTTTCCAGTTGACTTGAACCTTTAAATTAACTAATATATTTTTTGGTTATTGAGGACGTGATTTATGAAGATATCCGGATTTGGCCAGCAGTATAAAAATATAAAAAGATACCGGCAGATAATTGTGGTTCTTTTCAAATACGGTTTTCAGGACGTGCTGGAGCGGATGAGAATCTCCACCTATTTCCGGCTGGGGAGAAGGATTATCTTCAGAAAGAAAGCTGAGGTCGAGAAGCTCACCTACGCGCAGAGGATAAGGCTGGCGATGGAGGAGCTGGGTCCTACTTTTGTGAAATTGGGACAGATTCTGTCTATGCGTCCGTTTTTGATTCCTCTGGAATTAGTGGAGGAGCTTGCAAAATTACAAGACGAGGTGGCTCCTTTTCCTTTTGAGATCGTCAAAAAGATTATCGAAAGAGAACTAAAAACTTCTCTGGAGACGAATTTCTATTACTTTGACCCGAATCCGATTGCCTCAGCTTCTTTAGCCCAGGTTCATAAAGCGGTTACTCAAAACGGGGATAAAGTGGTAGTGAAGATTCAACGTCCGGATATAAAGAAGATAATCGATTCGGATATGAGTATCTTAAAAGATTTAGCCAACCTCTTTGACAGGTATATCCCGGAAAGCAGGCAGTATGATCCGAAAGGGATGATTGAGGAGCTTTCTAAAACTTTCAGACGAGAGATTGATTTCAAAAACGAAGGAAGAAACATCGATGTCTTCAGAGAGAATTTCAAAGATGATAAAACAGTTTTTGT
>Ga0209642_10000574_pt1 | contig 23641 bp, 18 predicted proteins | sample RifCSP19_2_FD_184025 | JGI IMG/M metagenome (GOLD analysis project Ga0209642, IMG submission 184025) | Soil microbial communities from Rifle, Colorado - Rifle CSP2_sed 19_2 (SPAdes) (version 2) | ecosystem: Environmental > Terrestrial > Deep subsurface > Rock core/Sediment | place: Rifle... | reverse complement strand
TGCAGAGAGCCTATCCACTACCTCCTTCTTAACTTTAGCCTTCAGGTTCTTCAAATCCAGCTCTTCCACTATGTAACTTTCCCCTTGATGAATCAAAACCGCGCCGGTATGAGTCTCCGCATAGGCTCTCTGCAGGTCCAGAGTCTCCAGGATCTGGTTTTCCCATACCACTTTGACCAGCTGGCTGGAGATATTATCCAGCGAAACCACCTGCTGGGGCCTTTCCTTTCCGCAGTAGATAAAACCCTGCGGAGTTTTTCTGACCAGGTTTTCCTTCTGCAGCGAATTTAAAATCTCTTCGGTCTCTTCTCCTAAAAATCCGTAGTTTTCTTTTTTCAAAGGAAACTCGGATGCAGCGCACAGCAGGTGCCCGCTCAGGATGTGGGGTTAGATAAATCAATAATTGCATTCTCGAAATTTCCTGACAAAAGAAGTTCTGGATGTTTTAAAAGATACTGGTCCAGTGCATCCTCAAATCCAACAAAGAAAACTAAGGAGTCCTGGTTTTTTCTTCCAGCCCTGCCTGCCTGCTGGAAAAAAGAGGCAATCGTGCCTGGATAACCTGAGATAATCACTGAGTCGAGTCCTCCGATATCAATCCCTAACTCCAGAGCAGTGGTGGAGACAACCCCCTCCAGCTCTTTTTGTCTTAACTTCCTTTCTATTTCCCTTCTTTCAGAAGGAAGATACCCTGCCCGATAAGAGGAGATCTTCAACTTAGGGAATTCATTTTTTATCCAGAAGCTGATAAGCTCGGAAAGTCTGCGGGAGACCACAAAGCATAAGGTCTGAAGGTTATTTTTTACAGTGTGGACCAATATATTCTTGGTCTGGACGTGGACTGAGCTTTCCTTACATTTGGTAGAGTCCCAGAAGACGAAAAATTTTCTTCCTCTGGGAGAGCCGTCCTCAGTTATAACTTCAAAGTTTTTAGAAGTTAATCTCTCGGCGAACTCAGCCGGGTTAGCAATAGAGGCAGAGGAAAGGACAAACTGGGGCGAAGAGCCGTAAATCCGGCAGATCGAAAGAAACCGGCGGATCAGAAGGGCAACATTAGAGCCCATGACCCCTTTATACCTGTGAGCCTCGTCCACAACCACGAATTTCAGATTTTTGAAAAAATTCTCCCATTTGTAATGATAGGGGAGCACCTGGTGCAGCTCATAAGGATTAGAAAGGATTATCCTGGATTTTTCCCGAATCGAGGCTCTTCTTTCCTGAGGGGTATCTCCATCATAGATCGCAGGCTGTAATCTGAAATCAAGAAAGCCTTCCATCTCCTTTAAGACCTTCAACTGGTCATTAGTCAATGCCTTAAGAGGATAAAGATATAAAGCTGTCGATTTTCTATCTTTCTCCAGAGTTTCAAGAATAGGAAGGTTAAAACACAAGGTCTTTCCTGAAGCGGTTCCGGTTGTGATGATTAGGTTTTTTCCCGCTCTGATTTTATTTATGCTTTCGGCCTGGTGAGAATATAATTTTCCAATTTTTTTGGATGTCAGATATTCTTGCAGGGAAGCAAGCAGAGAAGGGGAAAGCTCACGAAACTCGCCGCTTTTCACAGGGATGATTTTAGTATCGAGGATCTGTCCTTTATACCATTTATGTTTTTTTAATCCTTCGATAATCTGGTTCATTTTTTTGGAGTGCAAGAGCTTGCTCTTGCGTTTCTTGGTGTTTCTTTAGTCGGGCATTAAGTTAATTTCAAGAGGGTGATGCGCTCCATTTCATCCTTTCGAAGTACAAAAACTTGCTCTTGTTTAAGTTATGCAACAACAAGTTATGGCACTCCGTTCAGTAATCATCTCTTTCATCTGGTTGATCCACTGGGCATTCTCTCATCATTCTTTCGAACCTTTCGTTCCCCAATTTCTTCAGATAAAACCCATAACTGGAGAATCTGTATTCCGATGGGGCTTCAGTATAGCCATGCTTGACCGGGTTAAAATGGATATAATTCAGCTTGGAATAGTAATCTTTTTCGTCTCTAATGCACCTATCCCAATAGTTCTGCCAGATCTTTCGCCCTGCTTGTTTTTCTGTCTTATTAAGCTCAACTGAGCTCTTGCTATGAATTTTCCGAATGATTTTCGGCAGAAGAAATGGGTCTTTTAAACCTATTACAAGATGATAATGATTAGATAAAATCGCCCAGGCTATAAGTTGGGTCGAGCTTTTCCTCAATATCTGTTGTATTACCTCTAATAGCAATGTTTTCTCTTGATCACTAATGAAAAAATGTTGCTTTAAATAGGTACCTGCGGTAATAAAATACGGATAACCCTCCAAAAAGAGGTGGGCTGGTGCATGCCTATATTTCTTAAGATGCTTCTTTTCTATCATCTTTGTGAGGCATCAGCCTCAAGGTCAAATTCGACAAGCTGATGCGCTCCGATTTTTTTGGAGTGCAAGAGCTTGCTCTTGCACTATTGGGCAACAACAAGTTGTCGCACTCCGGTTACGTTCCTGTGAAGTTCTGAGAATATCCGCACCAAGGTCAGCACATCCTGCCGGTTATGCTCCACTATCGGTTTCAAAAGTCCATAATTTTTGGTCTTAAGATAGTCTGAGTAAAATTCAGGCACAAGGGAGCTGGGCAGATGGGTCGACCTTTTTTCTTTCAGGATATTTCTTTCAATAGTATCCAGGCAGAAATCAGGGAGTTGGTTTTTCCATACCCTTCTGGAAAAATGCAACAGGTCAAAATGGGGTTTGCGCAGGTCGGGTATTATTCCGTAATACCTGAGTCTTCCTTCAAGAAAGGGGACATCAAATGCCTTGCCATTGAAACTGACTAGAGATTTGGACTTCGAAAGATATTCTGAAAAAGCCTTCAGAAGCGCTATCTCTTCTTCAGCCTCTAAGGCTAAGAACTGGTCTAACCTCATTTTTTTCCCGTCTTCCAGAGTTGCTATTCCGATTAAGATGACTAAATTGCCTCCAAAAAGACCCAGAGTCTCTATGTCCAGAAAAAGAAAATCCTCCCAGGGGTGAAAAGAAGACAGGCTAAAGACCAAGGGATGAGATTTCGGCAGGCGAGAGGAAAGAAGGTGCTGAAGACCAAGCTTGTCTTTCTCGAACACGACTTGCAGAACAAGCTCTGCTTCTTTTCCCCAGCGCGGATGGGAAATTAAATCCTGAAGATTTTTGTAACCAGCCCTTTTGAGCTGATCCTCCCTGTATTCCCTGATTCCAGGGAGAAGAGAGAAAAAGGAAAGGATGGTCTTCTCCACGGTCTCTTTTTCCGGCTTGAAGGAATCTTCCTTGACCTGCTCTGATATGTGGTAGAAAGTCCCGTATTGGTTGGAGATTTTCTCCCCGGGGATGACCTTGTTCAACGATTGATCTCTGTAGCGTTCTGCTAATTCCTCTTTTAGCTCCTGGGCTTGATAATATTCATATTCAGATAACCTGGGTGCAAAGCCGGTTGAAGATTTACCTTTTCGTCCTTCCCTCTCGAGATCAGATTCGGCAAACCGTTTTTCCCTGAGATCTTCCTCTATCTGGTTTAACCTGCGGCTGAATCTCTGAATGATCTTGTCGTAACGGGACATTTTTTGGTTTTTAATCGGTTAAAAATTCTTTAAAACTCTCATCTGGAATAATAATATGGCCTTCACAAAAATACAAACTATTTTTTGGCAAGGGCGTTTAGCCCTGTGTATCCGTTACCAGGATTAAACACTCCTACGAACACACTTGCGATTGACTCAGGGAATCAACCGCCGACTGGCGGATTTTCCATCTTCCGTTTTCCTTATTTCAAAAAGGGCTTGACAAATCTTGATTTAAGATATATTTAACTGGGTAAAATTATAGGTGGAAAAAGGAGGAACAGAATGAAAAGAAACTCGAAGATTTGGTGGGGGCTTGCACTGGCAGTGGTAAGCATGGTTTTATTTTCCTGTGCTAAAAAAGAGGATGTGGTCATTTTAGGCGAGTTCGGCTCCCTTACCGGGGGGACAGCAACCTTTGGCAAGTCGACCCAAAGAGGAATAGAGATGGCTCTGGAGGAGGTAAATAAAGCTGGGGGGATACAGGGAAAGCCGGTCAGAATTGTAGTTGAGGATGACCAGTCCAAGCCAGAAGAGGCCGCTACTGCGGTTAAGAAATTAGTTAATCAGGATAAGGTCCTCATGGTTTTAGGGGAGGTCGCCTCCTCCAGAAGCTTAGCCGGAGCGCCCATCTGCCAGGAGGCTAAAGTTCCTATGATCACCCCTTCTTCCACCAATCCCAAGGTAACTCAAGTAGGAGATTATATCTTCAGAGTCTGTTTCCTCGACCCTTTTCAGGGTGAAGTGATGGCGAAGTTTGCCCGTAATACTCTCAAGACAAGCAAAGCCGCGATTCTGAAAGATATAAAAAATGACTACAGTGTGGGGTTAGCCCAGTTTTTCACAGAGACTTTTAAGAATTTAGGCGGAGCCGTTATAGCGGAAGAATCTTATTCAGAAGGGGACATAGAATTCAGGGCCCAGTTAACCTCACTAAAAGCGAAAAAACCCGATGTCATATTTATCCCCGGCTATTACACGGAGGTGGGTTTAATTGCCCGCCAGGCAAGAGATTTAGGGATTACAATCCCTTTGATCGGAGGAGATGGATGGGATTCTCCACGCCTGATCGAGATAGGCGGGAAAGCCTTAGAAAATACCTATTACAGCAATCATTACACTCCAGACGACCCCAGGCCTGAAGTGCAGAAATTCCTCGCAGATTTTAAAGCTAAATATAACGAGATTCCGGATGCAATGGCTCCCTTAGGATATGATGCGGCAAGAATTGCCTTTGATGCCATAAAAAGGTCCGGAATTTTAGACGAGAAAAACATAAAGGACGCCTACCGTCAAAACACTCAGGCAAAATCTCTGATGGAGGCGATAAATACTCCCGGGAATAGAGAGCGCATCCGGGATGCTTTAGCTCAGACCAAAGATTTCCCCGGAGTTACCGGTCTTATCACCATAGATGAAAACCGAAACGCCAAAAAAGCCGCAGTGGTCCTAAAAATCGAAGATGGTAAGCTCAAGTACGTGGAAACTATAAGTCCATAATAAAATGACGGATGACGAATTACGAATTAAAAAAGCGAATACCGGATAACTGTTGAAGAATCACTAATAAAAGACAAAATCTGATCCCGGATTAAGAATGGCAGTTTATAATAATTTCGAGGATTTGCCGGTTTGGAAAGAGGCAAAAGATTTGGCAGTGCAGATCTATAAAATCACTAAAGAAGAGAAATTTAAAAGAGATTATGGTTTATCTGAACAGATCAGAAGGGCAGCAGTCTCAGTGTCAAGCAATATAGCTGAAGGTTTTGAAAGAAGCTCAAGAAAGGAATTCATTAGATCTTTAAATATATAGCAAAAGGGTCCGTGTCTGAGGTAAGAAGCCAGCTATATCTCTCGAAGGAACTGGGCTATCTGGATGGAGAATTTTCAAGAAAACTTCTGGATCAAACTAGGTCACTTTCCAGACAGATAGGTGCTCTGATATCGTTCCTAAAGAAAAGAAATGCTTAGAATGAGAAGTTGTCTTTCACTTTACCAATCTTGACGAGATTATCTGTTTTCGTCTTTTATTAGTTATTCGTTATTATTCATTAGGCATTTTTCAGTTATTAGTCATCCGTCATTCGTTATTTTAGTTTATTTTTATGTCCGAATTTCTTCAACAGTTGATTAACGGTATCGCCTGGGGTTCGATCTATGCCCTGATAGCCTTGGGGTATACTATGGTCTACGGGGTTCTGAGGCTGATTAATTTTGCTCACGGCGACGTCTATATGGTTGGTGCATTTGCCGGATTCTATGCTGTCAAATGGCTTGGTCTGGCCCAGGAACCTACCATTTTCGGAGCGGTGGCTGTTTTCCTGTTGTCTATGGGATGCTGCGGGATTCTGGGATTCGTCATCGAGAGGGGTGCGTACAAGCCTCTGAGAAAAGCTCCCCGCCTAACCGCATTAATCACAGCCATTGGAGTATCTTTGTTCCTTGAAAATGCAGGGCAACTAATCTTTGGTGCTGATCCCAAGTTTTTTCCCCAGATAATTGCCAAAAAAGATGTTATCTCAAGTGGCGGGATAATCCTGACCAATCAGCAGGTAATAGTGTTGGGTGTCTCTCTTTTGCTGATGGTTTCTCTCCAGCTTTTCGTTCTGAAGACCAAAACCGGAAAGGCGATGAGGGCAGTTTCTTTTAACCGCGAGGCTGCATCCTTAATGGGAATATCAGTAGACCGGATTATCTCCATAACTTTTGTTTTAGGATCAGCCCTGGCTGGGGCTGCGGCCATCCTGGTTGGTCTGACCAATCCCAAGATAGAGCCTTTGATGGGGATAATGCCCGGCATTAAAGCATTTGTAGCCGCAGTTCTGGGAGGCATAGGTAACATTCCAGGAGCAATGTTAGGCGGGATGATAATGGGCATAGCTGAGGTAATGGTGGTGGGGTATTTATCCTCAACTTACAGAGATGCCATTGCCTTTGCCATTCTGATCCTGATATTACTTTTCAAACCATCTGGTTTATTGGGTGGATTTACAGGTGAAAAAGCGTAGAACTAAAAAGTTCAAAGGATTAATCCGCTAAAGGCGGATAAAAGCTCAAGGGTTAAAACTAAAAGCAAAAAGCGAATAGCCAATAGCGAATACCGAATTCCGAAATATGCAATTCAAGAAAATCATCTTCATAATTCTGGTCCTGGGATTTCTTCTTCTGGTCAATTACTATGTCCCTCGCCGGATGAACCCTTATCTCTTCCAGATATTGATCCTGATTGGCATAAACATTATCCTGGCTGTGAGCCTGAATTTGATAAATGGATTTACCGGTCAGTTCTCTATTGGTCATGCTGGTTTTATGGCCATTGGCGGGTACACCTCGGCATTTTTCACCTTCTATTTCGGCAGAAACCTGGTCCCGAGTCTGACCTCTATTCTTCTTTTCCCCTGGCTGGCAAAATCGGTCATCTTTGTCTCTGCTTTAATCTTGGGAGGTACCTTAGCAGCTCTGGCAGGGTTGATTGTAGGGATTCCCTCTCTGAGATTAAAAGGAGATTATCTGGCAATTGCCACCCTGGGTTTCGGCGAGATAATCCGGGTCCTGATTTTGAATATCGATGCAGTGGGTGGAGCCAGAGGCTTTGCAGACATTCCCGGGTACACCAATCTTTTCTGGGTTTTATTTTTCATGCTGTTGACTGTGGTCGTAATCCGGAATTTAATCAATTCCACACACGGCCGGGCTTTCCTCTCTGTCCGGGAAGATGAAGTAGCAGCAGAGGCGATGGGGATTAATACCACCTATTATAAAGTTTACGCCTTTGTCATTGGGGCATTTTTCGCCGGGATCGCCGGAGGGCTTTTCGGGCATTATCTGATGTATTTGCATACTAACAGCTTCACCTTTATGCGCTCAATTGAGATAATCATTATGGTGGTCTTGGGTGGAATGGGAAGTATCACCGGCTCAATTCTGGCGGCAATTATTTTTACGATTCTTCCTGAATTCCTGAGAGTGGTTAAGGATTACCGGATGGTGATATACTCCCTGATTCTGATAATCTTAATGCTCACCCGACCACAGGGGATATTCGGGTTAAAAGAATTCAGTTTACTGACTATAAGGAACATATTTGTGAGAAAAGAACAGGTAGCAAAATGATTTATGCGGGATAAAATGTTGCGAGGATTCAATCCGCCAGAGGCGGACGAGGGTTCCAGGGTTCAAGGGAAATAATGACGGATGACTGTGACGAATGATGAATAAATAAAAAGGAAGATGTAAAACAGAAGGAAAAGTAAAAAACCGTAGCGTCGGGCTTTAAGCCTGACGAGCTTGTAGGGATAGGGTTTCCCCGCCAAAGTGCTTCAGGAAAAACGGCAGGGGAAAAGCCTACTCTGTAAAAAAGAAAAGAAGATCAGGTGAAGAAGTAAAATGAAAATATTAAATAATCTCTTAGTCTTTCTTACTGTTTTTGCTACGACATCATTTAGCCAGAGTATGGAGACTGAAGAATTAAGCCAGTCCTTTCCTGTCGAGCAGAATGGCAAATGGGGTTATATCAATAAAACAGAAATGTCTGTAACCAGCTCCGCATCTGATGAAACCGCACATTTACCCGTGAATCTGGCTCTGCAAGAAACCGGTGAAGAACAGCAGTCCAAAAAGCCGGAATATGACTACGTTGGGGGATTTTTTGAAGGGCTGGCAGTGGTGAAAATCGGCGATAAGTATGGCTACATCGATGAAACTGAGAAGATAGTAATCCCACCCCAGTTTGAATCAGTCGGGCGTTTTTCAGAAGGGCTGGCAACGGTAAAGCTTGGGGGGAAATGGGGATATATAGACAAAAATGGGAAAGCGGTGATTAATCCACAGTTTAATTTTGCTGGAGACTTTTCAGAAGGGCTGGCTGGGGTAAGGATAGGCGGAAAGTGGGGGTATATCGACAAAAAAGGGAAGATGGTAATTTATCCGCAATTTGATTTTGCCTGGCTTTTTTCAGAAGGTCTGGCAGCAGTTCAGTTAGAATTCGGCGACAAGTACGGCTATATCGACAAAACCGGCAAGATGGCAGTAGAACCGAAATTCAATGATGTTCTTCCGTTTTCGGAAGGCTTAGCTGGAGTGAAAATCGAAAACAAGTGGGGATATATTGATAGAGAAGGAGAGGTCGCGATCAATCCGCAGTTTGAAGATGTTGGGGTTTTTACCGAAGGTCTGGCAATGGTAAAAATAAGAGGCAGGTATGGATATATTGACAAAACCGGGGATGTGGTGATTAATCCTCAATTTGAGACGGTCTGGCCTTTTTCCGAAGGCCTGGCACCAGTATTAATTGACAGGAAGTGGGGCTATATCGATAAAAAGGGGAAGATGGTAATTAGTCCCCAATTTGATTTTGCCGGGATCTTCTCCGAGGGGCTGGCTGGTGTGAGAATCGGCGATAAATGGGGTTTTATAGACAAGACAGGAAAGTTCATTCAGAGAACTCAGAAATGAAAAAGGATTTAAGGGTTCAAGGGAAAAAATGACGGATGACTGGTTACGAATGACGAATGAATAAAAAAGAGGATGGAAGACAGAAGAAGGAAAAGTAAAAACCGTAGCGTCGGGCTTTATGCCCGACGAAAAATCGTAGGAATGTAGAATGTAGGGACAACCCTTCCTTCGGCTCTGCTCCCTTCGACTTCGCTCAAGGACTGTGAGTGTAATCGAACAGTCAGGACGGTGAGCTTGTGCTTCGGCAAGGCTCAGCACGATGAGCTTGTCGAATCGTCGAACCGTGTGGTTGTCCGAAATAAGAAGTGGGGCTCCTCCAGTGGCGGAGTGTAAAAGGAAAAAGCAAACCAGTCCGAATTTTGGATCCAGTGAAAAGGTTTGCCCACGAAAAATCAGTAAGATAAAGACTAATCAGATTGCTGAAAAATGTCACTGCTTGAGATAAAAAACTGTTCCATGCACTTCGGGGGGCTGAAGGCGGTTGAGGGTTTGGATATGTCTTTGGAAAAGGGGGAGCTAGTGGGATTAATCGGTCCTAACGGCGCAGGTAAAACCACTCTATTCAACCTGATTACCGGAGTTTATTATCCGACTGCTGGAGAGATTATATTTCAGGACAAAAAACTCAATGGCAAAAAGCCGTACCAGATAACCTCATACGGGATAGGAAGGACCTTCCAGAACATAAGGTTATTCCAGAACCTTACGGTATTGGATAACGTTAAGACTGCCTGTCATCTTCATTCCAAAGAAGGGATGTTCAGTTCTGTGGTTCGCAGCAGGAGATTTGAAGGGGAGGAAAATGAGCTAACCGGAAGGTCAGTGAATTTATTAGAGATTTTCGGACTTGATCTTCTGAAAGAAGAAAAGGCGAGTAATCTGCCTTACGGTCAACAAAGAAGATTAGAAATTGCCAGAGCTATGGCAACTGAGCCGAAACTTTTGCTTTTAGATGAGCCTACTGCCGGGATGAACCCTCACGAGACCCAGGACCTGACGAATCTGATCAGGGAGGTCAAAAGGAATTTCGAGTTGACCATCCTCCTGATCGAGCATGATATGAGGGTGGTCATGGGCTGCTGCGAAAGGATTGTGGTTTTAGATTACGGCGTCAAGATAGCGGAAGGTCCCCCGGAGAAGATAAAAAAAGACCCAAAGGTGATTGAAGCTTATTTAGGAGAAGAAATGACTTGAAAATCGTTCAAAGGTAAAAAAAATTAAACTGTCATTGCGAGCCCGCAGGGCGAAGCAATCCGTCTATTTTGGATAGATTGCTTCGTCGCTTCGCTCCTCGCAATGACTGGAATAGATTATGATTGAAAACTCAAATTTACTGGAGATCGATTCGCTAAATGTCTATTACGGGGCGATTCATGCATTGAAAGGTATTTCCTTTCACATAAAAAAAGGAGAGATAGTAACCCTGATAGGCGCTAATGGGGCGGGGAAATCAACCACTATTAATACAATCTCTGGACTTCTGAAGCCAAAGAGCGGGGCGATCACTTTTGGAGAGAAAAGGATTGACCGGCTCTTGCCCCACAAGATAGTAGAGATGGGTATCTCTCAGGCGCCAGAAGGGAGAAAGATCTTTCCCAACCTTTCCACCCTGGAAAACTTAGAATTAGGGGCTTATTGCAGAAAAGATAAAGAAGGTATAAAAAGGGACCTGGAAAGGGTTTTCACTTTATTCCCCCGGCTTAAGGAGCGGGTCAAGCAGAATGCCGGCACTTTGAGCGGAGGAGAACAGCAGATGCTCTCGATGGGCAGAGCCTTGATGTCTCATCCGAAGCTTCTTCTTTTAGACGAGCCTTCTTTAGGTTTAGCTCCCATCCTTGTTAAATCGATTTTCAATGCAATTCTGGAGATTAATCAGCAGGGTACTACCATTCTTTTAGTTGAGCAGAATGCGCATATGGCGCTGCAGATTGCTCACCGGGGATACGTTCTGGAAACCGGCGGGATAGTCTTAGAGGACGCGGCTTCAAATCTTCTGAATAACCAGCAGGTGAAAGAGGCATATCTCGGAGGATAAAAAAGTTCAAAGGTTCAATGGTTCAAAAGTTCAAAGTGAAAAAACTAATGACGGATGACTGATGACGAATGACGAATAAAGAAATGTAAGATGTGAGAGGTAAGACGTAAGACGATTGTAGCGTCGGGCTTTATGCCCGACGAATTTTTTTATAGACAAAAGCTTTTGTATTCCGATGAAAGGTCAAATGGTAACGCCTGACCATGGTGTCGGCCGTTTATGTTTGTAGGGGCGACCCGGCGGGTCGCCCCTACCGTTTATGTCACACTGATATTTCTTCTAAAGCTGAATTGAAAATATCGAAATCTTGTTTTCTGAATAGAACAAAATGAACTTCTTTCACAGATTTTCCCTCGATAAGAAAACTGACTGCTGCATTAATCGTCACCTTCGCACATTTATCCATGGGAAACCCTCCTACCCCAGTTCCTAAAGCGGGGAAGGCAATTGAGCTTAATTTTAGCTCTTCCGCTCTTTTTAAGCTGTTTAGAGTAGCAGCTCTTATATATTTTTCATTTGTCTGTAAGTCCTGTCCCATCACTGCGGCGTGGATTACATATTTTGCTTTTAATTTTCCTGCAGATGTCGCTACCGCTTCACCAATCGGAATTGGTCCTTTCGCCTTTGCCTCTTTCTCAATCTCAGCTCCACCCTTCGCTTTTATCGCTCCGGCTACGCCTGAGCCCATCCATAAATGATTGTTAGCGGTATTGACGATGGCATCGGTTTCTGAATCGGTGATGTCGCCTTGAATTAGGATTATCTTTTTATCATTGAAATTTTTTTCTATCAGCATATTTCGACTTTTCTTTCATTCTGCGATGCAGCATATCTTGGCTAAACAGGGTTAATTCAAGAATTGTCCATTCAAGTCGTTAAATTTAGATATCGAAGATTACTTTTTGGTTTGGAAGGGCGGAGACAAGCTCCACCCCTAAGCTTTTTTTACCCATGAAATCTCATAATTCTCAATCAAAAGAAATGTACTTCACCCAGACGGTTACATAACCTTTATCATCTCTGATTTTAATCCAGCCAATGGGTTCAACTAGCTCTTCCTTAAGAGGGTCTGCGTCCCAGCGAAAAATTCCAATCTTTATGAATCCATCTTTTTGCTCTATAACTTTAAAGGCTGAGTATTTGTATTCGTCTTCAGAGATGACACTAAAATCAGCGCCATCCTCAGGCTCTTTATAAACTTTTCGCTTCACACTTCCTGTGAAATAGAACACATCCACAAAAAAATCCTCAGATATGCTTAAGCTATCTAAAAATACGCGCAGAATATAAAAATCCCTTCCTACTTCTTCAAGATTAACCCAGGTTTTTAAATTCTTCTTTGGGTCATAGACTATACATAGAAAGGGATCAGATCGGAAGACAATAGGGTATCTGTAGTTCTCTATATAGGGTTCGTGAAAAGAAGGATGGTATCCAAAATTACTAATCGGTATTGTCTCTTTAGGCTTTATGATTTTGTCAAATATAAATTTATTGCCGGATTTCGAATAGGTCTTTAATTCAGTCCCCTTTTTTATTCCCGAAGAGATGGTAAGAATCCCGATAGTTTTCCTCAAAACATCCTTGGAGATCTCCTGATAGAATAAATGGTATTTTTCATAAGGAGCATCTGCTAATAAAGGCTGGAATTGGATCAAAATAATAACACTTATTAGTATGATCCGGATGGTTCTTCTTTTGTTCATAATTTTGTTTCCATCCTGTTTTACCCTAAAGAGCAGGCGCAGTCCGCCAAAGGCGGATGCCCCTACTTTCTTATTCGTCATTCGTCATTCATCATTCGATATTGTTTTTATTCCGTTTTGAACTCTTCTTCCAGTGCTTTTTGTGCCTCGGGTAGAAGATTTTCTTTGATTACGCAGGTGATGGCATGCAAGGAGGTGGAGATGGTGTCCAAATTTATTCCGGCTTTGGAGAGTGCCTTGAAAACTCTACCGGCAATGCCGGGCTGTTCTGAAAAACCATGTCCGGTAATGGAGATCAGGGCTATATTTTCATCGTGAGTGATCTCCTCGGTGCGGACTTTATTCTTCAGGGTGTTTAGAACTCCCAAAAGAGATAAAAGCTCCTTGCGGGAAATCACAAAAGAGATATCTCCCTTCCCCTTTTCAGTCGGGGTGGAGACAACCAGCTCCACGTTAAAGCCCAGCTCCCCCAAAAACCCGAAGATCTCTGCGGCAATCCCGGGCTTGTCCGGAACCGAATGAAAAGTCACCTTTGCCACATCCGAATTGGGTATGACCTTTATGTTATTCATTGTTTCTCCTTTTTTGAAAAGTAGGCTTTTAAAAAATATAACTTAAGAAGAGGGATTTTGCCAGATATTTTTTGATTGAAAAGCGGAAGAGAAGCTTTTTGTAGCGGAAACCTTTCCTACGGATCCGTTTTTCGGACAGGTTTCCATTAAAAGAATTAAATGAAGTCAAAGTATAAGTATTCTCATTATTCGAAAACCATCATCGTCTTTCTCCCTTGAGCTCTTGAACCCTTATTTACGATTTATTTCTTGACAAAAGTTGTAAAGGGTATTAACGTATTACCATTGGTCGATATCTATTTTAGTGATAATGCCTTAAAAGTAGTTGAAAGGCGGATAGATAGATGATAGAAGTTGAGTCTTTAAAAAAAGAAGAGCTTGAAAAGGTCGCAGCAGAGGAGAAAGTATCTCTTGATTTTTTGACCGAGAATATCAACTCTGGAAGAATAGTCATCCTCAAAAACCGACTGCATAAAAATGCAAAGCCAGTGGGAATAGGTAAGGGACTAAGGACTAAGGTCAATGCTAATCTTGGCACCTCGCCTGATTTTGTGGATTTCGACCTGGAATTGAAGAAATTGGAGGTCTCGATTAAATACGGGGCAGATACAGTAATGGACCTTTCCACCGGAGGAGATATAAGGGATTTAAGGATTGAGATTGTAAAAAGGTCCACGATTCCGATTGGAACTGTGCCGATTTATGAGTCTGTGTGCAATCTGACGAAGCAGGGGAAAAGCCCGGAGGAGATGACAAAGGACGACCTTTTCTCAGTCATACGTGACCACCTGGAGACCGGCGTGGATTTCCTCACTGTGCACTGCGGTCTGACTAAAAGAGCCCTTGAGACTATTGACAAGAAGAAAAGATTGACCGGAATTGTCAGCCGGGGAGGTTCGTTTCTTGCCCGCTGGATGAGAAAAAATCAAAAAGAAAATCCCCTGTACGAGTATTATGACGAGCTTTTGGACATGGCTAAGACATATAATGCTACCTTAAGTTTGGGAGATGGCTTAAGGCCTGGCTCGATTGCGGATGCTACTGATAGGATTCAGATCGACGAGCTTTTGGTCTTAGGAGAGCTGGTCCAGAGAGCAAGGGAGAAAGGCGTTTTCGCAATGGTGGAGGGTCCTGGTCACATTCCCATTCAGGAGATAGAAGCCAATGTGCTTTTGGAGAAGAAGCTGTGCGAGGATGCTCCTTTTTACGTGTTGGGACCTCTGGTTATCGATTGCGCTCCAGGTTATGACCATATCGTCTCTGCTATAGGAGGTGCCATTGCTGGTGCCTGTGGGGCTGATTTCCTCTGCTATGTTACTCCAGCCGAACATCTCACCCTGCCGAGTTTAGAGGATGTTAGAGACGGCATTATCGCTTCCAGGATTGCTGCTCATGCGGCTGATATTGCAAAAGGGGTAAAAGGCGCCAGAAATATAGATGATGAGATCTCAAGGGCGCGTAAATCGTTCGAATGGGATAAGATGATGGCTTTAAGCCTGGATCCTGAAAAGACCAGGGAGAAAAGGGGCAGAATCCCTGCAGATTACAGAAAATGTGGTATGTGCGGGGAATTTTGCGCGATGAGGGAAAATCTATAAAAAGGGTTCAAGGATTCAATCCGCCACAGGCGGAAAAGGTTTGAGCAAGAAGATGACGGACGATGGATGACGAATGAATAAAAAGGAAGAAGGAAGACAGAAAAAGGAAAAGTAAAAAACCGTAGCGTCGGGCTTCATGCCCGACGACAAATCGCTAGAATGTAGGGCAGAGCTCAGGTGAATCAAAAGGAGCAATAAAATTTGGAAAGAAGAAAAGTTATCCACAAGATTTGTTCTGAAAAGTCTTTTTTTCTAATCCTTCTATTACTTGCCATTGGGTTTTTCTGCGTAACTTCCTGCTCGAATCAAAAAGATATTACCCTGCGCTATAAAATGGAAAAAAGCTTCTACACATCCGAGAGGATGAGGGGAATTCTATCTATTAATCTCAAGGCGGCTACTCCAGAGGATTTCAAAAAGCTTATCCAATCCTACCAGGAGGTGATAGGATTATCTTCTCTCTTACCTAAAACTTCTTTAGTCCAGGACATATCAGATATAGCATCTTCAGCCCAGCTTCGGATCGGGGAGCTTTATATGTTACAAAAAAATCTTGATTCTGCTAAAGTATCTTTTGAAAAGGTTCTGGAGAATTATCCTTACAGTATTCCCCAGAATAAAACTGCCCTTTTGAGCCTGGGTCAGATCTATGAAAGGAGAAATCAGAAAGAGAAGGCAGTTGGAATCTACCACCGGCTTTTAGAGAATTATCCACCGGTTATAAAGAACAGGTTGCCGGACCTGACCCTCTTTTCTCTTCCCAATCATCTGCTCCAGCTTTTTTCAGCCAAAGAAGAAAAACCTCAAAGGGACACCGAATTCGATTTTGCCCGGAAATATTATCAGAACCTGATCAGCTCCTATCCTAATACTCAGGTTTCTCTTGCTGCCAGTTTAAACTTAGCCCGGTCTTTTCAGCTTCTGGACCTCTGGAAAGAGTCGCTGGACATTCTGGAAAACACAAAAGATTCTACCGGACAGACTCCCGGACCTGTTTTTTTACAGATCGGTAACATCTATTTTGACGAGCTAAAGGATGAAAAAAATGCGCTTATAACTTTCGGTAGAATTCTGGAATCCTCTGCTGATTCTTCCTCCCAGGCTGAGGCTCAGATGAAAATCGGGATGATTTATTTCCAGAAAAAAGATTATTCTAAAGCCAGGGAAGAGCTTTCCAAAGTGAAGAAATTTTTCCCTGGAGTAGGTAGACTGATTGCCACATCCCAGTACTTGATAGCCCAGATCTATCAGAATACCGGCGAGTGGGATCGAGCATTAAATGAGTACGACTGGTTGAAGATCAATTATCCCCTGACATCCGAGGGACTGGAAGCACCTTTGAGGATAGCGGCTTATTATCAAATGGAAGACAAAGGCTTAGCCAAAGAGTATTTTGAAAAAGGTGAAAGACATTATGATGAACTTCTAAATAAATATAAAGATAAACCTTTTGTCCCTTTAATAGAGTTCCAGAAATCCAAGCTTTACTTACTGCAAAAGGACTGGGAAAATGCGGTCTCAACCTTACAAAAGATAGCGGGGAAATATCCGGGAACTGATGCCGGGCTGAACGCCCTTCTGTACCTCTGGAGAATCTATAAGGTAGAGCTGAAGGATGAAACGAAGTCGAATGAGATTTTTGCCCGTATAAAATCTGATTATCCAGGGATAATCTCGGATACTCTGAAGCCCAAATGAGTTAGCCGATACAGATATGAGAACATATCCCTATATTAACAATTAATGCTCAGTTCCCTAACCCTATGGTAATCAACTAAAGATTAGAATGTTTTTGACGAAAGATATACTACACTAGGACATCACAGACAGGAAAAAATGGTCTAAAGGTAACTCGTAGCAAGGAGGTGTAACCAGAGGGAGGAAAATTCATTCAAAAAAAGCGACCCCTGTAGTTCAGGGGAAGCTCTTAGAAGGTAACAGCCAACTTATTGGAGCAGGGATGCTCCGCAGATTTTAGAAGTTAATTTTTCAGATCGTTAGGTCTGGATGAAGATTAAATTTCAAGCGCATTTATCGGGGTAAAGGAGGAAAGTGATGAAAAAGGTTTACTTAACCTTTTGTCTTGCAGTCTTTTCGATTTTTTTACTCTTCTCAATTACCTGGTCCCAGAAAGCTAAAAGCCCGGCTGTAAAATCGGATGTTCTTAGTATAGTAGTGGACCAAAAACCAGGCAGCAGCAACGTGGTGGCTAAGGTGAACCTGTCAAATATGGAGAAGCTTTCAGCCATTGTTTGTCCCCTGAAATATGGTAACGGCAAAACTCCCATCGTCCTGGATTCGGTTAGTTTTGTCAACACCCGGACGGAGAAATTTGCCTTTAAGTATCCGAATATCGATCCCAAGACCCAGAAGGTGAACATAGCCTTAATCAGCACTCTGTCGGCTGCGGATTTTTATCTGCCTAAGGGAGAAGGCGAAGTCGCTCTGCTCTACTTTACTCTTAAGAAGGGAGCAACTGAAGCCAGCGTGACCTTGGATACCGCCTTGTTCCCGCCCGCCAACGTTTTACAGTTGGTTGACCCACAAGCCAAATCGATTTTTCCGGGATTCGATAATTCCAAAGGCAAGATAACGCTTCTGAAATAGACAAGACTTGCATTGCAGATGAACCGTAGGGGCATCTCGCCAGAGGCGGATGCCCCTACAAAAGAATCACTTCAAGCTAAATCAAGAAATTTCTGCTTTTAAAATCGGATTTTCAAACTTAAAACAATCCAGCAGTAAGAGAAAAAGAACTTATTAATCAACAGGCGATTTAATGATATTGTTCACATACTGTAACAAACCTGAGTTTATCGTCTGAACCCCAATTATAAAATCTGTCTTTTATGCCAATTCAAAAATGGAGGTTTATCTACACCGGGCAAGGTGATCCTTATTTTAATATGGCAGTGGATGAAGCCCTGCTCTCTTCAGTTCAAGATGGCTCTTCTCCGATCTTGCGTCTTTACGAATGGAACCCTCCCGGGGTCTCCATAGGTTACTTTCAGGCAGTAAATAAGACAGTTGACATAGATAAGTGCCTCACGAAGGGGGTTAAAGTTGTCCGCAGGATTACCGGGGGGAGAGCAGTTCTACATAACAAAGAAGAACTTACCTATTCCTTTTCTGGTTCCTGCAAGATTTTTCCGGAGTTAGGGAACACCGTCTCTGAGACTTATAAACAGATAAGCGAAGCTCTTCAATTTTCCCTGTCGATTTTAGAAGTTGAGGCTCAGCGGGTTAGACCTTCAGGGAAAGAGATAAATGAAGGAGATCCATCCCGTCAAAAGGAAAAAAAAACTCGCACCAGAGCCTTTTTCAACCCGCCTTGTTTTTCAAGTTTTTCCAGATATGAAATCGGTTACCAGGGTAGAAAACTTGTCGGCAGTGCTCAAAGAAGGTTCGGGGAGATTTTTCTTCAGCACGGTTCCATTCTAATTAAAAAGGGAGTATTAGAATTATCTGATTTTCTCCCAGCGAATTCCTTAATTGAAGGAGTTAAACTCCTGGAGAATTCGACGAGTATAGAGGAGATTAAAGGGAGAAAGATAGAGCGGCATGAAATAATTCGAGCTCTGAGAAAAGGCTTTAGCGAGCTTTTTCAAAAAGTTTTCAAGGAAGATTCATTGACCACGGAAGAATTAAAAACTGCTCATAAGCTAACGATTGACAAATATTCAAAAAATTACTGGAACTTTAAATTCTAAGAAATAACGCAGTTCCAGATCAAACAGGCGTAATATTCTGCGTCAAGTTAACTCCTTGCAACACCAGGTCTTAAGCAACTAAATCCGGTATTTTTGAAAAAAGTCTTTAGTTTATTGCTAAATCAATGTAAAATCAAGTTGAGAAGACTGAGGTTCTGGAAACATGATTGGCGCAATTCCTTGGAAAATAAGGAAATAGAAATTTATCAAAGGAAATTTGTAATTGGAAATATGGGCACGCTTTTTGTCTATATTTTTAACTGGTATTTCCTCCTTCTTTCATATTAAAACCTCCTAGGACCCCTGTTCACCCGTAGGGTGGGCAGGGGTGAAAAATGAAAGAGAAGAAAAGGGGTTTTTTGAGTGTAACTAAATAAGCATTTGGAAAGGAAAAAAGTTAGATAGAACATAAAAAATCTTCTTGACAATTTTGGCTTTATTTTTATATAATGATGCTTTAGTTTTGGATGGGATAAGAAATTGAAACTTTAACCTTAAGGAGGATGGAAATGAGACTTTTTAGTCAGCGTCAAGTTTTCTTTCTTGTTTTTTCTTTAGCCCTTTTCCTGACTTTCTTTAACGCAGCTTATGCTGGAGTAACCGGCAAGATAGCCGGTAAGGTGCTGGAGGACAAAAGTGGCGAAGGGCTGTTCGGAGCCACGATAATGGTTGAAGGAACGTCTATGGGGAATAAAGCCGGTCCGGATGGTTCTTATTATATTATGAACGTCCCCTCAGGAACCTATACCGTGGTAGCTTCGATTATCGGGTATACCTCTACCAGGATGGAAAAAGTTGCGGTCATAGCTGACCAGACCACCGAGATTAACTTCAAGTTGAAAACTCAGGCGGTTACCCTGCAGAAAAGCACTACTGTCACTGCGGAAAGGCCTATAATTGACAAGGGGGTAACTGCCAATTTGAGGACCATAACCAGTGAGGAAGTGAAGTATATGCCGGTTAAGGCAGTTACTGATGTTTTGAAAACTCAGGTAGGTTTTGTAGTCAGGAATCAGGAGCTGCACGTCAGGGGAGGAAGATCCGGAGAAGTCAACTACATAGTGGACGGAGTTGAGACTAAGACCCTTATGGGCGGTCTTGGTCTGGTGACAGGAGGAATGAATATTTCAACTGAGGATATACAAGAGATGGACATTCTTAAAGGTGGATTCGATGCTGAATACGGCAACGTCCAGTCTGCTGCAGTCAACATCATCACCAAAGAGGGCAGCAGCAAAAAAACCGATGTAAGAATAGATTTCCTCACAGACGATTTTGGCTCAAAAAATCTTAACAAGTATTCTTTTAACACCGATCGTCTGGAGTTCTCAATCGGTGGCCCAGAGAAGCTTTTCTCCCAACATCTCTTACCCTCTTTTCTTACCAAAGATATTTTACCGTCTCTGGGGATTGACCTTACGGGTGGTAAATTGACTTACCGGTTTAGCGGAAGCGTTTACAAAAGCGATACCTATATGGACATTAATAAATCTGCCACTCCTCTTACTGCCAAAAAATTCAGGGTGGATGATTTCTTAGGGTTCAATCTTCCGGAGAGGATGAGCAATTTCTATACAGCTCAACTTAAACTCTCTTATAAGATCAGCCCCACTCAAAAGCTGATCTTCTCTTATAACGGAAACTGGGAGAGATACACGCTCTTTTTTGATCCTACTTCGGCCACGCGAGGAGATATTAGCGTCTGGCAGTATAGATATACACCTTCTACCCTCCCACAATTTGAGAGTAATACCAAAACCTTCAGCCTCCTTTTCACCCACAACGTGAGCCGGAGCTCATTTTATGAATTGACCTTGAGCAAATTAAGTTCTGACTTTTTGATGGCGCCTGGGGACCCGAACAAACCAGGAGCTCATTATGACCCGGGCGACTTCATATTCTCAGACCACTGGCAGTTTTATACCGACCTTAATCGCAATGGGAAATGGGATCCAGCAGAACAGTTTGTAGATGTGAATGGCAATGGAAAATATGATAAAGGAGAGCCTTTACAGGACCAGAATGGAAACGGAAAATGGGATTCAGCCGAGCCCTTTTCAGATCCGGACACCCTTGGATACTTTGACCCCTCAAGGACACGCATGGCTTTAGTAGATGAAGTTGAGCCTTATCTGGATGGGGATGTGCTCAGAGGAGAACCCTTTGAAGACGTGAACAACAATGACGTTTATGAGGAGGGGATAGATGTCTTTAATCCACTTACTGATGATTTGAACAGAAATGGCATATATGACGGTCCAACTTCTGACCCCTGTCCAGGTTTGCAGCATTGTCCTACTGCGATACCTTATATAGATCGCAACAAAAATGAGGAGTACGATAAATCCAATGGAAGATGGGATCCCGGGGAATCTTATACCGATAAGAACGGGAACGGCAGATATGATGGAGTGGATGGGTTCTGGGACCGGGGGTATGAGAGAAGAACCTATTATCAACATAGAACTGAAGACCGTTTAACCCTGGATTTCAAATTCACCAGCCAGGTGACTAAACAGCATCAGATAAAGACCGGTTTCAGAGTTCAGAAACAAAAACTAACTATGGCGGATATACGCTACCCTTATTATGTATATAGTGGTATCCCGGATGGAGGTCCCTGGCCGGATCACGGAATTTTCAGAGATTTCTATACTCGCAAACCTGTATTAGGCGCAGCCTTTCTCTCGGATAACATAGAGTATGGAGAGATGATTGCCAAGTTAGGAGCCCGCGTGGATTTCTATATTCAGCCGAATGACGTAGTATATATGGCCGAAGCAGAGAGGACGAAATTGAGCACAGATTTAAAACAACCTATCGAGATAATAAGGTATAGGAACAAAGTCTCTCCCCGAATCGGGGTTTCTTACCCCATACTGGAAAAAGCCAAGGTCTATTTTAATTACGGACATTTCTATCAATTGCCGGAATTGCGCTATATGTATGCTCGTCCTACTCAGGGTTCTTCCGGTATCCAGATTTACGGAAACCCTAATGTGGATTTCACCAAGAGCATAGCCTATGAATTCGGCATCCAGTATGCTATCTCAGAAAATTATAAATTGGATGTCTCAGGATTCTACAAAGATTATTTTGGTCTAATCAACACTCAGCAGTACAAAAGAGGTCCAGCCACCTGGGAATTCTATGATAATACCGACTATGGTAGAAGCCGTGGCTTGGAAGCTGAGTTAGAGAAGAGGTCTGGCGGTTACATTGGGGGAAGAGTTAATTATCAATATGCCTTTGCTTATGGAAAAAGTTCGGTTGACGTATCGAACTATTATGCCCGGGCTCAATCCGGCGAGATACCGATTCAGGAATATCCATTAGACTGGGATGTCAGACACCAGCTGACCTTAAACCTGGATTTCAGGATTCCCAAGAACGACCATCCGAAAATCTTCGGGCTTAGAGTTCCGGACAACTGGGGAGTAAATATCATCTGGCAGTACGGCAGCGGTTTTCCCTTTACCCCGGATGTATCCTATCCAGGTCTGATAAGCACCTTGCGCCGCAACGAAAACCCTATTCCCAGTTCGAAAAGGATTCCAGCTAACAGCTCAGTTGATTTAAGGTTCAATAAGGATTTCGATTTCTGGAAGTTCAGTTATTCCTTCACCATCTGGGTAAATAACTTGTTGGACAGAAGAAATGTCTATAGTGTTTCTGGAAAAACCGGCAGACCTGATACCAATCAAAATGCATATCGGGATTCCTTGGGTGATTATGTGACCTTACCTGGTTCAGATATTGATAAAAACCCTTACAACTTTGGTGCACCAAGGAATGTTAGGTTAGGACTGACGGTTAATTTCTAATAATAATATGAAAAGAATCTTAGCGGCATGTTCCTAAGGACTGGAGGTTTTGCATGCGTGGAAAAAGTTATTATGTGTTTGTAACTTCAATTTTTGTCGTCTTTTTAGTTCTTTTTATCGGTTCATCTTTTGCTTTAGCCAGAACCAGAACTCAGAGAGAAGCTTCAGAACCCGCCTTCTCTGTTCAAAAACCGCTGGCTGGCGAAGCCTGCGTTCAGCAGAGGACTCTCCGGGTGGCAAAATATTGTTTCACTTTAACCAACTGGGGTTTTATTGGAAGTGAGACCAGGGGACAAGATGAGACTCCTGGAGGATGCTTTATGAAGGATCCTAATGCAGTAGTGCCCGCTCCTTCATTTGAGTTTCCTTGCGGTTCAGACCTGGAATATCTTTTCCAGGGAGCATTATGGGTGGGTGCAGTGGTGGAAGGTGAGACCCTGGTTAGCGTGGGAGCAGATGGCTGGTTATGGGTTAATGAGATGTTTCCGGAGGCAGATCCAGAGGGCTGTATAAAGGAGAAAAGCATTCGTCCTTCCACACCCAACTGTAACCCACCGGACACCTCAGGAGCGATTTCAGAGCAGGACATAATAGCTATCTATTCAGATAAAGATAGCATAAGCCCCAGTCCGGATGATTATGATAGAAGGCCGCATAGACCCATAGGTATTCAGATTGAGCAGAGAAGCTATAGCTGGAGTTATGATTATGCGGAGGATTTCGCTTTAATCGATTTCACCATAAAAAACATCGGGAATAAGGATGTCAAAGGAATCTGGATGGGGCTTTATGTGGATGCTGATGTAGGCTGGACAGGTAACGCCAATGCTTTTAGAGATGACATCACCGGTTTTCGAGCCACCTACCCATCGGCTTTATGGGGGGACACCCTGCAATATCAGGACACCATCCAGATAGGCTGGATAACGGATGATAATGGTGATTTAGGTTCGGGAGGGGTTGTTACAGATAACAGTGTGCCCAGTGTGACAGGAGTAAGGGTTGTTCGAGCACCAACCGAAAATATTTCCTTCAACTACTGGATGTCAGAGGGGAACGATCCGGTGAATTTAGACTGGGGGCCTCAGAAGCAGGATAATTGGGATCTCTGGATTAAGAATTATGGAAGCTGGTGCGAAGGTGGTAAAGGCACACCCTGTGGAGACCGGGCAAAATATTTCACCATGT
>Ga0209642_10000565_pt1 | contig 23823 bp, 24 predicted proteins | sample RifCSP19_2_FD_184025 | JGI IMG/M metagenome (GOLD analysis project Ga0209642, IMG submission 184025) | Soil microbial communities from Rifle, Colorado - Rifle CSP2_sed 19_2 (SPAdes) (version 2) | ecosystem: Environmental > Terrestrial > Deep subsurface > Rock core/Sediment | place: Rifle... | reverse complement strand
AGAGCGGATGGAACAGGCGGCGACCGCACCCGTCCCGTGACCGAGGCCGGGCCATCGCACCATGGCAGATTACCCCGCCCTCTTCTCCCCCTTCGTGGCTGGCCTCCGCAAGACCCGAGAAGCGATTGCTGATCGCATGACTCGGCTGCTCGGACGTCCCCGTATAGACCAGAATCTCCTGGAGGAGCTCGAGGAGACCTTGATCACCGCGGACCTCGGGATGCCCACGGTCCGGCGCCTCCTGGACGCCATCCCCGCGTCAATGATCGATCCTGCGGAGCTTCTCCGCTTCCTGGAGCAGCAGGTTGCGACCCTCCTCTCGGTCCCCGAGACATCCACCACCTTGGGCCGTCCTCATGTCGTGTTGACGGCAGGGGTGAACGGGGTGGGGAAGACCACGACCCTTGGTAAGCTCGCACATCGGGCGACCCGTGAGGGGCAGCGGGTCCTGCTGGCGGCGGGTGACACCTTCCGGGCGGCCGCCATCGAGCAGCTCCACATCTGGGGGAAAAGGGCCGGCGCAGAGGTCATCGCCCATCAGCCGGGGGGCGATCCAGCCGCCGTGGTCTTTGATGCCCTCCAGGCGGCCCAGGCGCGGGGTGTGGATCTCTTGCTGATCGATACCGCCGGCCGGCTCCACACCAAAAAGAACCTGATGGAGGAACTCAAGAAGATCCAGCGGATCGTTGCGAAAAATCTTCCCGGGGCCCCCCATGAGACCCTGCTGGTCCTGGACGCCACGACCGGGCTCAACGCCACCGTCCAGGCACGAGAGTTCCATCAGGCCATCGGCATTACGGGGCTCATTCTCGCCAAACTGGACGGCACGGCGAAAGGTGGAGCGGTGGTAGGAATTGTCACCGAACTGCAGATTCCGGTCCGGTATGTGGGGCTCGGGGAAGGGATTACGGATCTGCAGCCCTTCTCTCCCTCGGCCTTCGCCGCCGCCCTCTTCACGGTAGACATCTGATCCGCATCCTGTCGGCTTCGACGGCAATTGACCTTGACACCCTCCACCCCCGGTGTTAGCTTGGGCAAAAGTTCCTTAAAAATCTGCCTGTTACGGGACGGCGATGGCCGAAGTACATCAAAGATACATGGAGCGCGCCCTCGCGCTCGCCTCGCGGGGAAGGGGACGGACGAGCCCAAATCCCATGGTCGGGTCCGTCCTGGTGCGCAACCACATGATCATCGGGGAAGGGTTCCATGCTGCTCTCGGGAGTGACCATGCCGAGGTGGTCGCCCTCAAGGCAGCCGGAGCATCGGCCACGGGAGCGACGTGCTGTGTCACCCTCGAGCCGTGTGCCCATTACGGGAGGACTCCTCCTTGCGCCGACGCCCTGATTCAGGCCGGAGTGGTAAAGGTGGTCGCCGCCACGTACGACCCTAACCCGGCCGTAGCAGGCCGTGGCATGCAGAGACTTCGAGAGGCCGGGATCCCGGTCGAGGTGGGCCTGCTCGAGGAAGAGGCCGTTCGACTGAATGAGGCGTACTTCAAATACATTCGGACCGGGGAACCTCTGGTCATCCTCAAGGCCGCGATGAGCCTGGACGGCAAGCTCGCCACGCGGACCGGTGACTCTCAATGGATCACCGGCGAACAGGCCAGGCGTCGGGTCCACGAGCTCCGCAACGTGGTGGATGCGGTCGTTGTCGGCATCGGGACGGTCCTGCGAGATGACCCGATGCTCACGACCCGGTTGGGTGGGCAGGAGGGGCGCGATCCTTTGCGGGTAATCGTCGACAGCCGGGGCCGCCTCCCCGTCACGGCACGCCTCTTGCGGAGTGGGTCACGTCCAGTGCTCGTGGCCACCTCCCCCCGGATCTCCCGGGCTCGCCTCCGCACACTCGAAGAGCACGGGGCAGAGGTCACGGTGCTCCCACCCGGCGAAGGGGGGGTGTCCCTCCCCGCCTTGCTCCGTGAGTTAGGACGTCGCGAGATCACTTCGGTCATGATCGAGGGAGGGGGAAGATTGGCCACCTCCGCGCTTGAGGCAGGGATCGTGGACAAGCTGATGCTGATGCTTGCGCCTATCCTGGTTGGTGGCAAGAGGGCCCCGATGCTCCTGCAAGGGGAAGGGGTGGAGAAGCTCGCGGAGGCCCTGCGCGTCAGGCACCTGACTGTGGAGCGCATCGGGGATGATTGCATCCTCGAGGGCTACCTGAGCGCCCCAGCCTCCCCGTGGGTGCCATAGCGAGATGTTTACCGGCATCGTGGAGACTCAGGGAAGAGTGGTCGCCCTCACGCGCGATGAGGCCGGCGCGCGCCTCACCATCGAGACGGACACGCAATTGATGGATCTCACCGTTGGACAGAGCATTGCCGTGAACGGCGTCTGTCTCACGGTCGTGCGTGGCGACGGGACCATCTTCACCGCGGACCTCTCCTCCGAGACCCTGGCGCGGACCACGCTCGGTGATCTCAAGCCGCAAGATCGGGTCAATCTGGAGCGGCCGCTCAAGGTAGGGGACCGCCTGGGAGGGCATTTCGTGACCGGGCATGTGGACGGGGTCGGCCAAATCATCCGGCGGCAGCCGGCGGGGGAGTCCACGTGGATATGGATCGGCTTTGCCCCTCCCCTGGGTATTTACCTGGCGCCCAAAGGCTCGATCGCCGTCGACGGGGTGAGTCTCACCCTCGTCGAGGTCTTGCGCGAGACCTTTTCTGTGTGCCTTGTCCCCCACACGCTGGCGATAACGACCCTCGGGTGGAAGGGACCGGGCAGTTTCGTCAATATAGAGGTGGATCTGTTAAGTCGCTATCTCGAACGGCTGCTCTCCAGCCAGATCATGCGGGACCGATCTCCCCTGACCACCCAACTCCTCCGCGAGCAGGGGTTCGCGTAGATCGGGACGGGAGACATCTATGGCCTTTGACAGCATCGAAAGCGCCATCAAAGAGATCCGAGAGGGGCGGATCGTGATTGTCGTCGATGACGAGGACCGGGAAAACGAAGGGGACCTGACGATGGCCGCCGAGCGCGTCACCCCGGAGGCCATTAACTTCATGGCCAGAGAAGGGCGCGGCCTCATCTGTGTCTCCCTGCCGGGTGGGCGCCTCGACGAGCTGGAGATCCCCCTGATGGTCTCGGAGAATACCTCGCTCTACGAAACCGCCTTCTGCGTCTCCGTCGAGGCCCGGCGGGGCATCACCAGCGGAGTCTCAGCCCAGGACAGGGCCACGACCATCCGGGCCCTCGTGGACCCGAAGACGAGACCAGAGGACCTGGCCGTGCCCGGCCACATCTTTCCTCTTCGGGCACGCGAAGGAGGCGTCCTCGCCCGGGCTGGCCAGACTGAAGCGGCGCTGGATCTGAGCCGGCTCGCGGGACTCTACCCCGCCGGGGTGATTTGCGAGATCATGAACGAGGACGGGAGCATGGCCCGGGTCCCCCAGCTCTTTGAGTTTGCCAGGCGTCACGGTCTTCGCACGATCACCGTGCAGGACCTGATTACGTTCCGGATGCGGCGCGAAAAGCTGGTCCGTCGGGCTGCGGCGGCCACCGTCCCCACGCGTCACGGGACCTTCCGAGCCCTCCTGTACCAGAGCCTGGTCGGCAACGATCAACACCTGGCCCTGACCCTGGGGCACATCACCCCGGCCGATGAGGTGCTGGTCCGAGTGCATTCCGAATGCCTGACCGGCGATGTCTTTGGCTCTTTGCGCTGTGATTGCGGCCCACAGATGGATCGGGCCCTTGCCCTGATTGCCGCGGAAGGCGGAGGCGTGTTCCTCTACATGCGCCAGGAGGGGCGGGGTATCGGGCTCGCCGACAAGTTCCGGGCCTATGAACTGCAGGACGAGGGGTATGACACGGTGGAGGCGAACGAGAAGCTGGGCTTCAAGGCGGATCTCCGCGATTACGGGATCGGCGCTCAGGTCCTAGTCGATCTCGGGGTGAGCAAGATGCGCCTCCTCACCAACAATCCCGGCAAGATCGTGGGCCTCGAGGGATACGGGCTTCGCATCGTGGAGCGCGTCCCCCTGGAAGTCCAGCCGGTTCCGGAAAACCGAGACTACCTGGCAGCCAAGCAGGAGAAGCTGGGTCACCTGCTCCACCGAATCAGCGGGGGACACGGTTAGGGTACGGAGGAATCATGTCACGGAATTTCGAAGGACACCTGTCGGCCCAGGGATTTTTCTTCGCCATCGTCATCAGCCGTTTCAACGAATTCATCACGACCAAGCTCCTCGAGGGGGCCTTGGATGCCCTCATGCGTCACGGGGCGGATCCGGATAAGATCGATGTGGTCAAGGTGCCCGGTGCCTTTGAGATCCCGGTGACTGCGGAGCGTCTGGCCTCGATGCACCGGTACGATGCGGTCATCTGCCTGGGGGCGGTCATCCGGGGTGCCACGCGGCACTTCGACTATGTCGCGGGCGAGGCCGCCAGGGGTGTCGCGGCCACCGCGCTGAAAACCGGTGTGCCGACCATCTTCGGGGTCATCACCGCCGATACCATTGAGCAGGCAATCGAGCGGGCAGGCGCCAAGCTCGGCAACAGGGGATTCGAGGCGGCCCTGGCCGCCATCGAGATGGCCCATCTCTTCGCTCAACTCGACAAGGAGCAGGGTGAAGGCCGCGGGCGAAGGGGATCAGATGGGTAAGCGGCGAAGCGCGCGCGAGGCTGCTCTGAGCATCCTCTACCAACTTGAGTTCCGGTCCGAGAATTATCCGGAGGTCTTTCGTGCCTACTGGGCGGATCATCCCTGCCCGCCCGAGGTCCAAGCTTTCGCCGAGGAGCTCGTCGCGGGGACCGTCGCGCATCGCGAAGAGATCGACAGTCTTATTGCCAGCCACACCGAGCATTGGCACTTCTCACGCATCGCCCTGGTGGACCGCAACATCCTCCGTGTGGCAACGTACGAGCTCCTCTTCCGCAAGGAAATCCCGGAAAAGGTCATCCTCAACGAGGCTATCGAGATCGCCAAGCAGTATGGCGGCGAGGATTCCAGCCGGTTCGTCAACGGGATCCTGGATCGGATCCGCGCCATCACCCGCCCTCCTCTCTTGGAAGCAGCCGAACGATGACCCCTCCACCCGTTGACCCCGTCGAAGAGGTTCGCGGCGAGGTGCTGGTGCTGTTCCATTACGAGGATGTCCCCGTGCCCAGGCACACCCTCGGGAAGGTCGACTGGTATCTCGCGGGGGCCGTGTCTCGGCTCGCGGTGGACGGGAAGTTTACGGGTGGCGTGGGGAGCGCCGCCCTCTTCCACCCCTCTGGCAAGTTTCAGGTCGAAAAGATCCTGGTCCTCGGGCTCGGGCCGCGGGCAAGGGTCAACGCTTTGACGCTTCAGTCGGCCGCGAGCCACCTCCAGAGCCTCCTCCACGATCTGCACGCCCGAGACGTCCGCATCGTCGTGCCCGACTCACCGGACACGAGGGTTCACGAGGTGATCGATCTCTTCTCGGCCACCCTGCGAACCTTAGGCGAACAGTCGGCCGCCCCTCCGACGATCACCTTCCTCGCCTATGAGGACGAGGGTCGGCCGGGATTATGGGGACAGGCCCGGTGAAAATACGACGGTCGAACGGGGTTCGCCGAGAAGCCGGACCGCGGAATTGATCCAGGGGGGGAAGGGGATTCGGGCTGCCTACCCGTCGTAACGGCGGAAGGCTGTCGTGGCGTTCGTTCCCCCGAAGCCGAAGGAGTTGTTGAGGGCAACCCGGATCGGAAGCTCCCGTGCCTTATTCGGAACGTAGTCCAGGTCGCAGTCGGGGTCGGGGTATTCGTAGTTGATCGTCGGGGGGAGGATCCCATGCGTCAGCGACAACACCGTCGCCGCCGCCTCAATCGCCCCGGCGGCCCCCAGCGTATGCCCGATCATCGATTTGATGGAGCTGACCGCCAGCCGATACGCGTGCTCCCCGAAGACGGTTTTGATCGCCAATGTCTCATTGGCGTCATTGTAGGGCGTGGAGGTCCCGTGGGCATTGATATAGTCCACCGCCTCCGGGACAAGGCCGGCATCCCGGAGGGCTCCCTGCATGGACTGTGCTGCCCCCTCTCCTCCGGGAGCCGGAGCGGTGACGTGATAGGCATCCGCGCTCATCGCGTATCCGATCACCTCCGCATAGATCGTCGCCCCGCGGTCTAGGGCGTGGTCTAACGCCTCCACGATGAGCACCGCGGCACCCTCGCCCATGACAAAGCCGTCCCGCTCTTTATCGAAGGGACGACTGGCCCGTTCCGGTTCGTTGTTCCGGGTCGAGAGAGCCTTGCAGCTACTAAACCCGGCAACGCACAAGGGGGCGATCACTGCCTCAGTCCCCCCGGCCAGCATGATGTCCGCTTCCCCCCGCTGGATGATGCGGAAGGAATCCCCAATGGCGTGATTGCCCGTGGCACAGGCCGTGGAGACGCAGGAGTTGGGGCCTTTGGCCCCGACCTGCATGGAGATGCGCCCTGAGGCCATGTTGGTAATGATGCCGGGGATGAAGAACGGACTCACCCGGCCCGGCCCCTTCTCCAAAAGGATCCGGTGCTGTTCCACGAGCATAGGGATCCCGCCCATGCCCGTCCCCACCAGCACCCCGACCCGATCTGGTCTCTCGTCGCTCACCTTCAGCTGGCTATCCTCGACCGCCATCATGGCCGCTGCCACCGCGTACTGGACGAAGAGATCCATCTTACGGACCTCTTTCTTCTCGATCCACTGCAGGGGATCAAAGTCCTTCACCTCCGCCGCGATCTGACAGTCGTGATCGGTCGGGTCAAAGGTCGTGATCCGCCCCACCCCCGAGGTGCCGCTCACGAGGGCCTTCCAAAAGCGATCGACGCCGATGCCGATGGGAGAAACCACTCCCACCCCCGTCACCACCACACGCCTCATGACATCTCCCCGCAAGCTGGGCTGCCCCCTGGCTTAGATGCGATCCTTGATATACTGTACGGCATCCTTGACGTGAACGATCTTTTCCGCATCCTCGTCCGGGATCTCAATCCCAAATTCCTCTTCTAGGACCATGATCAGTTCTACGGTATCCAGCGAGTCAGCCCCCAGATCCTCAACGAAGGAGGCATCAGGGGTCACCTCCGCTCCATCAACGCCGAGTTGCTCTACAATGATCTTCTTGACCTTCTCCGCGACATCCACAGTCCCGCTCACCTCCCCACCTCCAGCGAAAACGAGCGCGCCCGGTGCGTTACATCCACAAGCCCCCGTTGATATGGACGACTTGACCCGTGATGTACGCCGCGCGATCCGAGGCCAGGAAAACAACCAGCTCCGCCACCTCCTCGGGCAAGCCGAATCGCCCCAGAGGAATCTTGGAACGGATCTCTTCCTGGCGCCCCGGGTCCAAGGCGTGCGTCATATCGGTTTCAATGAATCCGGGGGCGACGGCGTTGACGGTGATTCCCCGAGAGGCCACCTCCTTGGCGGTCGCCTTGGTCAGACCGATGATCCCCGCCTTGGCGGCGACGTAGTTGGCCTGCCCGGCATTTCCCATGACCCCCACCACCGAGGTGAGATTGATGATGCGTCCCCCCCGTCGCTTCAACATGGGTCGGAGGGCAGCCCGCGTACAATGAAAGACCCCCTTCAGATTGACGCCCAGCACCGCCTCCCATTCCTCATCCTTCATCCGCAGCAGAAGGTTGTCCCGGGTGATTCCGGCATTGTTCACCAGGATGTCCACCGACCCGAACCGCTCAAGACAGCCTTCGATCACCTGCTCGACCTGAGGCGCCTGGGCCACATCGGCCTGGATTGCCAAGACCTGAGCCCCTGACGCCTCAAGTTCTGCTGCAGCCTTCTCCAGGGCAACGCGATCCCGGGCACACAGCGTCACCGCTGCGCCCTCCCGCGCCAATGCACAGGCCACCGCTCGACCGATCCCCCGCGATCCCCCCGTGACAACGGCCACCTTTCCGTGCAAGGTCATGCCAGTGCTGCCGCCGCCAGCGTCTCTTCCAAGCTCTCCCGGTCCTCGATGTGGTAGACCTGCACCGTTTCATCGATCCGCTTGATCAGGCCCGAGAGGACCTTGCCAGGACCGAGCTCGATAAAGGTCTCGACCCCTTCTCCCATCAGGCGGCGGACGACCTCGACCCAACGCACGGGACTGTCCAGTTGCTCGATCAGGCTCTGGGTGAGCTCACCCGCGGTCCGTTTGGGCTGCGCGTCACGCCCGGCGATGAATGGAATACGAGGGTCACGGATATCCAGGCCGCCCAGGACGGTCGCGAATGCCATCGCAATTGGCCGCATGAGGCTCGAGTGAAACGGGGCGCTCACGGGGAGGAGGAGGACCCGCTTTGCCCCTCTAGCTCGCGCCGTCGCGCCTACCCGATCTACCGCAGCGGTATGCCCGGCGACCACCGTCTGCATGGGCGCATTCAAGTTCGCCACTTCCACCACATCCCCCTGCGCAACCTCCCGGCATATCTCTGCAACCACGTCAGGACCGAGACCAATGACGGCCGCCATGGCGCCGGCCCCGACGGCGACCGCCTCCTGCATCAACTCGCCGCGGCGCCGGACCGCCCGCAGCGCATCTTCAAAGCTCAAAGAGCCCGCAGCGACGAGGGCCGTGTATTCCCCCAGGCTGTGCCCGGCCACAAAGTCTGGACGCGCCCCATGCTCGTGCATTACCGCCCACGCCATGGCACCCACCGTGAGTACTGCCGGCTGGGTGTTCGCCGTCAGGCTCAGGGTCTCCTCCGGGCCCTTGAAGCACAGCGTCTGCAGATCGACCCCGAGAACCTCACTCCCCGCCGCCATAAGGGCCCGCGCGGCCGGAAAGCTCTCCGCCAAGTCGCGACCCATGCTAACATACTGGGACCCTTGGCCGGGAAAAACGAATGCTGTCCTTCGTCCCATCAACTCCGTCCGGCCGAGCCTCCCCTGCGTTACCGGCCTGGGTCTCCCTCACCACCGGATCGCGGCCGATCCCCAGGTAAGACCCCCTCCAAACGCCACCAGGAGGACCAGGTTTCCGTCGTGAACCTTTCCCGTCCGGACCGCCTCATCGAGGGCCAACGGGACGGAGGCGGCCGAGGTATTGCCGTGCCGAGCGATGTTCGCGATGACCTTCTCTGGACGAAGGGAAAGCCGATGGGTGAGGGCCTGAATGATCCGGGCGTTGGCCTGGTGAGGAACGACGAGGTCGACGTCGGCGATTTCGAGATGGTTGTGCTTCAAAGCCGCGATGCACGCATCCTCCATCGCCCGGACGGCCGTCCGGAAGACCTCATTGCCGTTCGGCATCTTGATCGTGTTGAGACGCTGCTCGAGGAGTTCTGGTGTGATCGGGTGCCGCGATCCTCCCCCCGGCGCCATAAGGAGTCCCCACTGCGATCCGTCGGAGTACAGGTGGGTTGAGAGCACTCCCCGCTCCCCCCGCTGACCCTGCAGGACGACCGCCCCCGCCCCGTCGCCAAAAAGGACACACGTGTTTCGGTCGCTCCAATCCGTGAGGAGAGAGAGGGTCTCGGACCCAACCAGCAGCACGGTGCGATACATCCCGGTGCGGATGAAGCTATCGGCCACGGCAAGACCATAGATGAATCCTGAGCACGCCGCCGAGACGTCCAGCGCCGCAGCGCGTCGGGCCCCCAGGCCATCCTGCAGCAGACAGGCCGTGGCCGGGAAGGGCATGGCCGGGGTGATGGTCGCCACCAGGATGAGGTCGAGATCCATGGGGTCGAGCGCGGCAGCCTCCAGCGCCTTCTCGGCTGCCTCCTCCGCCAGGGTGGCGGTATCCTCCCCGGCGCTGCAGACCCGGCGTTCTGAGATTCCGGTCCGGGACGTAATCCACTCGTCGCTCGTGTCCACCAGCGCTTCCAGGTCCGCGTTGCGCACGATCCGGGTCGGCACCGCTGACCCCGTACCGAGAATTCGGCTGCGCTCCATGACACCTCCCCTAGTTCTGGGCAATCCCTTCCCGGATGCTCTCGAGCATCCGGTTCTTGACGCACTCTCCCGCCACGCGCACGCCGTTCTTGATAGCCTTGGCCGTGGATCGCCCGTGACTGATGATCACCACCCCGTTGACACCCAGGAGCGGGGCCCCGCCGTACTCGGTGTAATCGATCCGCCGCCGGAAACGCTCCAGCAATCCGCGCAGCAGGAACAGCCCCGCCTTCCCGAGCAGGTCCCGGCTCAGCTCGCTCTTGAAGAGTGTGATCAACATCTCGGCCGCACTCTCCCCCATCTTGAGCGCGACATTCCCGGTGAACCCGTCGCAGACTATCACATCGGCCTTCCCGTTGAAGACATCGGCCCCCTCCACATTACCGATAAACTCCACCTCGGGGACATCCTCTAGGGACCGGAAGGCCTCTTTGGTCAACTCGTTCCCCTTGGTCTCTTCCTCTCCGATGCTCAGGAGGCCGACGCGAGGATTGGTCCTTCCGAGCATCTTCCTGGCGTAGACCGTTCCCATGATGGCGAACTGTACCAGATGGCGGGGCTTGCAATCCACGTTCGCCCCCACGTCGAGGAGGATCGCATGCCCGGCCAGCGTGGGAATCTGAGCAGCAATGGCGGGCCGCTCCACGCCAGCCAGAGGACCAAGAACGACCAGGCCGGTCGCCATGACCGCCCCGGTGTTTCCGGCGCTCACCATGGCCTCCGCCTCGCCCTCTCTGACCAGGTCTATCGCTACCCGGATGGATGAATCCTTCTTTTTCCGGAGCGCCACCGAAGGGGATTCCTGCATCCCGACCACCTCCGGTGCATGCCGGATGCGGATGTCCACCCCGCGTGTGTCGAATCGGGAGAGTTCCCGGGCGACCTCGTCTTCGATCCCGACGAGGACAACCGAAAGCCCGAACTCCCGTGCCGCCGCGACTGCTCCATCGACGGTCACGGCGACTCCGCCATCCCCACCCATGGCATCAAGGGCTACGGTCACTCGACCCCGGTGGGACAGCCACAAGGGCGTGTGTTCCATCCTGCCTCGCCGTCCGGGAACGGTGACGGCTCCTTTCCTATGTCTCTTCCCGCTTGATCACTTCGCGGCCGCGGTAGTGGCCACAGTTAGGACAGACCCGATGGGGAAGCATCCGCTCCCGGCAGTGAGGGCAGACCCCGACCGCAGGCAGGGAAAGGGCATCGTGTGCCCGCCGTTTCCGGGTCCGTGCGTTCGAATGGCGACGCTTGGGGAGCGGCATGATCCTCTCTCGCTAGCGCAGTGGTTCCAAGCTTCTCCACCGGGGATCGATGGCGGTGGAGGAACACGGGCAGGTCTCCCGGTTCAGGTTGATGCCGCACTGGGGACACAGCCCCCGACATTCGTCGTGGCAGAGAGCTTGCACAGGCAGTGTGAGCAGAACATTTTCCCGCACAAGCCCTTCCACGTTGATTCGCGAGCCGTCGAGAAAGTCCACATCGAGTTCCCCGTGCCCCAGCTCGCGCTCCTCCCCCACCTCCGCCCCGAGAGGACCGCGATACTGTACCTCAAACCCCTCACGGATCGGGAGAGTAAACAGCTCGAAGCACCGACTGCAATGGAGCTGAAGGTCAGAGGAGATCTGCCCCCGCACAAGGACCCCGGTTGGGTTCCGGCAGAAATGCAGCGCGGCCTCGACCGGCCGGAGAAGACGAACCCACTCCCCTGAGGGGTCCAGAAAGTCCTCGGTCCCGCGAAACTGGACGTCCAGACCCTCTGCGGGGATCTGGGCGATGTCGACGAACATCCAGCTTCACCCCATAAGTCGGCGAATTATACTGGCGGGACCTACACATGTCAAGCGAAAAACGGCCCAATTAGACGGATAAACCCGCGACGCAACAGCATTCCATGCGCCGAAGCGGTTCCGGAAGCAGAAGCACTATCCACCCCCGCGACGATCGACGCGATCGTAATCGAAGGTCTCAGCCCCACGGAAAAAATAGGAGACCTCGAAGCCCGCTGACTCTCGCGAATCGGAACCGTGGACTGCATTCTGTTCAATGCTCGTCCCCAGATCTCGGCGAATCGTCCCCGGGGATGCCCGAGCGGGGTCCGTCGCTCCCATGATGGTGCGGACGGTCGAGATGGCCGCCTCACCCTCCAAGACGAGGACCGCCACGGGTCCTGAAGCCATGAAGGTGGTCAAACTGTCAAAAAAGGGGCGTGCCCGGTGGACATGGTAGAACTCCTCTGCCTGCCTTTTGTTCAGGTGTACCATCTTGAGGGCCGAGATCCGGAGTCCCGCTTCCTCGAACCGGCGCATGATTTCGCCGATCTTCCCGCGGGCGACCGCATCCGGTTTGACGATGGCCAGTGTCCGTTCCATGGACGCCCCCTGTTTCGAAAGAAAAACCACCTGGCAAGCAGGTGGCCTTATCTCGGGGGCCCCGTGACACACGGAAGAGCCCCCTGGAATTCCTTGCGTAGCTAACAGGCCCGGAGAACCCTTTCGACCACGGCTCCCATCTCAGCCGGAGACCGACAGACGTGCATCCCCGCCGTCTCCATAGCCTTCACCTTCTCTGCCGCCGTTCCCTTGCCGCCGGCGATGATCGCCCCCGCATGTCCCATCCGCCGGCCGGGCGGGGCCGTCATCCCCGCCACATGCCCGATCACCGGTTTCTGCATGTGGGCCTTGACGAAGGCCGCCGCCTCCTCCTCGGCCGTTCCCCCAATCTCCCCGATCAGCATGACCGCGCGCGTCTCGGGGTCATCGTTAAACAGTCGGAGCGCGTCCACGAAGCTGGTGCCGGCCACGGGATCGCCGCCGATCCCCACGCATGTCGACTGGCCGATTGCGCGCCCCGTGAGCTGATGGACTACCTCGTAGGTGAGCGTGCCGCTCCGGGAGACGACCCCGACCGGTCCCTCGCGATGAATGTGGCCTGGCATGATCCCGACCTTGGCCTGCCCGGGGGTGATCACGCCGGGGCAATTCGGGCCGATCAGTCGGCTCCCGGTCGAGGCGAGGAACTCCCGCACCCGAACCATGTCGGTGGCGGGAACGCCCTCCGTGATGCAGACGATAACGGGGATGCCCGTAGCGGCTGCTTCCATGATCGCGTCGGCAGCCGCGGAAGGCGGCACGAAAATTAGGGAGCAATTCGCCCCTTCCTGCGCCGCCGCCTCGACGACCGTATTCCAGACGGGAAACCCGTCATGGGTGGTCCCCCCCTTTCCCGGGGTGACACCCCCGACGACGGTGGTACCGTACTCCTTGCACCGCGCCGCGTGGAACGCCCCCTCTCGGCCGGTGATCCCCTGCACGACGACCCGCGTCGACTTGTCAACCAGTATACTCATGTTCGTTCATGGTGAATGGTTCATGGTTCATCGAACTGGACCGAATCCAAATTCTGACCATGAACTCTGAACTATGAACTCTGAACCCGTCTGGCAAGCGCGACGGCTTTCCGCGCCCCATCGGCCATGTCCTCCGCCGTAACGAGGCTGAGCCCTGACTCCGCCAGCATCTTTTTGCCTAGCTCGACGTTGGTGCCCTCCATCCGCACCACAACCGGCAGCCGCAACCCGAGTTTCTTCACGGCAGCAATCATCCCCTCAGCCAGGCGGTCACAGCGGAGAATGCCGCCGAAGATGTTGATGAAGACCGCTTTCACGCTCGGGTCAGACGACAGGATACGGAAGGCGTTTTCGATCTGCTCGGCGGAGGCCCCGCCGCCGACATCGAGGAAATTGGCCGGTTCCCCACCGGCCAGCTTGATGATGTCCATGGTGGCCATGGCGAGCCCCGCGCCGTTCACCATGCACCCGACGTTCCCGGTAAGCTTGATGTAGTTCAGGTTAAACTTCGAGGCTTCGACGTCGAGGGGGTCCTCCTCGTGAATGTCCCGCAGGGCCGCGACATCCGCGTGGCGGTACAGCGCATTGTCGTCGAAGTTCAGCTTTGCGTCCAGGGCGAGGACCCGCCCATCTGTCGTCACGACCAGAGGGTTGATCTCTGCCAGCGAGCAATCCTTGGCGAGATAGAGCCTGAAGAGATTGCGGATCAACCCGATCCCCTGCTTGAACTGCTCGCCGGCGAGCCCGAGGCCGAACGCCACGCGGCGCGCCTGAAAGTCCTGGAGGCCAAGGGCCGGGTGCGCCCACTCGCGAATAATCTTCTCGGGGTGCCGGACGGCGACCTCTTCGATCTCCATGCCGCCTGCCTCCGACGCCATGACCACATGGCTGGCACGGGCCCGATCGAGAGTCACCGAGAGGTAGAGCTCCCGGGCAACGCTCGAGGCCTCCTCGACCAGAACCTTGCGGACCTCGATCCCCTCGGGCGGGGTCTGGGGGGTCTTGAGTCTCATGCCAAGAATGGCCCGCGCGGCGGCCTCCGCCCCGCCAGGATCGTCGGCAATCTTGATCCCCCCGGCCTTCCCCCGACCCCCCGCGTGGACCTGGGCCTTGACCACCACGCGGCCGCCGAGGCGCTCCGCAACGGCCCTGGCGGCAGCCGGTGTGTCGGCCACCTCGCCCGCCGGCACCGGCACGCCGCCTTCCCCCAGAATCGCCTTGGCCTGATACTCGTGAATCTTCATCTGCACCTCAAGGAGCCATGGTTCACCATCGGAGAGGAGGCGTCGATCTTACCGCAAACCCCGAAAACATCAAGCACTGAGACCTGATGGGCCGCGTCCACCGGGCACGACAGGCTCTGCTGGCTCCTTAGCGCAGCAACGGCAACGGGTTCTTCCCAGTGATGAGTCGGGCGTAGCGGTTCCAGGTGGCATAGTTCCACGCCCACTGGATCAGCACGAGGACCCGATTCTGAAACTGCACCAGGTTGATCAGATGGATGAACAGCCAGGCCAGCCAGGCGAAGAAGCCGGAGAAGCGGACCCACCCCAGGTCGGCCACCGCCTCGGCTCTCCCAATTGTGGCCATGTTCCCATGATCTCTGTAGCGGAACGGGGGCATGGTCTCCCCCCGAAGCCTGCGCATGATCAGGGTGGCCACGTACCGGCCCTGCTGCATGGCCACCGGCGCCACACCGGCGAGGGGCTTGCCGGTCTGATGGCCGAAGTGGGCCAGGTCGCCAATCACGAAGATCTCCGGATGCCCGACGACACTCAGATCCGGCTCCACCACCACGCGACCGACACGGTCAACGGCAGCCCCTGTGGTAGACGCGAGGATGCCGCCCAGGGTAGACGCCTGAACGCCGGCCGCCCACAAGACCGTTCGGGTGGAGATCCGCTCGTTCCGCTCGCCAGAGCGAATCGTTATCACATCCGGTTGAATGTCAGTCACCATCGCCCCGGTCCGAACGGTCACGCCCAACCGGTTGAGCGCCGCTTCAGCCCTGGCCGAGAGGGACGCGGGATAGGGAGGCAACACCCGGTCCATCCCCTCCACCAGCACAATCCGCGCGTCAGCCGGATTGATGGCCCGGAAGTCACGCGCGAGTGTGTGTCTAGCGATCTCCCCCACCGCACCGGCCAGCTCAACCCCGGTGGGACCCCCGCCGACGATGACAAACGTCAACCAGCCCCGGAGTTTTTCAGGATCACCCTCACGCTCGGCGGCCTCAAACGCCACCAGGATGCGCCGCCGCATCTCCGTCGCGTCTTCGATCGTTTTCAGCCCGGGCGCGAGCCTCTCCCATTCGTCGCGACCGAAGTAGTGATGCCGCACGCCCGCGGCGACGATCAGCGTATCGTAGCCCACCTCGCCATCGCTCAGCACCACCCGGCGGTTCGACACATCGATGTCGATCGCCTCAGCCAAAAGCACTCTGATGTTTTCCTGGCGCTTGAGAATGGCCCTCAGGGGTGCGGCGATGTTGGCAGGCGAAAGGGTCCCGGTCGCTACCTGATACAGAAGTGGCTGAAAGAGGTGGAAGTTGCGGCGATCGAGGAGTGTTACCTGCACCCGCGTCCGCTTCAGCGATTGCGCCGCATACAGCCCCCCAAAGCCGCCGCCGATGATGACGACATGATGTGGCTTCTCCATCACCGTGCTGGACTGCCCGCCTTACCATCCTTGGGCGCCTTCACGAGACGGCGGAGGACTGTCTGGAGAATGCCGCCATTTTTGTAGTAGTCCACCTCGACGGGTGTGTCCACCCGTGCAATGGCCGTGAAGCGGCACTCACCCCCGTCCTCCCGCCGAGCCACAACGGTGAGCTCCTTCCCCGGCCGAAGACCCTCCTCCAAGCCCAGGATGTCGTGCACCTCTCGGCCGGTCAGGCCCAGCGTTTGCACGCTCTCCTCCGGCTTGAACTGCAGGGGCAGCACACCCATCCCCACCAGGTTGGATCGGTGGATCCGCTCAAAGGACTCGGCGATAACCGCCTTGACGCCGAGGAGGTAGGGCCCTTTCGCAGCCCAGTCGCGGCTTGAGCCTGAACCATACTCCTTGCCAGCCAGGATGATCAGGGGGGTGCCTTCCGCCTTGTACTGGATGGCCGCGTCAAAGATGCTCATCTGTTTCCCTTCGGGGAACTTCAGGGTGACCCATCCCTCTACCCCATCGAGCAGGAGGTTCTTGAAGCGGATGTTGGCGAAGCTGCCCCGCATCATCACCTCGTGGTTGCCGCGGCGGGACCCGTACGAATTGAAGTCCTTGGGGGAGACACCCTTGCCGATGAGGTACTGACCCGCAGGGCTGTTGGCCGAGAACGAGCCGGCAGGTGAGATGTGGTCGGTGGTCACAGAGTCTCCCGCGACCGCCAGCACCCGTGCCCCGCGGATGTCCCGAACGGGCGGGGGCTCGAGCGACAGGTCCTGAAAGAAGGGGGGTTCCTGGATGTAGGTCGAGTCGGGGTCCCACGTGTACAACTCGCTCTCAGAGGCGGGCAGGGTCTTCCAATGCTCATCCCCGTCGAACACTCTACCGTACTCTTCCTTGAACATCTTGGGGTCCAGGGTTTTTCGGATCGTCTCCCGGATCTGTTCCTGGGTCGGCCAAATGTCCTTGAGGGAGACGGGCCTGCCGCTGGGGCCATAGCCGACCGGCTCGGTGCCAAAGTCAATGTCAATCCGCCCGGCGAGGGCGTACGCCACGACCAGCATGGGCGAGGCCAAGTAGTTGGCCTTCACCTGCGGATGGATGCGTCCCTCGAAGTTCCGGTTCCCGGAGAGGACAGCCACGCCGACCAGATTTCCCTGATCAACGGCTTTGCCGATGTCCTCCGGCAGGGGGCCCGAGTTACCGATGCACGTGGTGCAGCCATATCCCACCAGGTGGAAGCGGAGGGCCTCCAAGGAGGACATCAATCCCGAGGCCTGAAGGTAGTCGGTGACGACCTTGGAGCCCGGGGCTAAGGAGGTCTTCACCCAAGGCTGGACGCGGAGACCCGCCTCCAAAGCGTTCTTCGCCAAGAGCCCGGCCCCGAGCATCACCGAAGGGTTGGAGGTGTTGGTACAAGAGGTAATGGCGGCAATGACCACCGAGCCATGGGCGACGTCAAACGTTTCGCTCTCTCGCTTTACGCTGACCCGCCTCTGGAGCTCCTCCTCATTCAGTCCGAAGCCCCGTTCCTTGAGGGGTCTCATCCGGTGCTCGAGGAAGCTGCTCTTCGCCTCCTTCAGAGACACCCGGTCCTGGGGGCGCTTCGGCCCTGCAAGGCTGGGCTCCACGGTGGACATGTCGAGCTGCAGAGTCGTGGAGAAGAGGGGCTCTGGCGCCCCGTCCGTCAAGAAGAGGCCCACGGCCTTGGTGTACCGCTCTACCAAATCTACCAGCGCGGGGTCCCGCCCCGTCAGGCGAAGGTACGTCAGGGTCTCCTCGTCCACCGGGAAGAAGCCCATGGTGGCTCCGTATTCGGGAGACATGTTGGCGATGGTGGCCCGGTCTGCCACCGAGAGCTTGCGGAGACCCGGGCCGTAGAACTCGACAAATTTGTCGACCACCCCGTATTGACGGAGCCGCTGGGTGATCGTGAGGACCAGGTCGGTGGCCGTGGCACCCTCGGGTAGCTCCCCCGTGAGCTTGAAGCCCACCACCTTGGGGGCCAGCATATAGTAGGGCTGTCCCACCATCACCGCCTCGGCCTCGATGCCGCCGACACCCCACCCCAGCACCCCCAGGCCGTTGATCATGGTGGTGTGCGAGTCGGTCCCCACCAGGGTGTCGGGAAAGGCGTAGGTCTCCCCATTCCTTCGCTGGGTCATGACCACCTTGGCGAGGTACTCCAGATTCACCTGGTGGACAATCCCGGCCCCGGGTGGCACCACCCGGAAGTTGGTGAGCGACTTTTGCGCCCACTTCAGCAGGGTGTACCGCTCCCGATTGCGCTCGTACTCCTTCTCCACATTGGCGCGGAAGGCGTCGGTGGTCCCGAAGAAGTCCACCTGCACCGAGTGGTCGATCACCAGGTCCGCGGGGACGAGGGGGTTGATCCGCTTGGGGTCGGCCCCCAGGCGGGCCATGGCGCTCCGCATGGCTGCCAGGTCCACGGCCACCGGCACGCCGGTGAAGTCCTGGAGAACCACCCGGCCCAGCATCAGGGGCACGTTGATCTCCCCGGGCTCCGGCTGCCAACGGGCGAGGGCCTCCACGTCTCCGGGCAGCACCTGGTAGCCGTCCACATTGCGCAGGATGCTCTCCAGCATGACCTTGATCGAGAAGGGAAGCGTTGAGACGCGGGCAATCCCCCGCTTCTCGAGGGCGTTGATATCAAAGTAAGCAAGGGTGCCACCCACGCTCTCCAGAGCACGCTTGGCACCAAATTCGTCCCGGTACTTCATCACCCGTCCTCCCCTGCCATTACGCGCTGCATATATTATTATACATCGTCAATGCCCATCGAGGTAGCGGAGCATTGAACACGGACAAGGTCCGCTCCAGTCTTATCATCGCACACCTCTGTTCCAGGTGAGAGGCGTTGGAACGGCACTAGGGAATACGCCACACCGTATAGGCCGCTACGGCGCTTCCGAGAAGGACGGCACTGTAGCAGAGCACAGCGATGAAGCGGTACAGATGTTTCAACTGCAGAACATTGTAGAGTGTATAGAGGAACCGATGGGCCCAGTGGAACAGCGGAAGGGTAATGATGACCAACAGATACAGCCGTGTGACGGGATGCCCCACCAGGCCGTACAGGAAATCGTAGCTGGGGGCTTCGAGCGCCCCCAACGGAAAGGCCAACCCGCTCAACATGAGATGGACGGGGAAGAGGAGTGCTGCGATCGTCCCCCCCGCGCCGAACAGGGTCCGGAAGAGCGGTGTGCTGGGTCGCACGACCATCGCCTTTGGAGCCAAGTTGAACCAGCTAATGGTATGAAAGAGAATGAAGAGCAAGACGACACTATTGAGGGCTACGAAGATCGGTCTCCGCAACTGGGCGAGGAAGTACGCATAGGCCTCCGGGCCCTCCATTAACACCCGGAGGTGCCACAGCAGGCCAACGGCAAACAGCCCCACAAAGACACTGGTAAGCTCCCGCAGGATGAACAGGGCGTAGGACCGGGGGATGGGCACCCCGAACTCCGTCAGAATCGCCTTGGCCTGATACTCGTGAATCTTCACACGCGCCTCGCGTCTTCAGATGACCGATCGACGAAAGTGACGTGCTGGAAAGGGCAGGGCCCCACCGGCCAGGCAGATGAGGATTCGGTATCACTCGCGCCCGGACAGAGCGTCCCGAGGCTACCGCTTGCCGAGGACCTTTCGCAGCAGCCACACGACCGGGTCGTAGTGCTCGTCCACGACCCGCTCCTTCAGTGGGATAATGGCATTATCGGTGATGCGGATGTGCTCTGGGCAGACCTCGGTGCAGCACTTCGTGATGTTGCACAGCCCAATGCCGGCGAACTCCTTGACGAGACCGGTCCGCGTGCCGGTGTCCAGCGGGTGCATCTCCAGCTCCGCCAGCCGGACAAAGAAGCGCGGACCGGCGAAGTGCTGCTTTTTCCCTTCGTGGTCACGGATGACGTGGCAGACGTTCTGGCAGAGAAAACACTCGATGCACTTGCGGAACTCCTGGACCCGGTCAATGTCCTCCTGCATCATCCGCCAGCTCCCGTCCGGCGCATCCGGGGGGCGCGGCTGGAAGGCGGGAATCTTCTTCGCGACCTGGAAGTTGAAGGACACGTCCGTGACGAGGTCCTTGATGATCGGGAAGGTCTTCATCGGCGCCACGGTGATCGTCTCGCCCGGCGTGAAGATGTTCATGCGGGTCATACAGGTCAGCCGTGGATGCCCGTTCACCTCTGCGCTGCACGAGCCGCACTTCCCCGCCTTGCAATTCCAGCGGAGAGCGAGGTCGTTGGCGTGGATCGCCTGGATCCGATGCAGGACATCCAGGACCACCATGCCCTCCTCGACCGGGACCCGGTATTCGTGAAAGGCGCCGCCCTGCGCGTTCCCCCGCCAGACCCGTACGGTCACGTCAGCCATTTACTTGCTCTCCTCGAACAGCCGCCTCAGGTCGTCGGGCATCTGGGGAAGTGGCTCCTGCGACACGGACATCGCGTCCCCGACGCGACGCACCACCACGTTGACCTTGCCGAATGTCGGATCCATCCGCGGATAGTCCTCGCGCGTATGCGCCCCGCGGCTCTCCTTGCGCTCCAGGGCGGCGCGGGCGACCGCTTCCGAGACGGTGAGCATCGAGTGGAGATCCATGGCCAGGTGCCAGCCGGGGTTGTACTGACGGTTCCCGGCTACTCGTACCCGTCCCTGCCGTTCCCGGAGCACCGCCAGCTCCTCCAGCGCCTTTTTCAGCTCGCCCTCGTTGCGAATGATGCCCACCAGGATCTGCATGCACTCCTGCAGGTCGCGGTGGACCGTGTAGGGGTTCTCATCGCCGCCCCGCTCGAACGGCTCCAGGCACTCCCGCGCGATGGCCCCGAGCTGCCCGGCGTCGACTGTGAACGACCCGGGGGAGCGCTTTGCGTACTCCGCGGCGTAGAGGCCCGCGCGTCGCCCAAAGACGACCAAGTCCGAGAGGGAGTTTCCCCCCAGGCGGTTCGCGCCGTGCATCCCCCCCGCCACCTCCCCGGCGGCGAAGAGCCCCGGCACCGTGGCCGCGGTGGTGTCGGCATCGACGCGCACCCCGCCCATGGCATAATGGCAGGTCGGCCCTACCTCCATCGGCTGCTTGGTGATGTCGACATCGGCAAGCTCCTTGAACTGGTGGTACATCGAGGGGAGGCGCCGCTTGATGGTCTCGGGATCGCGGCGCGAGGCGATATCGAGGAAGACACCCCCGTGAGGACTCCCGCGCCCTGCCTTGATCTCCGCCACGATGGCCCGCGCCACCTCGTCCCGCGGCAGGAGATCGGGCGTACGCCGGTTTTTCTTCTTATCGGTGTACCACCCATCGGCCTCTGCTTCCGTCTCCGCCGTCTCGGCCCGGAAGAATTCCGGGATGTAGTTGAACATGAAGCGCTCCCCGAGGGCATTCTTCAGGGTCCCGCCATCTCCCCGGACCCCTTCGGTGACCAGGATGCCGCGGACGCTCGGGGGCCAGACCATTCCCGTCGGATGGAATTGGACGAACTCCATGTCGATCAGATCGGCCCCCACCCCGTAGGCCAGGGCGTGGCCGTCGCCCGTGTACTCCCAGGAGTTCGAGGTGATCTTCCAGGCCTTGCCGATGCCACCTGTCGCAAGGACCACCGCCTTGGCCTTGAAGACCACAAAGCGGCCGGTCTCCCGCCAGTATCCGAAGGCCCCGCACGCCCGCTCCCCCTCCTTGAGGAGACGGACAATGGTGCATTCCATAAAAACGTCGATCCCCTTGTGCACGGCGTGCTGTTGCAGGGTCCGGATCATCTCCAAGCCGGTGCGGTCGCCGACGTGGGCCAACCGCGCGTAGCGATGGCCGCCGAAGTCTCGCTGGAGAATCCGTCCGTCCTTGGTCCGGTCGAAGAGCGCCCCCCACGCCTCCAGCTCGACGACACGCGCCGGCGCCTCCTGTGCATGGAGCTGCGCCATGCGCCAGTTATTGAGCATCTTACCGCCGCGCATCGTATCCCGAAAGTGCACCTGCCAGTTGTCCTCGGGATAGACGTTTCCCAGCGCGGCGGCAATGCCGCCCTCGGCCATCACCGTGTGTGCCTTGCCCAGCAGCGACTTGCAAATCAGCGCCGTCCGGACGCCCTGCGCCGACGCCTCGATGGCGGCACGGAGCCCGGCCCCCCCGGCCCCGATGACGATCACATCGTATTCGTGCGTCTCGTATTTCTCGTCCGCCATTAGAGCAACCTCACGTCTGTGATTATGCCCATCGCCACGAGCCTGATGTACAGGTCCGCCAGCCCCACGCTGGTCAGACTTAACCAGGCAAAGAGTGCGTGTCGCTCGTTCAGCATGCTTAGCCGATGCCAGATCCGGTACCGGGTCGGGGCTCCGGAGAAAATGTCGACATGCCCCCCGCACAGATGCCGGCAGGAGTGGCAGGAAAACGTGTACAGGGCGAGCAGCACCACGTTGACCCAGAGGACGAGCGTCCCGACCCCGATGCCGAACCCGTCGGGGAACCGGAGCGCCAATATGGCATCCCAGGTCAGGATGACGATGAAGAGCACGGCGAGATAAAAGGTGTAGCGATGGATGTTCTGAAAGATGAGGGGAAAGGAGGTTTCGCCGTCATAGCCCCGGCGCGCATCGGGGATGGCGCACGCCGCCGGGGCCCACCAGAATGATCGGTAATACGCCTTGCGGTAATAGTAACAGGTGAGGCGGAAGACCCCCGGCGCCCACAGGATCAAGAACGCGGGAGACCACGTCCACCACCGCCCCACGAGCTGGATCGTGATGTGCTCGCAGTTGGCAGCGATACAGGGAGAATAGAAGGGAGAGAGATACGGGGCTGCGTAGTAAAAGGCGTTCTGGAACGCCGCCCACGTGGAGTACACGATAAAGGTGCCGAGCCCCAGGACCGTGAGGGCGGGCTGAACCCACCAGGCATCCTTCCGGAGCACTGTCGGAGCAGCACCCCGATCCCCCGCGTGCTTCACCGTCTCGATCGCCACGGCTCGTTTCCCCGGAGACAAACCGCCTACAGTTTCAATTTCTCCACTAACTCGCGAACGGCGGCGGCCGATTTGTCAAGGGCCGTCTGCTCCTCGGGGGTCAAGCTGATCTCGATGATCTGCTCGATGCCGCCCCGACCGAGCTTGACGGGGACCCCCACGAAGAGCCCCTTCACACCGTACTCGCCGTTCAGGTGGGCACAGCAAGGAAGGATCTTCTTCTTGTCCTTCAGGATCGCCTCGATCATTTCCGTGACCGCGGCTCCGGGGGCATAGAAGGCCCCGCCGGTCTTCAGGAGGTTGACAATCTCTGCGCCCCCGTCGCGTGTCCGCTGGACGATGGCCGCGATCCGCTCCTTGGAGAGCAGCTCGGTGATCGGGACGCCTCCCACTGTACAATACCGCGGCAGAGGCACCATGGTGTCGCCATGCCCGCCTAGGACAAAGGCCGTCACATTCTCGACCGACACTTGGAGTTCGAGGGCTACGAAGGTCCGAAACCGCGCGGAGTCGAGGATCCCCGCCATCCCGACGACCCGCTCCTTCGGGAAGCCGCTCCGCTTCCAGGTCAGATAGGCCATGGCGTCCAGCGGATTGGAGACGACGATGAGGATCGCATTGGGCGAGCGTGGAGCCACCTGATCGACCACTGCCCCCACAATCTCGGCATTCTTGAAGAGGAGATCATCCCGGGTCATTCCCGGTTTGCGCGCGAGGCCAGCGGTGATGACGACAATATCGGAACCAGCCGTCGGATTATACTCGTTGCTCCCGCTCAAGCGAGCGTCGTACCGGTGGATCGGTCCGGCCTCTAGCAGATCGAGGGCCTTGCCCTGCGGGAGCCCCTCGACGATATCCACGAGGACCACATCCGCCAGCTCCCGCTCAACGGTGTACTGGGCCACCGAGGCCCCGACGTTGCCTGCCCCTACGACAGTCACCTTTGGCCGCATCTTCCTCTCCAGGGGTTCAGGGTTCAGGGTTCAG
>Ga0209642_10000561_pt1 | contig 23951 bp, 22 predicted proteins | sample RifCSP19_2_FD_184025 | JGI IMG/M metagenome (GOLD analysis project Ga0209642, IMG submission 184025) | Soil microbial communities from Rifle, Colorado - Rifle CSP2_sed 19_2 (SPAdes) (version 2) | ecosystem: Environmental > Terrestrial > Deep subsurface > Rock core/Sediment | place: Rifle... | reverse complement strand
AGCCGCGCCTGCGCGGCGATCGTTCCTTGATCCATCTGGGCCTGTCTCCCGAAACGAGAGTTACCGATCGGAGTTGGCTGTTGGCTCATCGGGCCCCCGATCCCTCACGGATAAAGGACTCCAGCTCGCGTCCCCGATCGGGCGATAGCCGCCCCTCCCGATCCCACCCCCGCGCTTCGTAGTACTCGTCCAGCATCTCTTCGAAGCGCTCTCGCTCGATCCGGTGGCCCTTGGTGACGCGGGCGGGCATAGGATCGTCGAAGTAGCGCTTGGGCAGCGTATCGTCGGCGCGCCCTCGACCGAATTGGCCGTTGAGCCAGCGCTCGAGGTCGATCACCCTGCGCCCGGCGGCGCGCAGCTCGTCCTCGCTGAGTTCGAGACCGACCGCGGCATGGATCAGCTCGGCCAGCTCGCCATACCCCAGCAGGTGTGGGCTGTTGAAGCCGCGGATGACGAACTTACAAATCCCTAGGCAGTCGGCGACGGCGTACATCTCATCGTGCCAGGCCACCATGCGCGCCTTGCCCTCATAGGCTGTCGGCTCGATGCTCGTCTCGAAGCCGAAGACCTGACGCCGGACCTCGTCCGGCAGGCGCAGGATGTCGAGCGTTGGGCGATTGCGCAGGTGATCGGCGCCGCGACTGGCGACGGCGATGCCCAGGGCGAAGGATTTGATGTAGCGCACGTCGTGAGGATCCGATTGAGGCAGGCCCTTGACCGCGATGAGGTAGTCAGCCGCCTCGGGAGGGAAGAACGGTTGAGCCTGCGTGCTCTCGGCAAGCACCGCGCCAAATCCGCGGCGGTGGGCGATGTCTTCGATGAGATCGCACACGCGCTCGAAATCGCCCCAGCGCAAAGGACCTCCGGTCAGGTCGTCGCCGATCAGCCCGCGCTGGTAGAGCTCCATCGCCCAGGCGATGATGCCGCCCGTCGATGAGGAGTCCAGGCCAAGCTCGTTGACCAGGTTGTTGAGATGAATGACCTGGTCGGTGGGAGCGATGCCGAGATTCGCCCCGAGAAGGCCGATGGTCGAGTACTCCGGGCCCTCGCCGCCGAGGGTGTTCCGGTGACGGCAATGGACGACGCACGAGGCGCAGGCGAGCATCTTGTCCGAGTATTTCTCGATCTGCTCCGCGTCGAGCGTGTCTTCAAAGTGGTTCTCCTGGCTGTTGCGCGTGCGGATGGCGCCGAGGCGATTGCTCACCTGATAGAGGAAAGGGGTGCCCAGCTTCCCAAGCACTTGAACGACGCGCGAGGCCTTCAGGCTCTCCATCTGGCGGATGCGCGCCTCCCGCAGCCTGGCAGGATCAACGACGGCAAGCTTCCCGTCACCCTTGGCGGCAATCGCCTTGACGTTCTTGGAGCCCATGACGGCGCCCATCCCGGTGCGCCCGGCGGCGTTCTTCTTGCCGGTCATGACGGCGGCCATGCGGACCTGATTCTCGCCCGCCGGGCCGATCACGGCCGAGACAGTCCCAGGCCCGTGCCGCGCCCGCAGCGCCTCCTGGGTTTCGAATACGCCCATGCCCCGCAGATCGTCCGCCGGCAGTAGACGGATGCGCCCGGATTCGAGCAGCAGGTAGCTGGGTTGCGCCGCGCGCCCGAGCAGGACTAGGCGGTCGAAGCCGGCGCGCCGCATCGCCGGGGCGAAGAAACCTCCGCAGTTGGCGTCGCCGAGGCCGAGGGTCTCCGGGGACTTGGCGCTCACGTTGAAGCGGGCGGCGTTCGGAGCGATGCTGCCGGTGAGCATGCCGGCGCCAATGATAAGAGGATTCTCCGGGCCGAGAGGATCGACCTGTGCTGCGCCGCCGGCGGCCTCCAGCTCCCTCGCCAAGTAGAGCATGTTCAGGCCGCGGCCGCCGAGGAAGGCCCGGACCAGGGGCTCGGAGGTTTCTTCGGGGTGCATTGCACCCGTGCTGAGGTCAATCAACGCGCAATGTGACATCGGTCAATCTGCCCTCCGCAAAGGACCAAGGGTCAAGTGCCATGTGTCAAGTGTCATGTGTCAAGTGTTCAAGTGCCTAGATCTGAAGTGCCATGTCGTTTGCGGCACGCGAGCCATGAGAACCTGAGCACTTGGCACTTAAGCACGTGAGAACTTGACACTGAGGCAATTGACACTTCATCCTCCGGCTAACGCCCAGACGATCATCAGTTGCGAGTCGCCGGTGAGAGCGGAGTCCGACGACACCCAATCTTCCCCTTGAAAGACCGTTGGCGGTGGGTCGGTCTGCTCGAGGGAGAGCCGCAGAGCCGGGAAGCGTTCACTGAGTGCGTTCAGCAAGTCGGCCACCGTCGAGTTCGCGGGCATCTCCACCGTCAACTGCTTCTCGTTCACTTCCCGCCAGAACGGCTCACCAAGGCGGACGGTGATCAGCATCCTCGACGCTCCCGGAAAACCCCCGAGATCCACTTCTAAACTCCCTGCAAGTCATCCTGAGGGCGCGCAGCGACCGAAGGATCACGTTCTTCATCTTTGAGAACGAGATACTTCGCGGCTGCGGCAGTCAGCCTGACCTGCACGAGGCAGCTCCCAGGAATCGGTTGCACGTCTCGCCCATCCTCTCACCTCACGGCTCGACGGCGTGTGAGGGAGCCAAATCTTGGTCGGTAATCGGCTCGCCATCGTGCAGCCGCTCGCGCATCACGGTCACCATGCGTAGGATCATTTCCTGCGGCAGGATGGAGTTGGCCGTCTTGGCCGCGGCCAGGATCTTATCGATGAAAACCGGATGGGCATCGATGCCACGCGCCGTCAGCCAATAGCGGACGTTGTGCTCGCCGCTCATCGGTCCGACCTCGATCTCCTGTGCTCTTCCTACCATGGCGGCCGGAACGCCGCTGTAGACCCGATCCGCCAACCACGAATCGCCCAGCTGCAAGGCTTTAACGATCGCCGCGGCGTGAACGCCTGTAGCTGTGCGGAACGAGTCTGCGCCGACAACGGGGTAGTTGTAGGGAATGGCCGCGCCACACGCCTCGGCGACGACCTTACAGTACTCTGGAAGCTTGCTCAAGTCACGGTCGGATAGCCCCAGCAGGCTGAGGTTCACCAGGAGGATTTCCATCGGCGTGTTTCCGGCGCGCTCGCCGATACCCAACGCGCAGCCGTGGACACGATCCGCCCCGGCCTCGATGGCGGCGAGCGTGTTGACGATGTCCAGGCCCCGGTCGCGGTGACCATGCCAATCGATGCCGACTTGGGGGTTGACCGAGTCGCGCAACTCGGAAACAAACCGCACGAGGCGGCCAACTCCTTCGGGGGTGGCGTGCCCCACCGTGTCGGCGAGGCAAATCCGTCCCGCGCCGCTGCGCATCGCCTCGCTGTAGATGGCCCGCAGGTGATCCGGATGAGCGCGAGTGGTATCCTCGGTGACAAACATCACGGGCAGGTTGTGCTCCACGGCGAAAGTCACCGATTTGCGTGTCAAGTCGAGCAAGGTATCCAGGGTCCAACCCTCGGCGTACTGGCGGATGGGGCTCGATCCGAGGAAGATGCAGGCCTCGATCGCGATTCCGGCCTCTTGCGACGCGTCGACGATGGGAGCGATGTCGGATTCGAGCGTGCGGGCGGCGCTTTGGGCTTGGATGGGCATCTCCTGCTTGGCGATCTCACGTGCGAGGACGATGACATCTCTCTTGAAGCGCTCGCCTGCGCCGCACAGCCCGAGATCGGCGGCGTCGACGCCCAAATCGCGCATTAAGTAGAGCAGATAGACCTTGTCCTGGATCCTCGGATGGGTGACGGAAGGTGACTGCAACCCGTCACGCAAAGTCTCGTCGGTGATCATGAGGCGCCGCTCATGCGCAGGCTTGTATGCAGTCCGATTCCAGTCGTAGATCAAATCCTGACCCGTCGGGACGCTCATCGCCGTCTCCCTTCTTGTCTCGGCCCTCTATCGTTCTGGCCCTTGCTTAGCCACAGATTGCACAGATTTCCATCGATCATCTAGCCGCGGATTACATGGATTTCAGCGGATTCTCAGTTCTCTGTCCGCTCAATCCGCGAAATCCGTGGCTGCCCTTAGCACCTCCTGAAGACATATCAGACGCTCAAGCCGATCCGGCGGCGAGCACTCGCCCGGCGGCGAACGCCTTCAGGTTGGCATCGCGGAACCGAGCTGGCAGGCGTGATTCGAGAACGGATAGCCAGGTCTCCTCGGGAATGGGAATGAGGGCCGAGGCCGCCCCCAGCATGACCGTGTTGACCATCCGCCCGTCACCCAAATCGCGCGCCACGCGCGACGCAGGCATGGCCATCACCCGGTAGCTCTTCTGCTGCAGGAACTCGATCGCGTGGAAAGGATATGTCTCCTGAGCGCCGGCCACCGAACCGGGAATGATCGCGTGGTCGTTAACCAAGATCGTCCCGTAGCTCCGCTGCACGAAGTGGGCGAAGCGCAGCGCTTCTAGTTTTTCCAGGCCCACGACGAGATCCGCTTCACCCGGCGTGACCATGGGCGACCAAACCCGAGGGCCAAAGCGCACATGGCACTCCACACTCCCTCCGCGTTGCGAGACCCCGTGCACTTCGGTCTGCTTGACGTCGAACCCCATGCGCAATGCCGCCAGCGCCGTCAGTTCGGCAGCAAGCAGGACGCCCTGTCCACCGACGCCGGCGAAGAGGATGTTATGGACCTTGTCGGCTTGCGTCGCACTGGCGAGCATTCCTTCGCTCGTCCTTTCTCGCGCGGGCCTGGTGAAGTCGCCCCTCCGGGACTGTCCTACGGCGTCCCGGCCGAAGTCTGCGATGGCGCGTGAAGGTGGACCGCCGGATAGATCGCCTCCGTCGGGCATACTTGGGCACAGACGGTACAGGCGGTGCACTCAACCGGGTCGATGGTCGGAAACCCGCTCTCACTCCTCAGAATCGCGGGACACCAGACCTTGAAGCACGCCTCGCACTGCGTGCACAGGCTTTCGTCCACGATATAGGGCGTGATCTCGCGCCCAGCCATCTCCGGCAATCGCTGACAAGGCCCCTTGGCGATCACGATCGCCGGGCCGGCGTGGGCCAGGGCGCGCCGCAAGGCGCCGTTGATCGCCTTGCGATCCCAGGTATCCACGGTCTCGACCTGCTCTACGCCCAAGGAGCGGCAGACGGCCGCCAGATCCAGCTTGGGCGCGGCCTCGCCACGGATGCGTCTGCCGGAAGCCGGGTGAGGCTGGCCCCCGGTCATGCCGGTCGTGGAATTGTCCAGGATTACGAGGGTAAGGTGGCTGCCGTTGTAGACGGCGTCCACGAGCGAGGGGATGCCGCTGTGCACGAAGGTCGAGTCGCCGATCACCGCCACGACCCGCTCCTCCCCAGCTCGCTCCAAGCCGAAGGCCGTCCCGATACTGGCGCCCATGCAGAAGGTCGTGTGAGAGGCCTCGTAGGGGGGCAAGGCGCCCATGGTGTAGCAGCCGATGTCCCCTGCGACCGTCACCTTGAGCTGGCGCAACGAACTGAAGACAGTGCGATGCCCGCAGCCGACGCAGAGCATCGGCGGCCGGGAGAGGATGCGGATCTCTGCCGCGTGATCGTGCGGAGCTTCGCCCAGCCCGAGGGCGCTCTTCAGGCGCTCGGGCGAGTACTCGCCGATGACGCCGAAGCGGGCCTTGCCTTCAATATTGGTGATCCCCAGGGCGAGCAGCGCCTCTTCGATGAACGGCTCGCCCTCCTCAATTACATAGACCTTCTCGTGCTTGGAACAGAACTCGCGCAGCAGGTTCGTGGGGAGGGGGTGCGTCATCCCCAGTCGCAACACGCCGGCGTGCGGCAGCACCTCTTTGGCATACTGATAGGCGATGCCGCTCGTCACGATTCCCACCGAAGCGTCGCCGGCTTCGAGGCGGTTGATGGGTGAGCCCTCGGCGTATTGTCGCAGCCGCTCCAGGCGCTCTTCGACTTGCGGCCTCAGGAGCCGGCGGTAGATCGGAACCGAGAAGCGGCGAGCGTCGGCCGTGAAGGTTCTTCGCGACACCGGCTGAGGCTCGTCGAGCGATACCAGGCTCTTGTGGTGCGCCAGCCGGGTTGTAGTGCGCAGCATCAGCGGGGCGCCATAGGCCTCGGAGAGCTCCAACCCAAGCTTGACGAAGTCTTTGCACTCTTGGGCGTCGCTCGGCTCGAGCACGGGCACCTTGGCCATGCGCGCCAGATAGCGGTTATCCTGCTCGTTCTGCGAGGAGTGCATGCCGGGGTCGTCGGCGGAGACGACGACGAAGCCGCCGTTCGTTCCAGCGTACGGAAAGACCATGAAGGGGTCCGCGGCGACATTTAGGCCGACGTGCTTCATGGCCACAAGGACGCGCAGTCCGCCGATGGCGGCGCCCATCCCCTCTTCGAAGGCGACCTTCTCGTTGGCCGACCACTGAACATCGACATCCGGGTAATGAGCAAGCGTCTCGAGGATCTCGGTGCTTGGCGTGCCAGGGTAGCCGGCGGCGAAACGCACTCCAGCCTCCCATGCGCCGCGGGCGATGGCTTGGTTGCCGAGGAGGAGTTCTCGCTTCATGGCGTGTGCTCCAAGCAGGCGATTCCCAGGGGCGGGGGGTAGGGAAGTAGGGGCGGCGCATGCTGCTCTTGAAACCCCAGCGGCAACTGGTTGGTCATGACGTATTGGTGCCACGAGCGCAAGCGCTGTCGCCCGCCCATTCCCTTATCCTTTCGTGGCGGAGGCGGTTTGAGGTTCGCTCGGCGCGTGCGCCAGCCGTGCGACCTGCCCCGTCTCCTCCAAGCCCAGGATGCGCGCGGCGTTGCCGCCCAGGATCTTGGCCTTCGTTTCGTCCTGCAAAGGCAACGCCTCGATGGCCTCGATGTTGCGGCGCAGGTAGGGGTTGCCGGGCCAGTCAGAGCCGTAGACGACCTTGTCGGCCAAAGTTTCGAGCCGCGGGAAGTACGTCAGCAGGTTCTTGGCCGGCAGGCCGGAGATTTCCAGATAGACGTTGGGGTGACGGCGCGCCATCCAGAAGGCCTGCTCGTACCAGAAAGGCCGGCCGGAGTGCGCCATGAGAAGCGTCAACTGAGGAAAGTCGATCGCCACGTCGTCCAGGTGCAATGGGTCGCCATATTTGATCCTCGCCCCCTTGAACATCGAGGAGCCCGTATGGATTAGCACAGGCACGCCCAACTCCTGCGCCTTGGCGTAGAGCGGGTAGAGGCGGGCATCGTTCAGGTAGAAATGCTGGTAGACCGGATAGAGCTTGAGGCCGCGGAAGCCGAGGTCGACGACCCAGCGCTGCAACGCCTGGCCCAGGTCGTTGTCGACATAAGGGTTGGGGCTGGCGAAGGGGATCAGGCGGCCGGCGGGGCCGCTCAGCGGGTCGGGAAGGGCGTTGGCCTGGCGCACGAATTCGGCGGCGTACTCGTTGGTGCAGGTGCCGGTGGTGATCGGACAGACCTCGGCCAGAGCCACGGCGCGGTCGACCCCGTTCTCTTGCAGAAAGCGCCGGATGCCGCCCGGGGTGAGCACGCGTTCGGCCAGTTCGAAGATGTCGCCCTCGTACTGGCTCTGGATGAAGTCCATCGTCCAGGGGTGCTCGTGCTCGGGGCGCGAGATGTGGATGTGAAAGTCCACGATCATGGGATGACCACCGAACGAACGCCCTCGCCGCGACGAAGACCATCGAAGGCCTGGTTGATCTCTTCGAGCGCGAAGCGGGCCGTCACCAGTTCCTGGACTTTGATCTGCCCTGCCTGGACCATAGCCAGCACGCGTGGGTAGTCCACCGCCCTGCAGCCCAAGGAGCCGACGACCTCTAGCTCGCGGTACATCGCCCGGCCGCCGTCGAAGCGCATCGGCTGGCTGGCGAATCCGACCAGGACGAGGCGGCCGCCCGTTCGGACGCAGGAGAAAGCCTGTTCCTGCGTCTGCGGCAGGCCGATGGCCTCGAAGGCCACGTCGACCCCGCCGTCGCTCAGCCTGCGCACGGCCTTGTCCAGGCGTTCGACCTGGGCCGGGTTCAGCGTATCGGCGGCGCCGAGGCGTAGCGCCCACTCGAGCTTGTCCGGGCGGAGATCGACGGCAATCACATGCGCCCCGAGCGCGGCGGCGATTTGCACGACGTTCAGACCAATGCCGCCACAGCCCAAGACCAAGACCTTGTCGCCGGGCCGCACGCGGCCGCGGTTGACCACGGCGTGATACGGTGTGGTGACCGCGTCGGCGATGACGGCGCCCTCGATGAGAGGGATACTTTGCGGCATGCGCAGGGCGTCCTTGGCGGGCGCGAGGACATACTCTGCGAAGCCCCCGTCCACGTTGTTGCCGAACATGACCATCTTGTCGCAGATGTTCTCGCGCCCTTCGCGGCACATCCGACACTGGCCGCATCCGTAGACGGCGGGCAGGAGCAGCGGGTCGCCTTCGCGCCATCCGTCCGTCCCTCTGCCGAGGCCGGCGACGACGCCGGAGATCTCGTGGCCCAGCACGAGGGGTGGCTTCTTGAAAGTGGGCACGCCGTGGTCGATGTAATGCAGGTCGGTGTGGCAGACGCCGCAGGCGGCGACGCGCACCAGGAGCTGACCCTCCCCAGGCTCTGGGGTGGGAAACTCGTCAATGCGGAGAGGCTGGTTCGGTCCAGCGAAGATGGCGGCTTTCATCCTTCTTCCCCTTGTGCTGCAGCAGCCTGAGGAGCCGGCCTCGGCGAACCGCGTGGCGCTCTCGGGATGTCAGGGACTAGTCGGAGCCCTACGCCGTGCCGGCGGCCCCGCCAGCTCACCCAATCCGCCCAGATCACATATCCCATTTCCATAACTTGCGTCCGAAAAGTGAGACATATAGAGTGTAGCACGACTTGGCGTTTCGTCAACAATGTGACAGCGTTCACGAAGCGTGGAGGAGAGACTCGAGAAGAGTTTGATCCATTTGGCACAATATTGACTTCCGCGCGTGTGATGCTATACTCGATATGTCGCGATTTCAAGACGATCATCGCGCGGACGCGATATGACGTCTCGCCCCTCGATCCGCACCCAGATTCTGATTTTCACCCTCTTTGGCGAATACATCGCGCCGCACGGCGGCTCCGTTTGGACGGGGAGCCTGCTGCGCTTGCTCGAGGCGCTCGGGGTAAGCGAGAGGGCTGCCCGCTCAACGCTCTCGCGCATGAGTCAGAAAGGCTGGTTGAACTCAAAACGCGAGCGCCGCTACAGTCGCTATTCGCTCTCGCCACGCGGCTGGAGGATCGTACGGGGAGGGGAAGTGCGCATCTTCGAGCCGCGCCGCACGCAGTGGGACGGGCTGTGGCACATGGTCGTCTACTCGATCCCCGAGGGGCGACGCAGATTGCGTTCGCGCTTGCGCACGCGCCTGGGGTGGATGGGGTTTGGCCGCCTGGCGCCCGGCACCTGGATCTCGCCCAACGACCGCAAGGCGGAGGTCGAAGCGGAGTTGGATGATCTAGGCGTCAGGCCCTACGCGGTGCATTTCTCCGGCATGAAGCTCAACTTCGCCTCGAACGAAGAAATCGTGCGACGCTGTTGGGACATGGACCGCCTCAACCAGGAGTACCTGCGCTTCCTCAAGCGTTACGAGCCGGCCTTCGGGCAGCTGCAGGCCAGCTTGGAAGACGGTCGCCCTCTCTCGCCTGCCGAGTGCTTTCGCGAGCGCTTCTGGCTGACGCTCGAGTACTCGCAATTCCCGCGGCGCGACCCCAACTTGCCCCCCGCGCTGCAGCCGCAGGGGTGGGTGGGGACGACCGCCAGCGACATGTTCCTAGCCTTCCATGGCTTGCTCAGGGAACCGTCCGAGCGCTTTGTGGCTGAAATGCTGAATCAACCGGCCTATGAGCCACTTCAGGCATGACATGGCGCCTTGTCCCCAGGCCGATCTCTCAAGCTCAACTCAAGCCATCTGCCATCGCGAGACGCCGCGCACTCTACCGTGGAGGTACGTCAATGGACATGACGGAATTCGCCAATGCCACGCCTGACTACAAGGAAGTCCTCTACGAAGTTCAGGACTGGGTCGCCCGCATCACCATCAACCGGCCGCAGCGCTACAACGCCTACAGCACCGAGGCGCTAGTCGAGCTGGCGCACGCCTTCCGGCGTGCGTCTTTCGACGACCATGTAGCGGTCATCGTCTACAGCGGAGCCGGGGAGCGGGCCTTTTGTACCGGCGGGGACGTCAAGGAATACGAGGAAAGGTACACCGCCCGGCCGCGCGACTACTGGAAGTATATGACGCTCTTCGGCGCCTACATCGAGAGCATCCTCAACACGGGCAAGCCGGTCGTTGCCCGGCTCAACGGCATGGCCGTCGGGGGCGGCAACGAGTCGCAGCTTGCCTGCGACCTCTCGATCATCGCTGAACACGCCTTCTTGCGACAGGTCGGCACGAGTGTGGGCAGCGTCGCCGCCGGCGGCGCGACACAGTGGCTGCCGATCTTCGTCGGCGACCGACGCGCGCGCTTCATGCTGATGACCAACCGACCCATTCCGGCTTACCAGGCCCTCGAGTGGGGTTTGGTCACCGAAGTGGCCCCCTCCGTGAAGAAGGACGGCCAGTTCATCTCGCACGCCTCGCCCGAGCAGATCGAGGCCGCACAGAAGGGCCGGGACGGCTATTCCATTGATCTGGCTATGCTGGACAGCGCAGTGGACGAGCTCTGCCGTGAGCTGATCGAGAAGTTCCCTGAGTGCATGCGCTACACGAAGCAACAGGTGAACTTCTGGAAAGACCTGGCGTGGCACCAGACGATCGGCCATGCGCGGGACTGGCTCTCCATCCACTACTCCTCCTGGGAGCCGTTGGAGGGGATGGGGGCGTTCGTCGAGAAGCGCCCTGTGGACTACCTCAAGCTCCGTCAGCGGGCCGCCGACGGCGCCTCGAGCGAGTTCCGCTGGGGACCGTATCTTCGGACTTGTCCATCTTGCGGCGCGCGCGACCTTCCGTCGGATTTCCACTTCTGTGGACAGTGCGGCGCGCCGCTGGAGCAGGCCGTTCAAGCGGGGAGGTGAACCATGGGCAGGGGTCTGACCTACGATGAGTTCAACGTGGGTGACGTCTTCGTCTCCCAGGCGAGAACCATCACCGAGGCCGACGTGGTCCGTTTCGCTGGTATCTCCGGCGATTTCAACCCACTGCACACCGATGCAGCCTTCGCCGCAAGCACGCCCTTCGGCGAGCGCATCGCCCACGGCATGCTGATCGCCGCCGTCGCCACCGGCATGGCCAACTGGACCGGCGTCTTCGAGGGCACGACGCTGGCGCTGATGGAACAGGTGATTCGCTACAAGGGCGCAGTGAAGTTCGGCGACACGGTGCATCTGGAGCTCTGCGTTGCGGAGAAGAAACCCACTTCGAAGGAGGACCGCGGGGTGGTGATCTTCGAAACCAAGGTGTTGAACCAGACCGGCCAGCCCGTGTTGGAAGGCCAGTGGACGTTGATGATGCGCAGGGAGGGCAAATGAGACTCAAGGATCGGGTTGCCTGGATCACCGGTGCAGGGAGCGGGATCGGTCGGGCGACCGCCCTGCGTTTTGCGAGCGAAGGAGCGGCGGTGGTCGTCGGCGACGTCGAGCAAGCGGCGGTCGACGAGACCGTGGCGCAAATCACGGCTGCGGGCGGCAAGGCGACGGGCGTCGTCGGCGACGTTGCCAAACGCGATGACACCCAGCGTATGGCGGACACCGCGCTGCAGACGTATGGCCGCCTCGACATCTTGATCAACAACGCCGGCATCAACCGCGACGGGTTGGCGGTCAAGGTGAAAGAGGATGAGGTTTCTTGGATGGGGGATGACAAGTGGGATCCCGTACTGGAGGTCAATCTAAAAGGCACGTTCTTGTGCGCCCAGGCTGCCGCAGTGCCCATGATCCGGCAGCGTTCCGGGCGCGTGGTCAATACGTCTTCCATTGGGGCGCTCGGCAACGTCGGCCAGGCCAACTACGCCGCTTCCAAGGCCGGCGTGATCGGCTTGACCAAGACGCTGGCCCTGGAGTGGGCGCGGTTCAATATCACCGTGAACTGTATCGCGCCAGGCGCCACACGCACCCGCATGACCGCCGGCATCCCCGACAAACTTATGGAGGGGCTGCTGGCCAAGATCCCGCTGAACCGCCTTGCCGAGCCGGAAGAGATCGCCGCCGCGCATCTGTTCCTGGCTTCCGACGAGGCGCAGTACATCACCGGGCAGGTGTTGTTCGTCGATGGAGGAATCAGTGTGGGAGTCTGATCCTGTGGGGGGCAAGGGGAGATGTACGGGCGTTCCATGGAACGCCCCTACAATTTCCCCCTCCCTTATGCCCCCTCGCGGAGCATCCCGAGCGGAGCGAGGGGCATGCCCCCTGTAACCCCCCTCGCACACCCTTCGGGTGCGCACGCGGAGTGGCCATTGTGGGCGCTTTTCAAGGTGGTCCGCTTGGCCACACCGGCGCAGCGGCCAGCCTCCTTCGCTGGGCGTAGCGAGTTCGCCAAGGATCGGAAGGAAGCCACCACTCACAGCCGTCCAAGCCCAGAAGTGGAGAGACGATGCCCGTCATTGGAGAGGGAAGGGGGGTTGGGGGATAGGGTGAGGGCAGCCGGCAAGCCGATCGCCGCGGCAGCCCCGAGAATCGGAATTGCGGCTGCAGGCCGAGATGATGAATTTGAAGAGGGAGGTGGAAATGGGCCCCGAGGAAGACGGTAGGCGAAGCGTGGACCCTCTCCTGCTTGGAAAAGTCGCCCTGGTCACAGGGGGCAGTCTCGGGATCGGCAGGGCGATCGCGCTGGACCTGGCGTGCGCTGGCGCCGACGTGGCTTTCACTTATCGGCGACACGCGGAAGAGGCGGAGCAGGTGGCCGGGGAGATCAAGGCGTTCGGTCGGCGAGCTCTCGCTCTTCAAGCCGATGTGGCCTCCTTCGCCGACGCGCAGAGGGTCGTCGAGGAGGCGCGCACCGGCCTTGGACGTCTCGACATCCTGATCAACAACGCTGGCATGAACTGGGACGGGGTGATCTGGAAGATGACGGAAGAGCAGTGGGACGCGGTCATCGACGTCGATCTCAAAGGCACTTTCAACTACATCCACGCCGCGGCGCCGATCTTCAAGGAGCAAGGCGCGGGCAAGATCGTCAACATCACCTCCATCAACGGACTGCGCGGCAAGTTCGGCCAGTCCAACTACTCGGCCGCCAAGGGCGGCGCCATCGCGCTCACCAAGACCGTCGCCCGCGAGCTCGGCAAGTTCAACGTCAACGTCAATGCCGTCGCCCCGGGGTTGATCGAGACCGCATTGGTGCAGCAGGCGCCGCAGAACGTGCGTGACATGGCGCTGGCCGAAATCCTGTTGGGCCGATTGGGCGCGCCCGAGGAGGTGGCCTGGGTGGTGACCTTCTTGTGCAGCGAGCGCGCCCGGCATATCACGGGCGAGATCATCAAAGTCGACGGGGGGCAGTATCTATGAAACTCGAAGAGGCCTACATCCCTTATGGGGCCTATTGGTCCACGCCGTTCTGCAAGTGGCAGGGCAGCTTCGCCAGCCTGCACCCGATCCGCTTCGCCGCAGAGGTGGCGGTGCGCGCGCTGGCCGAGAGGAAGCTCGAAGCCGGCGCCTTCGACGTGTTGTTGCTCGGGATGACCGTCCCTGCTCCGGGGGCGTTCTACGGCGCGCCGTGGCTTGCGGGTTTGGTCGGCGCGGAGACGATCAGCGGCCCGACGATCTCGCAGGCGTGCGCAACCTCGGCGCGCGTCATCGCCAGCGCGGCCCACGAAGTGGAGACGGGTTCCTCGGACGGCGAGGCGCCCGCCATCCTCTGCATCACGGCCGACCGCACTTCGAATGGCCCGCACATGACCTATCCCAACCCTCTTGCGCCGGGCGGCAAACCCGACGTCGAGGATTGGGTATGGGACAACTTCAACCGGGATCCCTTCGCCGGCAATGCCATGCTCGAGACCGCCGAGAACGTGGCGCGGAAGGAAGAGATCACCACCGAAGCGCAGCACGAGGTGGTCTTGATGCGCCATGCGCAGTACCGGGCGGCGCTCGCCGAAGATGGCGCATTCCATCGCCGTTTCATGGTGTCGCCGGTCCCGGTCAACCCGAGCGGGCGCAAGGTGATTGCCGAGGTGGCCACGGACGAGGGTGTCTTCCCGACGACCGAGGATGGGCTGCGCAAGCTGAAGCCTGTCGTGCCCGGCGGCACTGTGACTTTCGGCGGCCAGACCTATCCCGCCGACGGTAATGCGGGGATGGTCGTCACGGGCAAAGCGAAGGCCGCTGAGATGAGCCGCGACCCGTCCATCGAGGTCCAGTTGCTCTCCTTCGCCCAGGGACGGGCGAAGCGCGGCTTCATGCCCATGGCGAACCTGCCTGCGGCGAGCCGGGCGCTAGAGCTTGCCGGCCTCAAGGTGGAGGACCTGACGGCGGTCAAGACGCACAACCCCTTCGCCGTCAACGACATCGCGCTCTCACGCGGCCTGGGCATCCCGCTCGAGACGATGAACAACTATGGCTCTTCGTTGATCTGGGGCCATCCGCAGGCGCCGACCGGGATGCGGCTCGTCATCGAGCTGATCGAGGAGCTGGCGTTACGCGGCGGCGGTTATGGACTGTTCACCGGCTGCGCGGCTGGCGACACCGCGGCGGCGGTGGTGCTGAGGGTGGGGTGAGGTCTGCATCGAGGGAGACGACGGTCCGCTCAAGTCCATCGATCGATGCGCGCAGCTCCTTCGGGGCTTGCAACGGGGTCCGGCTCGAGGCTCACGGCAACCCGTGCGGGCTTCTGCTGCACTCTATGGACTGAAGTTGCCCTCGACCACGCACCGGACCAGCCACGGCGTCTTGACCAAGGCGATAGGCGATCGAGCCAGGTGTATACTCCAGCCGCGGCACGAAGAGCGCTCGAGGAGTAGCATGATCCACCTGATTCGCACGCGAGCCTCCCCCCAGCAGCTTCGAGACATGCTCCAGGCCTTAGGTACGTATGTCAAACTGGCAGTTGATTTGCGCCGTGGGATTCTCGCCGGAGGCGGAGCGATGCATGCGGATTGTGAGGCCGTGCTGCTTGACGATGGAAGCAACCAGGAGGACGTCTGGGGAGCCGACTGGAATCCGGCGGCCCAACAGGCTACATTTGAGGCGCTCATCAACATCCGCCCCCGCCAGGACAACCCTTCGATGGACATTCTCGATCCGTCGATTCGAGAGCGCGTCAAGGAAATCGTTCACCAGTTGCTAAGTGGCGTATGAAGGATTGGTCATACCTCCGCGAACGGTTTCTTCGAGATGACTTGCCCGTCCGCCTCGGTGGACTCGCCGCCAATCTAGCCCGCCTAAGGTCCTTCGGATTGCACGACGCAAGTCGCGACGTGGTCGAGAGCGTCATCGAAGAGAGCAAGTACTTCATCGAGTGGACCGCCTCCGAAGTTAATGCCGGTGCGGCTGCGGAGTTGATTGACCTGCAGGAGGTCTTGGCCGGATGGCAGCGCAACTGGACCCGGATATGGTCTGACTCGCTGCAACGGAACAGTGTGCTCGAGCAGGCGGGGGTCTGGTCGAAGCGCGTCCTGGAGATGTCGGGCCTGACTCGCGGGTAGTCGAGGCGCAATTCGGCAGAGTGGCGAGGCCTGCGCAAGCTTGAATCCCGAACTGCGCTCGTCCGAACCCCATTAGGGTTTCGCCCCCGGTCTCCGAGTTCGATCTATGGCACTCCAAAGGAAGAAGTCTCGGGGGGCTGCTGCGGGCACGCGCATCGAGGCTCACGACAGCTCGTGCGGACTTCTGTTGCAGCTGATGGATTGAAGATGCGCTCGAGCACGCGCTGGACCAGCCACAGCGCGACGGGCAGGAACAGAGCGGTCAGCAGCACGTTCAGGGTTCCCGGTTCCCACGGCCAAGTGGGCACCTTGGCCAGCACCTCACGCTTCATTGTTAGGCTCGAGATTGTCTTGTGAATCGGATCTGCGTCGCGCAGGTCCTCGGTCTCAATCCTTTGATGGAGCCATCCAATCACGGCCTCCATCTTCCGGTCAGCATCGATTTGCAGTCTCCTCTTTTCGCCGACCAACCGGCGGTGCAGGCCGGAGAGGGGTAGCAGAAAGACCAAGATCGCGCTGCATGCGCTGAGAACGCCATAGATGATGATCGACACGATGAGCAGTAGGAACGAACTGGCCCGCGGACTTCCGCTTGCCGCCTGCAACGCCGGGCTCTCAACGAGGCGGTCCATGAGGAAGGGCAGGAAGAGGAAGAGCACGCCGGAGAAGGCAATCAGGATGAGCGCCGTACGCATCGTTAGAGAGGAAAGCGCGTAGAGCGGCCGGGCAATGACCGTCGCCAGGGCAAGGTCATCCCAGAAACGTTCTATGGGGCAGGCATCGAGTTGCGCATAGCCGACAAGAACTCGCTCGTGCCTGGCAATCTTCACACATGATTCTGTCGCGACGCATATCTAGAACGCCGCCGCAGGCTGGTACTCTCCCCACACCTCGCGTAGCCGCCCGCAGATCTCACCGAGGGTCACGTCGGCTTCGACGCACTCGATGAAGAGCGGAATGAGGTTCCGATCATCGGTGGCGGCCGCTGTCAGCTTCTCCAGCAGTCCCGAGACCAGCTTCGCATCCCGCCTGGCCCGCAGCTCGGCCAGTCGCGCGCGCTGGCTGTGCTCGACGGCCGGGTCCACGCGCAGGACCTGCGGCGAGACCTCTTCCGAGGCCTGGAAGGCATTGACGCCGACCACGACGGCCTCGCCGCTCTCGACCTCCCGCTGAGCTCGATAGGCAGCCTCGTGAATCTCGTTCTGCATGAACCCGTTCTCGATGGCCGCCAGCGCGCCGCCCAGCGCGTCGATGCGCGCGATGTAGTCCGTGGCGCGGCGCTCGATCTCGTCGGTGAAGTGCTCGATGACGTACGAGCCGGCGAGCGGGTCAATCGTGTCGGCCACGCCCGATTCGTGGGCGATGATCTGCTGCGTCCGCAGTGCGAGGCGCACGGCCCCTTCGGTGGGTAGGCCGAGGGCCTCATCCAGGCTGTTGGTATGAAGAGACTGCGTGCCCCCGAAAACGGCGGCCAGCGCCTGCAATGCGACCCGCACGACGTTGTTCTGTGGTTGTTGCGCAGTGAGCGCCGAGCCGGCGGTCTGGGTGTGGAAACGCAGGCGCAGAGAGCGCGGGTCTTGGGCGCGGAATCGATTGCGCATGATGCGCGCCCAGAGCCGGCGGGCGGCGCGGAACTTTCCCACCTCTTCGAGAAAGTCGTTGTGGGCGTTGAAGAAGAAAGTCAGTTGAGGCGCGAACTCGTCCACCCCTAGGCCAGCCTGAAGCGCCGCCTCCACATACGCGATAGCGTGCGCCATGGTGAAGGCGACCTCCTGGACCGCCGTCGAGCCGGCCTCGCGCATGTGGTAACCGGAGATCGAGATCGTGTTCCAGTGTGGCATGTATTCTCGGCAGAAACGGAACACATCGGTGACCAAGCGCATGGCCGGCGCGGGTGGGAAGATGTAAGTGCCGCGGGCGACGTATTCCTTCAGGATGTCGTTTTGCAGCGTGCCTCTGAGCCGCTTCGCGTCAACCCCCTGTCGTTTGGCCACCGCGATGTACATGGCGAGCAGGATCGCCGCCGGGGCGTTGATGGTCATGCTGGTGGAGACGCGGTCAAGCGGGATGCCGTCGAGGAGCAGGGCCATGTCCTCTAGGCTCGAGATGGAGACGCCGACCTTCCCTACCTCGCCGGAGACCAGCGGATCGTCGGCGTCGTAGCCGAGCTGGGTGGGTAGGTCGAAGGCCACCGACAAGCCAGACTGGCCCTGTTCAAGCAAGTAGCGATAGCGACGATTGGACTCCTCGGCCGAGGCATAACCGGCATACTGGCGCATCGTCCACAGTCGGCCGCGGTACATCGTGGGCTGGACGCCGCGCGTGAAGGGGAACACTTCGGGAAAGCCGAGCTGCTCGAGGTAGTCTGGGTCGGGGTCCGCAGGGAGATAGAGTCTGTCCAAGGGGATACCGGAGGAGGTTTCGAATTCGGCCTTGCGCTCCGGTTGGTTTTCCAGGGCGGGCCGCAAGACCTGCGCCTCCCATTCCCTGAGGGCTTGGATCAGGTGCTCATTCATCATTGGCTCCATCCATCGATGGCCTGGATCGCGTCCTTCAGTCCAATCTCTTCCGGGCGGAGTCGTGGAATACCTTCGAAGTTGGCAAAAGTCGCGTCGCTGAAGGACAAGTTGAGGCGGTTCCGAAACTCGTCGAACAACGCAAGGTAGTTGACTTGCACGCGCCGCTCCCAATCCAGGCCGAGGGCGCTCGCGGCCCGCCGGACTTCTTCGAGCGTGGGCGCCTCAATCTCCACGAAGGGTCCGTAAGGGAGCTCATCCAGTGCGATGTGCGCCCCGCCAAGGTCGAAGACTTCCCGTCGTTTTTCGTACGAGGCGAAGGCGTTGAAGCCGAGGGCCTCGAGAAAGGCCCGCGCCGCCTGGGGGTCATCCGCGCCAAACTCGATCTCGAGTCGTTCCTCCGGCGTTCCCAACGAGCGCTTAAAGGTGAGATGAGCCTGGTCGTCTTGACGTAGGCGAAGTACCTGACGTGAGCTGCGCAGGCGGCCGTCGGCGCTGTCGAAGCGCCAGTTCCGTTCAAGAAGCTTCGGCTTGAGCTGTCGCCCACGCTGCGCCAGCACACGGTCGCGGACGACGGCCAGATCTGCCACGTAGAACTTGGCCTCAATCTCCTGCATCAGCTGCCTTCGCTGAGCCCATGGTGACCAGGACCTGATTCAGTTCCACGCGGTCGCCGGGCCGCACCCGCACCCTTGTCACTTTGCCGGCGCGCGGCGCCTTGAGTTCGTTCTGCATCTTCATCGACTCGAGAATGATCAGGTCATGACCTTTGTCCACTTCCTCGCCTTCAGTCACAGGAACAGCCACCACAAGGCCAGGCATGGGCGCCTTGAGGTGATAGTCCCCGCTTTGAACGATTTGTGCGCCAGAGGTTTCTCTTAGCCGGCGCTGGACTTCATCTTCGACCGAGACCATGTAGAGCTGGCCGCGCATCAAGACTTCCAAGCCGCGGTCGGTGGGGCTGACGAAGGCCTCGTAGGACTGGCCGCTGAGGATCATGGAGTAGACCGTTTGGTCGGGGAAACCGCTGAGATCGACTTCCAGACGCAGGCCGTCGACGAAGATCTCGTCTTCGACGTTGATCTCAATGGTGTAGGTCTTGTCATCCACGGTGGCAAGATACTTCAAGGGACCTCTCCCTGAGAGCTTTGGGTGAAGACCGACTTCGGCGACTGGGCACTGGGGCGCCTGGGCGCCAAGGTTTCTGAGTGCCCAGGCGCCCAGGCGCCCAGGTGCCTATGTGCCTGGGTGCCCACCTCGCCAGCTTCCCATGTACTTCCCCATCAGCGATGCATCCTCTCCCAGCGTCCCACCCATTTCCAGTTGCTGGTGTCGCGCTCGGCTGGACGCACGATCTGGGAGGCCTGCTGGCTCTGGCGATGGGCGACCAGGGTTGCAAGGATGGCGGCGATGTTGGCGAGGGATTCCTTACCTTCTTCCGCCTTATCCATCGAGAACCGCTCCTCGACGAAACGGGTGTCGAACTGTCCGGCGATGAAGCGATGCGAGTTCAGGATGTTCTGATGAAACGGGATGTTGGTCTTCACGCCCAGGATGCGATACTCCTCCAGAGCACGGCGCATGCGCAAGATGGCTTCGCCGCGCGACTCGCCCCAGCAGATCAACTTGGAGATCAGCGAGTCGTAGTAGGGGGAGATCTCGAAGCCCGAATAGACGCCGCTATCCACGCGTACGCCCGGTCCGGTGGGGAGGATGGCGAGGTTGATCGTGCCCGTCGAAGGCAGGAAGCTGTTGTATGGGTCTTCTGCGTTGATGCGGCATTCGATGGCCCAGCCGTTGAGATGGATGTCCTCCTGGGCGTAGCGTAGCTTGCGGCCACGAGCGATGCGGATCTGCTCCTTGACGATGTCGACGCCGGTCACCATCTCCGTCACGGGATGTTCCACCTGGAGACGCGTGTTCATCTCCAGGAAGTAGAAGTTCCTCTCCTTGTCCACAAGAAACTCGATGGTCCCGGCATTCAAGTAGTCTACGGCGCGCGCCGCCTTGCAAGCCACATCTCCCATCTTCTCGCGCAGTTCGGGGTCAAGGAAGGGAGAAGGCGATTCCTCGAGCAGTTTCTGGTGGCGGCGTTGCAGGGAGCACTCACGCTCACCGAGGTGAATCACAGTGCCATGGCCGTCGGCCAGGATCTGGAACTCGATGTGACGGGCGTTCAACAGCAGCTTCTCGAGATAGACGTTTCCGTCGCCAAAGGCCGCCTCGGCCTCACGACGGGCGGCGTGCAGAAGACCGGGCAGGTCCTGCGCTCCCTGGACTTCGCGCATCCCTTTCCCGCCCCCGCCTGCGGTTGCCTTGATCAAGAGGGGGAAGCCGATCTGTGGTGCGAGGGCGATGATCTGCTCGTCGCTGAGATCGCCTTCGCCTTCGGTCCCCGGGACGACCGGGACTCCGGCCGAGGCAACGGTGGCGCGCGCGACGGCCTTGTCGCCCATGGCGGCGATGGCGCTTGGCCGAGGCCCGATGAACACTAGCCCGGCCTCTTCCACCTGACGCGCAAAGTCCTCCCGTTCGGCAAGGAAACCGTATCCGGGGTGGATGGCGCCCGCGCCGCTGCGCTTGGCGATTTCGATAATCTTGTCGCCGCGCAGGTAAGATTCTCTTGCCGGGGGAGAGCCAAGGTAGTGCGCCTCGTCGGCGTAGCGCACATGCAACCCTGCACGATCCACGTCGGAGAAGACCGCGATCGTCTCCATCCCCAGCTCGCGGCAAGCCCGAATGACCCTGACGGCGATCTCACCTCGGTTGGCGATCAATACCTTGTTGAACATGGCCTTTCGCATTCCAGGTGATGGGTTTGGGAGCAGCCCTCGCAAAGGTGAAGTGATTGGTTATTGGTGATTAGGATTAGTCCACCCGTATTCTAGCAGTCAGTAACCAATGACCAACAACCAGTAACCAACACCCAATCACCATTCACCAATCACCTCATCGGAGGCGCTGCCCGATCGAATGACCGTGTCCTTCCTCCCCCAGTCTACTCCCTTCAGAGAGGAATATTCCCATGCTTCTTTGCCGGATTGGCGTCGCGCTTGTTGGCGAGCATCTCGAGGGCGTTGATGAGTCTCGGGCGCGTGTAGCGGGGTTCGATCACGTCGTCCAGGTAGCCACGCGAGGCGGCCACGTACGGGTTGGCGAACTTCTCGCGGTAGTCTGCCACAAGCTCGTCCTTGCGTTTCTGCGCATCTTCGGCTTCTGCCAGCTCCTTTCGGAAGATGATACTCACCGCTCCGTCGGGGCCCATGACGGCTAGCTCGGCGCTTGGCCAGGCCAAGTTGAGGTCGCCGCGAATGTGCTTGGAAGACATGACGTCGTAGGCCCCGCCGTAGGCCTTGCGCGTGATCACGGTGATCTTGGGGACAGTGGCTTCACAATAGGCATAAAGCAGTTTCGCGCCATGCCGAATGATGCCCCCATGCTCCTGGCCCGTGCCCGGAAGGAAGCCCGGGACGTCCACGAAGGTGATTAGGGGGACATTGAAGGAGTCGCAAAAACGTACGAAACGCGCCGCCTTGTCGGAGGAGTTGATATCGAGTACGCCAGCAAGCACCCCGGGCTGGTTGGCTACGATCCCCACACTGTGCCCTCCAAGGCGAGCGAATCCGACGACGATGTTCTGGGCATAGGTGGCATGGATCTCGAAGAAAGCTCCGTCATCCACAACAAGCCGGATCACATCACGCATCTCATACGGTTTGCTCGGGTCCTCTGGGATGATGCGATCCAAAGAATCCTCGGTTCGCAGGCGGTCGTCGCCCGTGGCGGAGACGGGCGGATCCTCCATGTTATTCTGCGGCAAATAGGAGAGCAGGACCCGAATGAGATACAGACAATCGGCTTCACTCTCGGCGACGAGATGACAAACTCCAGAAGTGCTCGCATGGACATCCGCGCCGCCCAGTCCCTCGAAATCGACTTCCTCGTGGGTGACCGTCTTGACCACATCGGGGCCTGTCACGAACATATACGAGGAGTTGCGCACCATGAAGATGAAGTCCGTCAGAGCAGGGGAGTAGACTGCCCCTCCTGCGCAAGGCCCCATGATTGCGCTGATCTGTGGGATCACGCCGGAGGCCAGGGTGTTGCGTAGGAAAATGTCGGCGTAGGCCCCAAGGGAAACGACGCCTTCTTGGATACGAGCGCCGCCGGAATCATTGAGACCGATCAGCGGTGCGCCGTTCTTGAGCGCCATGTCCATGATCTTGCAGATCTTCTCCGCGTGCACCTCTCCCAGGCTTCCACCGAACACAGTGAAGTCTTGTGAGAAGGCATAGACCAAGCGCCCGTCGATGGTCCCCCATCCGGTTACCACGCTGTCGCCCAGGACCTTGCGTTCATCCAGCCCGAAGTCGTGGGTGCGATGAGTGACGAACATGTCCGTCTCTCGGAAGGAGCCCTTATCCAGCAGCAACTCGAGGCGCTCACGCGCCGTTAGGCGACCACGTTCATGTTGGGCGTCGATACGTTCCGCGCCTCCGCTGATCAATGCATGCTCACGCAGCTTGGCCAGCTCCTTGAGTTTGGCCTCACGACTCATAGATCGCTCTCCCGAAAGAAGGCTCGCACGTTCGAACGGCTCAACCCCCACCAAATCCAGCCGAAGGCGAGCAGACTGACGATCGCGGCCGCTGGCCAGCTGCGCCGAGAGAAGTCCGTTGGCGCAAAGAACAGCCGGTCGGCCCAGGTCCAAAGCAGATAGGACAGGACTGCCCATCTCGTCAGCGTCGGCGCCCACCGTCGCCCACGCCACAGGCCAGCAAGAACGACCAGTGCGGCGACACCCCCTACTCCCCCAGTGAGGGGGATATACCATGCCGGAACCGAGAGCTTCAGGTCGGAAGGAAGGGTACGAGCCCCACTGAAGCGGAGGAGAGAGATGGCTGAGATGGTTAACACTGCCAGGCAGAGCCAGGTTACGAAGCGAGGGCGGCGTTTCATAGGCACCGTTTGCCGGGTCCAACTGAACTCCCGGCATGAGTCATCCCCAGACTAGGGACCAAGCCACAGATTGCACAGATAAGCGCCAAGTCTCGAACCTATCGTCCTGGAATGTGCCCACCAATCAGCCAAGCTTCCATACTGGTTCGACCGGTCTTGCGTCAATCTGTGAAATCTGTGGCCGCAAGACCGTAGGGTCCGATTTCGATTGTCTCATCTCAGTCGATGACGATGGTGATCTTGCCAAACTGTTCTCCGGCGGCAAGGCGGCGTTCCGCCTCTGGAGTGTCCTGAAGGGGAAAGGAACGATCCAGCGCCGGTCTGAGGCGGCCCTCGAAGACCAGCCCCATGACGGTGCCGAAGTCTCGCTGTGTGCCCATCGTCGAGCCGAGGATCGAGAGGTGTTTGCCGAAGAGGTAGCGGTTGTCGACTTCGAATCGCGCGCCGCCCGTGTTGCCCACGGTGAGGATGCGCCCGCCGCGGCGAGCGGCGCGCAGGCTGAGCGGGAACGTGCCCGCTCCGACATTATCCACCACAATATCCACCCCTCGGCGACCGGTCGCCTCGAACACGGCTTTCGACCAGTTCTCCTCCTGCGAGCGGTCGATCAAAACGTCCGCACCCAGGTCGGCGGCGAGCTGGAGCTTGGCCTGGCTCGAGCCAACGACGTAGACTCTGGCCCCGGCATAGCTCGCCACCTGGATGCAAGCAGTGTTCACCCCGCCGGACGCGCCGACGATCAAGACACTCTCGCCAGCCTGGAGCTGACCGCGCACGATCAGCGAGTGCCAGGCAGTGTGAAAGACGAGGCCCGCCGCCGCAGCGGCCTCATAGGCGAATCGCTCGGGCAGGAGCAGAACGTTCCTGGCAGGAACGACGACGGTTTCGGCCAGCGTGCCGCGCACGGTCTCGCCCAGGAGATGCCAATCCCGACAGCGATTGTCCCATCCTGCTTGGCAGAACTCGCAC
>Ga0209642_10000558_pt1 | contig 24010 bp, 21 predicted proteins | sample RifCSP19_2_FD_184025 | JGI IMG/M metagenome (GOLD analysis project Ga0209642, IMG submission 184025) | Soil microbial communities from Rifle, Colorado - Rifle CSP2_sed 19_2 (SPAdes) (version 2) | ecosystem: Environmental > Terrestrial > Deep subsurface > Rock core/Sediment | place: Rifle... | reverse complement strand
GACCGATCGCGATTGGGTCGGGCACGGATCTACCTGCTCTTTCTCCTCGGGGTGCTGGTCACCTGGGAGGCGGCCAAATTCATCGGCGGCGACCCGTGGCGCTACTTCGGCTGGGAGTGGCGCCCGCCGCTGAAGCTCAACGTCCTCAACGACCAGGGGCTTCCGCACCTGTGGGACATCGTGGACACCATGATCGGGCCGTACCGGCGCAACGCCGACCAGTCGCTCTTCGTGCACCTGGGGATCAAGGCTCTGTACACCTGGCGCGAGGCGGCCATCGGCTTCGTGCTGGGCGGGCTGCTCGGCATGTCGCTGGCCGCCGCATTCGTGCACTCGCAGCTGCTTGAGCGCGCCTTCGTCCCGTACGTCGTGGCCAGCCAGACGATCCCCATCGTGGCCCTGGCGCCGATGATCGTCTTCTTCTTCGGCAACAACGTGATGAGCGTGGTGATCATCGCGACCTACCTGACCTTCTTCCCGGTGACGATCGCCATGATCCGCGGCCTGCGTTCGCCCGATCCGCGAGCGCTGGAGCTGATGCGCTCGTTCGCCGCGTCTCGGCGCACCATCCTCTGGAAGCTGCGGCTGCCCGCCTCGCTCCCCTACCTGTTCACCGCGCTGAAGATCACCGCCACCGCGAGCATCGTGGGGGCGATCATCGGGGAGGGGCCCGGCGCCATCCAGGGCGGTCTGGGCTGGTCGATCATCGAGTTCAACCAGCAGTACGTGACCAACCCGTCCAAGTTGTGGAGCGCCATCTTCGTCGCCGCACTGCTGGGCGTGAGCTTCTACAGCCTCGTTCGCCTGGTGGAGCTGCGTGTCCTGCGCGGCCGGCCGGAGGCCTCAGCCGGATGACAGGAGAGCAGATGACCGACCAGCCCGTGGTCAGCCTTGCCGGGGTCGAAAAGGAGTTCGCGCTGTCCGGCGGGACGACCATGACCGCCCTGACGGGGATCGACCTGGATCTGCGACGCGGAGAGTTCGTGTCGCTCATCGGTCCGTCCGGCTGTGGGAAATCGACGCTGCTGCGACTGATCGGCGACCTGACCCAGCCGACCACGGGGACGGTGACGGTGAACGGCAAGCCGGCACCACAGGCGCGCCTTGATCGTGACTACGGGATGGTCTTCCAGGCCCCGGTGCTCTTCGACTGGCGCACCGTCGAGGAGAACGTGCGACTGCCGCTGGAGTTGACCGGACAGGAACGCGCAGCACGCGACGCCCGGGTCCGGGAGATGCTCGAGCTCGTCGAGCTGCCCGACTTTGCCCGGCACTACCCGTACCAACTCTCCGGCGGGATGCAGCAGCGCGTGGCCATCGCGCGGGCGCTCGCCTTCTCGCCGGCGATCCTGCTGATGGACGAGCCGTTCGGCGCGCTGGACGAGATGACCCGCGAGCGCATGAACTCCGAGGTGCTGCGCATCTGGGAGCAGACCGGCATCACCGTCGTCTTCGTCACGCACTCGATCCCCGAGGCCGTCTTCCTGTCGAGCCGCGTGGCGGTGATGAGCGCGCGCCCGGGACGGATCACCCAGATAGTGGAGATTGACCTGCCGCGGCCGCGCGGCCTCGAGACCCGCGAGAGTCGCCGCTACTTCGAGATGGTGACCGAGGTGCGCGAGGCGTTGCGCGGCGGCGACGGGGGCGCAGCGCCGGACGCGTCGCTGGCCTCGATCGAGCGAGCCGAGGCGGAGGGCGTGATCGGATGAGGCGGGCACTGGCGCTGCTGCGTCACAACGCCCCGGCGATCGTCGTCCTCGTCGGTGGCATCGCCCTGTGGGAGGCGACCATCCGCGGCCTCTCGATCCGCGCCTTCATCCTGCCGGCGCCGTCGTCCATCGCGCGGGCGCTGGGCGAGAACTGGACCGCCGGCTACCAGATCCTGCCCGCTGCGCAGGCCACCCTCCAGGAGGCCGGCGGGGGACTGATCGCGGGCGCGCTGCTCGGCCTGGCCGTGGCCTTTGCGGTTGCCCGCTATCCGAGCGCACGGGACATCGTGCTGCCGGTGGGGATCGCGGTGAACGCCATCCCGATCGTCGCCTTCGCGCCGCTCGCCAACCAGTGGTTCGGCTCGCAGAGCGTCTACTCCAAGATGGCCATCTCGGCGGCGCTCGTCTTCTTCCCGATCATGATCAACGTGCTCCGCGGCCTGACCTCGGTGAGCGCCTCGTCCGTGGAGCTGATGCGCTCATATGCCGCGGGGGAGATGGCGGTGCTGGTCAAGTTGCGGGTGCCCAACGCGCTGCCATTCTTCCTCACCGGCCTCAAGATCGGGACCACGCTGAGCCTCATCGGCGCGGTCGTCGGAGAGTACTTCGGAGGCCTGAACGTGGCCCTCGGCCGGGTGGTGGTGGAGAGCGCCAGCACGCTGGCGTTCGAGGTGACCTGGGCGGCCATCGTCGTGGTCTCGGCGGTGGGAATCCTGATGTACCTCGCCGTCCTTGCCGCTGAGCGCGTGCTCATCCCGTGGCATCCATCGGTCCGCGGCGAGCGGGTGGCATAGCAGCGACGCGCGGCGCGCATTTGCCCCTATCCCGAGTGACGCGCCGCCCGTAGAATCACCGGGTTCGGAGAGATGGCCCGTCCACGGGCCCCACGGATCAATCGAGGAGTCAAGATGAGGGTATTCCGCATCGGAACGGTGGCCATGCTCGCCGCCGCCGTGGTGCTCGCCGGATGTTCGGCGCCCGCCAAGGTCCGGCTGCAGCTGCAGTGGTTCCCGCAGGCGCAGTTCGCGGGCTACTACGCCGCCCAGGAGCTGGGCTACTACGAGGCAGAGGGGATCGAGGTCGAGATCATCCCCGGTGCCGCCGACATCGCCCCGCAGGTGGTCGGGTCCGCGCCAAACGGACCGGAATTCAATCTCTCCTGGGTGCCGAAGGTTCTCCAGGCCCGCGAGAGCGAGGCCGGTTCGGACCTGGTGAACATTGCGCAGGTCTTCCAGCGGGCAGGCACCCTGTCCGTCTCGTGGAAGTCGAGCGGCATCACCTCGGTCGCCGACTTCGCCGGCAAGAAGGTCGGCGCCTGGGGCTTTGGCAATGAGCTCGAGGTCATCGCCTCCGCCCTCAAGGAGGGTCTCGTCGCGGGCGAGGACTTCACCCAGGTGACCCAGGGCTTCAGCATGGCCGAACTGCTCGCCGCCTACGATGGCTGCGAGGCGGCCGACACCGACTGCGTCGACGTCGCCGAGGCGATGATCTACAACGAGTACGCCCAGCTGCTGGAGACGACCAACCCGGACACCGGTGAGCTCTTCCAGCCGAGCGACATCAACGTGATCGACTACAACGAGGTCGGGACGGCCATGCTGCAGGACGCCGTCTGGGCGCGTGCATCGTGGCTGGCCGAGGGCAACAACGAGGATGTCGCGGTCAAGTTCCTGCGTGCCTCGTTCAAGGGCTGGATCTACTGCCGTGACAACCCCGCTGCGTGCGAGCAGTTCGTGGTCGACAACGGCAGCACGCTCGGCGCCGGCCACCAGAAGTGGATGATGAACGAGATCAACGCGCTTATCTGGCCGTCACCCGACGGCGTCGGCATGCTCGATGCGGACCTCTGGTCGCAGACCGTGGACACCGCGCTCGAGGCCGGCATCATCACCGCGGCGCCCGATGCCGCCTCGTACCGGACCGATCTCGCCGCGAAGGCCCTCGAGGGGCTGAGCGACGCGACCGGCACAGGCTGGACGAAGGCGGTCGTGCAGATCACACCGGGCGGCGAGTAACCGCTCCTTCCGACGACTCGAGGCCCCCTCCGTCCGCGGAGGGGGCCTCTCCTATTGCCCGGGCTCGGCTGCCCCCGGCTCTGCGCGCCGCACCAGCGGGGCCATCAGTGGCGGCACCATGAGCGTGGTCAGCACCGCCATGCCGACAACCACGCTGTACAGGTGGCTGCTGATGGCGCCGGCGCCCAGGCCGAGTCCTGCCACGACAATGCCGACCTCGCCGCGCGGCACCATCCCCCAGCCGATCAGCGCCGCCCGCTGCCGCCCCAGCCGGATCGCCCCGGCGAACGCCCCGGCGAACTTGGTCATCACCGCCAGCACGGTGAGTCCGGCGAGCAGGGCGAGAGTGAGCGGGTCCGCAAGGGCGGCCAGGTTCACCTGGGCGCCGATGAACCCGAAGAAGAACGGGGTGAAGAAGGCGGCGACCGGTGCCACCTCCTCCTCGAGGGCGTGCCGCTCGCTCGACTCGCCGACCACCATTCCCGCCAGGAAGGCTCCGATGATCGCCGCCAGGCCGATCAGGGCGGCGAGGGCCGCAAGCCCGAGCATGAGGATCATCCCGGGCAAGAAGGGGGTCGCGGCAAACTCCGGGTCGGTGAGGATAGAGGGCCGGGTGCGCAGCACCCGGGTGCCGACCAGCAGCACGATCCCGATGAAGGCCCCGGCCAGCCCCACCAGCGTGGCGAGCTGACCGGCTGAGACGCTACCCGCGGCCAGCCCGCTTGCGAACGCCAGGATGAGCATGGCCAGCACGTCATCGATCACCGCCGCGCCAAGGATCACCCGGCCCGATTGGCTGGCCATGGCGCCGAGGTCGTCGAGCACCCGGGCGGTGATGCCGACGCTGGTCGCGGTGAGCGCTGCGCCCAGGAAGACACTCACCTCGATCGGGTAGCCCAGGACCGCTCCCAGCGCAAGGCCGCCACCCATGGGGAGGATGACGCCCATGACTCCGACCGAGGCAGCCGTGCCGCCAACTCGCAGCAGATCGCCGATGCGCGTCTCGACGCCGACCTGGAAAAGGAGAAGGACCACCCCGATCTCGGCGAACAGCTCGGTCTCGGGCGTCACCCGGTAGATGCCCAGCACGGCGGGGCCTACCAGCACGCCACCGAGGATCTCACCAACCAGCGCCGGCTGGCCGATCCGCTTGAAGATCTCCTCGCCGATCTTGGCGGCCAGCAGGACGACGAAGAGCTGGGTCAGGGTCTGGGCGAGGTGCTCCATCCGGTCAGAGGAGGTAGCGCAGCCAGACGTAGGCCGTGGACACCAGGATGCTGCCGAGCGTCACCGGGCCGGCGTACTTCATGAAGGTCCAGAAGCCGATCGGGTGCCCCTCGCGTTCCGCCATGCTCGCCAGGATCACGTTCGCGCTGGCGCCGATGATGGTGGCGTTGCCGCCGAGGTCCGCACCTGCCGCCAGCGCCCACCACAGCGCCTGCGAGCCAGGGTGCGGCGCCGACATTTCCGCCACGACGGGGAGCATCGTGGCAGTGTACGGGACGTTGTCGACCACGCCGGAGAGCAGCGCCGAGAGCCAAAGGATGACCATCGCCCCGCCGGCGAGCGCGCCGCCGGTCACGTCGGTCAGGGCAGCGGCAATCGCGGTGATCATTCCGATCTCGATCACGCCGGCGATAAGCATGAAGAGGCCGATGAAGAAGAAGAGGGTCGACCATTCCACCTCCCGCAGCACCTCCTGCGGGTTCTCTCGGGCCACGACCATCAGCGCCACCGCCCCCGTCAGCGCGACGGTCGCCGGCTGGTAGCCGAGCGGTCCGTGAAGCAGGAAGCCCAGCAGGGTCAGGCCCAGCACTACCAGCGAGCGGCGCAACAGCGGGGGGTCGGTGATCATGTGGCGCTCATCGAGTGCCAGGAGCACGTCACGCATCTGCGGATCCACCGCCAACTGACCGCGGAAGATCCATCGGGCAGCCACCAGGAAGAGCACCAGCACGATGAGCGCCAGGGGGGCCATGTTCAGGAAGAAGGTGCCAAAGTCTATCCCCGCCGCACTGGCGATGAGGATGTTCGGCGGGTCGCCGATCAACGTGGCGGTGCCGCCGATATTGCTCGCCAGGATCTCCGCGATGATGAGCGGCATCGGGTTCATCCCAAGGCGGGCCGCGAGGAAGAGGGTGATCGGACCCACCAGCACCACGGTGGTCACGTTGTCCAGCAGGGCGGATGCCACGGCGGTGATGACGCTCATCACCACCAGGATTCGATAGGCATCGCCGCCGGCGAAGCGGGCCGCTCGCACCGCCATCCAGCCGAAGACTCCGGTCTTCCGGATGATCCCCGCCAGGATCATCATCCCGGCGAGCAGGAAGATGACGTTGAAGTCGATATGTTCGAACGCCTGCTCCTGGCTGACGACGCCGAGCAGGATCATCGCGATGCCGCCACCCATGGCGGCGATCGTCTTGTGCACCCGCTCGGTTGCGATCAGCGCATAGGTGGCCAGGAAGATCGTCAGGCCGACGACGACGGTGAAGGTCATCCCCGGTCGGTGTCCGCGCTCGGACGCAGGAGCGGCTCGCGCCCGCTGGCACGCACCCAGACCAACAGCAGCTCGAGCTGGTCGAGGTAGCTGACCACCCGACCGGCGTCGTCCACGATCGGGAGCCCGTACAGCCGGGCGTGGTGCATCGTCTCGAAGGCGTCGCGCACGGTCGCATCGCGGCGCACCGAGACGGGCGGCAGCATGATGTCCCCGGCGGTGCGCGCCCCGAGGTGGCGGGCGTATTCCATCACGGCCTCCACGTCGGCGATGACCCCCAGGAACTCCTCGGGCACGATCTTGAGGAAGATGTCGTTCACGAGGAGCCGGACCGGCACCAGGCCGATGAGCATCCCCTGGTCATCGACGACCGACAGGACCCGGCAGCCCGGGCTCTCGATCGCCAGCTCGGCGAGCCGCTGCAGGCTGTCGGTGGCGCGGACGCGGATCGGATCGGTGCCGCGCAGCAGCCGATCAACCTCGCCGATCGGGGTTCCCTGGGTGATCTCTTCGGGGGTCAGGCTCACGGTACGCTCCGCACATACGACGGAGACCACGCGACGTCGCGCAGTCTCCACCTTTGGGATCGGGGATATGGGCATCGTCCCTCGCCCGCCCCGCTTGCGCGGTGCGCACTGAGTGTAGCCCTCCCGATCCGGCCCGGGCAAGGTGTTGTCGAGTCGGGCCAGGGTCGGGGTCGGACCCTCCCTGCGTGCTACCCTTTGAGGCCGAAGGAGATCTTCCGCTGACCCCCCCTCCCACCCCGACGCCGCAGTCCGCGCTGGACGCCGAGGGCCTGAGCCAGGTCCGCCGCGTCGGCAGCGCCGACCTGATGGTGGGCATCCCCAGTTTCGGGAATGCCGAGACGATCGGCTACGTCGTGCGCGCAGCCACGGCCGGCATGGTGCAGTACTTCCCGGACCTCAAGCCGATCCTGGTGAACTCCGACGGCGGCTCGCCCGACGACACGCCGCACGTGGCGATCACCACCGAGAGCCCCGAATACATCGAACGGGTGATCCTGGTCCGGCCGCGCCACAAGCTGCAGCGCATCAGCTTCACCTACCACGGGACGAGTGGCAAAGGGACCGCGGTCCGGGCACTGTTCGAGGTCGCCCGGGAGCTCGACGTGAAGGCCATGGTGATGGTCGACTCGGATCTGCGCAGCATCGTCCCGGAATGGGTCGAGCTGCTGGCCGGACCGATCCTCAAGGGCGGCTACGACTTCGTGGCGCCGATGTACGCCCGCTACAAGTACGACGGCACGATCACCAACAGCATCGCCTACCCGCTCACCCGTGCGCTGTATGGCACGCGCATCAGGCAGCCGATCGGCGGCGACTTCGCGGTGAGTGGCGACCTGGTGCAGCGATACCTCGAACTCGATACCTTCGATGAGCTGACCGCCCGATTCGGGATCGACATCTGGATGACGCACTCGGCGATCAACGAGGGCTTCGCCGCCTGCCAGGCGCGCCTGGGCGCCAAGATCCATGACGCCAGGGATCCCGCCTCGGACCTCGGACCGATGTTCCGCCAGGTGGTCGGCACCCTCTTCACGTTGGCAGGGCACTACGCGGACCGATGGCTGAAGGTCCGCGGTTCGCATCCGATCCCCGAGTACGGCTTTGAGCGGGTCGTGGCGCCGGAGGAGATCAGCGTCAACCACGCCAAGCTGATCGACAACTTCGAGGCGGCCCGCCTGACGCACACCGATACGTGGAGCGAGATGCTCGCCGGCGAGCAACTGGAGCGCGTGATGGGCATCGAATGCGACGTGCCGGCCACGTTCGGGTTCCCGGCAGAGCTGTGGATCCGCTGCCTGTACGACGCGCTGGTCGCGTTCCATCGCCCCGGCATCGACCGGGAACGCCTGCTGGCCGCCCTGACGCCGCTCTACTTCGCGCGGACCGCGGGCTTCATCACCGAGACGGCCGAGATGACGACCGACCAGGCCGAGCGCGTGATCGAGGCGCAGGCGCTCGCCTTCGAGGGGCTGAAGCCATACCTGGTCAAGCGCTGGACGGAGATGCAGACCGCGAGGGGTGGCGGCTGATGCCGCCCCGTCGCAGTCCGTATCGCATCCTGCTGCCCCTCGCCAACCCGCGCACCGCGGGCGACCTGGTCCGCATCGGTGCCGGAATCCGGGCCGGACGCACCACCGAGATCACCGCGCTCGGGATCGTGGAGGTCCCGGAGGGGGTCTCCCTCTCGCAGGGCGCCATCCAGGCGCGGACCGCGCGGCGGCTCCTCCAGCGGGTCCTCACCTTCGGCGACGAGGAGGGGGTGGAGATCCGGACCATGGTGCGGATCGGGCGACGGGCTGCCGATGGCGTCATCGAGGCGGTCGGCGAGGAGAGCACCGACCTGATCATCTTCGGCTGGGGCGGGCCGGCCGCGCACGGGGCCACTCGTGACACGCCGCGCGACCAGGCCGACGCTCCGGTCTTCACCTCGACGATCGATGCGGTGCTGCGGGAGTCGCCGTGCGATATCGCGGTGGTCAAGCAGCGCGGCCTGGAGCGCGTGCGGTCGATCCTGGTGCCGGTCCGCGGCGGACCGCATGCGGAGCTGGCGATGAGCGTCGCGCGCGACCTGGCGAAGCGGTTCCGCGCCCAGCTGGTGGTCCTGCACGTGGTGCCCGAGAAGATCGGCGATCGGGCCCGCAAGCGGCAACAGGCCGCGCTTGACGCCTTCCTGGAGGAACACGGCAAGGGGCGGCGGCTGACCGGCAAGCTGGTCGAGGCTGCCTCGGTGCGACGGGCCATCATTCGCGAGGCGGCGCAGCACGACCTGGTCGTGATGGGCGCCTCGGCCCAGCCGGCGAACGCCGCCGCCGACGGGCGCTTCCTGTTCGGGATCGTGGCGGAGGCGGTTGCCTCCAGGGCGAAGCCGACGGTGATGGTGGTCAAGACCAAGGCCAGCCCCGACCGCGCCACCTTCGACAAGCTGCGGGCGGCCGAGGGGTCGTTGGCGGCCGCCGACGACTACGTGGAGCGCAGCCACTCGCTGCCGACCATGGTCGATCGCTGGTTCGCCGAGAACACCTTCCACGCCGGCGAGTTCCGCGACGTCGCCAAACTGGTCGAACTCAAGGAGCGCCACGGTCTGACGATCAGCCTGGGACTGCCCGCGCTCAACGAGGAGGAGACGATCGGGCAGGTGATCCGGCGGATCAAGGGCCCGCTGATGGACCGCCTGCCGCTGATCGACCAGCTGGTGGTGATCGACTCCGACTCAACGGATCGGACCGCCGAGATCGCTGCGGAGCTCGGCGTCCCGGTCGTCCGTCACAGTCAGATCCTGCCCGAGGTCGGTTCCTACCGGGGCAAGGGCGAGGCGCTCTGGAAGAGCCTGCACGTGCTCGACGGCGACATCGTTGCCTGGATCGATACCGACATCCGCAACATCCAGCCGCGCTTCGTCTTCGGCCTGCTCGGACCGCTGCTGCGCGAGCCGCGCATCCAGTACGTCAAGGGCTTCTACCAGCGGCCGATCCGGGAGGGTGACAAGCTGGTCGCCGAGGGCGGCGGCCGTGTCACCGAGCTGCTGGCACGCCCGCTCATCAACCTCTTCTTCCCCGAGCTGTCGGGGATGATCCAGCCCCTCTCCGGCGAGTACGCCGGGCGGCGCACGCTCCTGGAGTCGGTCTCGTTCTTCACCGGCTACGCGGTCGAGACCGGGCTCCTGGTGGACATCCTGGACGCAGTGGGGCTGTCGGGTATCGGCCAGGTGGACCTCGAGCGCAGGGTCCACCGCAACCAGCCGCTCGCCAACCTCTCCCAGATGTCCTTCGTGATCCTGCAAGCGGCGATCCGCAAGCTCGAGGAGCGGCACCGCATCGAGCTGCTCACCGAGGTGGGACGCGGCATGAAACTGATCAACCGCGGGCCGGATCAGTTCAACCTGGAGGTGCGCGAGATCGGCGACGAGCTGCGGCCCCCGATCAACACCGTGCCGGCCTACCTCGAGCGCCGCAGGCGGCTGCTCGGCTGATGAGCGGCGGCGTGCTCCGCGTGGTCCTGGCGCCCGATTCCTTCGGCGGCGCCCTCGACTCGGTCGCGGTCACCAAGGCGATGGCGCTCGGCTGGCTGCGCGCGCGCCCCGACGACGTCGTCGTGCGCGCCCCGATGTCCGACGGCGGCGAGGGGACGCTGGCTGCCCTCGAGGCCGCGCTGGGAGCGCGCGCGGAACGACGTTCGATGTCCACCACCGACCCGCTCGGCCGCCCGGTCGTCGCCGACTGGCTCCTGTTCGACGAGGGCCGCGCCGCGTTCATCGAGATGGCGACCGCCTCCGGGCTGGCGCGCCTGGCGCCCGCGGAGCGCAATGCCGCGTCGGTCCGCGTCGCGTCGACCCGCGGTGCGGGTGACCTGGTCCGGGGCGCGCTGGATGCGGCGGTCGAGCAGATCATGCTCGGGCTGGGAGGGTCGGCCACCAACGACGGAGGGGCCGGTCTGCTGTCGGCGCTGGGGGTACGGTTCGAAGATGCCGGTGGAGCGGAGTTGCCGCCCGGGGGCGCCGCGCTCGCGCGCCTGGCGCGGGTGGACGCGACCCGCCTCGACCCGCGCCTCGCCTCGGTGGAGATCGTCATCGCGTCGGACGTCACGAACCCCTTATGTGGACCGGTCGGCGCGTCGGCCACCTACGGGCCGCAGAAGGGGGCCGATGCGGACACGGTCGCGGAGCTGGACGCGGCCCTCGGCGTGTTCGGACGCGCCGTCGCAACGGCGACCGGCCGGGCAGTGGCAGATGCTCCCGGGGCGGGGGCAGCCGGCGGCACGGCGGCCGGCCTGCTCGGCTTCACGAACGCAAAGCTGGAGCCGGGAGTCGATGTCGTGGCGGGGATGATCGGTCTCGCCGAGATGCTCGTCGGGGCCGACCTGGTGATCACCGGCGAGGGGCGCGCCGACGACCAGACGCTTGCCGGCAAGGCCTCGATGGGAGTGGCCACCCTGGCCCGTCACGCCGGCGCATCGGTCGTCCTCCTGTGCGGGGCGCTCGGACATGGCGCCGCCGCCCTCGATGGATCGGGCCTCTTCGACGTGGTGCAACCGATCATCGATCGACCGCTGACCCTCGAGGACGCGATGGCCGACACCGAACGGCTGCTGATCAACGCGGCGGAGCGGCTGGCACGCAGCGTCAGCATCGGGGAGCGGACCTAGCCCGGGTTCGGCCGCTCGCTCCAGGCCTCGTCGATCCGCTCCACCAGCTCATCGAGCGAATCGACCACCAGCGCGGGCACGATCCCCGGCGGCAGCTGCTGGATGAGCCCCCACGGACCGCGGCGGATCCAGACGGCGCGCATCCCCGCCTCGCTGGCGGGGATCACGTCGTTCTCGACTCGGTCGCCCACATAGGCGACCTCGCCGGGTGGCGGCGATCCGAGCAGCTCCAGCGCACGCGCGAAGAAGGCCGGATCTGGCTTGGAGAGCTGCATCTCCGCGCTCATCGCCATCACTTCCGCCTCGACCCCCAGGGCACGCAGTTCGGCCGTCCGCTGGGCGGGCTGATTGGCGATGATCGCCAGGCGGTAGCCGAGATCGCGCAGGGCGGTCATCGAGCGCAGGGCGTCGGGATACAGGTCGGAGGGCTGGAACCCGGCGTAGGCGACTTCCGCTGAGCTCGCCCACTCGCGCCAGGTGGAGACGCCGAAGCGCGCGAACACGTCATGGTGCTGGCCTCCCCCGGCGATCTCCGCGCCGAGCGCCGCCATGAAGGTGAGGCGCGGGAGGCCGAGCTGATCGGCCCAGGTGGACCAGACGCGGGTCTCGTCGATCAGCGTCTCTCCGACATCGAGGATCACCCAGCGTTGCATCGGTGCGGCTGCTCCTGGCGGTACGGGCTGGTGCGCGGGACGCGACGATCGCAAGGATACCGACGGGCGACCGATATCATCGGTCCATGCAGCCCGAAGACCGATGACCGGCGGCCTCGGCCTGACCTTCCTCGCGGCGCTCGGCGTCGCGCTGCTGCTGGGCGCGGTGGCGCATCGGTTGCGGATGGCGCCGATGATCGGCTACATCGCCGCCGGGCTGGTGGTCGGCCCCTTCTCGCCGGGCTTCGTGGCCAACCGGGACGAGGTGCTGGCGCTGGCCGATATCGGCGTGGCGCTGCTCATGTTCAGCATCGGCGTGCGGTTCTCGCTCGCCAAGCTGCAGTCGGTGGGTCGCCTGGTGCTGATCGGCGCCCCCCTCCAGGTCGCCTTCTCGATTGCGCTCGGCGCAGGCATCGCCTTCGCTATCGGCAGACCGGTGCTCGAGTCGCTCTTCCTGGGGGCGATCGCCAGCGTCTGCTCCTCGGTCGTGCTGGTGAAGGTGGCCGGAGAGACGAGCCTCGAGACGACGGCCCACGGCAAGCTGGCGCTGGCCTGGTCGATCATGCAGGACCTGCTCACCGTCGTCCTGGTGGTGGTCCTGGGCGCACTGGCCGGAGGCGGCGAGGAGCCGGCCCTGGAGGCCGTGCGGGCCACGGTCGTGGCGCTCGCCGTCGTGGCGGCCGTGTTGGTCGTCGGCTCACGCGTCCTCCCGGGCATTCTGTCGCGGATCGCGCAGCTCGGATCGCGCGAGCTGTTCGTGGTGGCCGTGGCGGTGCTGGCCATCGGTACGGCCACGCTCGCGGCCCAATTGGGCGTGTCGGTTGCGCTGGGCGCCTTCGTGGCGGGCATGGCCCTGGCAGAGTCGGACCTGGCGGCCAGCGTGCTCGGGGAGGTGGTCCCGCTGCGCGAGCTGTTCGCCACGATCTTCTTCGTCTCGATCGGCATCCTGCTCGAGCCCGCCGCCGTCATCGCCGGCTGGCCGACGGTGCTCCTGCTGATCGCCCTGATCGTGGCGGGCAAGGGCGTCGCGGTGGCGGCCATCTCGCTGGCGGGGCGCCAGCGTCCGCGGACCGCCCTGCGTGCGGCGGGCCTGGTGGCCCAGGGCGGCGAGTTCAGCTTCGTGCTCGCGGCGGTCGGCCTGCAGCTCGGCGCGCTCGGCCAGGACACCTTCAGCCAGGCGATGGGCGCCATCGTGGCCACGGTCGTCATCGCAGCTCCGGTGGCAGGCCTCTCCGCACGGCTCGGCGATCGCCTGGAGCTGCGCTTCCCTGTCCCACCGCTGCCCGGCCCGGCCGAACCTGCGGCCGGGATGCGGCGTCACGTGGTGATCCTCGGCTACGGACATGTCGGCAAGGCCGTGGCGCGCGTCCTCGAGGGGAGGGGCTTTCCGTGGGTGGCGGCCGATGCCGACTACGCCATGGTCCATGCCGCGACCACCGGCGGAGCGCCGCTGGTATACGGGGACGCCGGCACGCCATCGGTCCTCGACGCGCTGCGGGTGGCCGACGCCGGGACGCTGGTGGTCACCGTGCCCGATGCGCTGGCCGCCCGGCAGGCGATCGAGTACGCACTCAGGCACAACCCGAATCTGCACGTCGTGGTGCGGGCACACTCCGCTCAGGACGAGGCGGAGCTGCGGCGCCTCGGTGCAGCGCGGATCGTCACCGCCGAGCGTGAGATCGGGCACGAGCTGGTGCGCCACGCGCTGCGACGCTACGGGGTGAGCGACCAGGAGATCGCCGCGATCCTGCGCCGCGGCGACCAGGGGGTTAGGCCTGCTTGACCCCGGAGACCAGCGCCTGGACCGACTTCTTGGCATCGCCGAAGAGCATGGCGGTCCTGGGGTCGGAGTAGAGTGGGTTGGCGATGCCGGCGAACCCTGCCGCCATCGATCGCTTGAGCACCACCACGTTGTGCGCATGGTCCACGTTGAGGATCGGCATCCCGTAGATCGGTGAGCTCTGGTCGGTCCGCGCGGCGGGGTTGGTGACGTCGTTGGCGCCGATCACCAGGGCGACATCGGCGTTGGCGAAATCGTCGTTGATCTCGTCCATCTCCTTGAGGCGCTCGTACGGGACGTTTGCCTCGGCCAGCAGCACGTTCATGTGCCCGGGCATGCGCCCCGCCACCGGGTGGATGGCGAATTCGACATCCACCCCCCGGGCGACCAGCAGGTCCATCAGCTCGCGGACCGGCCCCTGGGCCTGCGCCACGGCCATCCCATAGCCGGGCACGATGATCACCTTCTTGCCGTACGCCATCAGCACAGCGGCATCGTCGGCGCTGATCTCGCGTACCGTCTGTTCGCCGTCCGCGCCGGCGGCCACCGACCCGCCAGCGGTCCCGAACGCGCCGAACAGGACGTTGAAGAGCGACCGGTTCATGGCCCGGCACATGAGCTGGGTGAGGATTCCACCGGAGGCCCCGACCAGCGTGCCGGCGACCAGCAGCGCGTAGTTGCCCAGCACGAAGCCGGTGGCCGCCACCGCGATGCCGGTGTAGCTGTTGAGCAGGCTGACCACGACCGGCATGTCGGCTCCACCGATCGGCATCACCGCCGCCACGCCCAGCACCAGGGCCAGCGCCACAAAGACGAGGAACGGGGTGACCTCGTTGGTCACCAGGGTGAGCGCGACGCCGAGCGCCAGGATGCCGGCGACCAGCAGCCCGGTGACCACCTTGTCGCCCGGATAGGTGACGGGGCGCCCCGAGACGATCCCCTGCAGCTTGCCGAAGGCGATGATCGAGCCGGTAAAGGAGACCGAGCCGATCACGGCGCCGAGCAGCGTGGCAACCATGAATGGGACAGACAGCAGCTCGCCGTCCGCCCCGGCGAAGTGCAGGAATTCGGCCGCGGCGACCAGTGCCGCCGCACCGCCACCGGCGCCGTTGAAGATGGCGACCATCTGCGGCATGGCGGTCATCGGCACGCGCCGCGCACCGATCACGCCGGCGACGCTGCCGATCGGGATTCCGACGGCCAGGATCCAGACCGTGGAGAAGCCGCCGTCACGCAGCAGGAACTCGGTGATGAAGACCCACAGCACCACGATCGCCATGCCGGTGGCGGCCAGGCGGTTCCCGCGCCGCGCGCTGGTCGGCGAGGCGAGGAACTTCAGGCCGAGGATGAAGGTGACCGATCCGACCAGGTAGACGAGGAAGGTGAGCGCCTCGAGGGTGGTCATGACTCGCCCCCGGGTCGCCGCTTGAACATCTCGAGCATCCGGTCGGTGACCACGAAGCCGCCGACCACGTTGATGGTGCCCAGGATCACGCCCAGCAGCGCCAGCACGATGCGCAGGGGCCCTTCCGCCGAGGCGGCGACCAGCATGGCGCCGACCACGATCACGCCGTGCACCGCGTTGGCGCCCGACATCAACGGCGTGTGCAGCATGGTCGGAACCTTGCTCACCACCTCGTACCCGACGAAGGCGGTCAGCACGAAGACGAAGAGCGCCTGGAGGAGCACCTCGGCCGAGATCGCCTCGGTCATGCGGCACCTCCCTCTGTCGCCGCCGGCGGCGCCGGGGCTTCGAGTCCGAGCGCCCTGGCCACCGGCTCGCTGACTACCTTCCCCTGGTGGGTGATGGTCGCGCCGCGGGTGATCTCGTCGGTCAGGTCGAGGGTCACCCTTCCGTCCTTGATCAGGTGCCTGAGCAGCGTCTGGATGTTCTTGGCGTACATCTGCGTGGCGCTGCCGGGCATCATCGCTGGCAGGTTCGTCAGACCGATGATCCGCACCCCGTGGCTGATCACCTCTTCCCCCGCCACGGTCCCCTCGACGTTGCCTCCCGCCTCGGCGGCCATGTCGACGATGACGCTCCCCGGCTTCATGGAGGCGACCATCGCGTCGGTGATCAGGCGCGGTGCCGGACGCCCGGGGATCAGCGCGGTGGTGATCACGAAATCGGCCTCCTTGACCCGCTCGGCGATCAGCTCGGCCTGGCGGCGCTTGTAGTCGTCGCTCATCTCGCCGGCGTATCCGCCCGCCGTCTCGGCCCCCGCCTTCTCCTCGTTGGTCATCTCGACCTCGATGAAGGTGGCACCCAGGCTCTGCACCTGCTCCTTGACGACCGGGCGCACGTCGGTCGCCTCGACCACCGCGCCGAGCCGGCGGGCGGTGCCGATCGCCATCAGGCCGGCGACGCCGGCGCCCATGATGATGCCGCGCGCCGGACGCACGGTTCCCGCGGCGGTGGTCAGCAGCGGCATGAACTTGGGCAGCCGATCGGCCGCCAGCAGGACCGCCTTGTAGCCGGCCACCGTCGCCTGGCTGGAGAGCGTATCCATGCTCTGGGCGCGGGTGATGCGTGGGATGGCATCCATGCTGATGGCGGTGACGCCGGCATCGGCCAGCCGCCGTGCAAGCTCCGGATTGGAGAGCGTGCCCAGGGTCCCGATCAGGATCGTGCCGCGACGCAGCATCCCGATCTCCTCGTCGGTGGGACGGCCGACGCGCAGCACCAGGTCCGCCTGACCGTAGAGCGCGGCAGCGTCGGCGGCGATGGTCGCACCGGCCTCCGTGAAGGCGGCATCGAGGATGGAGGACCCCTCGCCGGCACCGGCCTGGACGACAATCTCGACCCCATCGGCGATCAGTGCCGCGGCGGCCTGGGGAGTCAGCGCGACCCGCGTCTCACCCGGCGCGGTCTCGCGTGGGACAGCGATCTTCATGCAGTGTTCCTGTGGGCTTACACGGCAGAACCGCCGCAGCGATCGGCGCGAGGCGGTTCGGGGGCAAAGTGTAGCAGAGGGCGCGCTTTGAGCTGGGTTTGCGCGTCGACCGCTGAGCCGCGCCCGGACGGGCGTAGTAGATTGCCCGTGATGGAGGACCAGCAGCCGGCGGCCGTGATCCACACCACCGGCCTGACGAAGCATTACGGCAGCGTGCATGCGCTGGTCGACCTCTCGCTCGACGTCCGCCCCGGCGAGATCTTCGGCTTCCTCGGCCCCAACGGATCGGGCAAGTCGACCATGATCCGCACCCTGCTGGGCTTCCTCCATCCGACCGGCGGCTCCGCCAGGGTGCTGGGGCTCGACATCGTCGACGACTCGGTGGAGATCCGGCGACGGACCGGCTACCTGCCGGGCGGGATCGCGCTGTACGACTCGCTGAGCGGGGCGGCGGCGCTCGACTACCTGAACGACCTGCAGGGGACACCCGCCGTGCGACGCGAGGAGCTCTGCGAGCGGCTGCAGATGCCCCCGTCCGTCCTGCGGCGCAAGGTGCGCGACTATTCGCGCGGGATGCGCCAGAAGATCGGCGTTATCCAGGCGCTGCAGCACGACCCGGAGCTGGCGATCCTCGACGAGCCGACCGAAGGGCTCGACCCGTTGATGCAGCAGGCGTTCTATTCGTTGATGGACGACCTGCGCGACCAGGGTCGGACGACCTTCTTCTCCAGCCACGTCCTGCCCGAGGTTGAGCGCATCTGCGACCGCGTGGCGATCATCCGCTCGGGCCACCTGATGGCACTCCACAACGTGGACGACCTGCTTGCCCGGCGCAAGCGCAAGGTGAGCCTGCGCTGGCGCGGCATCGCGCCCGAACTGTCGAGCATTCCCGGCCTCGCCGACGTCGAGACCGACGGCGACCGGATGACTGCGACGCTGCTGGGGGATGTATCGGGCTTCGTGCGCGCCATCGCCTCTCCGTCGCTCGTCGATCTGACCATCGAGCCGGCCCGCCTCGAGGAGGCGTTCCTCGAGTACTACGCCGGTGATGACGCCAGCGAGGAGGTGCGCGGATGAACCTCCGCCTTCTCGTTCAGACCCTCCGCTGGAACCGAGCCCGGCTGCTCCCCGTCATGGTCGTCTCGTTCGGCTGGGGCATGCTCATGCCGGTCATCTACGTGGCCTTCGGCGACGCCTTCAAGGGCCTCGTCGACTCGGGCGTCATCCCCGCCGAGCTGATGAACTTCGGCTCGGGCAGCCTCTTCACGCTGCCCGGCGCGCTCACCCTGGGCCTCCAGCATCCGATGACGATCGCGTTCGTGGGCGTCTTCGCGGTGGGATCCACGGTGGCGGCCATCGCGGGCGAGCGCGAGCGCGGGACGCTGGAGGTGCTGCTGGCGCGGCCGCTCTCGCGCCGCACGATCTACCTGACGGTTGCCGCGGCGGCGGTGATCCTCATCTCGCTGGTCATCATCGCGCTCCTTGCCGGGCAGGTGACCGGGGTCGCCGTCCAGGGGCTCAGCGACGAGCTCGACCTGGTCCAGGTACCGCTCGTCTTCCTGAACGGCCTCCTCATGTGGGGGGCATTCGCCGCCTTCGGGCTGGCCGCATCGGTGACCTTCGACCGCCATTCGCCGGCGCTGGGTGTGACGATGGCCTACCTGCTGGTCAACTACTTCCTGGAGATCCTGGGCTCCCTGTGGCGCGACGTCGACTGGACACAGCAGTACTCGCTCTTCCACCACTTCCAGCCCGGGAACATCCTCACCGGGACGGTGGACCCGTTCGACTTCGGGCTGCTGGCTGCGGCGATCGTGGTGCCGGTGGCGTACGCACTGATCGTCTTCCCGCGAAGGGACCTGGCCGCCCCGAGCTAACTCCGGGCGCCGCTCAGCGCCACCTCGGCCGCCTGCTCCACGTCCATCCGGCTCCCCTCGGCATACGCTGCCGCCAGGGCGGGATCCTTCAGCAGTTCGACGGTGTCGAAGCCAAGCAGACTGCGGTTGATGGCGGCAAGACCGCCACCGGCTCGACGCTCGATCGCCTCGGCGAAGCCGGCCAGGATCATCGCCCGGCGAGGATCCTTGAGGTGCCAGTACAGGGACGCCCAGACGTCGAACATGAGCCCATAGGCGGAGACGTCGTTCGCCGCGCGGAAGATATCCAGCCCCTCGGCCATTGCAGCCTGGGCGCGCGCCGGATCGGTCGTCATCGTCCCGAGGGCCACCGAGTAGAGCGCCCAGCCCACCATGTACTGCTCCCCGAGGCGGCGGAAGATGGCAAGCGCCTCGTCGGTGGCTTCCATCATCCCCTCGGTCTCGCCGAAGAAGTAGATGGTGTTGGCCAGCGCCCACTGCGAGCGGGCCACCAGCCCGTCGTCGCCGAGCCGCCGGGCAATCTGCAGGACCTCCTCGGCCGCACCCCTGGCTCCCGCCTGGTCCTCCCGGGTCAGGGCAAAGGCGAACGACAGATTGTAGAGCGCGTTGGCGATGCGTCGGTCATCGCCACTGGCGCGCGCCAGCTCGAGCCCTTCCTGGTACCAGCGTCGCGCCGCCTCCAGGTCGGCCTGCCAGTAGGCGATCCCACCGGCCGCCTCGAGCGCCGCCGCGCGCGCGTCAGGGTGCTGAGCGGCGCTCGGCAGATCGAGTACCTGGTTGGCCCACTCGCGTGCCTCCGGCAGGTAACCGCGCATCTGCCAGAAGCGCCAACAGGCCACCAGTAGGGGCATCGCCGTCGCGGCGCGGTCGCGCGCCAGCGCCCAGGACATCGCCGCCCTGATGTTGTCGTGCTCCGCCTCGAATCGGTCGAGCCAAGTGGCCTGATCGGACCCGAAGACCTCGGCCCCGGCCCGCTCGGCAAAGCCGAGCACGCAGGCTGCATGACGTTCGCGGAGCGCTTCCTCCTCGCCGCGGGCCACCAGCTGCTCGAGGGCGAATTCGCGGATCGTCTCGAGCATGCGGAAGCGAGGCTCACCATCGGCCTGCGTCTCCTGGCGGATCAGGCTCTTGTCGACCAGCGAGCCGATCGCGTCGAGCGCGTCGCCGGGCTCGCCCGCATCAAACAGGACCATCTGCGCGGCGTCCAGCGTGGCACCGCCGGCGAACACCGAAATCCTGGCAAAGACGCGCCGGTCGACCTCGTCGAGCAGATCGTGGCTCCACGCGATCGCGCCGCGCAGCGTCTGCTGGCGCTCCGGCAGGTCGCGGGCACCGCTCGACAGCAGACCCATCCGATCCCCGAGTCGATCCATGATCGCCTGCGGGCTGAGCAGGCGAATTCGGGCCGCGGCCAGCTCGATGGCCAGCGGCAGCCCATCCAGCCGGGCACAGATCTCGGCCACCGCCGGCGCGTTGCCACTGTTCACCGTGAAGTCCGGCCGAACGGCCATGGCGCGCTCGATGAACAGCGCGACCGACTCGAACTGGCTCAGGCCGGCAAGGCTGGGCAGGTGCTTGGGGTCCGGTACGCCGAGCGGGGGGACCGGGTACTCGCGCTCGCCGTAGACCCGCAGGGGGCTGCGGCTGGTGATCAGGACCGATATCTTCGGAGCGCGCGCCAGCAGCTCGTTCACCTGGGCCGCGGCGTCGATCACCTGCTCGAAGTTGTCGAGCACCAGCAGCACGCACTTCTCGCCGATCTGCTCGACCAGCCGATCGAGCGGGCGGGAACCCGGATCCACCACCCCCACCGCCTGCGCGATGGTGGGGATCACCAACTCGGGCATCGCGATCTGACCGAGCGGAACGTAGTAGACCCCGTCCGGGAAGCGATCGGTTGAGTCTGCGGCGATCTGCAGGGAGAGACGGGTCTTGCCGGTGCCACCCGGGCCGGTGAGGGTGAGGAGACGACCCTCGGTCAGCAGCCGCTGCGCTTCGGCCAGCTCCCGCTGCCGGCCCAGGAACGAGGTGAGCTGGGTGGGCAGGTTGTTGGGGATGGCGTTGAGCGTCCGCAGGGGTGGAAGGTCGGTGCGCAGCCCATCGATCGACAGCTCCCAGATTCGCTCGGCGCGCGAGAGGTCCTTCAGCTTGTGCTCACCGTGGTCCTTCAGCGAGGTGTCCGGTGGGAGGCTGCCGCCCAGCAGGGCGTGCGTGGCATCGGTGAGCAGCACCTGGCCACCGTTGCCGGCCGCCGAGACGCGAGCCGCCCGATGAACATCAAGACCGACGTAGGTGCCGCCACTCAGCAGACCGGCCCCGGTGTGCATGCCGATGCGGATGCGGATCTCCGAGCCGGCGGGCCATGGCTCGCTGGCCAGGGCCCGCTGAACGTCGGCCGCGGCGGTCACCGCCTGGCTGGCCATGCTGAAGACGACGAAGAACGAGTCTCCGTCGGTGCCCACCTCGATGCCGCCGTGGGCGCTCCAGACGGCGCGGGCGATCTCCTGGTGTCGCTCCAGCAGCGGCGGCCACGCTGCGTCCAGGGCCTGTGCCAGGCGCGTCGAACCCTCGATGTCGGAAAAGAGGAAGGTGATGGTCCCGGTGGGAAGCTCGGACATGTCGCGCAAGTGTTGCGCCGCGCGCCGTCGAGGGCAAGCCCTCCAGCATCGGGTTCGCTCGGCTAGGCTGCGCCCATGACTGCACCGGCCCGGGCGCGCACCGGGAATCCGTTCGCCGCGCTGGCTCACCGGCCGGTGCTGGCCGCGGTGCTGGGAGCCATGTCGATCGCCTTTTCCGGCGTCCTGGTGCGTCTCGCGGATGTGGAGCCGGCCACCGCGGCGATCTTCCGTTGCGTCTACGCGCTCCCCGCGCTGGGGTTGATCGCGCTGGCCGAGCGTCGCGCCTTCGGGCCGCGGCCCGCCGCGCAGGTGCGGCTGGCGATGCTGGCCGGCGTCTTCTTTGCGCTCGACCTGGTGGTCTGGCACCACACCATCGGCCTGGTCGGGGCCGGACTGGCCACCGTGCTCGGGAACACCCAGGTCGTGATCGTCGCGGTGCTGGCCTGGTTCCTCCTCGGCGAACGGCCACCGCGACGCACCCTGCTGGCGCTGCCGGTTGTGCTGGGTGGCGTGGTCCTCATCTCCGGGGTGATCGGCACGGGAGCGTACGGCGCCAATCCCGGCCTCGGCGTCATGCTCGGCCTCTTCACCGGCCTCGCCTACGCCGGGTTCCTGATGGTGCTGCGCCGTGGAAACGCCGACCTGCGCCGTCCAGCCGGGCCGCTCTTCGACGCCACGCTGGTCGGTGCGGTCGCCTCCCTGGCGATCGGCCTGCCGCTCGGCGAGGTGAACCTGCTGCCCTCGTGGCCGGCGCACGGCTGGCTGCTGGCGCTGGCGATCTCGTCGCAAGTGGTCGGCTGGCTGCTGATCAGCGTTTCGCTGCCGCGATTGCCGTCGGCACTCACCAGCCGGTCGGATCGGTCCTGCTGGCAATGGTGCTGCTGAGCGAGAGCCCATCCGCGATCCAGCTGATGGGCGCCGGGACGATCCTGGTCGGCCTGCTGCTCGCCACCCTGCGCTTCCGCGGCGAACCGCGACGCCGGCCGGTGGCCGAGCCTGAGATCGGCTGACGCGCGGGAGTATGGTTCGACCGATGCCAGACGGCACCCTGCTCCTCACCGGCCGCGGCCGGTTGCTGACTCCTCGGCCGTACGACGGGCCGGGTCCCTGGGCGATCTTCGTCCGCGACGGCCTCTTCGCGTGGGTCGGTCCGCTGGCCGATGCCCCGGCAGCCGATTCCACGGTTGATCTCGGCACCGCCCTGGTCACGCCCGGGCTGGTGGATGCCCACACCCACCCTGCCTTCGCCGGGGATCGCTCCGATGAGGCCGCCGCACGGCTGGAGGGCGCTGCCTATTCCGGCGGCGGGATCCTGCGCACCGTCGCCGCGACCCGGGCCGCGTCCGACGACGATCTGCGCGCGCTGACCGGCGCCCGCCTGCGCGCTTCGTTGGCGAGCGGGGTCACCACCATCGAGTGCAAGTCCGGGTACGGCCTCTCGACCGGCGAGGAGCTGCGCGCGCTGCGGCTGATCGGCGAGGCGGCCGATGGGCTGCCGATCCGGGTGGTCCGCACCTTCCTGGGAGCCCACGCCGTTCCGCCCGAGGCAGGGTCGGCCGCCGACTACGCCGCCACGGTAGCCGACGAGATGATCCCGGCCGTGGCTGCAGCCGGGCTCGCAGAGTTCTGCGACGTCTTCTGCGATCGCGGGTTCTTCTCGCCCGCCGACGCTGAGCGGATCCTGCGTGCGGCGGCGGCGGCGGGGCTGGGCATCCGCGTGCACGCCGATCAGCTGGCTCGTACCGGCGCCACCGAGCTGGCGGTCCGCCTCGGCGCGGTGAGCGCGGACCACCTGGAGCAGCTCGACGACGCAGGCGTAGCGGCGCTGGCCGCATCCGGTACTGTCGCCACGCTCCTGCCAGGCCCGGCGCTGGTCATGCGCGATCGGATGCCGCCAGCCCGCGCGCTGCTCGACGCAGGCGCGACAGTGGGCCTGGCCAGCGACGCGAATGCCGGCACCTTCAGCGCCTGGGGCGCGATGCCCCTGGTCATCGGCCTCGGAGCCACGCTGCTCGAGATGACCGTCGAAGAGGCCGTCACCGCAGCAACCGCGGGTGGCGCGGCGGCCCTGGGACTGACCGACCGCCGCGGCGTGATCGCCGAGGGTGCGGACGCCGACCTCGTCGCCTGGAACGCAGAACATGAGGGCGCCTTCGCTCTGAACCTCGGGGCGGTGCGTCCGTCACGCACCTGGATCGGCGGTCGCGAGGTCAGCGGCTGAGGGCTACCATGCGGCCGGCGGCAACACCGCCGCGCATCCGTATTGAGGATTCTGCGATGAATCGACTCCTCGTCCACCTGTCGACCGGTTCCGAGAACCCAACGCGTGCCGCCCTCGCCTTCCTCGTTGCGCGAACGGCACTGGCGAAGGGCCATGACGTGGACCTCTTCCTGGCTGGGGACGCCGTTGGACTGCTTCGCGACGGGACGATGGACGCCCTGCACGGCATCGGCACGGGGAGCCTGCGGGAGCACTACCAAGCCCTGAATGCCGGAGGAGCCCGGTTCTTTCTGTCGGGGATGTCGAGCAAGGCGCGCGGCGTCTCGCCCGAGGCCATCGGCGATAAGGTCGTGGAGTTCGTTCCCCCTGATCGCCTGGTGGAGCTGACGTTTGAAGCGGACCGCGTCCTGAGCTACTGACGGCCCAACGGATCAGCTGCGCGGCCAATGTAGATCAGCGCCTCGCGCTTCACGCCGCGCCCGACGAGGCGTGCGAACAGGTCGGGCACCCACCAGCGAAGGAAGAAGAGACGGCAGCCGACACAGAAGCCGGTGGCTGCCAGGAGTGCCTGC
>Ga0209642_10000555_pt1 | contig 24033 bp, 7 predicted proteins | sample RifCSP19_2_FD_184025 | JGI IMG/M metagenome (GOLD analysis project Ga0209642, IMG submission 184025) | Soil microbial communities from Rifle, Colorado - Rifle CSP2_sed 19_2 (SPAdes) (version 2) | ecosystem: Environmental > Terrestrial > Deep subsurface > Rock core/Sediment | place: Rifle... | reverse complement strand
AACTGCGACTAGCCCGCCTGGGGCCTTCAACAAGAGCAGCCCGGCCAACGGTGCATCTGGGCAACCGACCAACCCCACACTGAGCTGGGGCAGCAGCAGCGGAGCCACCAGCTACGAATACTGCTACGACACGTCCAACGACAACGCCTGCAGCAGTTGGACACCCAACGGCACCAGCACGTCCAAGACTCTCAGCAGCCTAAGCGCAGGCACCACCTACTACTGGCAAGTCCGTGCGCGCAATGCAGCCGGCCCAACTGAAGCTAACGGTGGAGCTTGGTGGTACTTCACAACCGAGCAGGCTGGGTTGATGAACTGGTACGTCTCACCCACTGGGAACAACGGCAATAATTGTCAATCGACCTCGACCGCATGTCGAACAATACAGGGGGCGTTGAATAAGGCATCTTCTGGTGACATCATCCACATTGCAGCTGGAACCTACATAGAGAATATTTCCATTGAGACGGACATCTCTCTACAAGGGGAGAGGCCAGAAACCACGATCCTCGATGGAGGTGGGATCGATAGCGTGATCACCATTGATGGGTCCTGTGATTCTTGTTCAATTCGGATATCTGGCGTAACTGTTCAGAACGGAGTGGCTAGCACTGGGGGAGGGATCTACGATTATAGTTGGTCGTCGGGAGAATTGTTGATTAGCAACAGCATTATTACTGGAAATAGGGCCGGTCTTGGAGGTGGCATCTATAGCGCATGGAACCTAACAATTGATAAAAGTGTTGTGAGCGAAAATGAAGTTGATGGAACCGCTGGAGGTGGCGTATTTGCATTGACATCGTTGACCGCTATTGATAGCACAATAAGCAACAACACAGCAAATCGTGCATCAGGTGGAGGAATAGAGGGAAATACGGTGGTGCTCATTAACAGCACCGTCAGCGGAAACCATGCAAGCTGGGTAGGAGGGGGGATTAACGCAGGCTCCTTGGACATTACGAACTCCACGATCGTCAATAATACGAGTGCTGGAAGAGTAGGCGGAATTTGGGGTGACGGTGTGCTAAGGAATACCATTGTCGCCAACAACACACAAGTTAATTGTGGGAACCCGATGACCTCAGGGGGCCACAACCTGGAAGACGGCAATTCGTGTGGTTTCACAGCTCCGAGTGATGTTGTCAGTGAGCCAGTGCTAGGCCCGTTACAAGATAACGGCGGCTTCGCCCACACACATGCCTTGCTCGCTGGTAGCCCGGCAATTGACGCAGGCGACAACACAGGTTGCCCCGCAAGTGATCAGCGAGGGGAGCAACGGCCTATCGATGGTGACGGAGACGGCAACGCCATCTGTGATATCGGAGCCTATGAATACCAAGGGACTGTGTACTCGCTCTATCTTCCTCTGATAAGAAGATGATGTGTCTCGGCCATGGTCGGGAATATGAGATGGATTGCTCTGATTCAGGATACGCATGGCATCCCACAATCATCCTAGAACGCAAGAGGCGGCGCACCCCAAGCCGCCGACTGTCCACTAGAACGGGGCAAGTCCACAACCCACCCTTATCCCCCATGCCCCCTTCCCACTATCCTCACAGGCGGGAGCGGGTCGGGGACGGGCGTGAGAGGCTGACGGACGGAGCGCTCTGCCTCCGCAAAAACATCCAGGGGTTGGTCTGTTCTCCTCGCGTCAGTCGTTCAGCTCCCCAGGCACGACGCCGTCGGCCCATTCCGGGGCGTCGTCTTCCGCCCAACGCCGGCGCAACTCAGCGTAGTCGGGCGGCCGTTTCTCATGGAAGGCGCGCAGGCCTTCCTGTGTCTCCGGGCTGGTGTTGTGGATCGCCAACCAGTCCCGCCCATGGCCGATCGTTAGGTGCCAACTCAGGTCGCGCCAGAAATTGAGCTGCTGCCTGGTGTAGCGCGTCTTCTCCGGGAACTTGTCGAGCAACTTGCCGACGACTTCGTCCACTTTGGCGTCAAGCTCGGCGCGCGGCACGACCCAATTGACCAAGCCCCATTCGAGGGCCTTGTGCGCAGAGAGCTCTTCATTCAACAGAAGCATCTCGCGCGCCCTCCTTTCGCCGACGATGAGCGGAAGGAACTGCGTGGCGCCTGCCAGGGCGACGCTGCCGCGGCTGGTACCGACATGCCGGATGGTTATGTCGTCGGCGGCAACCGCCAGGTCACAGCTCAAGTTGAACTCATTGCCGCCGCCTACGACGATCCCGTTTAGGCGAGCCAGGGTGGGCTTGCCCAGATTGCGCAGTCGTTCGTGGCACTCGATGAACTCCCCCATCCATTTCCAGTAGTCGCGCGGGCGCCTCAGGAACTGCTCCTGCTCATCGAGATCCGCTCCGGTGCAGAACGCTCGATCCCCGACTCCAGTGAGCACGAGGACTCCCACGCCGTCGTCCCAACTGGCGTCCTTCAGGGCAACGTTCATCTCCTGGAGAACACTGTGATTGACGGCATTCAGCACTTGAGGCCGGTTGATGGTGATCGCAGCCCGGCCGCCCGCCTTCTCGTAGAGGATGTGTTGGAAGACGAAATCCTCCGCCGGACGGCCTGTGAATACACGCTCGGTCATGACTCCTCCTTGGGACCAGGCTGCATGTCCGATCACTGCCCACCGCTCACAGGTTGCTCAGTGGTGGGTGATTGGTGAGCGGCAGCACGCTCTCCTCCCGGGGCCTCCTTCTCAGTCAAGCGACTTGGCCGCTGCGGCCAAGCGCGCCGTGCGTCGCAGGACTGGCGCCACCCGATAGCGCTCCTCACCCAGCTCTGCGTGGAGGTGGTCCAATATATCGACGATGCGGGCGTGGCCAATCATCTCGGCCCAGGCGAAAGGCCCCCGAGAGTGGTTCATGCCAAGGGTCATGGCCTGGTCGATTGCGGAAAAGTCGGCGACGGCTTCTCCCACGGCGAAAGCGGCCTCGTTGATGAGCATGCCGACGATTCTCGGGAGAACCAGCCCGGGGCTGTCCTGCACCCACTCTCTTCCCAGCCGAATCCTGGCAAAGAGGTCTTCGCCCGCCTTGCGCACTGAATCCTCCAGAAAGGGCGTGGGCGTCAACTCCACCGATGTCGAGGTGGATAGAAACAGGCCGTCGAATCCGATCAACCGCTCCGGGTGGGCGACCCAACCGGCCATCTCGCTCAAGGTGATATCCGCGGCTTGGCAGAGCAAAGGGACATGTGCCGGGAGGTTGGCATCGAGCCCGCGGATCAGCTCTTGTGCTCCTTCCCTCCGTCCGGCGACGACAAAGGCCGCCATGGGGTCATTCCTAGGGTCCTTCACTACGATCCCGCCCGCGCGCAACAACATGCCGCTCAGGCCCGGCGCCCAGTGACCCGGCGAGATCAGCACGCGGCCCAGGGGAGCTTGCGCTGCCGACTCCTCGGGGACATCCACTCGCGTCTCTCCCTGGTCGTACCGATAGAATCCGACGCCGGTCTTGCGGCCTAGCGCGTTTTGCAACACTTTCTGTCCCTGAATCCAGTGCGGGCGATAACGCGGTTCTCCGTGGGAGCGCTCGTACATCGATCTGCTGGCGGCGAAGTTGACGTCGATGCCGATCAAGTCCATCAGACGGAACGGCCCCATGGGAAATCCGGCTCTTTCGACCAAGCGGTCGATCTGCTCGTGACTGGCCACGCCTTCGCCAAGCAAGCGCAACGCCTCGCCGTAGAATGGCCGCGCCACCCGGTTGACGATGAAGCCGGGCGTGTCTTGCGTGACCACGGGCTTCTTTCCGAGCCGCTCGGCGAAGGCGACTAGGCTCCGTAGTGTGGCATCGCTGGTCTGGGCGGCGCGCGCGACCTCGACCAGCGGCATGACCGGGGCAGGGTTGAAGAAATGCATGCCCGCCACGCGTTGCGGCGATTGGCATGCCGCCGCGATGGCGGTCACAGAGAGCGTGCTCGTGTTGGTAGCGAGGATGGCCGGCGCGGGGCAGCAAGCATCCAGATCACGGAACAAGGCCCGCTTGGCTTCCAAGTCCTCGAGCGCGGCTTCGATGACGATGTCAGAGCCGCTCAAGTCGCTCAAGTCAAGGCTCGTGGCGAACACCTGTAGAGCCTTCGACTTGCCCTTGCGTTCGAGATGCCCTTCCAGGTACTCCCGGGCCGAGGTGAGCTTGTCCTGCGCGATGTCGCAGAGGGTGACCGGGATATCGGCTAGCAGGCAGGCCAGGGCAATGCCGGACCCCATGGTCCCGGCGCCGACGATTCCGATTCGCATTGCCGTACCAGAACGAGACTTCGTCAAGATTCCTAGCCGCGGATTTCGCGGATTCTTCACTCGGCGCGGATGATCACCGACTGCCGGACCCATTGAACCGCACGAAAGGGACAAACCGAGTGGCCAGGCGCCATCCTCACGAAGCTGGCCGACCGGCTAAGCTCCTGATCCGTGCAATCCGCGGCTAGCTTTCCTGCGGCGCTTGCCACGGCCTGAAGTCCTTCAAGATCGACCCACCGATGAACTCGCGTAGGATTGAGTTGTCGGGGATCAATGAAGTGTCGATCGGCAAGAACCACTCCAGGAAAGCGAGCAGTCTCTTGGCTTCGACGTGTTCTGGGGATCCGAAGGGCACTTGCCGGAGCAGCGGCTCGGCGAGGGGCGCGAATGCCGAACCCTCATAAACCAAGGCCGAGTTGAACATCACATCGGCGTTCTCTTGGAATGGGAAGATCGACCTTTTCTCGCCACGCCGTACCGACTCCCAGCGGCGGATGGTGTCGGCCGCCGAGTAGCCTCGCTGCGAGGCGTCGCGCACGATCCGGCGCACAAGGCGGGTATCGGTCGTCGAAACGCGGTTGTAGGCGTCCAAGTTTAACTGCGTCAGGGCGGAGGCGTAGATGCGGAAGGTCAGCTCAACAGGGATCTGCGGCAGCAGCTCCGGGTTCAAGCTATGGATCCCTTCCAAGAGCAGGATCTGCTCCGGGAGGAGTTGAACGACTTCCCCCTCCCCTTGCTTGCCCGTCACAAAGTCGTAGCGCGGAAGGCGCACCGGCTTGCCCTCGGTCAGCAGCCGCAAGTCATGGTTGAGGCGCTTCAGGTCCAGCGCGGCGAGTGCTTCGAAGTTGTACTCGCCTGTCTCGTCCCTCGGGGTCTTCTCCCGATCGACGAAGAAGCTATCCAGCTCGACCGGGAAAGGCGAGAGACCCAGGGCGAGGAGTTGGATCGAGAGCCTCTTGGAGAATGTCGTCTTGCCGGAGGCGGATGGTCCGGCGATGAGAACCATGCGGACCTTGGCCCTTCGGGAGGCGATCCTGCCGGCGATTTCGGCGATTTGCCGCTCGTGGAGGGCGTCCGAGACCAGGATCAACTCCCCGGCTCGACCGGCGACGATCGCGTCGTTCAGTGCACCCACATGGGAGACCCCCAGAGTCTTGAGCCAGTCGCCATACAGCCTGAAAGCCTTCAGGAGCTTTGGGTAGCGCGGAGGGGGTTGGAGGTAAGTGGGTCGATGGCGGCGGGGGAATCCGAGTGTGAAGCCATCACCCACCTTCGCCAGCTTGAACCATTTGAGGTAGCCCGTGCTAGGCACCATGTAACCGTGGTGATAGTCACGGACCGAGCCCAGCGCATAGAGGACCAGGTGAGGTTTACGGCGATGGGCGAGCAGCCGGGCCTTATCCCGGTATCCTTTCTCGCGGAAGAAGGCGATCGCCTCCGGCAAAGGCATTTGGCCCTTCTCGAAGGGCAGATCGGCGGCGACCATCTCCCACATGCGGCCCTCCAGGCGCTCCAGCTCCTGTGCGCTGAGGGGCGGACGTCCTTCGATTTGACAGAAATAGCCGCCGGAAGAGATCGAGTGATCGACGGTGAGTCTGGCCTTGGGAAACAGCTCTTCAAACGCCGCGGCGATGAGAAAGGTCAAAGAGCGGCGATAGATGCGCATCCCGTCCGCCTCGCCCATCGTGACAAGGCGCACACGCGAATCGGCGTCGATCGGATAGGTGAGTTCGCGCAGCTCCCCGTTGAGGATCGCCCCGACGATCGGGGCATCGGCATTCTCTCCGGCCAAGAAAACCTGGAGCGCTGCGCCGCGCGGGCCTTCCAGCGCGCGACCGTCCGGAAGCTGTATCTGGACCGTAGAGCGCAAAGGGACTTCCCGAATCCTCACTGCTTCAGACATGGCTCCGCTCAACCCTTGGCAGCGGCGATTGTACCCCAGAACCTCCCTTCGACTGCGCTCCCTGGCCAGGACAGGCAGGGCAGGCCCTTCGGGTGCGCTCCCTGGCGAAGGGGCAAGCGGCAGGCACATCGTCCCGACCCAGCACCCCGATCGGGCGGACTGCCTACGATCGCGCAGCGTGGGTAGGTGTATCCTTCAGGAGAGTAGACCCTGCGGCTCCGGTCGCTGGCCTACTTCTGACGTTCAGACTGCATTCAGCCGGATGGAGTAGGCTGATCTGGCATCGAGTGCAAATTGGGCCTCGGATCGAGGGGACCCGAGGCAATATTCACGAGGGAGGCAAGGGCGCCTGCGAGTATCGCAGGCGCCCCTCCTTGAATCGCCTTCCGCTCTGGAAGCGAGAACCCCGAATGCCATGCTGAGCCGCGGCGCGGACTTGTAGGGGCCGATCCAAGATCGGCCCTATTGGCATCAACCTAGGGACGCCGAGCGCCGCCAATACTCTGGGGGTAGGGGGGCGGCTCACGAGCCGCCCCTACGAATACGCCCTCCTGCCCCCAGGGAAAGATGACGCTAGCGGGCCCAGAGCTTGCAGGGACCTGGGCTGGCGGCTGCGTGGCGACAGGGTACGCAGGATCAGGGAGGTGGGTTATACAACTGGCCGGCAGCAGAGCACGAGTTGTTTGGCCGCCTTGACCTCATCCAGCCTTCCGACCGGCGTGCGATGCGGAGCTTCGTGCAGCAGGGACGGCTGGCTGTGCGCTTCCTCGGCGATGCGCTCGAGCGCATCGCCGAAGGCGTCGAGCGTCTCCTTGCTCTCCGTCTCCGTCGGCTCGATCATCAGCGCCTCGTGGACAATGAGGGGAAAGTAGTTCGTCGGCGGGTGGAAGCCATAATCCATGAGCCGCTTCGCAATATCGAGGGCGTGGATGCCCTGCGCGTCTGGCCAGCGACCTTCGGCGACGAACTCATGCATACACACCCGGTCGTAGGGGATATGGTAGGTCCCGCGCAGGCGGGCACGCAGATAGTTTGCATTGAGCACCGCGTGATCGGCCACGGAACGCAGGCCGGATTTGCCCTGCATGCGCATATACGTGTAGGCGCGGACATGCATTCCGAAATGCCCATGGAAGGCTTTCACCCGCCCGATGCTCTTCTTCGGGCTGACCAGGCCGAACAGGGGAGGCTGCTCTTCGTCTCCAGGGTCGAGGATCTCCACAATCGGCGACGGAAGGAAATCGGCCAGCTTCTCGGTCACGCCCACGGGCCCCGAGCCCGGCCCGCCGCCGCCGTGGGGGGTGCTGAAGGTCTTATGCAGATTGTAGTGCAGGATGTCGAAGCCGAGATCACCGGGCCGCACGACTCCGAGCAGCGCGTTCATGTTCGCCCCGTCGCCGTAGAGAAGCCCGCCGCAGTCGTGGACCAATTCCGCCACCTCCTGCACATGCTCCTCAAAAAGCCCGAGGGTGTTGGGATTGGTGAGCATGAGACCGGCGACGGTGTCGTCGCAGGCGGCCTCGCGTAGCCTTTCCAGGTCGATGTTGCCGCGTGCATCCGACGGCAATTCGACGATCTGCATCCCCGCCATCGTCGTGCTGGCCGGGTTCGTTCCATGGGCCGAGTCCGGGACCAGGATCTTCGTGCGCTTCAAGTCGCCCCGGTCACGGTGATAGGCACGGATGATGAATAGGCCGGTCAGCTCCCCGTGAGCTCCAGCGGCGGGCTGCAGGCTCACCGAGGCGAAGCCCCCGATCTCCCTCAACCATTCCTGCAGGCTGTACATCAAGGCCAGGTTGCCCTGGACCGTCTCTGGGTCTTGCAGCGGGTGGGTGAAGGCGAAGCCGGGCAGGCGGGCGGCGTCCTCATTCACTTTGGGGTTGTACTTCATCGTACAGGAGCCCAGCGGGTAAAAGCCGGTGTCGATGGAATAGTTGAGCTGGGATAGATGCACGAAATGCCGCACCACATCCAGTTCCGATAGCTCAGGCAGTGGAAGCTGAGCTCGCACCAGCTCGCTCGGCAGGGATGCCGCGGGAACATCGCAGGCGGGAAGTGAGACGCCGATTCGTCCCGGAGAGGAGATCTCGTAGATCAATGACTCAGGCATGCACCACCTCCGCCAGGGCAGAAACCAGCTCGTCGATCTCTTCCTTGCTGTTCATCTCTGTCACGGCAAGCAGCATATGCCCCGGCAACTCGGGGTAGACCTGCTGCAGGTCGAATCCGCCGAGGATGTCGTGCTCCAGGAGGTGGTCGTTGACCTCCTTGACCGGCCGGGGACACACTACGACGAATTCATTGAAGAACGGTGTGTCACTCCAGAGGCGATAGCCCTCGACAGAGGCGATCTTGCCAGCGGCGTAATGGGCCTTGTGATAGCAGAGCTCGGCCACCGCCCGCAGGCCATGTTTCCCCATCAGCGAGAGGTACACGGCCGCAGCCAGAGCCATCAATCCTTGGTTGGTGCAGATGTTGGAAGTGGCCTTCTCGCGCCGGATGTGCTGCTCGCGTGGCGTCAGGGTCAGAACATAGCCGCGCTGGCCGCGACTGTCCACCGTCTCCCCCACCAACCGTCCCGCCATCTTGCGCACCAGCGATTGTCGCGTGGCGAAGATGCCGAGAGTTGGGCCGCCGTAGGAGAGCGGAATCCCGAGCGTCTGCCCATCGCCGACCACGATGTCGGCATCGAAGGCCGACGGTGGCTTCAGCAGGCCGAGCGAAAGCGGGTTCACCACCACACAGAACAGCGCGCCCTGAGCGCGCGCCGCCTGGCCCAGCTTGGTGAAGTCCTCGATGCGGCCCATGAAATCGGGATATTGGACGGCGACCAGCGCCGTGTCTGAGTCGATGGAAGCAGCCAGTGCGCTTTGGTCGTTGCCCAGGGCCTCATCGCCGACGATCTGGAGTTCGAGCCCTTGCATGTAAGTCTTGACCACCTCGCGGTAGTGCGGATGGACGGCCGGAGCGAGGATGACCTTGCGCCGCTCGCCGCGATGGTGGTTGAGGGCTAAGATCACGGCCTCCGCCAGCGACGTCGCGCCGTCATAGTGCGAAGCGTTCGAGACCTCCATCCCCGTCAGGCTGCAGATCAGGCTCTGATACTCGAATATCGCTTGCAGCGTCCCTTGGGAGATTTCCGGTTGGTAAGGCGTGTAGGCGGTATAGAACTCACCGCGCCGCAGCATGTGATCCACCGCGGCGGGAATGAAGTGGTTGTAGGCGCCTGCGCCGAGGAAGCAGGCCATGTGGCGGGCCTCCAAGTTCGCTTCGGAGAGATCTTGTATTTCCTGAAGGATTTCGAGTTCGGAGACCGGCTCCGGAAGATCGAGATCGGGGAATCGTACGCCGGCGGGGACAGCGTCGTACAGATCCTCGATCCGCTCCACGCCGATTGCCGCCAACATCGCCCGGCGGTTCTCTTCGGTATGTGGGATGTAGGCCATCAGTGGCTTCGCTCCTCGCAGTACGTCTGGTAGGCCGCCGCGTCCATCAGGCCATCGACTTCCGTGGAGTCGGCGATCTCGAAGCGGACCATCCAAGCTTGCTCGTAGGGGCTAGAGTTGATCAGCTCCGGTTTCTCAGCCAGACCTTCGTTGACAGCCAGGACCTTGCCGGAGACCGGTATGTACACTTCCGCGGCGGCTTTCACGGACTCGACCGCCGCGCAGGTCGCCCCAGCCGCCAGTTGGGCTCCGACGCGTGCCAGGATCTCGACGTAGACAATGTCGGAAAGCTGTTCCTGCGCATAGTCCGTTACGCCTGCGGTTCCGACTCCCCCCTCGACGCGCAGCCACTCGTCGTTCTTGGTGTACTTCAGATTGTTGGGAAAGTCCATGACGACCTCCTTCGCTCGGTGTGGACGCAGGAAAGAAAAAGGACGCGCACCGCTGCGGTGTGCGTCCCCTGTCGCTGACCTGAGAGATTCACCGCCTATGCGCGGCTTGCCCCTTCGGTGTCAAGTGACTTTCCAGAGGCTGCGACAGACAGGGTCCTTGGACCTGAGAGTTTCGCCCCAGCGCTGCACGATGCGCTGAGGCTTGCCCCTTCGGTGTCCGGCTCGCCCGGATCTCTTCCCTGCCTGAGCTTGGTTGTGGGCCTCATTCTAAGGTTGGAGAGGGAGGAAGTCAAGCAGAATGTCTGAACTCCAGAGACGGATTCGGGCGCTATCACGGCAGCTACCGATTCCACAAGCAGGTTGGGAGTGAAACGGCATGAGTCCGTGAGATCTCTGGTCGGCCCGTGGACCGCATGTGTTGCTCGGGATTTCCATCGGCGGCTCCCAAGAACGAGGAGTGCGGCTCAGGGCTGCCCGGCCAGCCCCTTGGCGATCGCCATCATGCAAGCCCCCTCGGCCCGAGCAAGGGGATCCATGGGGCGGAAGAGCGTATCGCCACGCTGCTCTTCGACCTCGCAAGGCAACGTCAATCCCTCGCCTCGTGCGGCGTAGACCCATTTGGAGTACCACGGCGCCGCAGCGCCGACAGGGACGTCGGAGTAGCTCGCCTCTGTTGGAGCGGCCGGCAGATAGTCCTTGCCCCTCAACATCCTCAGGAAGAAGACCGTTGCCTCCGCCCGGGTGTGGGCCTGCAATGGGCAAAAGGCCAACGGCTCTGATCCACAGCCTGCTGTGTATCCGTCGCGCCACAGGGCATCGGCCCACTTGGCGTACCAGGTGCCAAGGGCTACGTCGGCGAAGACCTCCGAAGTCGGCTCCTGGGGCAGGAAGCCGCCTCCGTGCACTCCGCGCACCACGAACACGGCGCCCTCGGCGCGAGTCATGCTCGCTTGGGGACAGAAGAGGCGGGGCGTGCTGCTGCATCCGGCGATGTACTGCCCTGCGTACAAGGACTCAACGTAGGCATAGGCCCAGTGGCTCGCCGGGACATCGGCGAAGGTCGTGCCGCCAAAGATTACAGCACCGAGGCCATCGACCGTCTCCCGCTCCACACTGTCCAGGTTCTCGAAGAAAGTCGAGCCGGAAAGCTCGAAGGCGGCGTCCGTGTGGAAGACCCAGGACGCCGCTCCTGCCTGCAGCGCCTCTCGTGCGGCCTGGAAGAACTCCTGCTGGCTGGGATCGAGGCCGCTGTGACCGCGGCGAGCTTCTTCCTGCAGGTAGATGGGGATCGGCTCACCGATGGAAGCAAGGAAGCTCTTGAGCACAGCAACCCGCTCGTCGGTCAGTTCGTGCCAATCGGAGGTGCGATTGAAGTGGGGGGAAAGCACGTCGACGCGCACGTCGAGAACCTCGGCGCGGACATTCGCCTGGTCGACGTCTTCGTCATTAACCGGCCGGCCTCCGCTGTCGTCCACGAGGTGGCCGCCTTCACTTGAGACGGTGAGAATGACGTCTGGGTCTTCCTGACGGGCGGCGCGCGCCAAGGCCGCTAACTCCGTGTGAGAGAAGGGGCCTTCTGGATGCGTATGCTCGTTGACAAGATCATAAAACACGTTGGGCTCGTCCCTCAGGGCTCGTAGCACGTCACGCACCGCATCCTCGGCGTGGCTGCGATCGAAGGAGAGGTCGGTGTCGAGGATGGTGACGTCCACTGCCATGCCTCGCGCCCCCGCGGCCCGGACCAGCTCAAGGAGCTTGGCGCCATCGACCAGCCTGCCGCTGGCGTCGAAGAAGCTCTTCGACGACCAGTCGAGCCAGATGCGCAAGAGATTGAACCTCCGCTGGGCGAGTTGATCGAGGTCGCTCGGATGCCAATGGTAGCCGTCGAAGTAGCTGACGCCGAGCAGGAAGGTTGGCTGGCCGTTCAAGGTGAACTGGTCTCCTCGAATCCCGAGCACAGGCGACGACGAACCCGGTTCGGGCGCGATCTCTATTGCCTGATCGACGCGCACGCCAGCCATGCGCCGCCTCTCGCCCGTCGGCCACCACACTTCGAGGTCCACCGTCGTGAGGTCGCCCAGCCCGAAGTGCTGCCTGTAGGAGGGGCCTGAAACAAAGCCGGTGGCGGTGGTGACCTCGCGGTAGCCGACCAGAGTCTGCGTTCCAGGGCGGTAGACCCGGATCTTGGCCGCAGGGCATCCCGCATGGCCGTTGGTGTGGCGCAGGGTGATCTGGAGCCAATGGTTTCCATTGGAAAGGTCGTTGCGATAGAACCTCAGGTAGGGCTGCGAACGGTCGCTGACGTTGAAGATCAGGTCCAGATCGCCGTCGTTGTCCTGGTCGAATGCGATGCCGCCTCGCGCCTGACCGGGATCGAGGCCCTTGTCGTCGCGACGGAAGCTTCCAGAGCCGTCGTTCCAATAGACGCCGCCGCTCACCAGATCGAGATCCCCATCATTGTCGAGATCTCCGAAGTGCATGTTCTCATGCGGACCGCCGATCGCTTCCACGAACGAGAACTGCCCACCCTCATTCCGATAGAGACCTCGGGCGACATAGACGTCGATGTCCCCGTCATTGTCCACGTCTCCCGCTGTGACCGAGCCGTTGAGACCTTCCGCGCTGCCCAGTCCGCGCTGCTGGGCAACCTCGCGAAACCAACCTTCGCCGTTGTTCTCCCACAGAACCAATCGTCCCCCCTCTTCGTTCGCCACGAGCACGTCGGTATCCTCGTCACCGTCGTAATCCAGGCTGGTGATCCCTTCCGACCACTTGACGAACTCCATCCCCCGATCCTCGAGCCGGTAGGCGCCGTTGCGCAGCACGTAGACATTCTCATACGGGCTGACGAAATTGTGATCGCTATCGGCAGCGTTGACGAAGACCAGATCCAGATCGCCGTCGTTCTCGAGGTCGAGCGCGAGGCCGCCGCGCCGGCTCCAATCGACCTCGGGCAGCCCAAGCTCTTGCGATGCATTGCTGAACCTGACCCCTCCCTCGTTGCGATAGACCTCGTCATAGGCGTGGTATCCGTCGCCGGGCGCGCTGTCGGTGTTGGGCATGTACAGGTCCAGGTCGCCGTCGTGGTCGAAGTCGAACCAGGAGGCGCCATGCAGCTCACGGGTGTAGCGGCCGTGCCAGCCGCCATCGAGCCCGAGATCGGAGGCGACCTCACGGAAGGTGCCGTCGCCGTTGTTGTGGAATAGGACATTCTTGCCCGTGTCGTCTTCCACGCCGATGCCATGGCTGGTCATGAACAGGTCGTCGTAGCCGTCGTTGTTGTAGTCTCCCACGTACGTCCCGTGCCATCCGCCGATGTCGTTCGCCTCCCAGATCTGCAACTTGGCCTGCGCCGTCCGCTCTTGGAAGGTCACGCCTTCGCCGAGTCCTTGAGGATCTGGTCCGGCCGCGACTCGGGGGGTCCCAGCCGAGAAGGTCACGGCCAGAGAGCCTACTAGACTGATGAGAGAAGCAAGCCGTGGTCGCGTGGTCACGTCAGGCCGTGGCGTCACGCGCGGCCATTGTGCATAGGTCATTTGGAACCTCCTCGCAGCGGAGGACGCATGCCACCCCGCAGGCCGGCGATCGGCATAAGGCGGTGCTGGGTCCTACAGAGCATTTTCGACGGGCTGTTGCCAAATCCAGGGAGTACTTTCGTACCGCGCCGAGTAGTACGAAGGTCCTCATCGCGGCGAGATCGGAGGACATCGACCGAAGTCCGCGAGTGTGCCTGGCGGCTTATGGCCCCAGTACGAACGTCACGCTGACAATCGCGGAGTACGAGCCTGCATACGTGCTCGATGGTATGGAGAGGCGGAAGTCCGGTGTGAAGTCGAAGACGCCTTGGCCCTGTGCGCCGCTGTAACCGAGGAGGGTCTGCGGGCTGGAGCTGAGCGGGGTGTAACTCGTGATCGAGCTGCTCGGAGGCCCGGTGCCGGAGATCACAACGATGGTTGCATCGAGCAGTCGGACCAGGAAGTTCGCCACCGGGATGGTGTTGGGCCCGGAGATGAAGTTTCCGGAGGCGATGGTCACATGCCAGGAGGTCCCGGGGTCGTAGTTGGTGTCCACTCTCCAGGCGGCGGTCGAGCCGCTGATCATCTGGGTCGTCCCATTCAAGGTTGTGGGTGGGAAGGTGACTGCGGCGGGGGACACCTGGCCGAGGGCGAAGGTGGAGAACTGCTGGGTAGCGCTCCAAGCGCCTGTGGCGTCGGAGTTGTCCCAGAAGCGGATGCGCCAATAGTAGGTCACGCCGGCCGAACTGAGGGCAGTGCCGGCATAGGAGACATCCGGCATGCGACTGTTCTCGGCCAAGGCGCTGCCGAGCGCAGTCTTGTCCGTGTCCCACATGACCGTGCCCAGGAAGTTGCTGGCGGTGTTGACCTCGATCTCGTAGTAGAGGGCGGTGTCCGACGTGTTCGGGTCGTCGTAGATGGCCGAGAACTCGGGGGTAAGATCGGTGACGCCCGAGACCGGAGATGCCTGCCCTTCGGCGTAGGGCGTCTGGGGCGCGCTGGGCGCGGCGTTGGAGCCCATCGTGAACTGCTGTGTGGCGCTCCAAGAGCTTGGCAGGTCGAAGTTGTCCCAGAAGCGGAGGCGCCAGTAGTAGGTGCTGCTGGTCGAGAGGGGAGTGCCAGCGTAAGACACATCGGACATGCGCGTGTTTTCCGGAAGGGAGATACCCAAGGATGTCTTGCCGGTATCCCACATCACCGTGCCGGCGTTGCTTTGCTCGGCGCCGTAGGTGAGAAAGGTGTCGTTCTGGGACTTGTACTCGGCGGCAACCCAGGCCGCGGAGCGGGCCATGTTGGAAACCCGCGCTTCGTCCAGCGACCCGGCAAAGGGTCCGGTGTTTGTGCCGTTCTGAGACAGGCCGCCGATGCCGAAGGCCTCGTCCACTGTGAGACTCTGCGCTCCAAAAGAGGCGTTGGTGCTAGTACCCCTCAGGACGCCATCCACATAGAGCGAGACGGTCAGCGAGGAGCCGGACCGGTCTGCGACCCCGTAGAGATGGTGCCAGGCATTGTCATTGAATCCTGAGATGTTTGTGTATGCGCCTTGCCCGCTGGGCGCGGTCACCATGAAGTATAGGTTCACCCCATCGACATATAGGGCATAGTTGCCATAGCCTTGGCGGCAACTGTCATTCTGCCCGATGATACAGTCGACGCTGGTGTGATTCCACTTCGCCCACACGTTGAGGCTGAAATCGCCGGCGCCCATGCTGAGGCTGTTCCGCCGGCCCACGTCGACCCAATCGTCTACCCCGTCGAATCCCTGACCGCCGCTCACCTTGCCTGTCTTGTCGGAGGCGGAGATGCGGTCCATCCCATGGTTGTGGTTGGCCGTCGAATCGCGGTAGAGCTGGGGGCTCCCGGTCCCGGCTTGGTCTTCGCGCAAGTGCCAGACTCCCTTGAGGTTGGCGTCCCAGACATCCTCTCGATCCTGCCCATCGCTCGCGGAGGGGTTCCCGTAGTACACCCAGACGTAGTCGGTGTTGGAGGAGCCGTCGATCTGCGGGACGTTCACCCAGACGTAGGAGGTCCCCGCCTCGTTCCATTCTTCGATCTCATGGGCGAGGACGGTGACGCCGTCGGCGTCGAGAAAACGCAAGTCCTGCCCGGCGTTCTGCGTCTGACCATAGTCGATGCGCGAGGCGTTGAGCTTGACCGAGAGTGGGAAACTCAGCAGGGTTTCGCTCTGGGCGGAGTTGTCGATGGTGAGCTTGCGCCGGCGGGCCCAGCTTGTATCCCACCAGGGCTCGGCCGTGGTGACCTCGATTTCGTAATACTCGGCGGTGTGGGAGGTGATGGGGTCATCGAAGACGGCGGAGAACTCCGGCGTGAAATCGGTGACGTTGCTGACCGGGCTGGCCTGCCCTTCGAGGAGAGGGGACTGTGGGCTGGCGGGCGCGCCATGCATGGAGAAGCGCTGGGCGGCGCTCCAGACGCCTTGAGCGTCGTGGTTGTCCCAGAAGCGGATGCGCCAGAAGTAGGCGCTTCCGTTGATCGTCAGGGGCGTACCAGCGTGGGTGATGTCTGGGGAGCGAGTGTTTTCGGTGATGGAGGAGACGGCGCTCTTTCCGGAGTCCCATGGGACGGGGGCAGTGTTCGTTTCCTCGCCTGCGTAGGAAAGCAGAACGTCGCGCTGCGAGTCATACTGCGCGACCACCCAATCGGCGGAGCGCGCTACACCGGCGATCCGCACTTCATCGATCGAGCCGGCCCACGGATTGAGATTCGTGCCCGAGACGGGGTGACTGCCGATAGCAAGCTCCTCGTCGGCTTTCATTGCGACGGCGCCAAAAGACCCGTTCGTTGCTGTCTGCCTTAGGCTTCCGTCCACGTAGAACGAGAGGCTGATGGAGGAGCCGCTGCGGTCAACGATGGCGAACACCTGATGCCAGTTGTTGTCGTTGATGCCGGTGGTCGCGGTGGTCCACAAAGAGGTCGCGCTGGCGTTCTCGACATGGATCAGCAAACCGGCGTTGTCTTGGAAGATGCAGTAGCTTGGGCCGGCGTTGCTGCGGCAGGAGTCGTTCTGCGCCAGCAAGAGGATGTTGTTTGCCGCCGTGTACTTGACCCAGGCGCTGATGCTGAAGTCACCCGTCCCCATGTCGAGCACGCTGCGGCTGCCCACGTTCACCATGTCGTCCGTGCCATCGAAGGTCTGCCCGAGGCCGATCCTGCCATCCTTGCCAGTGGATGAGACCAGGTCGTCGCCGTGCGTGTGGCTGGTCGTCGAGTCACGGTAGAGGTCGAGGGCGCCGGTGCCGCCCTGATCCTCCTTGAGGTGCCAGACGCCCTTGTAGTTCGCCGACCAGACCTGCTCCGCATCCTGTGCGTCGGGGGCGGACGGGTTCCCGTAGTACATCCAGATGAAGTCGCTGCTGGAGGAGGCGTCGATCTGCGGGACCTTGACCCAGACGACCGAGGCGCCACTTTCGTTCCAACGCTCGATCTCGTGCGCCAGGACCGTGGCGCCATTGGCGTCGATGAAGCGCAAGTCCTGGCCAGCGTTCTGTGTTTGGGCGTAGTCAACCCGAGTAGAGTCGAGTTGAACGAGGAGAGGGAAATCGATCAGGTTCGAGGCTCGGTCGGCGTTGTCGATCGTGAGTTTGCGGCGGCGGGTCCAGGCGGTATCCCACCAGGGCTCTGCGCTGGCAACCTCAATCTCATAGAATTCGGCGGTGTCGCTCGTCTCCGGATCATCGTAGATCGCCGAGTATTCCGGCGCGGAGTCGGTGACATCCGCCACCGGTGAGGCCTGGCCCTCGGCATAGGGCGTCTGCGGGGCGCTGGGAGCCTGATTCTGGTGCATGGTGAAGATCTGCGCCGCGCTCCATGCGCCAGCCAAGTCGGTGCTGTCCCAGAAGCGGATGCGCCAGGCGTAGATCGCGCCGTTCCAACTCAGGGGGGTGCCGGCGTAGGAGACGTCGGGCATGCGCGAATTCTCCGCCAGGGGGGCGCCGAGGGCGGTCTTGCCTGTATCCCAGACGACGCTGGCCGTGGTGGCATATGACTCTTCACCGGAGTAGGCAATGAATCGGTCGACCTGAGAATCATATTGGGCGGCGATCCAGTCGTCGGACCGCTCGGCATGCGAGATGCGGACTTCGTCGATCAGGCCGTCCCAGAAGTAGCCCGTGCCCCCATTGCTTCCGACGATCAACGGCGTGGCGGAGGTGTCCAGCAACCCGCTGTAGGGGTCTTGTCCCGACAGGACGCCATCCACATAGATGCGCGCTGTGGAACCATCGAAGGAGAGGGCCGCATAGTGCCACTGATTGTCGCTAAGGCCAGGGCTGGTGGGCGGCCAGCCCGGATCGGATCCTGCGTGATAGCATCTCACGCCCGGATCCAAGCGGCATTCCCAGCCGTTGCTCCAGGCGTGCATGATGAGGTAATCGTTGACATCACCCGGCGTCTTGAACCACCACTCCACCGTTGCTGGGGTGGCGGCGAAGTCCCAGTGGGCGTGATCGGGGGAGCTGATGTAGTCCTCTCCCCCGAAGTCGATCGCCTTGCCGGCAATACCCGCGGCGTTGCGGGCGCTGTCGCTATCGGCATCGGTGAGTGTGGCCGTGTGATTGTTGGTTGTGGAGTCGAGATAGTTTCCGCTCGTCTGATTGAGGTGCCAGATGGTCTTGAAACTCGAGTCCCATACGCTCGTTGCAGACTGGCCTGCGCTGGCGGTGGGGTTGCCATAGTACATCCAGATGAGATCGGCGCTGGAAAGGGCGTCGATTTGCGGGATATTCACCCAAACGTACGACGTGCCGCTTTCGTTCCACTCTTCGATTTCGTACGCCAGGGTCGCCCCGCTGCCATCGACGAAGCGCAGGTCCTGGCCGGCGTCCTGGGTTTGGGCGTAGTCGATGCGCGTGGCGTCGAGCTTGACAAGGACCGGAAAGTCAATCAAGTTGGTGGATTGGCCGGCGTTCTCGAAGGTGAGCTTGCGGCGTCTTGCCCAGTCTGGGTCCCACCATGCCGCCGACCTGACCTCGATCTCGTAGTAGAGGGCTGTGTCCGACGTGTCGGAGTCGTCGTAGATGGCCGAGAGCTCGGGGGTGAGGTCGGTGACGCCGCTGACCGGGGAGGCCAGCCCCTCGGCGTAGGGCGTCTGCGGGGCGCTGGGACTCTGGTTGGGCGCTTCGTCGGCGCCGATGTCGGGTTGTGAGGCACTGCGCGCCTCCCCGTCCATGTCGTCCGTCACCGGCAGGTTCGGGTCACTGTCCAGGTCGGCGCCGTAGGAGCCCCACAAGGCGTTGGAGTTGTTCAATAGGTGCAGGTTCTCGCTGCCCGGAGTGACACTTACGAAATACGTGGCATAGGCTGTTTTGTTGGTCTGGCTGCCTGCACCGGAGGCGGTTGCATCTGAGGAGACGTTGTTGTTCTGAGTGATGGTCCCCGCGTAATCGGCGTAGGCGCCACCCGAGCTCATCGCCACGTTATTCCTGGCAATCAACGTCCCAGCATTCTGGGCAATGCCATCCCCCCCGCTGCCATACACCGTATTGTTGTAGAAGTAGGCCGTCCCGCTGGCCTGGTTCATCGTGAGCGACCCGTACTGCGTGTTTCCTACGTCGTAGAGGATGTTGTCCGCCACCTTGGCCAGCACCGAATCCACATAGATTCCGGTGTAGCTGTTGGTGTCGTGGATGATGTTCTTTTGGACGTAGTGCTCTACGCCCGCCGCAGCCTGTGTATCGAGCCATATCCCTCCGGCATTGGAGCTGGGAGCAAGACTGCCGTCGAACTCCAGGCCCTCGATGCGGACATGGCCATCTCGGACCGTGATGATGTCTGACGAGACGGTGGGGCGCAGGCGGAACCCTGTCCCGGCGACGCCTGTATGCCGCTGAGATGCGCCGACTTCACTGGCTGCGGTGGGTGTAAATACGCGAACGTAGTTGTTGGCGCCGGTCGTGTAGCCGTCGACGATGACGGTGTCGTCCATCGCCGCATCGTCGTAGGCGGGCCAGTTGAGCTGGTAGTTGCCGGTGACGAGGTCGGCGGTGTTGAGGTAAGATGCAGCGCTGGAATTGGCTTCTGCCGTGCTCAGCAAGTTGAAAGCTCGCTTGATCGAATTGACCGTGGCGCCGGCCACGTCGGCGGGGGTGGCTCCGCGGGCGGTGACCACCGAATACACCGTCGAGCTCGTCCGCCCGGTAATGTAGGCCTTCAGCGTCCCGCTATACGTGATCTCGTCCCCCACCCCAACATTGTTCGGCTGCGCCGCGCTGAACGTCGCCGTGCCGTTCGAGATGCCCACCGTCGGCGTCCCGCTCTTCAGGTCGGCGCTCGACGTCCCCACCGAGTAGTACACCGCCTTCAGCGGGTTCGTCAGCGTGAACTGCTGCGTCGCACTCCACGCACTCTGCGCGTCGCTGACGTCCCAGAACCGCAGCCGCCAGTAGTAGGTTGCGCCGTCGAGGGCTAGCGGTGTGCCGGCGTACGACACATCGGGCATGCGGCTGTTCTCGGCCAGCGCGCTGCCCAGCGCCGTCTTGTTCGTGTCCCACATCACCGTGCCCAGGAAGTTGCTGGCCGTGTTGACCTCGATCTCGTAGTAGAGGGCGGAGTCGGCCGTGTCTGGGTCGTCGTAGATGGCGGACAGCTCAGGCGTCGGATCGGAGACACTGGTGGCTGGCGTGACCTGGCCCTCGGCATGGGGCGTCTGCGGTGCGCTGGGGGCCTGGTTGAGGTGCATAGTGAATTGCTGATCGGCGCTCCAGGTGCCGACTGCGTCGGCGCTGTCCCAGAAGCGGATGCGCCAGGTGTAGATGGCGGCGTTGAACGCCAGCGCCGTGCCTGCGTACGATACATCGGGCATGCGGGTGTTCTCTGCGACGGACGGAGTGAGGGTCGTTTTGCCCGTGTCCCACATGCTCGTCCCGCCCGGAGCGCCGGCCGTTGACGCGGAGGGACTCGTCGTGCCGCTGATCGAGTTGGCCTCGATGCGGATGCGTCCGGTACCTCCGTTGCCGCCGGCGCCGTTCCAAATCCCCGAAGCCGCAGCGCCCGAGCCGGCAACTGCCCTGGTGGAGTTGGCAGACATGGTGACTGAATTGGCGGTCAGCAGAATGCTGCCTCCCGAGCCTCCACCGCCGTTGCCGTTGTCATTGAGGTCCGGCGCTTGGATGCCGTTCGAGCCAATGGCTTCCATGGTGCCGCTCACGCTGATCGTGTCGGCATAGATCATGATCAACCCCGCCCCGTCGCCCCCGTCGCCCGAGGCGCCGGCGGAGTTGCTGTCATTGCCTCCGCCCCCGCCGCCGCTTCCGAGATAGATGTTCGTTAGGGCGGCGACTCCATAGGTCGTTCCGGGCGTGTTGAACGGGGGATTGGGATCGATGCCAGGATAGCAGCTGGTCCCATACCCCTGATTGTTCCCGCGACTGCCTGCCGCACCATACGCGCCACCCGCACCGCCTTCGCCACAGGAATCGCCGTTCCCGCTAAGATCTCCCCCGCCCCCGCCGCCGCCGTTGTTGCTCGGTCCCTGCGCGCCGGCGCCTCGATAGCTTTCGCCTGCGTAACCGTCGACGTCACTCCCCGAGTTCGGCCCGTCACCCCCGAGGTAGCCCTTGCCGTTGACGTGCAGGCTGCCCCCGCTGTTGATCGTCACCGCCCCTGTCGCGCGGAAGACCAGCACGCCACCGCTCGTGCCGTTCCAGTCGCTGGCCGTAAGGCTGCCGGGGGAGTTGATCGTCACCGTGGTCCAGCGCGGGACGCGTTGTACGACCACCTTCTGTCCTGTAAGGTCCAGGTTGGAGGTGGAGGCCCCATACAGCTTCTGGATGGCCGACGTGAAGGTGAGGGTATTGGAGGCGATGGATTGGATGGTGAGGAACTCATAGTTGCCGACGTTGCCGTTGTTGCTGCTGCTCCCTTGTAGGTTGATTAGCAGGGCTTCGTCATTGGCCGCAAACCCCGTCGCCGAGGCCACGGTCAAGGTCGTGCCGCCCGTGGCGCTGCCAAAGGAGGAAACCGCGGTCGTGATCCCGTCCGCGTTACCGCTGCGCAGCGAGCCGAGGATGTCGCTGTTGATGTTCTTGGCGGTGCTGATGGTCACCGAACCATCGGCGCCGTTGCCGGTGAACGCCACCCCCGAGGTGACCTCGATCTCGTAGGAAGCGGCCAAGTCCGTGGTATCCGGATCGTCAAAGATGGCCGAGAACTCGGGCGTAAGATCGGTGACGTCGCCGGGGTTGGTCTGACCCTCGGCGTAGGGCGTCTGCGGCGCGCTGGGAGCGACGTTGGCGCCCATCGTGAACTGTTGCCATGCGCTCCAAGCTCCTGTTGCGCCCGAATTGTCCCAGAAGCGGATGTGCCAGTTGTAGGTTGCGCCGTTGAGCGAGAGGGCCGTGCCGGCGTAGGACACATCGGGCATGCGCACGCCTTCACTCAAATTCGGAGACAGTACGGTCTGACCGGTATCCCACAGCGTAGCGCTGCTGGAAGCCTCTTCGCCGGCGTAGGTCAAGTAGGTGTCGCCCATCGACTTGTGCTGCGCCGCGATCCACGCCGCCGAGCGGGCGACGTTCGAGATGCGCACCTCGTCGATCTGCCCATCGAAGAACGCCGTCTGGTCTCCCTGCGCACCGAACACTACCGGGATCGCCTCCACCATGATCGAGGCTGGCGCCGAAAGGGTCTGCGCTCCCAGCGATCCGTTGACATACACGCTCATCTCGCTCGACGGCGTGTAGCGGCCCACCACATGGTTCCATGCAGCCGCCGTCACCGACCCGCCATTGCCGCTGCTCTCCCACCCGCTGCCCCAACCGGTCGGCGTCGCCCGGAACACGATCGTCCCATCGCTGTTCAGCGCGAACTCCCAGCTCAAATCCCCGTTCACACCTGCCTTCGTCAGCATCTGACTCGATTGCGCCGCGTCCGGCCGCACCCAGGCCTCGACGGTCATCGCCCCCGTGATGCGAAGCGACGACGTGTCGCCCGCGTTCACATACCCGCTCGCTCCATCGAAGTCCTGCCCGTCCGCAATCTTCCCCGTCGCATTCGTCGAACCGTAGTTTGTGGCGTTGTTCCCGCTCGACGTCGAATCCAGCAAGTCCCCGTGCAGGTGCCACACCCCCTTGTAGTTGCCGTCCCACGTGCCCGTCTTGTTCTGCCCGTCCGCAGCGCCCGTGTTCCCGTAGTACATCCAGATGGTGTCCGTGCTCGACGAGGCGTCGATCTGCGGCACATTCACCCACACCCACGAGGTCCCGGCTTCATCCCAACTCTCGATCTCGTGCGCCAACACCGTCGTCCCGTTGGCGTCCACGAAGCGCAGGTCTTGCCCGGCGCCCTGCGTCTGGGCATAGTCGACGCGCGTTGCGTCGAGCTTGACCAGGATGGGAAAGCTCTGCAGATTCTCGGCTTGAGCGCTGTTGTTGATCGTCAGCTTGCGCCGCCGCGTCCAGCTCTCATTCCACCAAGGGGCCCACACCTCGATCTCGTAGGACGTCGCTAGGTCAGAAACGTTAGGGTCGTCGTAGATGGCCGAGAACTCGGGCGTGAGGTCGGTGACGCCGGTGGGGTTGGTTTGACCCTCGGCGTAAGGCGTCTGCGGCGCGCTCGGCGCTTGGTTGGGCATTTCATCGGCGCCAATATCCCAGGGAGCCGAGCGAGTAACGCCGTCGATGTCGTCGCTGAACGTGCCGGAGAGATTTGTACCTGTGTCGAGCGCGTCGGTGCCGGCCTTCAGGTGGAGGTCCTCGGAGCCGGGGGTGAGGTTGGTGAACTGGTTGCTGGCCGTCTTGCTGATGAGGTGGCCGGTCCCGCCAAAGTCGTCCGCCGTGGCGTCGGAGGAGAGGTTGTTCGCCGTGTTGATGATCGACCCGCCCAGTCCGTCAATATTTTCGGCGAAGTCGACAGTAGTGCTCATCGAGATCACGTTCTTGGCCTCGATGTCGGAACGGCGCGCGGCGATGCCTTGCGCGCCGTTGTTGTAGACCGTGACGTTATAGGCCTTGAACACGGGGGTGGGCGCGGCGCCGGAGTTGCTCTGCACGCCGCGCCGGCCGATGTCGTAGATGATCGAGTTGTACACCGTAGCGGAGGTCCCGTCGAAGGCGTACTGCATGACGACCCCATCTCCGGCGATGGTGCCGTTGTTGGGGATGTCGTGGACCAGCAGGTAGCGCATGGTGGTCTGGTCTGCGCCGGCGTCGAGCTGCACGCCGGCCTGCTCCTGGCTGGGCGAGGCGCCGGCGCCGGTGATCTCCAGCCACTCGACGACGGTGTAGGCATCGTAGACCGTCACGATGCCGACGTCGCTGCCCTGCGTGGCGTAGTTGATGCGGGCGCCGCTGCCGGCCGTGCCGTTGTGCCGCTGGCCGGCGGCGACGGTCACCCGCAGGTAATGACTGGCGTCGGTCGTCGAACCATCGATGTCCAGACGCTCGTTGAATGCGCCATCGTTGTAGGCAACCCCCACCTCGATGCGGTTCTCCGCCACCAGGTTCCCCTGGCGGGCGCTCTCCCACGCGGTCAGTGTGTTGTAGGCGCGCAGGATGCTGTAGGCCTCGGCGCTGTGCCCGGCGCCGGCCTTCTCCTGCACCGTGACCTGCGTGGCGCC
>Ga0209642_10000552_pt1 | contig 24098 bp, 22 predicted proteins | sample RifCSP19_2_FD_184025 | JGI IMG/M metagenome (GOLD analysis project Ga0209642, IMG submission 184025) | Soil microbial communities from Rifle, Colorado - Rifle CSP2_sed 19_2 (SPAdes) (version 2) | ecosystem: Environmental > Terrestrial > Deep subsurface > Rock core/Sediment | place: Rifle... | reverse complement strand
CGCGGCGGCATGTTTCCTCGTCGTCCCCACCAGGGAGCCGGGGATCGGATGAGACCTCCATCAAGCCCGGGTTCCGACTGTCAGCGTTCAGACGCTACTGACCACGCGGGGAACCTGGTCGCGGAACCGTTGGAGCGTCCCGAGCAGCGGTATCAGCTCCGTCGGACGGCGCTTCTTCCCGAAACACATCAGCCACGGCCCGCATGCCTCGAACCGGAACTCGGTGGAGGTGTCGAGGAGCCACTCCATCATGCGCTGATCGACGAGATCGTTCGCGAACCTACGGTCCTTCGCCTTCACGTTGAACGCGCGGTTGAACTCGTCCATCTCGAACCGGATGTCGTCCAGACCGAGCCCATCGGCGATCCGCGTGAGGAGGTTCTCGCGATCGATCGTGATCGGCGAGCAGGCCGCCTCGATCTCCGATACCGCGCACGAGAAACGGTAGTAGGTCTTGGACCGGCGCCCCTCCGAGTCCGTGGACTCCTCGTAGTACCAGTAGTCGAACTCCCTCACGGGTATGCCCTGCCACGTGCCCCACAGGACGTTCTCCGCCCCTCGGCCGTCGCCCTTCTGGAGCAGAGTGAACGGGAGCCCCAGGCACCCGAGATGGTCCTTCGGCGAGAACTCCAGCCCGAGCTGGCGGGCCATGAGCGCGAGCTCCTCTCGGCGTCGCTTCTTCAGGTGGTAGGAGATGAGCGCCCCGGCCCCGATGGCCAGGACGAGCACGACGAAGAAGAGGAACTCCACGACCCGCTACCGGTACCCCGCCGGAACCCTGTGCATCGTCACGGCGCTCAGGAGCGGCTCGAGCTCCGCCGGCTCCCCCCGAGCAAGACCGCGACGCCGAGCGCGATCAACAGCGCCGGCACCAGGTGCCGGAGCTTCAGCTCCCAGACGTCGAGCCGCTCGAGCAGGAAGGCCACGCCGGCCACGATGAAGAACACGCCGAAGACCAGCGCGGCGCGGTTCGAACCCTGCTCAGCCACGGCGCACCTCCACCTGACCGATCCCAACCGAGAGCTCGAGGACGAGTAGCGCCTCCTCGTTCGGTCTCGGGCCCACGTCGCGCTGAACGTCGATCCCCGAGCCCTCCACGTCGAAGACCTTCACGTCGCCGAGCGCCGCGCGCCCCTCGACGCGAACGGGGAGAGCCGGAGGAACGATGACAACGAGCTCACCGATCCCCACGCGAGCCTTCACGCGGACCGGCGAGCCGATGCGCCCCGCCTGGAGATCCGACAGGTCGATGGTGAGCTGTCCGACGCCGAGGCGGTACTCCTGTTCGAGTCCGGAGATCGTGAGGGGGCGCTCCGTGCGCTCGCCGACACCTCCGCTGATGGGGAAGTCGATCGCCGACCCGAGCAGGAGCACGACGGTGAGCACGACACCGGCGGCGATCAACCCGCCCTGGCTGGCCCCCGACCGCGTGTTCGCGAGGAGCACGATCCCGATGAGGACCAGCCCGCCGGGGAGCAGTGCGTCCCACGGGACCTCCACCGCATCCAGCACCTCGAGGAGCCAGGCGATCCCGAACAGCAGGAGGAGGAGCCCGGCCGTCAGGCGTCCCGTCCAGCCGCCCGTCGCTGGCCGGGGGGGCGGGGGCTGCGGCGGCGTGCTCATCGGCGTGACGCCGAGGCCTGGATCACGATCGCCACGCCGATCGCGATCAGCGCGAGCGGCCAGAAGTACTTCCCGAACCTCGGGATGCTGAGGTTCAGGAGCAGGATGGTGCCGATCGCGATGAGCGCTCCGCCCACGATCAACCGCGTCGCGTCGTAGCTCGACGGCCGAGCGGTGCCCAGCGGCTCACCGCTCCGCTCCTGCGGTATCAGGATCCAGGACACGACGTAGAGCAGGAGGCCGCCGCCACCGGCGATCGCCAGCACCACGAAGGCGACCCTGAGCAGCACGGGGTCCACGCCAAGGTAGCGCCCGAATCCTCCGCACACGCCCGCGATGACCCGGTCTTCGCGGCTACGCCGAAGGACCCTCGGCTCGGATCCCGTCGGCTCGACCTCGGACATGGTCCCAACGCTACGACGAGTGCCGCGGTGAGCTCAACCGCACTTCATCCATCGGACGGTCGGACGGTCGCCTCTGGCCCTCCGCTCGCCGGGTGCCGAACCGACTCCGGAAGCCGGTCGAGGAACCCGGTGAGCGCGTCGAGAGCCTGTGAAGGCTCGGCGCGAGCGGGCCCGGGACCGTAGGCGAGCGCGGCACGCTCGTGGACCTCGAACCCCCAGGTCTCGTCCAGCTCCAGGAGCCACTCGATCATCCGATCGCTCAAGAGCGACCGCGCGAGGTCGACATCGGACGATCGCACCTCGAACAGGTTCGCGAACCTTCCGCCGCCGACGTCCACGCGATCGAGCTCGGGCGGTCCGGGGAACATCGTGACGAACGACTGGGGCTCAACGACGACCGGCGGGGCCGACGCACCGATCGAGCCGAGGGCGCACGAGAAGGCGCGCCGCACCTCGGATCCACCCGGCAGGGGCGACGGGAAGACGTAGTCGAAGGCGCGGACCTCGACCCCCCGCCAGGATCCCCACATCAGGTCTTCGATCGACCCCTCTGGCGCTCGACCGAAGAGCGACAGCGGAAGCGCGCGCAAGCCGAACGGATCCCCCGCCTCCCGGCGAAGCCCAAGGAGCGTCGCCTGACCGTGCACCGCCTCCACCTTGGAGCGCTTCCTCAGGGTCCAGCTCAGGGCGGCCACCCCCACGACGAGCATCGCGAGCACCACGAACGGAGGCAGGACCTTGAGGAGCAGGGCGGCGGCGATCACCGCACCGGTGGCGAGCACGAGTCGCACCCAGGGGTTCATCCGGCGAGCATATCCGCGACGTGGCGAGCTACGAGGTTCGGACCTCGAACGCGAGACCACCCTCGACGAGATCCACCAGGACGCGGTCGCCCTCCCCGATCTCGCCCGATAGGAGCTTCATCGCGAGCGGATCCTGGACCTGCTTCTGGATCAGCCGCTTGAGGGGCCGGGCGCCGAAGGCGGGGTCGTAGCCGGCATCCACGAGGTGGTCCCGGGCCGCGTCGGTGAGCTCGAGCGCGAGCTTGCGCCCAGCCACACGTTCCGCCAATAGCCCAAACTGGATGTCGACGATCCGGCGGAGTTCCTCACGTCCCAATGGCTCGAACACGACGATCTCGTCGATCCGGTTCACGAACTCCGGGCGGAAGTACGCGCGCACGTCCTCGATGACGGCCTCCCTGCGCTTGTCCTCGGGTATCGCCGCGTCCTGGAAGATCGGGCTCCCCAGGTTCGAGGTCATGATCACGATCGCGTTCCGGAAGTCGACCGTGCGGCCCTGGCCGTCGGTCAGGCGCCCGTCGTCCAGCAGTTGGAGCAGCACGTTGAACACGTCGGCGTGCGCCTTCTCTATCTCGTCCAGCAGCACCACGGAGTAGGGGCGGCGGCGGACCGCCTCCGTCAGCTGACCGCCCTCCTCGAACCCAACGTACCCGGGCGGGGCTCCGACCAGGCGCGAGACCGTGTGCCGTTCCTGGTACTCGCTCATGTCCAGGCGCACGACGGCGCGCTCGTCGTCGAACAGATACTCGGCTAGCGTCCTAGCCAGCTCGGTCTTGCCCACTCCGGTCGGCCCGAGGAAGAGGAACGAGCCGATCGGTCGGTTGGGATCCGAGAGTCCGGCGCGCGAACGCCGGATCGCATCCGCGACGGCCTCGACCGCCTCATCCTGGCCGACGACGCGCTGGTGGAGGGCCTCCTCCAGATGCACGAGCTTCTGCATCTCGCCCTCCATCAGCCGGCTCACCGGTATACCGGTCCACCGTGAGACGACCTCGGCTACGTCCTCCTCCGTAACCTCCTCGTTGAGCATCTTCCGCTCGCGCTGGACCTCCTCGAGCGCGGCGTTCTCTTCCTCCAGATCCTTCTCGAGCTGGACCAGCCGGCCGAACCGGAACTCCGCCGCTCGCTCCAGGTCGCCCTCCCGCTCGGCGCGCTCGAACTCGCCCCTCGCCGCCTCGATCTCCGACTTCAGCTGCCGGATGCGGTCGATCCGCTCCTTCTCCTGCTGCCAGTGCGCCCGCATGCCGGCCGAGCGTTCCTGGAGGTCCGCGAGCTCCTGCTCGAGGCGCTCGAGCCGCTCCTTCGACACGGCGTCGGCCTCCTTGCGCAACGCCGCGCGTTCGATCTCCAGCTGCTTGATCCGCCGCTCCACCTCGTCGATCTCGACCGGCACCGAGTCGATCTCGATACGCAACCTGCTGGCGGACTCGTCGACGAGGTCGATCGCCTTGTCGGGGAGGAACCTGCCGGCCACGTAGCGGTCGGACAGGACGGCGGCCGCCACCAGCGCCGGGTCTTGGATGCGCACGCCGTGATGCACCTCGTAGCGCTCCTTCAGGCCGCGCAGGATCGCGATCGTGTCCTCCACGCTCGGCTCCTCGACGAGCACCGGCTGGAACCGGCGCTCGAGCGCCGGGTCCTTCTCGATGCGCGAGCGATACTCGTCCAGCGTCGTCGCGCCGATCGCGCGGAGCTCGCCGCGGGCCAGCATCGGCTTCAGCATGTTGCCGGCGTCCACCGCACCTTCGGCCGCGCCCGCGCCGACGATCGTGTGGAGCTCGTCGATGAACGTCACGATCTGCCCCTCCGAGTCGGCGATCTCGCGGAGGACCGCCTTGAGCCGTTCCTCGAACTCGCCCCGGTACTTCGAGCCGGCGACCATCGCGCCGATGTCGAGCGCCACGACGCGCTTGTCTTTCAGCGACTCCGGTACGTCGCCAGCCACGATCCGCTGCGCGAGTCCCTCGACGATGGCCGTCTTGCCCACGCCCGGCTCGCCGATCATCACTGGGTTGTTCTTCGTGCGACGCGACAGGACCTGGATCACGCGCCTGACCTCGTCGTCGCGGCCGATCACCGGGTCCAGCTTCCCGCGGCGTGCGAGGTCGGTCAGGTCGCGTCCGTAGCGCTCGAGCGCCTGGTACTTCTCCTCCGGGTTCGGGTCCGTCACGCGCTGGCGCCCGCGCACCCCGGCCAGCGCGGCGAGGAACGAGGCGCGCTCGAGACCGGACTCACGGAGGATCCGCGCGGCCGACGTGTTCCCTTCGAGCAGCGCGAGCAGGAGGTGCTCGGTGGAAACGTACTCGTCGGTGAGGGCCTCGGCCTCGCGGAAAGCAGCGTCGAGAACCGTAGCGAGGGCCGGCCCGACCCTCACCTCGGCCACGCCTTGAGCGAAGACCTTGGGCACGCGATCGAGCGCTGAGTCGACCCGGTCCCGGAGCGACTTCGGCGACGCTCCGAGGTCGTGGAACAGCGGGTACACGATCCCCTCGGGATCGGAGAGGAGCGCGAAGAGCAGATGCTCGGGTTCGATCGTCTGGTGGTTGCGAGCGAGCGCCTGCTGCCGTGCGGCCTCGAGCGCGCCCTGCGACTTCATGGTCAGCTTGTTCGGATCCATCCGTCCTTCACGCTCTCCCAGTCGTCCCTCGTCATCCCGTACATCGCGTGATCCCGCGGCCCGTGAGCGGTCGGCATGAAGCCACGGAGCACGCCCTCTCCGCCGAAGCCGAGTCGCTCGGCGAGCCTGCGCATGGCCTGGTTGTCCACATCGGTCGAGATCTGCACCCGCAGAGCTTCCTCCTCTCGGAAGAGATAGCCCGTCAGTTCGGCGACGGCCGCGGTCCCGAGCCCGTGACCCCGGTCCGGCGCTTCATACAGCTCGATCCCAAGCTCGAACACGCCCGGCGGGAGACCGCCCTTGGGGTTCCTCGCCTGGATCTCGCCGACCAGCTGGCCCGCGGCCTCGATGGCCAGCCACAAGCCCGCGTCCTCGTCGTCGGACCACGTTCCCGACCTGGCGACGCGCTCCTTCAGGCGGGTGCGGTCGGGGACACCGTGGTGGTGGACGCCGTCGCCGACCGGCGCAGCGGCCCAGACCGCGAAGAGCCGATCGACCTCTTCGACCCGGAACGGTCGGAGGGTCACGACCGACCCGCGGAGCGTGACGCTCATGAGCGTGCGTCCTCCCATCGGAAGGTCAGCACGCTCCGGAGCGGCACGATCTCGCCTCCGGTGGACGCCGATCTGGATGCGGACCTGCGCCGAAGCTCTTGCTCGAGCTCGGCGGTCCGACGCTCCATCTCGTCGAGCTGCTCACGCATCGCCATGAAGAGCCTGACGCCGGAGAGGCTCACGCCCTCACGCTGCGTGAGCTCCTGGATCGTGCGGATCCGCTGGATGTCGCGCTCGGAGTAACGCCGCGTGTTGCCCGCGGTCCGCTTCGGGCTGAGGAGGCCCCGCCGCTCGTACATCCGCAGCGTCTGCGGGTGCACCCCCGCGAGCTCCGCCGCCACGCTGATGATGTAGACGGCGCGCTCTTCCGACCGATCGCTCCGCGACGCCCGTCTTCGCTGTTCGTCGCGCGTCACATCAGATCGCCTCCTCCGCTCATACGTCCACGCCGAGGTGCCGACGCGGCGACTCGTCCTCGGCCTCGTGGAGCTCCTTCAGCAGCTCCCTCTCTCGCTTGGAAAGCCGCTGGGGCACCTCGACACGCACCGTCACCAGCAGGTCGCCGTTTCCCCCGCGTTTGGGCGCTCCCTTGCCCTTCAGCCGGAAGGTCTTGCCGGCCGGCGTCCCGGGCGGGATCTTCATCGTGACGGGGCCGTTCAGGGTGGGAACCTCCACGTTGGCGCCGAGGGCGGCCTCGGTGTAGGTCAGCGGCAGGTCCAGCGTGAGGTCGGCCCCCTTGCGCCCGAAGAACCGGTGCGGCCGAACGCGGACCTTCACGAACAGGTCGCCGCTCGCCCCGCCGGCCGGTCCGGGTTCCCCACGGCCCGAAAGCCGGATCGTGGCCCCGTCGCGGACGCCGGCCGGGACCCTGACCTGGAAGCTCCGGGTGCGCCGTCGGCTTCCGGTCCCTCCGCACTTCGGACACGCCTGCTCCACGACACGGCCGGAGCCGTGGCACCGAGGGCACGTCTGCGACATCTGGAAGGGGCCCTGGTTCACGCTGATCTGCCCCGCGCCGCCGCACTGCGGGCAGTTCACCGGGCTCGTGCCGGGTTCGGCACCGCTGCCGCCGCAGGTCTCACACGGCGCCGGTCCCTGGACCCTGACGGGAACGGTGGTCCCGGACATGGCCTCGTCGAACGACACGGTGACCTCGGTCTCGAGGTCGGCGCCGCGCGCGGGCCGCGCCGCACCCTGGCTGCGGCGACCGCCGAAGAGCCCTCCGAACAGGTCGCCCAGGTCGCCGAACCCGACGTCCTCGAACCGCACGCGACCACCGCCCGGGAAGCCGCCCCTCCCGAACCCCGACGCCGCCATGTCCCGGACCTGGTCGTACTGCTTGCGCTTCGCCTCGTCGCCGAGAACCTCGTAGGCGGCGGAGACCTCCTTGAACCGCTCCTCGGCCCGCTCGTTCCCGGGGTTCGCGTCCGGGTGGAACTGCTGCGCGAGCTTGCGATAGGCCTTCTTGATCTCGGCCTGCGTCGCGTTCTTCGGCAGGCCGAGCGCCTGGTAGTAGTCCTTCTCGAACCACTCCCGGCGGACCTCACCGTTCACGGCCGCCTCCTCGGCCTCACGCGCGCTCGACGCGGACGCTGGCCGGACGGATCACGCTCCCACGAAGCCGGTATCCCTGGCGGAACACCTCGGCGACACGGGGCTCGCCGTCTCCCTGGCCGGTCTGCATCAGCGCCTCGTGCTCGGTCGGGTCGAACGGCTTGCCCTGCGCGTCGATCCGCTCCAGCCCCTCGACCCGGAGCGTGTCGGCGAGCTTGGCGTAGACGAGCTCGACGCCCTTGCGGAAGCCCTCGAAGTCGGGCTGCCGCTCCGCCGCGAGGAGGGCGAGGTCGAACTCGTCGAGCACCTCGAGCAGGGGCCCGACGAACCGTTGGAGCTCCGCGTCGACGAGCCGCTCCTGGGACTTCGTCATCCGCTTGCGGTAGTTCTCGAAGTCGGCCTGCAGCCTCTGCAGGTGGTCGAGGTACTCGGCCGCCTGCGCCCTCGCCTGCTCGAGCTCCTGCTCGAGGTCGGCCGGTGTCTCCGGCGGCAGCTCGGGGCGAGGCGTCTCGGAGGGGGTGGGTTCCCCCTCCGGACCCTCGCGGAACCGGCGCTTGTCGATGACGCGCACCTTCGGCCGCCCCTCGTCGCCGCGCCCTCGTTGCTTTCGGTCGCTCACGTCGACTTGACCTCGATCTTCTTCGGCTTGGCCTTCTCGACCTTCGGCACCGCGACGGTGAGCACGCCCTTATCGAAGCGGGCCTCGACCTTCTCCGCGTCGGCAGTCTGCGGCAGCGTGATCGCTCGTGTGAACGAGCCGTACCGACGCTCGAGCCGGTGGTAGTCCTCCTCCTTCACCTCGCTCGAGAACTCGCGCCTGCCAGTCACCGTCAGGGTCGAGTCCTCCACCGAGACCTCGACATCCTCCGGCTCGATGCCCGGGAGCTCGAGCTTGGCGACGATCTCGTCCTCGGTCTCGTACACGTCCATCGACGGCATCCAGCTGCCACGCGCCGCCGGCCGCATCGGCTCGGCCCACTCGAACGTGCGCCCGAACAGGCGACCTAGCTCGTCCTCGATGCGGACGAGGTCACGGAACGGATCCCACCGAACGATCGTGTCCCTCATGACGCACCTCCTTCGTCCACGATCTCGCCTTCCACCACGTCGCTCTCGCCCTCGGAGGCGGCCTCGCCACCGCCCGCGGCGGCCTGCGCGGCCTGGGCCTCCGGGGTCTGCTGGTACATGGCCTGCCCGATGGCCTGGAACCTGTTCATCACGGCCTCGGTGCCGACCTTGATCTTCTCGACGTCCTCGCCCTTCAGCGCCTCCTTCAGCTCCTCGTTCAGCTTCTTCAGCTCGTCGCGGTCCCCTTCCGGCAACTTGTCGCCCCACTCCTCCAGCGACCGGTCCACCTGGTAGGACAGCTGGTCGGCGGCGTTGCGTGCCTCGGCGGCCTCCCGTCGCTCGTGGTCCTCGGCGGCGAACTTCTCCGCCTCGGTGACCATGCGGTCGATGTCCTCCTTGGACAGGGCCGTGCCGCCGGTGATCGTCATCGCCTGTTCCCTGCCGGTAGCCATGTCCTTCGCGGACACGTTCACGATGCCGTTCGCGTCGATGTCGAACGCCACCTCGATCTGGGGCATGCCGCGCGGCGCCGACGGGATGCCCATCAGGTGGAACTTCCCGAGCGATCGAACGCCGGGGGAGTAGACCGTCTCGGCCTCCCCCTGGAGCACGTGGATCTCGACCGTCGTCTGGTTGTCGTCTGCGGTCGTGAAGATCTCCGACTTGCGGGTCGGGATCGTCGTGTTCCGCTCGATCAGCTTGGTGAAGATGCCGCCCTTGGTCTCGACGCCGAGCGTCAGCGGTGTGACGTCGAGGAGCAGGATGTCCTTGACGTCGCCCGTAAGGACCCCGCCCTGGATGGCCGCGCCCACCGCGACGACCTCATCCGGGTTCACGCCCTTGTGCGGCTCCTTGCCGCCGGTGAGCTCCTTCACGAGCTCCTGGATCATCGGCATCCGGGTCGAGCCGCCGACGAGGATCACGTGGTCGACCTGCTGGATGCTCTTGCCCCAGTCCTTGACCGCGAGCTCGAAGGGCTCGCGGCAGTTCTGGACGAGGTCCTCGGTCATCCGCTCGAACTCCGAGCGGGAGAGCTTCATCTCCAGATGGAGGGGGCCCTCACTGGTGGCCGTGACGAACGGCAGGTTGATGGTCGCCTCGGAGACCTGCGAGAGCTCGATCTTCGCCTTCTCTCCCGCCTCCTTGAGGCGCTGGAGCGCCATTCGATCCTTGGACAGATCGACACCGTGGGCGTCCTTGAACCCTTTGACCATCCAGTCGATGACCCGCTGGTCCCAGTCGTCGCCGCCGAGCTGCGTGTCGCCGTGGGTGGCCTTCACCTCGAAGACGCCCTCGCCGATCTCGAGCAGCGAGACGTCGAAGGTCCCACCGCCGAGGTCGAACACGAGGATCGTCTGCTCGTGCTGCTTGTCGAGCCCGTACGCGAGCGCCGCCGCGGTCGGCTCGTTGATGATCCGGAGCACCTCGAGGCCGGCGATCTGCCCGGCCTCCTTCGTGGCCTGCCGCTGGGAGTCGTCGAAGTAGGCGGGCACGGTGACGACGGCCTTCGTGACCGCGTCGCCGAGGTACGCCTCCGCGTCGCGCTTCAGCTTCGACAGGATCTGAGCCGAGATCTCCTGGGGCGTCCAGCGCTTCCCGTCGATGTCGATCCCCCACTCCTTCGCCCCCATGTGGCGCTTCACCGAACGGACCGTTCGGTCCGGGTTGGTGATGGCCTGGCGCTTGGCGACCTCGCCGACCAGGATCTCCCCGCCCTTCGAGAACCCCACGACCGACGGGGTCGTGCGGGCGCCCTCCGCGTTCGGGATCACGACGGGCTCGCCGGCTTCCAGGACGGACACGACCGAGTTGGTCGTGCCCAGGTCTATCCCTACGGCTCGTGGCATGAGCGTCCTCCTCGTTGCCTTCCTCAGTCATACCGCATGATAGAAGTTGCGGGCGACACTATCAACTCTAGGCACGCGCGAGGCATTCCCGTGGGTCGTACGCGAGCCGCGGTGCCAGGGTATGCTCCGCTCGATGATCGCGCGCGCCGCCGTCCTTGCCGCGATGACCGCCCTTGCTGCGGGGCTGACCGCACGTCGGGCCCGCCTCCTCGCCCGGCTGGTCCGGATGGGGCGGCCGGTCGAACGCTGGGGGAACCTCCCGGTACGCCTGGCGCGCGAGGGCACCCACGTGCTCGGTCAGCGCAAGCTGTTCCAGCGCTTCCTGCCTGGCTCCATGCACGCCCTGATCTTCTGGGGGTTCCTGGTCCTGCTGACCACGATCGTGGAGGTCGGGGGCCAGGTCGTCGACCCCGCGTTCGAGGTCCCGGTGATCGGCGGCTCCCGATGGCTCGGACTCGTGCAGGACCTGTTCGCCGCCGGGGTCCTCCTCGGCCTCGCACTCGCGGTCGTGATCCGGGCGGGACAACGTCCCGAGCGCTTCGCTGGGAGTCACGCGCTGGACGCGTATCGGATCCTCGGGCTGATCCTGTGGATCGTCCTCACGCTGTTCCTCGCGCGTGGGGCCAGGATCGCGCTCGGTCTCGCGCACGACCGGTGGTGGACGCCGATCTCGACGCTCACGGCAAGGATCATCGACCCGCTGCCGGAGAGCTGGGTTCGCGCGTCGATGTGGGCGGGTCTCTGGATCCACGTCGTCCTGATCCTCGGGTTCCTCGTGTACCTCGGCCACTCGAAGCACCTGCACATCGCGACGAGCGCGATCAACGTCTTCTTCTCCAGCACGAAGCCCCGTGGGTATCTCACACCGCTGCGGATCGACGTCGAGGCGGCCGAGACCGACGAGCTCACGCTCGGTGCAGCGAGGATCTCGGACCTCACCTGGAAGGAGACGCTGGACCTGTACGCCTGCACGGAGTGCGGGCGCTGCCAGAGCGCGTGCCCGGCGTGGAGCACGGGCAAGCCGCTCTCGCCCAAGCTGCTCGTGATGAACCTCCGCGATCAGCTGCTGTCGGAAGGGCCGGCGCTGCTCGAGGCGCGCGACCGGGGCGATACGGTCGACGCAACGCCGCTCGTGCCGGATGTCGTCGACGAGGAGGTCGTCTGGTCGTGTACGACCTGCGGGGCGTGCATGCAGGAGTGTCCGGTCGATATCGAGCACATCGATCACATCGTCGACCTGCGACGGAACCTCGTGATGGCGGAGTCACGCTTCCCTCAGGAGGCGGGGGCGCTACTCAGGAACCTCGAGGGGACGGGCAACCCCTGGGGTATGCCGCAGGCTCAGCGAGCGGAATGGGCGGCCAAGCTCGGCGTCCGCGTGGTCGGCGAGGGCGAGCGGGCGCCCGAGTACCTCTACTGGGTCGGATGCGCGGGATCGTTCGACGACCGGGCGAAGGCGATCTCTCGCGCCGTCGTTCAGATCCTCGAGCGGGCCAGCGTGTCGTTCGCGATCCTCGGGCCCCGGGAGCTGTGCACCGGCGACCCCGCCCGCCGCATGGGCAACGAGTTCCTGTTCCAGACCATGGCGGAGCGCAACGTCCAGACGCTGGACGAGGCCGGGGTGACGAAGGTGATCGCCAACTGCCCGCACTGCTTCAACACGCTCCGGAACGAGTATCCGGACTACGGGGGACGCTACGAGGTCGTCCATCACTCGGAGCTCATCGCCCGGCTCGTCTCTGAGGGCCGCCTCCGACCCGCCAGGCCCGTCGACGCGCAGATCGCATACCACGACCCCTGCTACCTCGGTCGCCACAACGGCGTCTACCGGGACCCGCGCAGCGCGCTCGAGGCGGTTCCCGGTGTCCGGACGGTGGAGATGCCTCGGCACGCCGAGCGCGGGCTGTGTTGTGGAGCCGGAGGGGCTCGGATGTGGATGGAGGAGCGGATCGGCAAGCGCATCAACGAAGAGCGCATGGACGAGGCGGTGTCGACCGGCGCGGACACGGTCGGCGTGGCCTGCCCCTACTGCCTGATCATGCTCGACGACGGCGCCCGAACACGGGGCGACGACACGAAGATCCTCGACCTCGCTCAAGTGGTGGCGCGCTCGGTCGCCGAGCCCTGGGCCCCCGGGTAGGCCCTTCGGTCTCCCCCGCCTCCGAGGCCTGCGAGATCCGCCTCCCGCACGGATCACCGGCGTTAGACCCCCCGTTCGGCGGGTGAAGCCTGGGCGTTCAAGCCGAGGCCCCAACCGACCGAAGCAAGGAACTAGACCGAACGGGCACGGCATCGGCCGAGCGGCGGGTGCCGACCGGACGGGCCGGCGGCGGTTCGAGGCGATCAGGCCTCGGGCAGAAGGCCGCGAGCGACAGAGGCAGGCGGCGCGGCGAGAGCCGCGCCGAGACGGATGGACGGGGGGAGCGTGGAGCAGGTCACGACGCTCGGGAGCCCAGAGGCCGACGCGGCCGAATGCAGGCGTTTGGCCGGACTGCTCCACCTCGACGCCGTCGGCGTCGTGCGAACGGACGACGGCGCTCGTCGCGTCGCGTGGTGGGCCTCCCCCGAGGCCGACGGCGCATCCCTCGGCCGGATCCTCGGCGGCGAGGCTCCCGACTGGATCGCCTTCTCCCGCGGCGAGGATGTCGTGTTCGCGCACCTCACGGACGGCTCAGCGGTTCGATCCGTCGCCGCCTTGTCGGCGATGCTCGCCTCGCTCACCGGCGAACGGCCCGCCGACCCGGCGATCGATCGCGGAGGCGTAGCCCCCGAGGACCCGATCGAACGCGAGCGATCGCGCCTCGCGTACGCGATCCACGACGGCCTCACTCAGGTCGTCACGGCCTCGGTGCTGGAGCTCGAGTGGCATGCCCGGCGGGCCGAGGTGTCGCCGCAGGAGGCGGTCGACGCCCTCGTCACGGCCGCCGGCGAGCTCCGCGAGGCGCTCGGCGAGATCCGCGCCTTGCTTGCATCCCTGTCGACCCCCACCGAGCAGCCGAGCGAACCGCTGGAGGACCTCGTCCAGGGCGTGATGGAGCGATGGCGGCTGCCGGCGACCTGGTCGGTAGAGGGCGACCTGAACACCGTGCCACGCCCTGTTCTGGACGCGGCCTCGTCGGTGATCCGCGAGAGCGTCGCCAACGCCGCGAAGCACTCCGACTCGCGCGACGTCGCGGTGCTCGTCCGCGCCTCCAGGTCGGGCGTCGAGGTGAACGTACGGGATCACGGGAGGGGCTTCCGTCCCGAGGGGATCGGCTTGCACGTCGGTCACCTCGGGATGGAGATGATGCGTCGACGCGTCGCCGAGGTGAACGGCACGCTCGACGTCGAATCGTCACCCGGCAACGGGACGCGGGTCGTCGCGAGGCTGCCCGTCAACGGACAAGGAGCGAAGTCGTGAAGATCCTCATCGTCGACGATCACGCATTGGTGCGGCGCGGCATGGGACACGTCGTCCGAGAGTGCTTCAGCGACGCCGACGTCACGGAGGCGGGCAGCGCGAGCGAGGCCCTGGACGCCATGGAGTCGAAAGGCGTCGACGTGGCGCTCGTGGACGTTCGGATGCCCGACCTCGACGGGCTCGACCTCCTGCACCAGATGAAGGAGAGATGGCCGGACGTGCCGGTGATCATGCTGACGTCGTTCGATCACGCGCAGTACGTGCGGCGCGCCCTCGCGGAGGGGGCAGCCGGCTACATGCTGAAGGACGCGACGCCAGAGGACCTCGAGCAGGCGATCAACGTGGCCATTTCCGGAGGCGGGAACGTCCTCTCGCCCAAGGTGATCCAGAACCTGTTCGATGAGATGGAGGGGGGCTCCTGGTCGGACGAGCGTGAGGCCCGTCGTGCCAGCAGCGCGCTGACCCAACGCGAGACCGACATCCTCTCGCTGCTCGCCGAGGGCAGGAGCAACCGGGACATCTCCCGCGCCCTCTTCCTGTCGGAGAAGACCGTGAAGGCGCACCTCGCGTCGGTCTTCAGGAAGCTGGGCGTCACGAATCGCACACAGGCGGCGATGGCCGCCGTGTCGATGGGCATCGGACCCACGGCCCAGTCGCTCGGAAGGGCGGCCGGGATGAACGTCGGCAGGTCCACCTAGCCGGCGGAAGGAGGAAGGGTGGCCGGACTCGAGCGGCGCCCCGAGCTCACGAGGCATCGAGACCGAACGAGGGACGATGGGTGACAAGAAGCATGGGCCGCTCGGGACGAAGGACGCGTCGGACGACGGTCGGTCGACGCCTGCCGTCCAGCCGGTCCCGGCCGAGCCGGTGGAGGCCTACGAGGAGGATTGGTACCGGAGCCTGAGGGCGCTCGCGGAGCGTCAGCAGGGGCTGGCCGAGCATGAGCCGGACCCGTTCGGGCCCGAGCTGGAGGAGACAGAGCCTCCGCAGGCGGCCGATATCGACGAGGCGCCCGCCCTCGCGGCCGAGGTCGCAGAGGAGGCATCCCTCGAGGCTCCCACCGCGGACGCCTTCGCCGGGTCGGAGGCCGAGCTCCTCGCGGACACCGCGACCGCGAACGCCGTCGCGGAGGCCGAGGAGCTCGAGCCCGAGGCCCAGCAGGAGCTCGAGGCGGAGGAGGCCGAGGATCCCGACCGCCCCTCGGTGGAACCCGAGCAGGAGCCGCCGATCGCCGGGACCGTCGACGCACCCACCCACGGAACAGCGCTCGCCGGATCCGTGGTCCTCGAGGACGGAACCGTCGTCGAGGAGGACGCCTCCGCCACCGAGGAGCCCATCGAGCCGACGGGGCCCTCGCTCACCTCGACCGATCCCCAGGAACGGCGTCGTGCCCTCGAAGAGCTCGCGGCCCGCGACCTGTCGGACACCGATGTCGAGCGGGTCGCGGGGCTGTTGTTCGACCCGGACCCGGAGATCCGACGGGAGGCACTCGCGACCCTCGGCCGCCGCCCAGAGCGGATGGAGGACGCCTCGCTCCTCCAGGCGCTCCAGGATCCGGACGACGAGGTTCGAGCCGCGGCCGTCGAGCTCGCGGTCCGCCGTGGCCCGCAGGACCTGGAACCGCTCGTCCCGCTGCTCGCCGCCAGGGCGTGGCCGCTGACCCACCGAACCGTGCTGCATCACCTCCCCGAGGTCGTCGCGTCCTCGGTCGTGGACGACGACACGCTGGCGCGCGTGCTCGACGCGGTCGGGCAGATGGACCCCGGGCCGAGCGACGACGAACGCCTCGCGATGTCGCGGCTGGCGCACGCGCTCGGCATCCAACGGATCCTGGGTTCGCTCTCGGGTCCGGACGTCCGACGGCTCGGCGCGGTCCGGCTCCTCGTCGACGATCGCTCGCCGGCCGTCGTTCGAGCGCTCGCGTCCCAGGGTGGTGACCCGGTCGACGAGATCCGCGGCATGGCCACCGCCGCCATCGCCGAGCTCACCGAGGCGCAGGCCGAGCCGTCGGCCGAACGGCCGGTCGGCGGGCGCGGGGACGAGAGCGACCAGGAGGAGTCCGAGCGCATCGCGTCGCTCGCCCGCGCGCTCCAGGACGAGGACGCGACCGTTCGTCACCTCGCCCTGTCCGGTCTCGCCGGTATGGAACGCGCCGCGATCGTGGCGTGGGTCCACGACACGATCCGGGGAGGCGATGCGTCACAGCTCGCGCTCGCGGCCTCGACCGCCCAGGTGCTGCGGCTCGTCGAGGGCGCCGCGGATATCCTCGACGCCGCCGCCGAGCTCACCGCCGACGCTCGTCACAGCTTGGTCGATGCGCTCACGTCCTTCGTGATGCCTCCTGATCAGCTGGCCGGGCTCCTCGGGCAGGTGCGTGAGCCCATGCGGGCGGAGGCCATCCGGATGCTGTGTCGGGTCGGCGGGTCTCCGCTCTTGCCTCATCTGCGAAGCCATCTCGAGGACCCGTCCGACCAGGTTCGAGCCGCGGTGCTGGAGGCCTTCGGCGACTCGGGCGGTGGCGCCGCGCTGGAGGTGGCGCAGTGGCTACTCGAGAACGACCTCTCGCCCGAGATGCGGGCGCGCGCCGTCCGCGTGCTCGCCAAGGCCACCGGGGCGCTCCCCGCGGCGGCCGTGGTCCGCGCCCTCTCCGACCCCGATCCCGACGTGCGCGCGATCGCGATCGAGACGCTGCCCGACACCGGAGGCGCCGAGCCCGTCGACGCGCTGGTCTCCTCACTGTCGGATCCGGACGACCGCGTCCGCAAGGCCGCCGCGAAGCGCCTGGCCTCGCGAGGCGACGACCCCGAGATCGTCTGGTCGGCCCTGCAGATGGCACCTCCGGCCGGCCGAGGGGAGATCATCGGTTCCTTCGAAGGCGCTCGACCCGGTTCGCTCACCCAGGTGGCGTTGAAACGGCTCCGGTCCTCCGAGGAGGACGAGCGGGTCCTCGCCGTCGAGATCACCGGCTGGGGCGCGAGCCCAGGCTGCGTCGAGGGAGCGATCCACGCCCTCCAGGACCCGGCCGCCCGGGTCCGCCGCGCGGCGACCGTGGCGCTCGGCCGGCTCCGCGATCCCGCGGCCGCCAAGGCGTTGGGCAAGGCGCTCGGCGATCCCGATCCGCAGGTGCGCGTCGGCGTGGTTCGGGCGCTCGGCGTCATCGACGACGAGGCCGTGCTGGGCTTCCTGGTCTCGGCCCTCAACGACCCCGACCCGCAGGTGCGCGAGGTGACGAGCCAGGTGCTGACCGAGTGGAGCTCTCCGGCGGTCGCGAAGCGGCTCGCCGGCGTGCTGGCTGTACCGAGCCTCCGAGAGGCCGCGACCGACCTCCTGGGCCGGATCGGATCCCCGGCCGCGGAGCTGCTGATCGAGGTGCTCATGCAGCACAACCCGGCCGTCGCGCCGGCCGTCGGGCAACTGCTCCAACGGATCACCCAGCCCGGCGAGTTCGTATCCCGCCTGGAGGCCGTCGAGCCCGAGCGGCGGCTGCGCGGAGTGGAGGCGCTCGGAGCGATCGGCGGGCCTGAGGCCGTTGACGCGCTGGTGCGCTCGGTCTCGGACCCGGATGAGCGGATCCGCGTGCGCTCGGCGCAGCTTCTTGCCGATCTCCGCGACCCGCGAGCTCGCGAGATCCTCAGGGGTCTCGCGCGCGACCCGGTCCCCGGCGTGGTAGCCGCGGCGCAGGAGGCGCTGTCGCGGCTCGGGGCCGACGACGATCGGGCGGCCTGAGCCGTTAGAGGTTGCGGAACTCCTCGAAGAACCGGCTCGCGGTCGGGCCCCGCTGCCCTTGGTACTTGCTCCGGGTCCTTTCCGAGCCGTAGGGGACCTCGGCCGCGGTCGTGAGTCGGAAGAACGAGATCTGGCCGATCTTCATGCCCGGGTAGATCGTGATCGGCAGGTTCGCGACGTTCGAGAGCTCGAGCGTCAGGTAGCCGTCCCATCCGGGATCGACGTACCCGGCCGTCGAGTGGATCAGGAGCCCGAGCCTCCCGAGGCTCGACTTGCCTTCGAGCCGCGCCACCAGGTCGTCGGGGAGCCTCACGCGCTCGAGGGTGGAACCCAGGACGAACTCGCCGGGATGGAGGATGAACGGCTCGTCCTGGGCGACCTCGACGAGCTCGGTGAGGTCGGGCATCGGCTGGCGCACGTCGATGAAGGGATAGCGGGAGTTCGCGAAGACGCGGAACTGCGCGTCGACGTGCAGGTCAACGGACGAAGGCTGGATGCAGCTCTCGTCGAGAGGATCGATCTGGATCCGGCCGGAGGCAAGCTCCTTGCGGATATCGACGTCGGACAAGATCATCGCCGCGGGATGCTACCCCTTCCAGGAAGCGGCCACCCAGCGCTCGATGACGTCGGCCGCAGCGCCTGAGTCGATCGAGGTCGCCGCCAGCTCGAGCCCGGCTCCCAGCGTGTCCGCCGTGCCCGCGACCTCGAGCGCCGAGGCGGCGTTCAACAGGACGACCTCGCGTCGGGGCCCCGGATCCCCGCCGAGCACCGAGCGAGCGATCGCCGCGGAGACGTCGGCATCCCCGCCGTGCAGATCCTCGAGCGACGCGGGAGACAGGCCAAGCTCGCGCGGATCCAAGGTGGTCTCGAGAACCCTCCCGTCCTGGACGTCGTAGACGACCGACGGCGCCGTGGTCGTGAGCTCGTCGAGCCCGTCCTCCCCGCGGAACACCCTCGCGCGGACACCCCGGCGAGCCAGCACCTCGGCGATGAGCGACAACATCCGCGGATCCGAGACGCCGACCACCTGCGCGAACGGCCGAGCCGGGTTCGTGAGCGGCCCGAGGAAGTTGAACACGGTCGGCACCCGGAGCTCGCCGCGAACCGGACCCGCGTGCCCCATCGCCGGGTGGAAGACCGGCGCGAACATGAACGCGATCCCGACCTCGGACAGGCAGCGCTCGACGCCTGCCGGATCGAGGTCGATCTTCACGCCGAGCGCCTCGAGCAGGTCGGCCGAGCCGCAGTGCGAGGAGGCCGCCCGGTTCCCGTGCTTGGCGACCGGCTGGCCGGCCCCGGCGACGACGATGGCCGCGACCGTCGAGATGTTGAACGTCCCGCTGCGGTCTCCTCCGGTGCCGCAGGTATCGATCACAGGGCTGGGCGCCTCGACGGGGGCGGCGAACGCGAGCATCGTGCGCGCGAGCCCCTCGATCTCGTCGACGGTCTCGCCCTTGGTGCGGAGCGCCATGAGCAGGCCGCCGATCTGGCCCGGGGTCGCCTCCCCGGTCATCACCCGACGCATCGCCTCCGCCGCCTCGTCGGCGCTGAGCGCCTCGTGTCCGATCAGGCGCGAGAGGATGCGGGGCCAGAAGTCCGGATCGGGTTCGGTCATCGGGGCTCGGAGGCTAGCAGGTCGCACGGTGCCGATCGGGGTCGCTACACTGTGGGCTCGGCCGCCCGAGCGGTCGGGCCACGCGGGTGTGGTTCAATGGCAGAACGCAAGCTTCCCAAGCTTGAAACGGGGGTTCGATTCCCCTCACCCGCTCAGTGTGAATGCCATGAAGAGGGACCTCCTCGGTGGCACTCTCCTGAGTGTCCACCACCGGAGACCACGAGAGGAGGTCCTGCAACATGTTCTACGCCGGGTTGGACCTGTCGAGAAAGAGGCTCGACGTGCACGTCCTCGACGAGGCGGGCGAAGCGGTTGCGGAGCGGGCGATCGGCCCAGATGCCGACGGCTTGCGCTCTCTTGCGACGACGCTCGGTCTCTCCCCTGTACGGGCCGCCGTCGAGTCGATGACCGGGGCGCGCTTCATCCACGACCAGTTGGAGCTTCAAGGATGGGACGTCGAGGTTGCCGACGCCGCCAAGGTGAAGGGTCTCGCGCCGCTTGCCTGCAAGACCGACAAGATCGACGCCTGGGTCCTTGCAGAACTCTGCCGGCGCGATCTCGTCCCGGCGATCTGGTTGCCCTCGCCTGAGGTCAGAGCCGAGCGCGAGCGTGCTCGGTTTCGGCTCCACCTCGTCCGTCACCGCTCGTCGCTCAAGAACCGGATCCATGCGACCCTTCTCACCTTCGGCAAGCCGTGCCCGGTCTCGGACCTGTTCGGCCATGCGGGTCGCGAGCTGCTCGCCCGCATGCAGATCCCCGAGCCCTGGAAGGGGTCGATCGCCGCCTCCCTCGAGCTCATCGACGACATCGACAGGCGGATCCACGACTGCGAGAGGGCTCTTCGATCCCTCGGGGCTTCGCACCCGTACGTTTCCCTCCTTCAGACTGCACCCGGCATCGCCTGGGTGCTCGGCTACACGATCGCCTCGGAGATAGGAGACATCTCGAGGTTCGCCACCGCACAAAGCTCGTCGGCTACACGGGGCTGTGTCCGCGGGTCTACCAATCCGGCGAGCGTGATCGGCGGGGACCGCTCGCTAAGAACGGTCCGCGCTACCTCAGGTGGGCCTTGATCGAAGCCTCCACCCACGCCGCTCGACACCCCTGCTACCGGCAGCGCTACGAACGGACCAGCAAGCGGCTCGGCAAGCAGCGCGGTTCCAGGGTCGCCCGTGTCGAGGTTGCACGATCTCTCGCCGAGGCGATCTGGCACATGCTTACCCGCAACCAGCCCTTCGCTCCGGCAGGCGCCTTCGAGACATCGGTCGCATGACGGCCCTCGTGTGAAATGCGCTACCGGAGCGAGTCCCCGATCTCGCCTGGTCCTTCTTCAAGGAGGCGATAGAGAGATGGGAACGTCACCCACAGTCCAACCCAGAGCATCCCCGCGGTCGACGTTGACGACCGGTCCCTCTTCATAGAGATGTCTCGAGACATCGTTCACACCTGTCTCGGGACATCCTTGCATCTCACCGGCTCCCGAGTGCCTGGTAGGTCCGGCTCGGGTCCAGGGTGAGCTCACGAAGCAGCTCGCCGTCTTCGCTCACGATCCGGATGCGGATCCCAGCGACGAGCATCAACACCCGCGTCCCAGCGTGCCGGCGTCCCACCTTGATCTTGTGAAGGTGACTGTCGTGGCGGAGCGTCACGGCACCCGCCGTGTCGATCTTGTCCCTGCGGACCCGGAAGTGCTCGGGGATCCTCAGCCCGCTCGGCGTAGCCTTGGGCCGGGCGCCGAACGCTTCGACCGGGGTACGCCGCCCGATCGCCCGGTGCGGCCGCGCCGTGTTGTAGTGGTCGCGGAACCGGTCGAGCTGGACCTGGAGCTCCTGCAGGCTCAGGGCCCTCGGTTGCTTGGCGAGCCATCGTTTGAGGGTCTGGTGGAACCGCTCCACCTTGCCGCAGGTCTGCGGGTGGTACGGGCTCGAATGCCGCAGCGTGATCCCGAGCCGGTCGGCCTCGAGCTCGATCGCGCACCGACCACCCCTAGGCGCAGCGGTGAATACCGCCCCGTTGTCGGTGAGCAGGGACGCTGGGAACCCGTGGACCGCAGCGGCCGCATGGAAGCTGCTCACCACGTCGGCAGCCCTGAACACCGCCAGGGCATCGCAGGCCACCAGGAGCCGCGAGTGGTCATCGATCACGTTCAAGATCTCCACCTCGGTGCGGTCCGCGAGGCGCCAGTGAGTGATGTCGGCCTGCCATCGCTCGTTGGGCATCGCGGCCTCGAACCGCACGAACGAACTCTTCGGGCGTTTCTGGGGCTGAGGGGTGATGAACCCGCGGCGGGTCAGGATCCGCCAGATCGTCGCGACCGAGGGGCACGTGCCGTGGCGCTTGGCAAGGTGGAAGGCGATCGTATGGGACCCGGCATCTAGGCCTTGGTCCAAGAGCTCCGTGCGCAGCTCGACGATCTCATCCTCCAGCGCCTCGGGGGTGCGTCGAGGGCTCTCCTTGGGCCTTCGAGACCGCGGCTCCAGGCCGGGATCGCCCTCGGCATCGAAGCGCCGGACGATCTCGTGCACCCACTGCCTGGAGAGCCCGTAGTCCCGGGCCACCTCCGCCTTGCTCCGTCCCTCGAGCCTGACCGCGGTGACCACGAGCCGTGCAAGCGACATCCCCACACCCCCCGGTTCGGGGTGTAAACGATGTCGTGAGACACCCGTCAACTATGTCCTGAAACCGGACACCCTCACCCGCTCAGATCCGGTAGTGCCGCGAGACCTCGGATGCGTACCGCTCCCCCACGGTGTCGGCGTTCTGCTGGAGCCAGTCGCTCAGGCGTCTGGCGCCGCTGGCCGGGCCCTCGGTCGTGACCAGCTCCGCCATCAGCCCTTCGAGCTCGTCCCTGGTGACCATCACGTCTCCCACCAACCGACCGATGACCGACGCGGCGGCGAGGGCAACGGCGGGAGGAACGCGCACGATCTTGATCCTGCTCCCGATCGTCCGTGCGATCAGACGGACCAGCTCCTCGAACGTGAAGGTCTCCGGCCCCACGGCGTCGATCACCTCGTCGGTTGATCGGATCCCGGCCCGCAGGCAGATATCGGCCACGTCTTCCACCGACACCGGCCGGATGCGGTACGTGCCCGAGCCCGGGATCCCGAAGATCGGCAGGCGTCGAAGGACGAAGGCGATGTTGTTGATGAGGATGTCCTCCCGGCCGAAGATCACGGTCGGGCGCACGATCGCGTAGCCGAGGCTCGACCCCCGGATCGCCCGCTCGATCCTGGCCTTGCCGCGGAAGTACGGGAACGGGGAATCCTCGGACGGGTTCGTGATGCTCACGTGGACGATGCGGCGCACGCCTGCTTCCTGGGCGGCTCCGATCAGGGTCGAGGTCTGAGCCACGGCCCGCTCGAAGGTCACGTCGCCGCGTGGGAAACGCACCCAGTACGTGTTGTACAGGGTGCTCGCGCCCCGCAGGTGCCCCACGAGCTTCGCGCGATCGTCGAAGTCGAACGGGGCCACGGCAACCCGGTCACCCAACGGGTTGGGCCGGTTCGGATGCCCGGTGAGGGTCTTCACGCTCCGGCCCTCTTCGAGGAGTCGCATCGTGATGTACCTGCCGGTGTAGCCGAAGGCCCCCGTCACGACGTCGTGGCCGGCTTCCTCCACGCGCACATCGTAGGCGTGCGGGATCCCTATGCGCCAGGCGACCCCAGCACGCTCGGCGCCGTGGGGCAGACGTCGGCGAGCGGACACTCCTCGCACCGCGGGCGACCAGCCTTGCACGTCTGACGACCCAGCCGGATCAGCCCCACGTGGAGCGGCACGCGCAGCTCCGGCGGCACGAGCTCCTCCAGAGCGCGGTGGGCCTTCTCCGCGCTCGAGCGCGACTCGACGAGGCCGAGCCTGGCGGCTACGCGGTGCACGTGCGTGTCGACGGGGATGGTGGGCCGTCCCAGCGCGAAGGCGAGCACGACCGCCGCCGTCTTCGGCCCGACGCCGGGGAGCGACGTGAGGTAGCGGACGTTCTCCTCGTCGGAGCGCCGGCGCAGCCGCGACAGGTCGAACCGACCCTCCCGTTCCCGGATCTCGCGGAGGATCCCCTGGATCCTCGGTGCTTTCGTGTTCGCCAGGCCGCCCGAGCGGATGGCGTCGGCAATGGCCGTCGACCTCGCGCGCACGACGGCCTCCCAGGTCGGGTAGCGCGTGCGGAGCGCTTCGAACGCCCGCTCGGCGTTCGCATCGCTGGTGTGCTGCGAGAGCACCGTCAGGACCAGCTCTTCGAGCGGATCGGTCCGCCTCGGAGGCTCGAGCTCGCCGAAGTGCGCGAGCAGCCGCCGGTGGACCGCCCGCACGCGACGCCGCTCGCTCGCCACCGACGGAGCCTACGGCAGGTCCGAGGATCACGCCGACGCCGGCGCGTAGTTCCGGAACTGGGTGAGGTGCGGCAAGAACGTGAGCTGGAGCGTGTCTGTCGGCCCGTTCCGGTGCTTGGCGACGATGATGTCGGCAAGGCCCTTCTTGCCAGGGTCCTGGTCGTCGCGGTGGATGAACATCACGACGTCGGCGTCCTGCTCGATCGCCCCGGACTCCCGGAGATCGGACAGCTGTGGGCGCTTGTCCTGCCGGCGCTCCGGGTCTCGGTTGAGCTGGGAGACGGCGATCACGGGGATCTGGAGCTCCTTGGCCAGCAGCTTCAGACCACGGCTGATCTCGGCGATCTCCTGCTGGCGGTTGTCCACGCGGCGTGTGTGCGACATGAGCTGAAGGTAGTCGACGACGATCAGCCCGAGCCCATGGCGCCGGGCTGCCAGACGACGGGCCTTCGCGCGGATGTCGACCAGCGTGACGTTGCCCGAGTCCACGATGAACAGCGGGGCCTCGTGCAGGACGTCGGCCGCCTGCGCGATGCGGGCCCAGTCCTCGGCGTTGACG
>Ga0209642_10000551_pt1 | contig 24143 bp, 19 predicted proteins | sample RifCSP19_2_FD_184025 | JGI IMG/M metagenome (GOLD analysis project Ga0209642, IMG submission 184025) | Soil microbial communities from Rifle, Colorado - Rifle CSP2_sed 19_2 (SPAdes) (version 2) | ecosystem: Environmental > Terrestrial > Deep subsurface > Rock core/Sediment | place: Rifle... | reverse complement strand
AGCGCCTGTGGCCACCACCGAGGCGCCCATGGTCAAGACCGAAGAGCCTGCCATGGAGCCTTTCCGCGTGGCGGTTGTTATGCCCAGCGCCATCAATGACCTGGCGTTCAGCCAGAGCATCTATGACGCGCTGACCGCCATCCAGAACGAGATGGGCGCTGAGAACTTCGAGTTCGCCTACTCGGACGGCAAGTTCGTCGTCGACGACGCGGCTGCGCTTGTCCGGCAATATGCTACCGAAGGCTACGATCTCGTCATCGCCCATGGCTCGCAGTACGGCGCCTCGCTTCAGGAAATCGCCCCCGATTTCCCGGAGACGGCTTTCGCCTGGGGCACAACCCTCGACACCTTCGAGGACCAGGGCATTACCAACGTCTTCGCCTACGAGGCGCGCTCTGAGCAGGGCGGCTACGTGAACGGAGTCATCGCCGCTAGCCTGTCGCAGACCGGTGTGATCGGCGTGATCGGTCCCATCGAGACTGGCGACGCCAAACTCTACGTCGACGGATTCAAGGCCGGCGTGCTTGCGACCAATCCCGACGCCGACGTGCGCGTGGTCTACACCGGCTCCTTCAGCGACGCAACCGCCGCCTCGCAGGCTGCCCAGACTCACATCGACGCGGGAGCCGACGTGCTGACGGGCACCGCGCAAATGGTGACCGGCGCGATCGCCGTCGCCAAGGAGCAAGGAGTCCTCTGGCTCGGCACCCAGTCGAGCCAGGCTTCCCTGGCGCCTGAGATCGTCGTCGGCACCCAGGTCTACCACTGGGAGGTCGTGCTGAGCCAGATCATCGAGCTTGTCAAGGCGGGCACCCTTGGCGGCGAGGCGTTTGCCATCAATCTGGCGAATGGCGGCGAGACGATCGACTTCAACCCTGGTTACAATTTTGCCCCGGATGTTCAGACCCTCATCGAGCAGACCATCCAGGACATCATCGACGGATCGATTGAGATCCAGCTGCCCGAGTAGGAGCGTTCCAAGGGCCGCAGGGGCGGGTCTAGTACCCGCCCCCCCTGCCTGAACAGGATCGTTCCAAGCACCGCAGGGGCGGGTCTGGTACCCGCCCCCCCTGCCCGAACAGGATCGTTCCAAGCACCGGAGGGGCGGGTCTGGTACCCGCCCCCCTTGCCTGGACAGGATCGTTGTAAGCACCGTAGAGGCGGGTCTAGCACCCACCCCCCTTGCCTGGACAGGATCGTTGCAAGCACCGCAGGGGCGGGTCTGGTACCCGCCCCCTCGCCTCCCATGGAGCCGTCTGTGCCGGCCGAAGCAGTCAAGAGAATCGCCACGATCGAGCTCAAAGGAATCGTCAAGCGCTTTCCCGGCGTGGTCGCCAACAACCACGTTGACTTCAACATCCATTCCGGAGAGATCCACGCCTTGCTGGGCGAGAACGGCGCCGGGAAAACGACGCTGATGCGAGTGCTTTATGGCCTCTATCAGCCCGATGAAGGCTCGATCCTCATCGATGGCCGGCCCGCCACAATCCGCTCGCCGTCGGACGCAATCCGCCAGGGCATCGGGATGATCCACCAGCACTTCATGCTGGTCCCTACGCTCTCGGCCGCCGCCAATGTGGCGCTGGGATTGCCCTCCAGCCGCGGTGTGTTGCTCGATCTGGAACTCGTGAGTCGACGGGTCGGAGAGCTCTCGCAGGCCTACGGACTTGAGGTCGACCCCGAGGCGCTGATCTGGCAATTGGCCGTGGGCGAGCAGCAACGTGTGGAAATCCTTAAGGCGCTCTACCGAGGCGCTTCTGTGCTGATCCTCGACGAACCGACGGCTGTGCTGACCCCGCAAGAGGTCGGGCAGCTCTTCGTGACATTGCGCAGGATGGCAGCTGAGGGACATACGCTGGTCTTCATCAGCCACAAGCTGCACGAGGTGCTTACCATCAGCGACCGCATCACCGTGCTCCGTGACGGGAGGGTCGTCCAGACCGTTCCGACCCGCGATACGAACCGGGCGGATCTCGCCCGGATGATGGTCGGTCGAGAGGTCATGTCCTCGGTCCAGCGCGACCCGGTTGAGTTGGGCCGCGCGCGCCTGGTCTTGCGCGAGATCTGGGCCATGGGCGACAAGGGGCCGCCGTCGGTGCGCGGCGTGAACTTGGAGGTGCGGGCCGGGGAGATTCTGGGGATCGCCGGCGTCTCCGGAAACGGTCAACGCGAACTTGCCGAGGTCATCGCTGGGTTACGGAAAGTCAGCCGGGGATCCGTTCTGATCGACGATCAGGAGATCACCGCCTGGCATCCGGCCGACCGCATCGCTCATGGACTCTCGTATGTCCCCGAGGAGCGTCTGCGGGATGGAGCCATCAAGGAGCTGTCGGTCGAGGAGAACCTGATGCTCGAGGACCACGGCCGCAAGCCTTTCGCGCATGGCATCTTCCTGAACTTCTCGCAGATCGCACAACACTGCGAGAGCCGCATCCGGGACTTCGAGATCAAGACCCCTTCCCGCCAGACGCCGCTGCGCAATCTATCGGGCGGCAACATCCAGAAGCTGATCTTGGCGCGCGAGCTCGCCCGCACGCCGAGCGTGCTCGTGGCTGCCCAGCCCACGCGCGGCGTGGACATCGGCAGCACGGAGTACATCCATCAACGACTGGTCGCGCAACGGGCCGAAGGCACGGCGACATTGCTCATCTCCGAAGATCTCGACGAAGTGCGTGCCCTCTCAGACCGCATTGCCGTCATGTACGAGGGGAGGATCGTGGGGGTCGTCGAGCGGGATCAGGCGACGGTCGCCCAGCTCGGCCTCATGATGGCCGGCATCGACGCCGAAGAGGCGCTAGCAAGCGACGCCTGATTCCGACCCTGGCAACACCCCGACCCGAGCCGGATCCAAGACGTATCCCCACCAGTTGTTCGAGACGCCGCCGGCCGATCCGTCGTAGCGAGGCAGATGGCGGAGCCACCAAGGATGGTGGAGACGGGTGTCTCCCCCGCGACCCGCTCGTAACTGAAGCCCATCATCACGAATCGCCCGCCAGCGCGCTCCGTCCCGGCCAGCAGAGGGGCGTCATCGCTTCGGCTCGATTTCCTGCCACCGATTGGCACAGAGTTCCTCGGAATCGCTCCCTTAGGTCCGCGAAATCTGTGAAATCCGTGGCTTGAGCATTCCAGGCTGGCGAATCCGACTCCGAAGGCAGGGTCATCCCCATCGCCTAGGCCGATATTGCAGAGCCTCCGCCAGATGGGTCGGCGCGATGCCTTCCGCGCTCGCCAGATCGGCGATCGTGCGCGCCAGCTTCAGCACCCGATGGAAAGCGCGCGCGGAGAGATGGAGTTGACTTACGGCTTGTCGCACGAGCGCCTTTCCGGTTTCATCCAGCGTGCAGAAGCCCCGCACCTCGGCCGGCCCCATATCCGCGTTACACGCGAGAGCGGTCCCGTCGAAGCGGACTCGTTGTCGTTCGCGTGCGACCTCGACGCGCTCACGCACCTGCGCGGAGGGCTCGCCCATCCGATCGTCGGTCAGCTTCTCGAACTCCACGCGCGGCACTTCGACGTGGATATCAATCCGATCCAGAAGCGGACCGGAGATGCGCTTTTGATAGCGGGTCACAGTGGACGGCGAGCATGTACACTCACGCTGGGCGTCCCCGAAGTATCCACACGGGCAGGGGTTCATGGCGCCCACGAGCATGAAGTTCGCTGGAAAGGAATTCGAGCCGCGTGCCCGGCTGATCGTGACGACCTTGTCTTCGAGTGGCTGTCGGAGCACCTCCAGAACCCGCATCCCGAACTCGGGGAGTTCATCGAGAAAGAGGACGCCACGGTGGGCGAGCGAGATTTCCCCGGGCCTGGGCCAGTTTCCCCCGCCGACTAGACCGGCGTGCGAGATGGTGTGATGAGGCGCCCGAAAAGGCCGCTGCATCACCAATGGAGTATCAGCCGGCAGCGTATCGGCGACGGAATAGATGCGCGTGACATCCAGCGCCTCGTCGAAGGTCAGGCGCGGGAGAACGCTGGGAAGCGAGCGGGCAAGCAGTGTCTTCCCCGCGCCCGGCGGCCCGACCATCAAGACGTTATGTCCGCCTGCTGCGGCGACCTCCAATGCCCGCTTGGCATGTTCTTGGCCCCTGATCTCTGCAAAATTGGTCCCCGCGATCGCTGCGGAGTGCGAGAGGCTCGTCGGTAGGCTTGCACGGAGGGGTACGACGCCAGAGAGGTGGTTGACGAGCGCCGTGAGCGAGTCCACGCCGTAAACTTCGATCTCAGGGACGAGTGCGGCTTCGGCGGCGTCGGCGGCGGGGACGAAGACGCGTGGATATCCTTCGCGACGAGCCAGGGCGGCCATCGGCAGCACACCCCGTACGTGGCGCAACGCTCCGTCCAGGGAAAGCTCGCCAACCACAAGCGCTCCCTGGAGTGACTCGGCCTGGACTTGTTCTGAGGCGATGAGCGCCCCGAGGGCGATCGGCAGATCATAGGCCGGTCCTTCCTTCCGCAGGGCGGCCGGCGCCAGATTCACGGTGACCCTTTGTCGAGGGAAGACCAGCCCTGCGTTCCTTACGGCGGCCTGGACACGCTCCCGGCTCTCTTGCACCGCGGTGTCGGGGAGGCCGACGATCGTAAAGGAGGGCAAACCACGAGCGGTGTCGACCTCGACCTGGACGATCGCACCTTCCAGCCCAACAAGGGCACAGGAATGGACCTTGGCAAGCATGGGTCGGTCAGCCAACTGCCATCGGAGATTCGATACCCCTAGGCACTCAGGCCACTCGGCGCCTGGGCACGCCTAAGATTGCTTTCCGCCGGCGGCGCGAAGCGCAGGAACTCCTCGGTCGCCTCGTCCAGGTTCGAGTAGACGCCACGATACTGCGGCGGCAGCAGAGCCGCCAGTTGGTACATGATCTCGTCGGTCATGCGCCGGCGAATTTCGCGGGTTACCGGAAGGCCATTGGTGTGAAGAAAGAATGGATCGCCCACGACAATGCGGAACGGCGTCCGACGAAGCCGCAGCAGGTTCTCCCGATAATGTTCGGCCCCGTAGTAGACAAGCGGCAACAAGGGGGCGCCGCTGTGGAGCGCTGTTACCACGACGCCGGGAAGGGCCTCCTGCAATCTCCCATCCCCGCTGCGGGTGCCTTCCGGTGCGACGGCCAGGATCTGGCCTTTCGCGAGCGCTGTCAAGCCACGGCGGAAAGCGGACATGTGGGCTTCACCGCGCTGCAACGGGATGCCTTCCCAGAGGTCGAAGAGAAAACGGAAGAACGGATTCCTCCAGTTCGAGGCTTTGACGTAGCCAGTCACCGGACGGGGCTGTAGGTGCAGAAAGACGATGGGGACTTCCAGGAAGTTAACGTGGTTGGCGACCAAGATCAGCGGGCCGTGGTCCGGGACCTTGGCAAGTTGCTCATCATCCACGCGGCAGATCATGTTCGCAACAAACCGGAGTGTTGAGTTGACGAGCGTTCGCTTCAAAGTCAAGAAGAGGCCTTCCGTGCTGTCGAGAGAGTCATCTCGTCCTCTTGCGCGTACTATCCAACTCAACGAGGCGAAGGCATTGGGCATGCATCGCCGGCATCCGGAGCGTAGCCCCCGCTCTCCGCGTTCGTCCCTCAAGGCGGAAGGGCTGTGTTCATCATACTTGAGACGCACGGGATGTCAATCTTTGGTCGGCGGCGGGCCAAGTCGTTGCTCGCGGCGGTCCGCAGAGCGGCTCCTGTGAACGAGGTAGATACCCGCCAGGACGGCTAGGCCCCCGATGATTTCCCATCGCCCGAGCTGCTCGCCCAGAAGAGGGCCAGCCAGGAGCGCCGTGACGACCGGTTGGCCAAGCAGCGTCGGAGAGACGATCGAGGCCGGCAGGCGACCCAAGGCGTCGTTGATCGCCAGATAGCCGATCACCTGCGTGACAATCCCGAGCGCCAGGAAGTTCAGGTAGGTGCGCAGCGGGTACCCAAGCAAGGGCTGGCGCAGAGCCAGGCAAGCAACGAGCAAGGCAATCGTCGACGTGAGCGCGGCTGGCCAGAAGTAGGAGAGGGAGTCCAGCGATTCCCTGCCCCTCTGTGTCAGAAGGAAGTACCCTCCGTAGAACACGCCGGCCAGCAACCCGAGGAGTGACCCGAGCCCGAGCTCCATCGCCTCGAGCGAGTCGAGCCTCAAGATCAGCACCGCGCCACCCATGGCCAGGGCGAGCCCAGCCCAGAAGCCGATCCGGAGACGTTCACGGAACAAGACGAGCGCGCCCAGGCCCACCCAAAGCGGAGCGGTATTGGCCAGGAGCGTCGGGTTCGTCGCCCCGCTCATCACGACCCCGGTCGCCCAGAGGGCCAAGTCGGCCGCAAAGAACAACCCGCCAAGGAATGCAAAGGTGAGGCCGCGCCGCGCAAGGCCTCCCGCGGCCCTGGCGCGCCGGAAGAACGGCCAGGCCAGCAACGCGACGGCCACCGCCATGCGATAGAGACTCGTCACTACGCCCGGGGCATCCGCCCAACGTACGAAAACGGCGGAGAAGCCGAGAGAGACCATGGCAATCGCTAGGTCGAGGTAGGCACGAAGGTGCAAGGAGGATCTCCGAGGAACCCGACGCCTAGGGCTCGAGGCAAAACGGGATCGAGTTCGACTCGCCTGCCGGCGCTTCGGTTGAACCCTGAGCGTCGTAGATCTTTACGTATTGAATCTCCGGGAACTGAAGTAAGTTCGCCAGGATCGTCTGTGCGATGCTGTACGTGGCGCCCTGGGAATCGCACTCACCGATTAGGTAGACATGGGCGATCCCGTCCTCGACGCGCAGCTCGCGGAAACCCGTAAAGCCGCTTCGAATCGGAACCAACCCTCTCTGCCTCTCTTCCTCGGTCGGCCCGCGGAAGAAGAGCGCCAACACCTGTTCCGGCAGCGGCATTTCGGGATCCGCAGCGCGTGTCACGCCCACCTCGAAGGGTGGAGCACCGGCTGCATGGCGCGCGCTGTCGGTGAAGAACACTTGGATCGAGAAAGCCGTCGACGTGAAAGGTGTCGCCGGAATGGGCGTCTCCGGCACGAGGGCGCAGGTGCAAGGAGTGGGCGGGGCGCTCCCCGGCGGCGCAGTAATCTTGACCGGTTCTCCGATCGCCGGGCTGACCGTGGAGACTCCCGTGCAGGCGCCGAGCGCAACTGCGAGATAGATGAGAATGGCTGCAACGGTGGATCGGATTCTCAATTCGACGCCTCCACGAATTGGCTCGACGCGCGAGCCTCTATGATAGGCATTCCGACGACAAGATCGACGCGTAAGGGGATTGTAAGCCGCTTGTCGGTGGAATGTAAGGTTTGTAAAGCTCGCCTGCCTCTAGACTAGGTGCAAGTCTGCGAGGGTCCGACCCCGGAGGAGCTGCATGCGAATCGCCATTGCACGGGTCGCTGGTTGCGCAGCCAAGCTCATCGCGCTCATTCTGGCCGGCCTCGCCATCCCGACAGCCCTCCTAGCTCTCGTCCTCTTCAGCTTCAAAGGTCAACTGCTTAACCCGGACACGTACAAGCGCGCCTTTCGCGAAGCGCAGCTCTATGAGCAACTGCCGCACTTGATCGGCGTGCAGCTCTTGCACAGCACAAGCTACCGTCCGTGCATTGAAGAGCCGCAGGCATGCGACGAGGAGGGGCCTTCGGAAGAAGGGGGCGGACCCCCCGCGTTGTTCAGCAGTCTGTCCGGGGAGGAGTTGGAGGCGATCGTCGGGATGCTCCTGCCACCGGCATGGTTGCAGGCTCAGACCGAGAGCCTGATCGGCCAGCTCTTCGGGTACTTGGACTCCGACCAGCCGCAGCTGACGCTGCATGTCTCCCTCGGCGAAGTGAAAGAGAAGCTGCGGGGCGAGTCATTGACCCTGTTTCTGAGCACACTGGTGGCCTCCCTTCCGCCCTGTACGGCCGGACAACTGGAAGCGCTCTCTGGGGCGAATGGCGCCGATCCCCTAGAGCTCGGCCTTACCTGCCGTCCACCAGACGATGTGTTGTCGGCCATTGCCAGGGAAGCCGAACCGCTCATCGAGGAGGGGCTTCTGAAATCCATCCCCGAGGATGGTGTGATCCCCGTTCCGTTTCCGACAACGCTCTTTGAAGCGGGAGAGGGCCAAGTCCCCGGACCGCTGCGGGCGCTGGATCTTCCCACCGACCCAAGAGACCTTCTGCGGCTCGTGGTGGGGCTCTTCCGGCTTGCACCAGCGATACCAGCGGGACTGCTGCTCCTGGTTGCGCTGTTCGGAGCCAGATCCTGGAAGGGTCTGCTTCGCTGGTGGGGTCTCCCGCTGGTCTCTGTCGGTCTGATCGGGACGGGGCTGTTTGCCCTTTCGAACGCAAGATTGGACGGGATCGTGGCGAGTCTGGTCGCGACTCAGTTGGGAGACTCGGGCTTTCTCTCAGCAGAGTTCTTGGATGTTGCCCCCAGGGTGTTCTCGGGGATCATGCACTCATATCTCGCGACGATGGCCGTTCAGGCGGGAGCGCTGGGTATCATTGGGGCGATACTCCTGGTTCTCTCGTTGTTCATCCGCAGGCGACCGGCCCCCTTCCCTCAGTCAGCGGCCGTAAGCCAGCCCCTCCCGGTCCCCGAGGTAGGTGTATGAGCCGACGGGGTCAGGCTCGCAGCCGGGGGTCCGCCCTCGTCGGAAACGTTGCCGAATCGTGTCTGCGCCGTGATCCGCTTGTGATCTTCTTCTCATAGGATGGGTCCGAGATGGCAGCCAGTCTTCAAGCGACGAAGGATCGACAAGCGCAGACCAGGAAAACGGCCGGAAATACAAACGTTGTGATTGGTGTAACAGAGTGGCGTTTACAGGGTTATCCCTGTAGGATGAGAGTACTGACAGTACCCGAGTACCAATGGCCAGCGTATGAGCATGCCACAGCAACCCCAGCCACGAATTGGCTCACAAGATTCTCAATCGAGTTACGGCTTCGTGACCGAACGGCGGTCGTGCGTAAACTCCGTGTCGGGGTTGTCACGCCCGGTAGCGAGACTGTCACCGTCCGGTGCTGGCGTGGCAACCGGCCGGCGCGAAGCTAGAGACAGAATGCGGAGTTCTCGGAGCAGAAGCATGCAACCCCAGCCAAAGCGCAGCCGACGACTTGCATGGATCGCACTTCTTGTGGCGGTGCTGGTCGCGCTCGCACAGCCGGCAGCCCAAGCCGGGCGCGCACTGCATGTGGTTGCCGCCCGCCGTTCAGGTCGCTCGGTTCCGGCGGCAAAGGCAAGCCCCACGGCGCTTCCGCAACGTAGATCACCCAATCTCCAATCTCTTCTCGCTTCTTCCTCTGTGGATGACCCGGCCGCCCTTGATCCCACGGCTCGCGCTCTCGAGGCTGCCGAGGGTTCCACGCCCACCGCCGATCCAAGCGCCGGCACGACCTCCACGACCGCGCCCGATGCGACGACCAGCGCAACGACGACACCTTCTCCCACCGACGCCACGCTCACGGCGCCGACCGCGACCTTCAGTCTGATCGAGACGCTGACGGCGACGCCCACATCCTCGCCCACCCGGACAAGCAGCGGCAGCGGGCGGTCGTCGCCTTTGCTGTTGGGAATGTATACCTCGACGGCCCTTCAATCCTCCGCCATGGAGATCCGCGATTTGGATCGCTGGATCGCCGGCAACGGCCTCAGTCAGAGCATCGCCATCGCCGGAACCTTCATGGACTTCGAGTTTCCCAATCCCGAATGGAACGTGATCCACGACCTGGACGCGGCCTGGGAGCTGGGATATGCCCCCTTCGTCAACATTGCGGTCGGCACAACGGGCAACGGACTTCGCTCGGCATACGATGTCGCCAGCGGGGCGATCGACGGCTCGATCTTGGCGTGGGCCTCGGTCTATGCGAAGTGGACGAACGGCGGCCAGAAGAAGGCCTTCATCGCCCCCCTGCAGGAGATGAACGGATCGTGGGTCTCCTACACCGGGGATCCGGAGAACTACAAGCTCGCCTATCGCCACATCCAGGACCTCTTCGTGCAGGCGGGCGTCCCGGAAAGCGCCGTCGTCTGGGTCTTCGCGCCCAACGGCTGGAGCCTGCCGGGCGACGAGTTCGAAGCCTACTACCCTGGAGACGCCTTCGTCGACGTCGTAGGGTTCAGCGCCTTCAACTTCGGCGGCTGCGCGGCGCAGCCGACCTGGGAGGCCTTCGACCAGGCATTCAAGCCCTACCTCGATCGAATGCTGGTTATGGCCCCCAGCAAACCGATCTTCATCGCACAGACCGGCACCGTCGAACAAGGCGGCGACAAGAACGCGTGGCTGGTGGAGGCCTACTCTCGGCTGGCCGCCACGCCCAACCTGCAAGGCGTGATCTACTTCAACCAGGCCAAGCCCGAGGCCGGTGGAGCGAACTGCCCGGTCGTCGACTGGCGCGTGTACGATCCACAGAGCGGGACAGGCTACCAGGGTTTCCTCGAGGCGCTGGCCGCGCTGCGGACCGGCTGAACGCGAGTTAGGCCGCGCTCGCTGCCTTTCTCCCCATTGACTGCAGTATATATCCGATGTATACATAGGGCATGGCCGACGCCTCGGCTCGCCTCGCCCAGTGCACCGGATTCCAATGGGATGAAGGGAATGCCGAGAAGAACTGGCTCAAGCATGGCGTCTCCCAGGGCGAGTGTGAAGAGATCTTCTTCAACACCCCGCTCCTTGTCGTCGCAGATGAGGCTCACTCGGCGACCGAGACTCGTTACTACTCGCTGGGGATGACAGACAGCGGCAGAGGTCTATTCGTCGTCTTCACAATACGAAGCAATCTCATACGGGTCATCTCGGCTCGTGATATGAACCGCCGAGAACGAAAGGAGTATCAACGTGCCCAAGCAAGCTAAGCGCCGCCCAATCCCTAGCTTCTCCTCGGAGGATCTGGAGCGCGACTTTTGGGCTAAGAACGACTCGTCACAATACATCGATTGGGCCAAGGCCGAGAATGTCAGCCTGCCCCGCCTGCGGCCCTCCACTCGGACTATCTCGATCCGCCTTCCGGAACCTATGATCGAGCGCCTCAAGGTCCTTGCGAACAAGCGTGACATACCCTATCAATCTCTTCTAAAACTCTTTGTTGCCGAACGCATTGAGGAAGAGCTCCGGCGCCAATAGCGCTTTCCGGCAACGCCTTCCCTACAATCTCCCCGGTTGGTTGAGTTTGCAGACCTACGGGGCCGAGGACTGACGTCAGGATATCGACCCATTTGAAGCCGAGGGCTCTCGCTTTCCTGCGCAGGTCCGACAGCTGGTTGCCTCTTCGGCAGAGTAGGGGCGAAGCATTCTCCGCCGAGCCACTGTCAAGAGCCTTTAGCCACGAGCGGATGTTCTGCCCCTACCGGGGAAACAGGTCGCGCCCGCAAGCTGAGGAAGGCCACCTGAATTGCCGTCCCCAGACTTAGCGCCGCCCATCCGACATGAATGCCTGGGAGCGGCGCCCAGGCGACGCCGATGAGCAAGAGCACCGAGCTGCTGATCAAGAACAACACCACCGACTCGGTGATGGCGCGCGTGCGTCGGGCGTGGACAAGGTAGCCCTGAAACCAGCTTTGGGCGACGCCCAGCGCGGGCAAGGGCAGGGCGAACCAAAGCGAAGCGCTAGCCAGTTGAACCAGCGAGGGCGAGAGGGCGGTCACCCGGCCAAACCAGAACTCGGCCAAGGGCGTCGCCGCCACAAGGACAAGCAGCATGGAAGACAGTGCGGCCAACATGAGCGCAAAGCGCCGCAACTTAGGAACGGCCCCAGCCTCATCGAGCAACGCCACCACCACCTCATTGAACGCCACCCCTGGGCTGCGCAGCATGAAGACGAGTCCAGAGACCACCGGCCAGGCGGCCAAGGAGCGAAGCGCCTCGGGCATTCGGCTGATCGCCGCGCTGCCCATCGGCTGCAGGATGAGCGTGAGGAGCGAGGTCATCGCCAGGGGGACATAAAAATCAAGGAATGAACGCAAGGTGATCGGGGCGCCGTTGGCTTTCGCCGCCATGACCTGTTCGCGCAAGACTGGCCTGACTCTCAAACCGGCATAGACCGCTTCACTAACTACGCCGGAAGCCACGGCGCTTGCCGCGACGACAATCCCGGGGACGGTTCCCACGGAATAGCCAATCATGAGCGCCAGACCGTCGGCCGTCAGTCGAACCATCGTGCCCATCCCCACGGCTCTCGAATGCCCAAAACGGATGAGCACGCCCTGTTGAAAACGGCGGTAGGCGATCGCCCAGGTCCAGGGCGTCATGATCCGCAGACCAAGGCGCGCCGGTTCGACGATGGGCGCCGGGACGCCCAGCAGCCGCACGACAAGCAGGTCGTAAAGCGGCGTGAAGGCCAGAAGGATGTGAACAACGGTTAATGTGGCGCCGAGGCGCATCATGTAGCGCTGGAGTTGGCGGTAGGTCGCCCAATCCCGGCTCAACGCGGTGGACGCAGCCAGGAGCATGATCACGGGCGACTCGACGATCAGCGCCAGCGGGAACACCACCCCACCCCATGCCGCCAGGTGTGTCTCGGGATGGGGCAGGCGCGCGACGACGGCGCTGAGCGTCGGTAGCTCGACGGCCATCAAGAGCCAGCTGGCTGCAAGCGGCCACCAGGTGTTGACAATGCGCTTGGTCGTAAGTCCGGGTGAGGGCGATCGGTTCCTACCGACTTCATCGCCCGGCGGGGGGAACGAGGACATCGAGAATTCGGATCCGCTACGCTTCGCTGAAGCGCATGCGCAGCGCGCGGAGCAACTCGGGGACCCAGCGGCGAAGTGGCCCGAAAGTGGCCTGAGCCGCGACCTCCGGCCCCAATCCGATCGAGAGAAGCCGATCCTGGCTCAAGCGGACCGTCAGTTGCTGGCGCTCGGAGCCCGCAACACTCACGAATCGGAGTTGGCCCCCTGCGAGTTCCTCGAGCACGCGTTCACCTGCGACAACCGAGGCGGCAGTCATGGCCGAGATACGATCGGCATCGACCCTTGGCTCGGTGGGCACACATGCGACCATCAACCCGTCGTGGTCGACCAGCGCGACCCATTGCGGATCAGGTAGCTCGTGCGCCAGCAAGTCCAGCACCCGCATTAGCTCCGACTGACGAGTGGTCATCCATCGCTCCTCACCTGGGCTCCGAGCCCAGGCGCAGCATAAGGTATCGCTAGTCTGCCGATTCGGCAAGTCCGGCCCTCACCTTGGGTGCATCCCACGGGAGTGGGCGCCCGCCACAAAGCGCGGTAGAGACGCCCCGGCGGGGCGTCTCTACGCACGTCCGGACGCTTCGGTCCTCGCTGCTTTCTCGCCACAGATTGCACAGATGACCGGATGCGTTATCCAAGTTGACCGTGCAATCTGTGAAATCTGGGGCTCCCCTAGCCTTCTTGGGGTCTCGCATCCCAAATCGAGCGGCCGTGGGGATGGACCGAGTGTCTGCCGCGGATTGGCCCGTCACTGGCTTTCAGTTACAATTCGCACGAGATGGACCTGCGCCCTTTCTACCGGCGACCCGCGTTTCTCACTTTTCTCGGCGCCCTCTTCGTGGCCGTGCTGTACATGCTCTTCCTAGCAGCCTCGGGCCTGAGACCGGCTCTCCCCATTGCAGTCTTTGATCTCCTGCTCGCCCTAGCGACCTTGCTCCTGATGACGGCTCTGACCGCCCAATTCGTGCTTCCGGTCCAGCGCTGGGACCAGCGCCTATCCGCCGTCAGCCGACTCATGGGTTTTCTCTTTGGGATTCGCGGGCCGGTGCTGTTTGTTGAGAACGGGAAGCCCGTAAAGTCGGAGCGCGAGCTGGAACGGAAGGGACCCGGGGTACTCCTGGTCGATCCTGCCAGCGCGGCCGTGCTGCGCACGGAGACCGAGTTCTCACCGCCAGTAGGCCCTGGCCTGACCTTCACAACCGGCGGCGAGGTCCTGGCCGAATCGCTCGATCTGCGGCGTCAGAACCGGGGTGCGCGTGGAGGACCACCGGCTGGCGCCGTCGAGGAAGGGAAAGCAACCTCTCAGTCCTTGGCGCTCACCCAGGACGGAATTCCCGTTACGGCAGACCTGAGCATCACCTTCATGCTCAATCCAGGGCACGATTCCCCTCCGCGCGAAGGGCGCTTCGCGCATCTTCCACCATTCGAATACAACCCGCAGTCGGTCCAGCGCGCCGTCTTTGGCCACGCGTATGACGGACGGCAAGACATCCCTTGGACCGAGCTTCCGTTGCGCCTGGCGATTGACCTTTGGCGCGAGCAAATCAAGAATCATCGGCTGGAGGAGTTGTTCTCCTCGACGCCGAGAGACCCTTCCCCGCTACGGATCATGCGCGAGGCGATCTTGGAACGGCTCACCTCCCCTTGGGCGTCGTTTCCAGCGGAAGGCGGCTCCACGCGAGTGGAGCCAAGCCGAGAGTATGAGTTGCTCAGCTCGCGGGGCATTCGGGTCCTCGAATTCGGCCTCGCCTCCATCCACATCCCGGAAGAAATCCAGGACGAGCGCGCGCAGCGCTGGTGCGAACGTTGGGGCGCCGAAGTCCAGGAAGCCTTGGGCCGCCTAGAGGACATGGAGAGGGAGGCCCGTCGACGCGGCGAGCAGGAAGCGCGACACAGGCTTATGGTCGAGCTGACCGATCACCTTCGCTTGCAGTTGGCGGAAGGTGTGAAGCTCGATCACAATGCTGCTCTCCTGTCCATCCTTGAGGACGCTATCCGCATCGCCAGCCAGCGCGGGATGGTGGCCGACGGGGCAACGCTCGCCATGCACTTGCGCGAGATTGTCCAGGAAATCCACGGCATGGACCCCGCGGGAGCCGATCGGCCGCCGGCGGTCGGGCCATGAGGATCAAGGTCGTCACGCTCCCGCTCCGCTTCGTGCAGCGCGCGATTGAGGCGTGGGTGGATTTCTTCCTGGACCGCGGCCCCAAGGGCGCCATTGCGCGCCTCGCCGCCGTCTCGGGAACACTGGGACTGTATTGGTCGGTCCTGGCCCTATCCGGAGGGGCCTCATTAGAGCCAGCGGCCGGTTGGATCGATGAGCTCCCGTTCCCCATCAGCGCCGCGGTTGGGCTCGCAGCGTTGTATCTGGCCCCGCGCGTGCTCATCCACGTGATCCCGGTCCTGGGCGCCCTCTGGCTCGGACTGCGCCTCGGCTCCCTGTACTTGACAGACCTCTTCGAGCTCGAGTCGACGTCGATCGCCTCCCGCTATCTGCGAGGCGCCCTGTTCGGGATTGACCTCGACACGCTGGAGATCAGCAACGGTTCTCTTGAAGGATTGGATTACAACAGCCCCTTGCGCCGCATCGGCGGCCCCGGCCACCTCACCCTCCATCTGGGTCTGGCGGTCGTTTTCGAAGACATCCATGGCCACCCCCAGGTTTATGGCGCCAGCAAGAAGCGCTTCATACGAGGTTTTGAACGTCTTCGGGATGTCGTAGACCTGCGGGACCAGTTGCGCACCGTCGACGAAGTCCGCACGGTGACGCGCGACGGGGTCGAGGTCTACGCACGCGATGCACAAATGGTCTTTCGAGTGCATCGCACCGGGAAGGCCCCCACTCGCCAGGAACCCTATCCCGTGGACGAGAAGGACATTCGCCGCCTGGTGTATGGCCAGACGGTCGGCGAGACCGGCTCGCGCCGCTGGGATCAAATTCTTCCCGGCTTGGTGAAACGAGAGCTGCAATCCTTCGTCGCCAATCTGACCATCGAGGACTTCCTCGCTCTACAGCCCGAACTTCCTATTCGCGCAGAGGCCCCGCCAGAGCAACTGCCTGACACACTCCTTCCGCCGACTTCCATCCACATCCCTCGACGCCGGCTTACCGAGCGTTTCCACCAAGAGGAGGTCCTGGAGCGACTGCGCGATCAGGGGTTGGATTTGGACTGGGTCGGTGTGGGCACCTGGGAGATACGAGAGCGCGGGTCCCAGACGGCGACGTCCCCCAGTCCCGCGAAGACCCTCCTCGCCACGTGGCGCGGCCTGCAGCAGGCGCGGGTGGCGGGATCGCCAGACTATCTGCGGCATAAGAGGAACGCGCGTAGCGATGCGTACTCGGCCCAGGTCCTCCGGGCTTGGATTGAGAGTTGGCATGCGGACGTTCGCCTCCGCTCAGCGCGCCCATGGCAGCTTCTGCGTGAGATGATCAGCAAGCTCGAGGAACTGCGCCGTGATCTGACCGGCGACCCTGAGTTCCATCCGCCGCTCGATTTCGACCGCACGCTGGAATACCTGCGTGGGATTACGCAATCTGAAGAAGTCGGATCGTGACTCGAGCACTGGTTCAAAGCGTCGGGCGGTCCGCCTGTTGTTCAGCATCGTCACGCAGCGAGATCGAGAGTGCCATAGAATCAGTCGGCAGCCATCTATCGCAAGTACGATGCGTCCTTCAGTAGGAAGCGTTCGATCATGGCCACATCGCGCGACGAAAGCCAGGTTCTCGTGATTGGTTCTGCCGGCGTAGACATCGTTGGGCGGCCGTCCGCCGCCCTGCTCGATCAGACTTCGAATCCGGGACAGGTCCGCGTATCCTTTGGAGGCGTCGCGCGCAACGTGGCCGAAAACCTTGCTCGGCTTGGCACAAGCGTCGCGCTGATCACGGCGGTCGGCGACGATCCTCAGGGGCAGGCCCTCCTCGATGACGCTCGCCAGGCAGGTATCAATACGGATCACGTGCTCGTCTCGCACGAGCAGCCGACGGGCGCCTACATGGCCATCCTCGATCCAGTGGGAAACCTGCACCTGGCCCTCGACGAGATGCGAGTGGTCCGTAACATCACGCCCGAGTACTTGCGCAGCCGCTTGGAGCTTTTCCGAGAGGCTTCGATGGTCTTCGTGGATGCGAATCTCTCGCCCAGGACTCTCTCCACTGTGATTCAACTGGCGAGGAGAGCGCAAGTCCCTATCGCCGCCGATCCTACATCGGTTGCCCTAGCGCCAAATCTCACACCCCACTTGGATCAGCTGTGGCTCATCACGCCCAATGAGGCGGAGGCGGAAGCGCTCCACCCGGAGTCCGTCCCGCACGACCCCGCCCGCGCCACCGACGCGGCTCGGCAACTCGTTTCGCGCGGGGTGGAGATCGCCATCATCACCATGGCTGAGTTCGGTCTTGTCTACGCCACGGCCGATCGCAGCGGCCACGTGCCGGCCATGCAGACCGAGATCGCCGATCCGACCGGGGCGAGCGACGCCCTCACCGCTGCGGTGCTCTTTGCCTTGCTCAACAGTATTCCTCTGGATGAGGCCGTTCGTCTTGGCCTCTCTGCCGCGGCGCTGACCTTGCGCACACATGGCACGGTGAGGAAAGATCTCTCGTTGGAGCTGCTCTACGACCAATTGGTGTAGACTGACTGTGTGGAGGTCGTTCAAGATGACGTGGGATAGGAGATGTGATTGGCTGTTTGTGATTGGTTGTTGGTGATTGGTTGTTCACGCTTGTGCGGCGGCTCCTGAGCTAAGGACGTGCAATGAAGCCCACTTCGCTTCAAGTGACCATTCACCAATAACCAACAACCAATAACCATCTACACATGACTAAGCTGCGATGACAAAACTCAAAGCCCAAGACGATGTAACCAAGCCCGAGCAAGTGGCGCCTCCTCCTCCATGGCTCCGCGTCCACCCCGACATCCGCTCCGCGCTGGAAGCGGGGAGGCCCGTCGTAGCCCTTGAGACGACCGTAACGACCCATGGCCTGCCTAGGCCTATCAACTTGGAGATGGCGCTGCGGATGGAGGCGGAGGTGAGGTCCGCGGGCGCAGAACCAGCGACGGTCGCGGTCCTGAAGGGCACGCCCGTCGTCGGTGTGACGCGGGACGAGTTGGAGCAGCTAGCGCTAGCGCAGGATGCGGTGAAAGTCAGTCGCCGGGATCTTGGCCTGGTAGCCGCCAAGCAGCTCACAGGAGGAACGACGGTCGCCGCGACCATGCTCCTTGCCCACTCCGCGGGTGTGCGCGTCTTCGCCACGGGCGGCATCGGTGGCGTTCATCGTGGGGATACCGGCGATGTGTCGGCGGATCTGACCGAGCTCTCCAGAACGCCGGTGGCCGTGATCTGCGCTGGGGCCAAGGCAATCCTCGATTTGCCTCGTACCCTTGAGTGGCTCGAGACCGCGGGGGTTCCGGTGATCGGCTGGCAGACGGATGAATTCCCGGCATTCTTCAGCCACCGCAGCGGCCTTCCGGTCAGCGCCCGCGTGGACTCGAGCTCGGAGGTCGCCGAGCTGTTGAAGGCGCATTGGCAGATGGGACTGGCCGGGGCCATCATCTGTGTCCCCATCTCCGAAGATGTGTCCGTCCCAGCGCCGATTGTGGAGAACGCGCTCGAGCAGGCCGAGATCGAAGCGGACCAGATGCAGATCGCGGGCAAAGATCTGACGCCTTTCCTTCTCTCCCGTCTCGCGGAACTGACCGGTGGCGCCACATTACAGGCCAACCTGGCCCTGCTGAGGCAGAACGCAACCATCGCCGGCCAAATCGCCAAGGCGCTGGCCTAGGCGGCCAGTCAGCCCTCAGCTCGCGACACGCACGCGTACGTCGAGTGCGGAGACCCCCTCGCCCTCCGGAAAGACCCGCAGTGGATTGACCTCGATCTCCGTGAGGGCGGGAAAATCGAGCGCCAGCCATCCCAGGCGACAGAGCGCCTCGACGACGGCTTCACGGTCCATCGGCGGCAGGCTGCGATATCCGCGCAGGCGGCGACCGGCCCACGTCGATTCGAGCATCTGCTCCGCCTCAGCCCTGGAGAGAGGCGCCAGGGCGAAGGAGACGTCTCCCAAGCCCTCCACCTCGACCCCGCCTGACCCAAACATAACGAGCGGTCCGAACTGTGGGTCATTCTTGACCCCGATGATCACATCTGCCCCTGCTTTGAGCATCGGTTGCACCAGAACGCCTTGAATCTCTATCCCCGGTTGCGAACGAGGTAGGGTGCGGACCAAATCGCTGAACGCTTCCTGCACGGCCTTTAGCGTGCGTAGGTCGAGCCGGACGCCGCCGACATCCGACTTGTGTGTGAGCTCAGGTGAGAGGACTTTCAGGGCGACAGGCAGCCCAATTCTCTCCGCCGCCTCGGATGCCTCTTCCTCACTCTTGGCGACGGATTCATCCGGGACGCGGATTCCGTAGGTCTTGACCACCTTCGATGAGAGCGACGCACTCATGAACCCGCCGTGCCCTATAGAGGCGTCCTTCAGCAGTCGCCGCACCGCATTCGGCTTTGTATCGGCCGGCCTGGCGGGTTTGACCGGCGCCGCGGCCATTTGCTCCGCTCTTTGAGCGAGCACGGCGAGCGCGGAGGCCGCTCGTTCCGGGAAGCGGTAGTCAGGGACATGGGTCTGACGAAAGAGCTGAGCGGCATGGGCGATGAGATCCTCTCCCATGAGCGCCACGACGACCGGTTTCTCGGAGGTACGGACGACAGGGATAATCGCCCCCGCCACCTCTGCGGCGGTCGTCATCGGCGGCGGCGGGAGGATGATCATCACGCCGTCAACACCCTCGTCGCGCAGCAGCGCCCGCAGGCAGTTGGCGTATTCGGCCGGGCCGGCAGAAGCCAGCATGTCCACCGGATTCTTGAGGCTGGCGGCGGGTGGGAGCGCCTTCCGCAGCCGGGCGAGCGTCGATTCGGAGAAGCGTGCCATTTGCAGCCCGCGTGCGTCCAGGGCGTCGACTGCGATCGCCCCTGGTCCGCCGGCGTTGGTCAGAACTGCCATCCGGCGACCACGGGGCAGAGGACACCAGGCAAGAGCCCTGGCCCAGTCGAACATCTCTTCGCTGCTCTCTGCCCGGATGACGCCAGCCTTGCGGAACGCTGCCTCGAAGGCTCTCTCCTCGCCGGCCAGCGCGCCGGTGTGAGACGCGACTGCGTCGCGTCCTCTTTCGGAGCGCCCGACCTTGATCGCAACCACCGGTTTTGCCCCGGTCACTCGCCGCGCCTGATCGATGAAGGCGCGCCCGTCTCCGACGCCTTCCAAGTACATCGCCACCACACGCGTGTTCGGGTCGGCCGCCGTCGGCGGGAGCAGGTCGGACTCGGTGAGATCCATCTGGTTGCCGAGGCTGACAAGCCTGGAGAGGCCGAACCCCTGTCCGCGCGCCCAGTCGATGACGGCCTCGCAGATGGCGCCGGAGTGGGACAGAAAGGCGATATCCCCGGCGATTGGCCCTGGTAAGGGGAGGAACGTAGTGTCGATCGGGGCGTGGGTGTCCAGAAAGCCGATGCAGTTCGGCCCCAGGACGCGAATGCTGTGCTTGCGGGCTACGTTCAGACACTGGCGTTCCAGCGCCTCCCCTTCGGCGCCCGTCTCGCGGAAACCGCCCGAACCGATGATGGCGAATCCAATGCTCCGTCGGCCGCACTCCTCCAGGGCCTGGGGAACGGCGGCCGCGGGGATGATGATGACGGCCAGGTCCACTGGATCGGGAACGCTCTTCAGGTCGGGGTAGATCGGCTGATCAAAGAGTCGGCCTCCGCGGGGATTCACGAAGTGGATCGCTCCCCGGTAGCCTGAAACGACGAGGTTGCGTGCGACTCCGTACCCTAGCTTGGTGGGGTTCTCCGAAGCGCCGACGACTGCGACGCCGCGGGGATTGAACAGGCGCTCCAGCATCTGTGTCACCTCTGGCAGCAATTCGTCCGCGCTCCGCGGAACTCTGACTGGATCATCATAGCAGGAAGCTGAACGCGCTCCTAGGCGAGAGATCACGGCTGCTCATGTGTGACTCTTCCTTCACGGCGGTGTGGACCGTGGAGACCGGGAACAGAGGACTCCTGCCTGAGCAGCAGGTCGGGCTCCCACATCCGACCTGGCGTCCGACCGGTTGACCGGGGCGGCGTGGGAGCTGCCGCGGCTGAGATGCAGCAAGTCGGGCTCCAATGCCCGACCTGGCGTCCGACCGGCTGACCGGGGCGGCGTGGGAGCCGCCGCGGCTGAGACGCGATGGAACTCACACGCCGATTTCGAAAGACCATGCGGACCCTCGTAGCCCTGATTGCGCGAGGCGGACCCGTGTGTTAGAATGCCCGTACCCAGGTCCGATGGTACGGTTGGAGGCTCGGGGATGGTCGAGGTTGTGATTGATAGCATCCGTGTCAGTCTGATGTCCCAGCACCGGATCGTGATTCTCAAAGACGTCGATTCAGAGCGCTTCCTCCCCATCTGGATCGGCCCCTACGAAGCCGAAGCCATCACCGTAAGCCTCCAGGAACTCGAAGTCGCACGTCCCCTGACCCACGACTTGATGCGCAATATCCTGCAAGCGCTTGGCGCGGAGGTCGTGCGGGTCAACATCACGGAACTGCGAGACGATGTGTACTACGCTCGCATCCTATTGCGACTTGACGCCCGCGAGTTGGAAATCGACTCACGCCCGTCGGATGCACTGGCGCTCGCCGTGCGCGCTCATGTCCCCATCTTCGTCTCCGAAACGGTGATGCAGGAAGCCGCCACGGAGCCCGAGACCGAGGTGGAAGCGGAAGAGACTGCCGAAGAGCCTGACAAACGCTTAGAGGTGTTCAAGGATTTCGTCGAATCGCTCGACCTCGACGACATCGATTCCCCCGAGGGCGATCACGAAGACTAGGGCATGTTTGCAAACCCAGCTTGAACTGCCGAATCGCCTTCGGAAGGAGGGGTTCCACGGCGATCCTGAGGCAGCCCTGGCCAAGCATGCGTGGCAGTTCTCGGCAATGACAAGTCAGTAAAGCTGCCGAGGTACTTTGCAAACACGGCCTAGAACTCCTCTGCTGGATGCAGTCGACCCCCCTTCTCGCAGACTGTTGGCCGATGCACTCGGCCGTGCAAACATGATGTCCATTTTACGTTCGAACGCCGATGAGTGACATGAACACGCCGCCAGAAACGTCTGAGCCGCCGGGTGACGGCCGCCCAACACAAAGCATTCCTCACAACCGGGAGGCGGAAGAGGCCGTCCTGGGCGCCGTGTTGGTCAACCCCGAAGTCTTCTACGAGGTCGCCCACTTCCTCTCGGCGAGCGATTTCTACCTACACCGAAATCGTTGGATCTGGGAGGCCTTCACTGGGCTCCACGACCAGCGGCTCCCGATCGACATCCTGACCGTTTCCGACGAGCTCACTCGGCTAGGACGGCTCGATGAGGTGGGCGGTCCCGCATACCTCACCACTCTCATCGGCAATGTTCCGACGTCGCTGCACGCGGAAGCGTACGGAAGGATCGTCGAAGAGTCCGCCACCCGCCGGAAGCTCCTCGAGGCGGCGAATCAACTGGCCCGCCTGGCCTTTCAGTGGGAGACACCTATCGGCGAGGTGGTGAACGACGCCGAGAAGGCCGTTTTCGGGGTCAGCGAACGTCGCTTGGCCCACGACCTGCAGCCGATCCGCCAGGTCCTGAGTGAATATTACGACCGCATCGACTATCTGGCCCGCCATCGAGACGAGACGGTTGGCGTCCCTACCGGGTTCATCGACTTGGATCGATTGCTCGGCGGGATGCAGCCCTCCGATCTCCTGATCATCGCCGGCCGACCGGCACAGGGCAAGTCGGGCTTCTGTCTCTCGGCGGCAAAGAACGCCAGCCAGCTTCACAAGAAGCATGTCGCCGTCTTCTCCCTGGAGATGTCCAACGAACAAGTCGTGCAACGCCTCGTGGCGCAGGAGACCGGCATCAATGCGCAACGCCTGAGATTGGGCGATGTCGGGGACGATGAATGGCCTCTCTTCACCCAGGCAGTCAGCGCGCTGAGCGACACGCACATCTACCTCGACGACACGCCGGCGATCTCGCCGCTCCAACTGCGCACGAAGTGCCGCCGGCTCCACATGGAGGTCGGCCTCGATCTGGTCATCGTGGACTACCTGCAGCTCATGACCGGCGACACGCGCACCGAGAACCGCGTGCAGGAGGTCTCTTACATCTCCCGCAATCTCAAAGTTCTCGCCAGGGAGCTCAAGGTCCCCGTCCTCGCCGCGGCGCAGCTTTCGCGCGCCGTCGAACAACGCTCGGACAAGAAACCCTTGCTCTCCGACCTGCGCGAATCCGGGTCCCTCGAGCAAGACGCGGACGTCGTCCTATTCATCTACCGGCCCGACCAATATGAGACCGATACCCTCAAGCAGAACATCGCGGAAATCATCGTCGCCAAACACCGCAACGGCCCGGTGGGAAGCATAGAGCTCGTCTTCCGCAGGCCGCTCGCCAAGTTTGAAAACGCTGAGACTCGCCGGGTGGCTCTTGAACCTGTCGTCTGAGAAACTCCCGCCCGAGGCGTGCAGCGTTACCCGGCGTCCGTCCCACCGTAGCGCGCAGACGCCCTGCTGCCGATGTGCTAGGTAACCCGCCCGAGATGCCCAAGCCGCAGACCGGTTTCGCAGGATTTCCTGCAGGCAAACAGCGCCTGACCCCCATACCGAATACGTTCTTCAGCGAGCTTCTCCCAGGGATCGATCACCTGGACGAACTGAAGGTCACCCTCTACTTCTTCTGGGCTCTGGCGCGCAAGGAACCCCACGCCCGTTATCTTCGCCGGGCTGAGATAGCTGCCGACTCCTTGCTAATGGCCGGTCTCAGAACCTCCGGAATGGCGCCAGAGGAAGCCCTCGACCTTGCGCTAGAGCGGGCTGTTGCCCGCGGCGCCCTCCTAAGCGCCCAACTCAGGTTGGGCGAGGGCCGCGAGTCGTTCTATTGGTTGAACACACCCAAAGGCAGAGCAGCGATGGAAGCCGTCGCGCAAGGGCGGTGGCGCCCAACAGGCCTCGAGGAGCCACTGGAGCTTTCGGTCGAACGGCCGAACGTCTTCACGCTTTACGAACAGAACATCGGCCCGCTTACGGCGATGATCGCCGAGACCTTGCGCGAAGCAGAGAAGACCTACCCTTCGCACTGGATCGAGGAAGCGATCCGCATCGCGGTGGAAAACAACGCCCGCAAGTGGAGCTACGTCCAGGCCATCTTGGAGGACTGGCGGGTGCGAGGAAAAGATGAACGAGAAGATCGATCAGACACTGAGAAGGCTCTCCGGCGCTATCTCGAGGGCGAATCGGCCGACTTCTTCGACGCCTGAGCCTGAGGCCGACCGCCTGGGCGATCCGCATTGCCCGCATTGCCATGGCCTCGGCTACCTGCGGCAAGACCTTCCCCTCGGCCACGCGGACTTCGGGCGGCTGGAGATCTGCATCTGCCGTCAGGCCGACGTGCGCGAGCGCATCCGTCGCCGGCTGTTCAGCCTCAGCCGTCTTGATGAGCAGGTAGCCGAG